>Ga0302325_10031647_pt1 | contig 10880 bp, 10 predicted proteins | sample Palsa_T0_2_FD_201948 | JGI IMG/M metagenome (GOLD analysis project Ga0302325, IMG submission 201948) | Peat permafrost microbial communities from Stordalen Mire near Abisko, Sweden - Palsa_T0_2 | ecosystem: Environmental > Terrestrial > Soil > Palsa > Peat permafrost | place: Sweden: Abisko... | reverse complement strand
GAGGTCTCACCCGAGCTGGCCCGGGAGCGCGCCCTGCAGGCCGGCGGCTGGGCGACGCTCGTGTCCGCCCGCGGCGCGGTAGAGGCGCGCGTGCTCGTGACCGACCGAATGACGCCGCTGCGCGTCGACGGCCACACGCTGCACACGATCGGGATGCCCTACCACTGGGGACCCAACGGGTACGCGCGCGGCGACTCGATGAACGAGCTGTCCGCGATGGCGCTTGACCCGAGCTCGCACATCCAGGAGGTCAAGGCGCTGACCGTCGACATCCGGCCCGGCCGCCGTCCGCGCGGGCCCGAGCGGCTCGCGCTGGTACACGAGTACTGCCGCCGCGCCGGGATCACCGAGACGACGGGAATGCAGCGGTGAGCGACGAGTCTCCGATCGACGTGTTCCTCGGCGGCGGCGATCCGGCGGCGAGCGCCGGCCACGAGCAGCACCCTCCCCGGCTGGGGTTCTTCACCGACACGTCGATCTGCATCGGCTGCAAGGCGTGCGAAGTCGCCTGCAAGGAGTGGAACGGCGTGCCCGAGGACGGCTTGAACTGGACCGGGTTCTCCCACGACAACTCCGAGCGGCTCAGCGGTGACACCTGGCGACACGTCGCGTTCATCGAGCAGCGCGCGCCGCTAGGCGGCCACCAGCCGAACTTCCAGCGCGACGGCGATGACGGCGACTTCCGGTGGCTGATGGCGTCCGACGTCTGCAAGCACTGCACTCATGCCGCGTGTCTGGACGTCTGCCCGACCGGGGCGATCTTCCGCTCGGAGTTCGGCACGGTCGTGATCCAAGCCGACGTCTGCAACGGCTGCGGCTACTGCGTGCCGGCCTGCCCATACGGCGTGCTCGACCGCCGGCCCGACGATGGCCGCGTGTTCAAGTGCACGCTGTGCTACGACCGCCTGGAGGTCGGGCAGGAGCCGGCGTGCGCGAAGGCGTGCCCCACCGACTCGATCCAGTTCGGCGAGCTGGACACGCTGCGCGCTCGCGCCGGTGAGCGCGTGCAGGAGTTGCAGGAGGCGGGCGTCGTCCAGGCGCGCCTGTACGGGCACGACCCGGACGACGGGGTCGGCGGCGACGGGGCCTTCTTCCTGCTGCTCGACGAGCCCGAGGTCTACGGGCTGCCGCCTGATCCGGTCGTGACCACGCGTGACCTCGGCCGGATGTGGCGCCAGGTGGGGATCGCGGCGGGAGCGCTGTTGGCGGCCGGGGTCGCCGCCTCGCTCGGCGGCGATCGATGACCGACCCGAACGTCGCCGACGCGCTCGATGTCCGTCCCGATCCGTCAGATGAACAATCCGGGTCCTACTACGGCCTGCCGATCATCAACCCGCCGGTCTGGGAGGAGCTCGAGATCGCGGGCTACCTGTTTCTCGGCGGGCTGGCGGGCGCCTCCTCGATCCTCGCCGCCGGCGCCGACCTGACCCGACGCCCACGGCTGGCGAAGCCGACGCGGCTGTGCGCCACCGCCGCGAGCACGCTCTCGTTCGTGGCGTTGATCAAAGACCTCGGCCGCCCGGCCCGGTTCGTGAACATGCTGCGGGTGCTGAAGCCGACCTCGCCGATGAGCGTCGGCACCTGGATCCTGTCGGCGTACGCGCCGCTGAACTTCGTCGCCAGCGCCAGCGCGATCTCGCGCCGCGCGCCGGAGATCGGGCGCGCCGCGGGGATCGGCGCGGGGCTGCTCGGCTCGGCGGTCGCGTCCTACACCGGTGCGCTGATCGCGGACACCGCCGTGCCCGCCTGGCACGAGGGCCATCGTGAGCTGCCGTTCCTGTTCGTCGCATCCGCGGCCGCGGCGGCCGGTGGCTTCGGGCTGGCTGCGGCACCGGTTTCCGAGAACGCGCCCGCGGCGCGGATGGCGCTGCTCGGCGCGGCCGGCGAACTGCTCGTCGAGCAGCTCTTGGAGCGACGCCTCGGGCCGATCGCGGAGACGTTGCACACGGGCGTCGCCGGGCGCCGGCTGCGCGCCGCGAAGCTGTTGTCGGCGGCGGGGCTCGCGGCGACCGCCCTCGGCGCCCGCCGCAGCCGCGTCACGTCGGCGCTGACCGGCACCGGCCTCGTCGCCGCATCCGCGCTGACCCGGTTTGGGATTTTCGCCGCCGGGATGGAGTCCGCGCGTGACCCGCGGTACACGGTGGCGTTGCAGCGCGCGAGGCGAGACGCCTCAAGCTGAACGGGCGTGAGGCCAACCGATCAGCGCACCGTCCTCGTGCGCGAAGACATCGTCAGGCGCTCATGAACGTGACCAACTGACGGTTGAACTCGTCGGCGTGACTGACGTTGCAGCCGTGGGGGCCGCCCGCGATCACGTGCAACTTGGAACCCGGGATCGCCTCGTGGGTGCGCTTGCCCGAGCCCTCGAAGGGGACGGTTCCGTCCGCGTCGCCGTGGATGACGAGCGTCGGCACGGTCACCTTGGGTAGGTCGCCACGGAAGTCCGTGGTGCCGAACGCCGCCATGCAACCGAGCACCGCGCCCTTGTCGGCCTGGTCACACAGCGCCCGGGCCTGGCGGCGCTGCGCCTCGGAGACCTTCAGCTCCCCGTTGGCGGAGAAGAAGTTGGTGATGAACCCGTCGTAGAAGCCGTCGATGTCATCGTTGATCGCCTGCTCCCACTCGCCGGCCATGTCCTCGGTCAGCGGGCCGTCGGGGTTGTCATCGCCCTTGAGCAGGTACGGCGGGACGGCGGCCGCGAACACCGCGCTGTGGACGCGCTCGGTGCCGTACTTGGTGAAGTACCGCGCCACCTCGCCGCCGCCCATCGAGAAGCCGACGAGCGTCACGTCGGAGAGGTCGAGCTCCTCCAACAGCGTGTGCAGGTCCTCGGTGAGCGTGTCGTAGTCATAGCCCTTGTTGGGCTTGTCGCTGCGACCAAAGCCGCGGCGGTCGTAGGTGACCACGCGGTAGCCGGCCTGGGTCAGCGCCGGCAGCTGCTCAGACCAGGACTCGCCTGACAGCGGCCAGCCGTGGATCAGGACGACCGGACGGCCGCTGCCGCCGGTGGCGTCGACATGCAGCTTGGTGTTGCGAAAGATGCCGTGGTGGGCGGTGATCTCTGGCATGGGTGTCGATCTCCTTCGTTTGCTCGGTCGGGTGGCTACTTCGGTTGGGCAGTCGGGCGAATCAGGATCTCGTTGAGCGCGACGTGAATCGGCCGGCCGACGGCGAACGCGATGACGTCGGCGACCTCCTCGGGCGCGATCGCGTCGACGTCCTCATACATCTGCTTGGCCCCCTGCTTGGACTCCTCGTGGGTGATGTGGTCGGTGAGCTCGGTCGCGATCGCGCCCGGCTCGATGACGATCACGCGGATGTCGGGCTGCAGCTCCTGGCGCAGCGCTTCGGACCAGCCGTTGAGGCCCCACTTGGTCGCGCTGTAGACCGAGCCCCCCGGGCTGGCCGTCCGGCCGGCGACTGAGGAGATGTTCACCAGGTCGCCGCCGCCGCCGGCGCGCAACTGGTCGAGGAACACGTCGGTGGCGGTCATTGCGCCGACGAGGTTGGTCTCGATCATGCGGCGCGTCTCCTCGGCCTGCTCGGAGGAGAATGGCGCGAGCAGCATCTGGCCGGCGTTGTTGACGAGTACGTCGGCGGCGCCGAGCTCGTCCTTGACCCGGCTCGCCGCTTGCGCGAGCGAGTCGCGGTCGGTGACGTCGGCCTCGATCGCGATCGCGGTGACCCCGTCGCCGGAGAGCTCCTCGGCGAGCGAGTCGATCTTGTCGACGCGCCGGGCGAGCAGTGCGACGTTCAGTCCGTCACGGGCAAGCGCCCGAGCGGTCGCCTCGCCGATCCCGCTGGACGCGCCGGTGACGACCGCGACCTTTCGGGTGTTATCAGCCATGTGTCTCGTCTCTCTCTGTATCGCTCGGGTGAATGCCGCGTCACGTTTTGGATCCAGAAGTGACGCTACCCGGCCGCGGCGAGCCACATCGAGGATATGCGACAGATCACGACCCGATTGCGTCACTGGGTCGCGACTGGATCCCCGTTACTGTGGCGGGGCGGTGAGTCCGTGCAGCACGGCGTCGACCATCGTGGCGGCCGCGCGCCGCGGGTCGCCGGGAATCGGCGTGTCCTCCAGGGCGCTCATCACCACCGCGGCAAACGGCATCAGCGCTGCCTGGGCAGGGTCACCATGACTGGCGAGCTCGCCGCGGGCGATGCCGGCCCGGACGAGGGCACGGACCTTTTCCCGGCGTTCCTCGAGCACCTCCTGCTGGTAGCGGCGGCGAAGCTTGGGGAACTCGTCACCCGCTCCGTAGAGGCCGCGCAGGATGCGGCGGCTGCGTTCGTCCTGCAGGCGCTCGATCAGCGACGCCAGCGCGACGATCAGCCCGTCGCGCACCGGGCCGTCGGTGGGGATCTCGATCGTCCGCTGCTGGGAGGCGAGCGCGTCGAGCAGCAGGTCCTCCTTGCACGGCCACCGCCGGTAGATCGTGTCCTTGCCGGTCCGGGCGCGCTTGGCGATCGCGTTGATGCTGACCGTGGAGGGGCCGCAGCCGTCGGCGAGCAGGTCAAGCGCGGCCACCAGGATGGCCTCCTCCGAGGCCTGACTGCGCGGCCGGCCCCGCCGGGGCGCGGCGGGCGCCTCGGCAACGGTTGTCGCATCTGCGGCGGGCACGGCAGGAGTGGTCATCTCACGCCTCGACCAGCACGCGGTCTGAAGCGGGCGGCCGCTCAGCCGCGGCGTCGGGCTCCGCCGGCGCCTCCGAGCGGACCCGGCCGGGCAGCCAGCGCAGCGCCACCACGATGCCGATAATTCCGACGAGCACCGAGGCGGCCGCCGCATCGTGCATGGCGCCGATGAAGGCGCTGATCGCCGGAGCGCTGAGCGCGTGCCCCGCGGTGCCGGCGTGGGCGGCGAAGCTCAGCGTGGAGGTGATCGAGGATGAGACCGTTTGCAGGTCGCCGGGATTGTGGGCCAGCGCGGGAATGTGATCAAGGTGCGGGGTGATCGACGTCCGGTACGCGGAGCTGAGGATCGAGCCCAGGACCGCCACGCCGAGCGCTCCTCCGAGCTGGCGCATCGTGTTGCCGATGGCCGAGCCCTGCCCGGCCTTCTCCCGCGGGACTGACGCCATGATCGCCGACGTCGAGGGCGGCATCACGTTCGCGATACCCGCGCCCTCCAGGAAGAGCACGACCTCCAGCAGCCAGATCGGCGAGTGCGCTCCGGCCCGCACGTAGTAGCCGAAGGCGACCGTCATCAGCAACAGGCCGCCGGCGGTCATCCGTTTGGCACCGAAGCGGGCCACCAGGTTGGCGCTACGGGAGGAGAAGAACAGCTGGCCGGCCGCGAGCGGCAGGAGCAGGAGGCCTGACTGCAGGGGGCTGAAGCCGCGGGCCGCCTGGAGGTAGAAGGAGAGGAAGAAGACCAGCCCCATGAAGGCGAAGAACACCAGCGTGATGACCGCGACCGCGGCCGAGAAGGAGCGGCTGCGGAACAGCGTCAGATCGAGGATGGGGCTCGGCGCCCGGCGCTCCCACGCGAGGAATCCGCCGAGCAGGGCGATCCCGCCGAACAGCTCGAGCCAGACCTCGGGCGTGCCCCAGCCGATGTCACCGCCGCGCACGATCCCGTACACGAACACCGTGATGCCGACGATCGAGAGGCCGACGCCGATCGGGTCCAGCCGGCCGGGCTTCGGATCCCGCGAGTCGGGGACGATGACGAACATCAAGGCGAGCGCGACGATCACGATCGGGACGTTGACCAGGAACACCGAGCCCCACCAGAAGTGGGCGAGCAGGATCCCGCCGGTGATCGGGCCGATCGCCAGCGCCAGTCCGACGGCCCCGGCCCAGATCCCGATCGCCTTGGCCCGCTCGTGGGGCGCAAACACGTTGGAGATGATCGACAGCGTCGAGGGCAGGACCGCCGCCCCGCTGATTCCCATCAGCGCCCGAGCGATGATCAGCTGGTCGGGAGTCTGGGAATACGCCGACAGCAGCGAGCTGACGCCGAACGCCACCAGGCCGGCTAGCAGGACGCGCTTGCGTCCGACCCGGTCGCCGAGCACGCCCCAGGTGAACAGCAGACCGGCGAACGCCAGCGTGTAGGCGTTGGTCGCCCACTCCAACTGGCTCTGGGTCGCGCCCAGTCCGGTTGGCTTGGGCTCTGACAGTCGCTTCAGCGCGACGTTGAGGATGCTCGTGTCCAGAACGACCACCAGCAGGCTCAGGACGAGCACGCCGAGGATCATCCACCGTCGCTGCTGAATCAATTCGTCGTTCATCTGGCCTCTTGGCCCGCGTCGCGCGGGTATCACGGTCATTCCGGGACCTTGTTGTCCCGAAAGACGATAGCACCGTTTCGGGACCAGCCAGACCCGAAAGGACGCGCGTGATCAGGCGGTGGCGAAACGCCCGAGGTTGCGCTCGGGCCGAACGCCGGGGAGGTGCTCACGCCAGATGCGGTAGTACGCGAGCTCCTCGCGCGTTCTCAGCGCCGGCTGCACCACGTCAGCCTGTTCGGCGAACTCCTCCTCGGAGACGGTGCTCTCGATCGCCTGGGAGAGCACGCCCGCGGCGCCGCTGCCATCGCCGAACTGGGCCTTCTCGCGCCACAGCAGTTCACGGGGCAGCCAGCCGTGAAACGCCTTCCGCAGCAGGCGCTTCTCCGGCACATGGTCGGAGGCCATCTTCCACCTGGCCGGCAGGCGCAGGGCGAGCGCGATCATCTCGCGGTCCAGGAACGGCACGCGCGCCTCCAGGCTGTGGGCCATGGTCACCCGGTCGCAGCGCTGAAGATTGAGGTTGTGCAGGCCGTTGATGTTGGCCACCAGCTCGTCATGGAGCTTGTCGGGGTCGATCTCCCGAAAATAGATGTAGCCGGCGAACAGCTCGTCGGCGCCCTCGCCAGTGAGCACGACCTTGACGTGACGAGCCGCCAGCTCGGCGAGCAAGAAGTTCGGCACCGCGCTGCGCACGAGGGAGACGTCGAAATGCTCGATCGCCTGGACCACGTCCGGGACGACGGCCAGCGCCTCCTCGGCGGTATAGAGCCGCTCGTGATGCTCGGTCTGCAGGTACTGGGCCGCCTGGCGGGCCGCGACCACGTCGGAGCTGCCTTCCACGCCGACCGCGAACGTCTTGAGCTGCTGCCCGCGTTCGGCGCACCACTGGGCGGCAATCGCGGCCACCAGCGTCGAGTCCAGGCCCCCGGAGAGGAACACCCCCACCGGCACGTCGCCCATCATCTGACGGTTGACCGAACGGATCAGCGTTTCGCGGGTCTCGTCAAGATCCTCCTGCGACGGCTCGGAGCGCTCGGGACGGCCGTCCCCATCTCCGCTGGAAGGGACGACCGCCGAGGCGAACCGCTGCAGACCGGTCTCCGGCGTCCAGTAGTGCCCGGGCGGGAACACCTCCACGCTCGCGTACCAGTTCGGATCGAAGGCCGCGATCTCGGAGGCGAAGCGTACGTCCTCGAGCCCGTGACCATTGGGCGGCGTCCAATACAGCGGCTTGATTCCGACCGGGTCGCGGGCGGCGACAAACCCTGAGATGTCGTCGGTGGCGGACAGCAGCGCGTACATTCCCTCGAGTTCGCGGAGCGCTTCCGGGCCGCGCTGCTCGAGCAGCCGCAGGGCGACCTCGTTGTCCGAGCGGGTCCGATAGCGGTCATCGCCAAGCGAATGACGGACCTTGTCGTGGTTGTAGATCTCGCCGTTGCCGACGAGCCAGCGCTCGCCATCGGAGCCGAGCGGCTGATGGCCACCCTCGACGTCCACGATCGACAGGCGCCGGTGACCGAGCCAGCCGCCGCCGAAGCCGACCTCGCCTTGGTCGTCGGGACCGCGGTGCACCATCCGCTCGAGCATGCGTTGATCCTCGTCCGGGGCCTCAGGCCCCAGGCGAGCAGCGATGCCGCACATCAGATGGCGCCGACCGCGGACAGCGGCGCGGCCGAGGAGATCACGTCGTAGGCAACCGGAACGCGGTCGCCGAGGTGCGAGAGCTCGCCTCGCGCGGCGCGCACCGCGGCGCAGGCGTCGATGCGAGCGAGGGCCGTCCCGGCTCGCGCACCCGTGCTGGCCAGCACGCGGCCGTTGGGGTCGACGACCTTGGCCTGACCGGGAAAACGTAGGCGACCGAGAGAGCCATGATGATTCGAGGCTACCCAAACCACCTGATTTTCGATGGCTCGGGCCACGTCCAGGGCGTTGAAGTGCTTGACCTGCCTGTCGTTGCGAGCCAGCCGAGCGGGCCGCACTCGGCACACCGGCCAGGCCGCCATGCAGGCCACGATCTCCGCTCCGTCAAGAGCAAGCGCGCGCCCCGCCTCGGGGAACACCTTGTCGTAGCAGAGCAGCATCCCGACCCGCCCGACGGGCGTGTCGAACGCGGCGAAGCCCTCGCCGGCGCAGAACACGCCGTGCTCGCCGGGCGGGATGTGGACCTTGCGGTGATGGCCGAGCACGCCGTCCCCGGAGACGCACACCGCGCTTGAGTACGCTCGGCCCGGCGCCGCCTCGGTGTAGCCGATGCAGACGACCGTCGGTCCAGCGATCCGCGCCAGCCGGGCGAACACCGACTCGGGATCGACGAGCACCGCCGGCCGAGACCGGTGGACCACGCCGCCGACGAGTTCCTCGCACATATAGCCGCCGAGCGCCGCCTCCGGGAAGACGACCAGGCCCGCTCCTCGGCTGCGGACGGCCCGCACGGTCGCCTCCACCTGCGTCAGGCACGCCTCCACATCGGGCTCGAAGCACGCCGAGACGGCGGCGATTCCCGGCGGGCGCCGCCAGGGATTGCGGAGACGTACGTGTGACATGGCACCAGTTTCGCCCGGAAAGTGCGTATTGGCATGGGCCGCGTGGCTAGTCTTCGACGCGGGAGACTGGACACGCCGAAATCGCCGGCGGCGCGTGGTGATCAGGACTCGTCACCGGCGGCCCGGGTCGGTTCCTGCGCCCGCTGATCGGCGGCGCGCTCGATGAAACTGAGCAGATCGGGTGAGATCCGGTCCCGTTGATTCGCGGTTGGGTGCTCAGTTCAGTGCGTCGGAACCCGCATGCGCGCCCGCCAGCTGCTGGCGTCGAAGACCGCCGGCTCGGTGCCGGCGCAGAACTCCTGCAGCACCGCGACGAACCGTTCTGGCGCCTCGACATGCGGAAAGTGACGCACGCCGTCGAATACCGCGAGCGTTGCGTGCGGCAGCAGCTCGTGGGCGGCCCGTGCGTGTTCGACCGGGATGATCGGATCCTCGGCTCCCCAGATGAGCAGGACGGGAACCTCGCTCGCGAGATGCAGACGATCTCCCGCGCGCACCGTTTGACCGCTGAGACCGACAACGCTTCTCACCGTTGCGAGGAACGCCGAGCGCCGGTCGGCGTCGGCCAACGACGAGTAGCTGTGCACCAGCTCCTCAAGGTTGGGGTTCGACGGGACACGCCCGGCGCGCAGGACACGTTCCGCCAGGCCGGAGACTCGCTTCGTCGCCCCGGCCGTCAGCGACAGGAACAGGTTCGCCCCTGGAAGCGAGGCGGCACGGAGCGCCGGATTGACCTCGAGCCCGAGCCCGCCGCTGGAGACCAGGACGAGGCGCTCGGTCATCTCCGGGAACTGATAGGAGAACTGCATCGCGATGCCGCCGCCGAGCGAGTGACCGACCAGCGTCACGCGGTCGTGTCCGAGCGCCATCAGCACATCACGCAGGAACGCGGCCAGCGAACCGAGCGAGTAGTCGCCGCCGCCGGGGCTGGACGCGCCATGGCCCGGAAGATCCACCGCAAGCACGGTCGCATGGTCCGCGAGCGAGTCGATGACCGAGCGCCAGGTATCCAGTGCGCCCGCCATCCCGTGGATGAGCAGCAGGACCGGACCGGAACCCTTCTGCACGTAGGCGATCGAATGACCGTGCAGCGTGAGCGTCTGATGTTCGGTGCTCATGCCCCGCCTCTGTGGCGGACGCCCACCACGGCGAGGGCGTCGCCGACGCATGCGTCGCGCACCTGATCAGGCTCAAGGGTCACAGCGGTGACCGCCCCGGGAATCGGCTCGCGAAGCGACACCCCTGACCGGACGAGGTGCAACGACCCCATCATCTGCGTCAGCAGACGTCCGGCCAGGAATCCCGGGTCGTCGACCTCGATCACGTTCTGGGCCACCCCGAGCTCCAGCGCTCGCTGCACGGCACCCACGCATCGACCGACTGCCCGAGAGACCCGAAACCAGGCCGCGTCCGACAGAATCTCGCGCAGCTCGACTGCCGGACGGCGCAGCAACGACAAGCCGCAGTCAAGAAACGCCGGATAGGTCACACAGAAATCTGCGAACACGGTCAGGACCACACGCAGCCGCTCCGAACCGTCCGGGACCGATTCGGCCTCGTCGGTCAGCGCACGCAGTTCGTCCAGGTAGCTCGTCGCCGTCAACGCGAAGATCTCGTCCTTGGACGAGAACGCCCGGTAGATCAGCGCCTTGTTCAGGCCCGCGGCGCGCGCGATGTCCTCGACCCGGGCGTCCTGGAGCCCACGCTCATCGAACAGCAGCCGGGTCGCCGCGACGATCGCCCGCTCACGGGAGGCGCGGCGACGACGACGAGCCGCGGCCCGGGAAGCACTACTGGGAGCAGTTGCCGGCATCCCGACCATTGTAACCGGTAGTGTGACTAACAGTTACAGATGAGTTGGTTCACCGCCGCACGCTCAGCTTTGGTCAGTCCGGGATCAGGCCCTCGGTGCTGAACTCACTGGTGGCCTCCGCGAGCGAGATGTCGGGCGGAGGCAGGAGCGCATCCGAGGGGCCGAGGTGGGCGTCGTCGAGGACCTCGCCGGTGCGCACGAAGTCCAGCAGCTCCGCGAATCGCCGCTCGAACAGCGCCGCGTCCTGTGACTCGGCGGCCGCCACCACCTCGGCGTCATGTT
>Ga0302325_10031646_pt1 | contig 10880 bp, 12 predicted proteins | sample Palsa_T0_2_FD_201948 | JGI IMG/M metagenome (GOLD analysis project Ga0302325, IMG submission 201948) | Peat permafrost microbial communities from Stordalen Mire near Abisko, Sweden - Palsa_T0_2 | ecosystem: Environmental > Terrestrial > Soil > Palsa > Peat permafrost | place: Sweden: Abisko... | reverse complement strand
CAGTCCCGGCATCGCGGCGGCGGCCACGCCGAGGACGATGACGGCGACGAGGAGCGGCCGGGTGACTAGGCGTGCGATCCCGCCCGCGTATACGCGGCATGTCGGCCTGGCGGTGCAGCAGCTGCAGGAGGTCGCGTGACCGAAGCCGAGTTCCTGGCCGAGATCGTGAAGATCTGCGACGAGGCGGACCCGCCAATCCGGTGGGTTCACCTCGCCGCGGTCCGCCGGGAGCGCTGTCCCTGGCTTGAGGGTTTCCCGGACCTGCTGCTGGCCGGTTCCCAGGCGATCTGCTGGCGCGAGCTCAAAACCGGGTCGACCGCGCTGACCGCCCGGCAGGACGACTGGCTGAACATGCTCGAAGGCGCCGGCCAGGACGCCGACTTGTGGAGCGAGCGGGACCTGTACGACGGCAGTATCCGGGTGGAGCTGCTGGCGCTGAACGGCGTGGCGGCCGCGCGGGAGCCGTGGATACCCGAGGGCGCCAGCCCTGACGAGGCAGCGCACCGCCGGGCGGTATACGGCTCCTGACCAGGCAAGCCAGGCGGGACGGACGGCCCGCCCGTCCCGCAGCGCCAAATTGGCGCCGAAAATCCCGGCTGCGAAAACCTGCCTGGGGGTGGAGTATGCGCGGGACGGGCGGGACGGACGGCCGAAACTGGCCGCTGCGGGCGGGCTGGGCGGGTGTGTATGCGCGCGGGACGGGCGGACGGCCGCTGAGCGGCGGATACTGCCCGCTAATTAGGTGATACTCGCCCAGAAGTCGGCGAGGGCCTTCCCGGCGCCAGTCTTGGGGTCGTCGCTGGCGTCGTGGCGTGGCCGCGCAGCTGGTGCTGGCTTGGCGAGCTGGGACATCCTGCCGTGGACGAGTTCGACCTTCGCCTCGCAGCCGGTGCACCGGTTGCCGCCGCGGCGTATGTCATCATCGCGCAGCCGGATGCCGCAGCCATCGCAGAACCCGAACGGGGCGGCCGGCACATGCGGCACCTGGTCGGGGGAGGGGATCACGTCGCCGTTGATCGCCTGGTGGATCACGTCCTGCAGCGGGCGGCGCTCGGCCATCAGCTCGTGCTCGGTCTGGCGGCTGCTACGGCGCCGGTCGCGGAGCTTGGGCATCGTGGTGGCGTCGTAGGCGAGCTGCTGGCCCTGGGCGCGGAGCTGGTCGATGTGCCGCTTGGCCTCGCTGGGGCGGACTGCCCGGTAACGGAAACCCCAGCGGCCGGGGCCGAGTTCCACCAGGCCGAGGCCGGGGTCGCTCATTACGGGCCGCACGTCGCACAGGCCGCCGCAGTGGTAGGCGCGGTTCTTGACCCTGCGCGCGGCTTCCTGATCAGGGATCGGCTGCGGTTTCCCGTCGGCGCCGGTCACGGTGTCGATGGTGCGGATCTCATCGGCGGCGAGCGTCTCAGTGAGGTGGTCGCACAGGCAGAGGCCGTCTTCGCCGTGGCCCTTGGCATGCTTGGCTTTCATCCAGCCGGGACGCTGGCCGCCCGTCGTATCGCTCATGATCTCGATGGTAGGCGCGGGACGGGCGGATCACGGGTATGGCATTCCGGCGCCGACGTGGCCGCGCGGCGCTGAGAGCCACGCAGAGCCGCGAATGAGGGTTCCCGCGGCTCGACGGCCGGCCGGCGCGGGCGGCCTGGTTGTCGGGGATCTACAAGCCAGGGTAGGCGGGCACGGCTAGCCGGCACACGCTGTCGCGGCTGGCGGCGAAGACCCATTCGTGACCGTCAGTAGCCAGCAGGGTGTCCGCCCATCCGGTGCCGTGCTGGCCGAGTAGCTCGGCGGCGGCCTTGCCGGCGGCTAGGCCGTCCAGGTGCCCGATCCATTTGTGCGCGAACTGGCCTCTGGGGACGTAGCTGGGATCACCGCTCGCGACGATCGCGGCGATGACCGCGGACCGGCCGAGGCCGAGCACCTGGTCGATTTCCTTGCGCAGCCCGAGGCCGGCGCATAGCTCGTGCGCGTCATCGAGGACGGCGACGGCGTGGCCTTCGGCGCGGATGATCTGCATGGCGGCAGCGAACCGGCGGGTCGTGTCGGCGGGGTCGTGGCTGGCGGTGAGCCGGTACCAGAGCCCGGCAGGGCCGCCTCCGTCGTGGCAGGAACCGAAGGCGGACGGCAGGGCGGTGATGGGCCGGGGCGGGTCCTCGCCGCCGGTCCAGGACGGGTCATCGGCTGGCTTGGGGTCGAACACGATCACCCGGTCGGCCGGGCAGCACCGGCTCATGATGTGCCGCAGCAGGGTCGTTTTCCCTGCCCCAGTCATCCCGTAAGCGAGCTGGTGGCCGCCACCCCAGGTGAACCATGACTCCTGCAGCCAGCCGAGCACGTCGTCGAGGCTGGCTGCTGGCATGGCGATGGTCATCGCGTCCTCCCGGCCGCGGCCCGGGCCGCGTAGTCCCATCTTTGATACCACACCACCACGGGGTCGCCGGCCGGGCCCGCCGCAAGCTCGCCGGCCGGCCGGCGCCCGCTCAGCAGCGCGCGCAGGCCGGACGCGCGGGACGGACGAACGGCCGCGCCCACGGGCGGGACGGGCCGCCGGATACCGGGGGCGGCCATGATCTCGGCCGGGGTCAGGGGCGGCAGCCCGGCAGCCTCGCGCTCCCGGCTTGCCCGTGCGACCGCCATTCTGGTCATGGTCGTGTCAGCGATGGCTTGCTCGTGCTGGTGGTGGCGCCGGTCACCGGCCGGGCGGGGCCGGGGATCGGCCGGCAGGTGCGGGCCGGTGATCTCCCGCGGCTGCGGATCACGGCGCCGCAGGAGGGCATTGTGCTGCAGCTGGGCGAGCAGCGCGTCGGTCGGGTCCGGCCGCCGTGCCGCCTCCAGCAGCATCGGCCCGTAGTCGTACTCGACTTCGCCCTGTATGACCTGGCCGCCCGGCGGCTCGTCCTCATCGTCCGGGGCATCCTCCTCGGCCTCGGTGCTCCAGCCGTCGGCGGCCAGCTGGCTGCCGAGCTGGGCCAGGCGGGCGGCCAGCTCGGCGAGCCGCTGCATGGTGGGGGCGTCCCGGACCATCTTGTCGATCGAGCGCAGGCGTCCTCGCGCCCATGAGGGCATGTCGTCGTCGGCGAGCCCGTCTTTTACGTCGTCGAGCAGCTCCTGGCGGCGCTCGTCCAGGCGGAACTGGGCATCGTCTCGCTGCTGCTGGGTGAGTAGCTGGCGTTCCCCGGCGTTCGGGGCGTGGGCTTTCAGCGTGCGCGGCGGCATCTGCAGCTCGCGGCAGCCCGGGCAGGCAGCCTGCGTCCCGCGCGGCGTCCAGGTCCGCTCTGTGCCGCAGGCTGCGCAGGGGCCGGGATCTTCGGGAGCCGGCCGGCGGGTGATCGCGGGCGGGGTCCACCGCGGCGGCGTCGCGGTCCCGGCGATGGAGTTGCTGGTTCCGGCAGCCTCCTGGCTGGCCGGGCCGGTGCGGCGCCGGGCACGGTAGGCACGTTTCCGGCAGGGATCGGAGCAGAAGCGGGGCCGCGTCCCGCCCGTGGCCGGCGCTGGCGGGCGAGGGTTGGAGCAGTCCGGCCCTTCGCAGGTCTCGGTCATGACGCCATTGTCCGCTGGGCGCCGATCGGCAGCGCCCGGTACAGCGTCGCCCGGCCGACGCCGAGGGTCTTGGCGACCTCGGCCACGGGCCTGCCCTCTCCCAGCATTCGGCCGGCGACCTCGATGCGCTGCGGGGTCATGACAGTCTGCCGGCCGAGCGCCTTGCCGGACGCGCGGGCCGCCTGCAGCCCGGCGAGGGTCCGCTCGCGGATCAGCTCGCGTTCCATCTCTGCCAGGGCCGCGAGGATGTGGAACAGCAGCCGTCCGGCCGCTGTGGTCGTGTCGAATCCCTCGGTCAGGGACACGAACTGAACGCCGCGCTCAGCGAGCTGGCCGACCGCGTGCACCAGGTGGGATACTGACCGGCCGAGCCGGTCGAGCTTCCAGACAACGAGGGTGTCGCCGGGGCGCAGGTAGGCGAGGCAGGCGTCAAGCTGGGGGCGGCTGGCCTTGGCGCCGGAGACGCCGTGATCAGTGAAGATCCGCTCACAGCCTGCCTGCCCGAGGGCGTCCTCCTGCACTCCGGTCTGCTGCCCGACGGTGCTCACTCTCGCGTAGCCAATCGATGTCATGCCTCGATTGTCCCGCAGACGGCTGACAGTCCAGCCGGTGAGACAACCGGCGCGGACACAGGGAAACGGACACCCGAAATCGGTCAGCACATGACCGATTTGAGCGGTCCCGCAGTTACCCGTTAGCGGGACGGGAGGGTCAGCAGCTCGCGGAAAGCAGCACGGGTAGCCTGCAGGCTGACCTCGCGCCCGGCCAGCTCATCCAGCAGGCTGCCAGCGGGCCACGTGGCCAGGTAGGCGTACCGCGCGCTGAAGATGCCCAGCTCGGTGACCCCGAACTCGTCATCGAAGTCCAGCAGCGCGTACCCGATGACCTGGAGCATGTCCTGCACCGGCAGGGAGAGCTTCGAGCTGGTTTTCAGGTCCAGCAGCAGGCCGCCGGCGATCAGATCGGCATCGGCGTTCATCAGCTCCGAGCCGGCGAACGTCGGCCCGATGGCCCACAGGCCCCGGCGCGCGGCCAGGTGCGGCATGAGGGCCGTCTCGAATACGTGCCGGAACTGCGCGAGCTGGTCAAGCCCGGCAGGCGGGCACAAGGCGAGCAGGCTGGCGGCCTTGGCCGTGCCCCGGAGCTGGCTGAGGGGGCCAGCGGCTAGCACCATGGGGCCACCGCGGAACACTTCGGTGAGCAGGGCCAGCGCCCAGCAGGAACGGGCCAGCAGGTCCGGTTCGGCATCGCAGCCTGGCCCGGGTCCCGTGAAGGTCTGCACCTCGCGGACCTCGCGTCGGCGTGGCAATGGGACGCCGAGCGATTCGGTGATGCCGGCTAGCGCGGGCACTAGGTCCACGCCGTCCATGCGGCACAGCGCGGCACCGGCCATGGCCAGGTGCACGTCGGGGCTCGGGTGGATAAGGAACCGCAGGAGCCAGTCCGCTGCGGTGCCGACCGTTCCGGGGTTGGCGTCGGAACGGGGCACGACCAGGGTGCCTGCTCCCTCGCGGTAGCGGCGCTGCACGTCGCGCAGCCCACTGGTGAAACGCTCGTCGAGGAACTGGCGGACCGGTGAGCGGATGTTCTTGATCTCGGCTGTCAGAGGCCCCCGGACTACGGGCGGGCGGGTCGCGGACATGGCATTGCCCCCCAGTTGGCGGATGCCCCGCATGATGGCCCTGGGGTCCGACATCCGGGCCAGGCCCGTGTGCGCCTCCAGGGTGGAGGACTGGTCCGTCACCCAGCGCGCTGGCCGGATGCAGTGCGCCAGGGCCTACCCGACCGAGGCGGAATTCACCCACAGCGCGGGTGAATTTCAGACTTGGAGCGACCTCCGTTCTGCCGGATTCCCAGCCTACAAAGTGCCGCTCTGTGCCGCCTGCTGCCTGTCTGCTGTCTGCTTCGCTGCCACCTGACTCTTACCGCGCTTCACCGCCGCGCCCGTCGCCGCCCGGCTGGCGCCCTGCCGCCGCACCGCAGCACCCCCGGCCGCCAGCGGCACCCCGAACTCCGGGGCGCCCAGGGCTGCGACCGCGGCCCCGGTCGCCTCCAGGGCGCCGCCTGCGGCCTTGCCCGCGCCCTCGCTCTTGAGGCCGTATGCGGCGAGGACCAGCGCGCCGACGAGCAGGAACCCGGTGCCGAGCAGCAGGATGCCCGCGCCAACGACGGCGCGGGCCTCGCTCTTGCTGACCACGCAAAACGACGTGTTAGGGGCCAGGCCGCCGATGAGGGGCAGGCTGGATAGCGGGTCGAAGTTCGGCACGCCGAACAGGCATGTATTTGCGCCGGCCGCCGTGAGCGTGGCAGTTTTCCCGCCGCCGCCCGTTGTCTTAAGGTCCGGCGGCACGCCGTCGCGCAGATGCGACTTGTACGCCCCGCTGGTGTACGTGGTCCACGCGGTCAGGCCCTGCGTCTGCCATTTGAGCACCGCCTCCTTCGCGTTGATCGCGGGGTCCGTCAGCTTCGACTGGTCGCCAGGGTCGACCGCGCCCAGGATCTGCCACAGGCCCGTCGCGCCGCTGGCGTTGTACGCGGTGGAGCACCCGCCCGACTCGGCTTCCGCGATGGCGGCCATCGTGGGCGCGAGGGACCGCTTGCCCCCCGCGTTGACCCAGAGCCCTTCGAGCCCCGCGTAGGTGTACTGGCGGCCGATGCCGCCGCCGCCGTGGCAAGTGCTGGCTTTCTGTGGTGCCGCCATCGGGCACCCCTCTCTTCTATGAGGACTGGTCCGTCACCCAGCGCGCTGGCTGTGCGCCTGGACGTTGACCTCGACCGTCTTCGGATAGGCGCCGGGTGCCTGACCCGGCTTTGCGAACTTGGCTCCCTGGTCAACCTGAGTCACGAAGTGACGAAGCAGCTTCGGCTCGTCTATGTCCCAGTAGCGGATGGGCCCGCCGATGTGCAGCGTTCGCCAGTCGCCACCGGACCCATGGAACCGGACTTCATTCGCTGCGTAGGAGATGTCACCCTCAATGTGCTCGCCCATGCGTGCGGCGCGCAGGAAAACCCAGGCAGCCTCAAACCGATCGTAGAAAAACCACTCGTCACGATCGGTCCACATCAGGTTGACGGCATACCCGTGCCGGATAATCCAGTCGTCCCGGTGCCGCTGCCGTGGCAGCGAGTCAACCTGCTTTACCGTGAACCGGTCCGCGCCGGATGCGCTAGGTCCGGGCAGGTGCGGGTGCGGGTGAATGAGAGCGTCCATGCTTGATTCTCCTGGCGTTGATTAGCGAGGGCCACAGCGAGGCCCGCGAGCTTGGTAATCATCATGTCCTCCGTCTGGGGGAGTCAGCGCGGCCCGCCGTCTCCCCGATGCTGGCGGGATGTTCGGAAGTCAGTCCGTACAGCGGCGGTCGCGGCGCCTCGATCGCGCGGATTCGCGGCGCTGAGATGGCCGCTGAGCGCCTGGCGGGCGGCAGCGCCGTCCTGGCAGGCGCAGCGGCTGGCATCGCGGCACGCTTCCACGCTGACTCGCGCCGCAGCACGTAAACCATGACGCCCGCGCTGGCGGCCGTGAGCGTGGCCAGGGCGGCGAAGATGGCGGGCAGCAGGCCGGCCACGATCCGGGCGACGATGACCGCCGCGGCGGCGATGACGACGACGACGATGGCGGCGAGGATGCCGCCGGACTCAGGCGGGCAGTGAGCGTGGCAGATCTTTGACATGGGTCAGGTCTCCTTGTCGACGGGGCGGCCGATGGCGCGGCGGACGGTGCGGGCTCCGGGGCGGATGCGCTCGCCCTTGCCGTCGCAGCGGCCGCATTTGCGGAACGCGCGGCCGGTGGATCCGGCGCCGCGTCCCTTGCGGCCGCGGCAGCGCGGTCACGGCCCGAACGGCAGCACCGCGAGCCGGGCAATCCAGATGACGGCCGCGGCCCCGGCGGCGATGGCGAGGATGATCACGCGCGGCTCCTGATGTTCCACTCGGCGAGGCTGGCGGGGTCGTACAGGTGCGCGAGGCCGCGCTGGCCGACCGGGGCGGGGAAGTCCTCGTCCCGGTGCCGGGCGATCCGGGCGGCGGCCAGGGACCGGGTGACGAGGCCGAGGCCGCAGGCCTCGGTGAGCGTCACGGCGTCGGCCGGGCCGGTAACAGGAAGCGGCCCTGTAACTGTTACAAGTGGCTGGTCAGGGGCCATACCGGCGATGTGCGCGGCATCTGTTACGCGCGCCAGGCCGGGCATGCCCGCGGGGCACGGCGTGATGTTCCCGGCGAGCACCAGCTCGCGGGCCTGCTCGAGGTCGATCAGGGGAACCTGGGTCTCGCGGACCCCGGCGGCGGTGACGACCTGGACGCGGCCGAGCACCGATGGCTTGGGCGGCATCGGGTGCTCCGGCGCGAGCATCCGCCAGGCGTTCGGGCTGTAGCGGGACAGGGCCTTGATCCCCACGTTCTCCTTGACGGAGGAGTCCTTGCTGCCGGTCGCGGCCGAGGTCAGCATCTGGCCGATCAGCACGAGGTGCATCTTGACCTGGCGGCCGGCGAACGACACCTCGCCGAGGCCGGTGATCGCGGGGGAGCGCTTCGGCTCGTCCCGCTCCCGGGTCTCGTCCCAGTGCGCCCGCAGCCGCGGGATGGCCATGTTGAGCTCTTCGGCGATGATGAACAGCCGCGGCCCGACGTTGGCCCGCACCGTGCCGCGCACGTCGACGGAGCGGAACGCCACCTGATTGCGGCGGTCCAGCTCGTCGGCGAGCCAGACCATCGCGGCGTGCAGTTCGGCGGCGGTGCGGGCGTAGGCGACGTTGGGCAGGCCGATCAGCCACGGGTGGCTGATCCACTTGGAGTCGAGCACGAGCGCGATGGCGCCGCGGCGCAGTTCCTGCATCAGCATGAACGCCGCGAGGTTGGACTTCCCGCCGCCGGAGCCCATCGAGACGCCGATGTGCGGGGAGTCGCCGGACAGGGAGGCCTTCACGATCGCGCCGCGCTTCCCGACGCCCATGACCAGCTCGTTTGCCCCGGCGCCGGCTACCGCACCGGCGATGTCCTCCCAGGTGACCATCGCGGGCGGCGGCTGGGACCGCAGCAGGGTCAGCGTCGGCTCCGGGCCGGCCAGGTGCCACTTCACGTCGGGGGATTCCAGGCCCAGCTTCGCGGACACGACGGCGGCGATCTGCTCCTGCTCCCTCGCGTTGCCGGTGAACCCCGGCGGCAGCGCCAGCACCGCCTTAGAGCGGTCGCGCTCCACCTTGAGCCAGGACTCGGCCTTGTTCGGCAGCGGGATGTTCAGCAGCGGCGCCAGCGCGACGTGGAGCGGCTCCACCCACGTCCGGCGGTGGCCGAGGCCGCGGACTTCCCGCACCGCGCGGATGACGCCGCCCGCCAGGCCGGTAACCGCGGCGATGATCAGCAGCAGGATCGTGAGGCCGCGGCCGGCCAGCAGGCCGTAGGCCACCAGCACGGCGGCCAGGGCGCCGCCGGAGCGCATCCCCGCCCGGTGCAGCCGCGGCCGGTGGTGGAACCGGGAGGCGTGCCCGGTGCGGGTCAGCGCCTTCGACCCGGGCCGCAGCCACCCCGCGTCGGTGACGGGCTTGCCGTGCCACGCCTGGCCGCTCAGGAACCGCCAGGCCAGCACCAGGAAGCCGTGGGAGCGGATCCGGGCCCGGATGACGCCGGTCACGCCGATGGCGGCGAGGATGATCACGAGCGCGAGGACGATCAGCAGGCCGCTCATGCCACATCAGCCCGCTTCGTAACAGGTGTAACAACCGGGAGTGGACGGGAAACACCCTTCATTCCATCTAGCTCTTTTCTCTCGTCTCTCCCTCGTCTCTTGTCCCGCTCGTTCTCCCGGTGGCTGCCCCAGGCCAGGTTGGCTGGCGTGTTGTCGCGGTGGTCCCCGTTGAGGTGCCGGCCTTCCGGCCGGCCGTGCCAGGCCAGCAGGACGGCGACGTGCACGGGCACCAGGCGCCGGCCGAGCTTCACCCGCAGGTAGCCGTCCTTGTCCGGGGCGGGCGTCAGGATCACCCCGGCGGCGGTGCGCCCGTCCGAGAGCACCCGGTCAGCGGACCGCACCCGGCCGCGGTCCGACGCCTCGTACCCCGGATGGCCGGTGATCTTCCGCCAGCGCTCAGGCACCCGCCGCGGTGCTATCTCGGCGTTCCCGCCGCCGCTGGCCGGTTCGTTCGGCATGCTGGTAGTCCTCCTTCGGGAGAGACCTGGGCCGGGTGCGTTCTTGCGGGTTCGGACCCGGCCCAGGGGCTTACTCAGGTGCGGGCGGTCACGGTCTCCAGGTGCTCGCGGAGCTGGCGGGCGCGGTCCTGGCCGACGTGCATCCGGGCGCGGATCGAGCGCAGCGACGGGAGCGTGCCCGAGGCGAGGTCGGTCATGAACTCGCGCTCGGCGTCGTCGCCGGTCACGGGTGCTGCGGGTGCGCTACGGGTGCGTTTCGGAGAGCGGTCACGGGTGCGCTCGAGCGGTGCGCCCGGGTGCACCCGGCTGTTGAGTCCGGGCGCGCTCTCGGGTGCACCTGCGAGAGCGAGAGCGAGAGCACCTTCAGGTGCGCTCTCCGGGTGCGCTCCAGGTGCACTCTCGGGTGCACTCCGGTGGTGCGCCCCGACCACGCGCTTGAGCACCCCGAGGCCGACCGCGAGTGCGGACGCGGCGGCCAGCGGCGGCACCGCGGCGGTGCCCCGGTCGGTCAGGGAGTGTCCGGTGACGTGGCCGACGTTCCCGGCGACCGACACGGCCAGGCCCGCGAGGGTGACTGTCCACGCGGCCATGCGGGACCGCGGCAGCCATCTGTCGGCCAGGGCGACGAACAGCGCCAGCTCGCCGACGGCAATGAACGTGTCCACCTGCAGCGGCCAGGCCACTGCCCACGGGCCGGACAGCCCGTGACGGGCGGCCCACAGGTACAGGCCGCGGTAGGACTCGGCGAACGAGGTGAGCGACGCGGCGGCTACCAGGACGCTGACCGCGATGAGGGCGGCGCGGCGGGGGACGCGCAGGATGGCGGTCATTGCTGGTCTCCGGTGTAGATGCGCTGGATGTGCCGGTAGCTGGCGAGCACGGCCTCGACTGGCCGGCCGGCCGCGGCCTCCAGGTCCTCGACCAGCTGGTCATGGCGGGCGGCGTCGTCTTCGAGCTTGGCGACCTGCTTGCGCAGGTCTTCCCGTTCGGCGTCCAGTGCGGTGATCAAATTGCCCGCGTCGTGCTGCGCGGCGGCGAGTTCCCGCTGCAGCCTGGTGACTTCCGCGCCGAGCCGGCCGGCGACATCGCCGGGGCCCGGTGGCAGGACCGTGCCCTGCACAAGGCGGGCGGGCCCAGGCGGGCCGGTGCCGCGGCGCCGGCCAGCACGCCAGGCAGCCACCGCCGCGCCGGCCAGCAGCAGGTAA
>Ga0302325_10031645_pt1 | contig 10881 bp, 10 predicted proteins | sample Palsa_T0_2_FD_201948 | JGI IMG/M metagenome (GOLD analysis project Ga0302325, IMG submission 201948) | Peat permafrost microbial communities from Stordalen Mire near Abisko, Sweden - Palsa_T0_2 | ecosystem: Environmental > Terrestrial > Soil > Palsa > Peat permafrost | place: Sweden: Abisko... | reverse complement strand
ATCCTATTTTGGCATCGAACTTCAAAAGCGAGGAATATACTAGAAACATTCAAAAGATCCGCGAACAGAACAATAATAGGTTAAGGATACAGGAATTATGAAAATCAAAGCCTTTAGCAATTCAGCATAGCGGTTTAGTATACCTCGTTCAGCACGTAGAAAATTTATCAAGGAACGGTGTAATTCTAGTCAATTTAGTGCCTCTGGAACGCGTTTATTTGTTGATGGTGAAACATCTGTTTAACTTTTATACGGCTAGAGAGCAGGGTTGAATAGGTTAAAGAATGTATAGACGAATGAAGAGTCCTAGATATAATTTTCTTTAGAATGGTTCTTTTAATACCAGGGTGAAAATCCTGCTGTAATTTAGGATAGCTTGGATTTGTAACTGAATTGTGTCAGACGGACGATTTTGCAGATATCTTTAGATATGCAGCGAACCAATGGAGGCTGTCCGATGAGACAACTGCTCAGTCGATAGGCTTGGAGATGAGATATGACGATCATGACGAAGAATGTTTATGCTCGCAGAGAGAAGGATATCGACGGCCTTGGGTCTGCGATGAATGATGCCTTAAAAGTCAAGAGAGAGTAAAGAAATCGCAACTCTCTGAAAATTGTGGGTTTTGAAGAGAGAGTTGTCGCTACACTCACCGTTAAATTTTTTTCAATTTCTTGAGGAGGTGATAATGAGCACGACGAGTTCTGACCCACTGGATAGAGTGGGTCGAAGTCCCCTTCGAAGCTTAATGGAAACAATGTTTGACACCACGAAATTATCATAAAAGCACTACTTACCAATTTCGGAAATGCAAACACATCAGACTTACCTAATTCAATGCTGCGTTATGGAAATTAGAAATGGAAGAGAGCACGTCGATAGCTCGTACGATCCTCACCCACGGCACCCCACCAATGACAATTCGCGCCGCACCCAAGCGGCAATCCATTGAACGTGGCGCCAAGACCTTGCCCTGCGATTTCGTTTTTCCGACCTGGTGGATCGACCTGAGGTGGTGTGCGGGAAAGGTGCCACAAACTGCCCACAAGGCTTTTGCCGGGTGTGATTGAGAAACAGACACGCAGGAGGCGCACTGTCGCCGACTCAATGAGGAGTTTTTGCACACGAGCGGTGGCACGCGATCACTTGCCGTCTTCGCTCTCAACTGCTCGTGGCTGAAATAATGATGTTTTTGAGGGAAGTGGGAGATACGCTCTTTGGCACTTTGGCTCGACGGAGGATGTCGCGATCTGAGGAGCTTGGTGGAGCTTGATACGCCACAAACCTCGTACTTCAACGGAAGGCTGCTGTTGGTTAGGGAGGATTGTATGTCAAGTGCAAGAAAGATTGCTATGCCAAGGAGATAGCGAGGTTTGGGGTTCTTGGTAAATATTGGCAGAGATGTAGACCGAAGTCAAGGCGGCTTGGCGAGATACATCGTTCCGTGGCATGAGGGGCAATGGAATTTGCGTAGAAGGCGTCAGAATTTTCCGGGTCTTGATTGATTTCTCCACAGGTCCGAGACGGTTCTTGGGTTCGTTGATCTGGGAGTCGAGAAGGAAATGGTGAGACATCGTGGAGTCTGATTCCTTCTCGACCAGTTGGCCAGAATGGGAGCTTTGGACTGCTGACTGACCAATTCCAGTGCGCAATGCGTGTGTATGCGTTGATTGGAGAACACGTCGGTGAAGGCTCATAAAATTCTTTCTTCCATTATCAAATTTTAGAGCTTCGGCCGCGAGATTCAAATGGGGGATGCAAAATCGAGAAAGCAAAGCCGAAGGACGAAGCCCCTTGTGGGGGGGTGTGGATTCGCTAGACCCCAACTCCCGAACGCTAAAGTTGACCCCCTTGGTCGACGGCTCCTAGCGAATGCCTCGACCACGTTCCTGTTTCCGCGCTTCTGATTGGTTATTTTCAACGACACTTCTACTCGCTCTGTACTCTGCGCAGTGCGCTCCCAAATCATCTCGGTGTGCGTGTAGGCTCGCCATCGCCTCTGTAGACTGTGGCACGATCCAGAGGTGTACAGCAATCCATGAAATAAGGTTAATAAGGCTTTGCGATAGCGTCAACCTTCCAAAGATGCACTGGTGACAAGCTGATCAGTGATCATGTTCGCACCCCGCGCCCAGCACGACTCGCATGTAGAGAGCATCGATACCAGCGCAGAATGCACCAGCGCTCAGCCGGGGCAGAAATCTTCATCATCACGATACCAGGCAGCGATCAGCCTCGCTGCCTATCGAGCCCCTTTTGATGACCGTGCCAATCGCTACATAGAACGGCCTTCCTCGCTTCGGCCGAATATACAGGTCCTGGGGATGACGAAACAGCCGCAAGCTCGCAACACATGTGAATGTCCATCCTGCTGTTCTCGAAGGTTTCTAAATAGGGATGGAACCCTCGGGGTGGGGATTATGAGGTGCATGCAGCGCCACATGTCTGGGGGATTTGATTTGCCGACCCACTACCGCGTACCCCCTCGTCTCATCTGCTTCGCAACGGGATTCCAGTCAACATTCGGGGCATCCGCTTGTTACAGGAGCCTCCGATGGGCTGTGAGAGTTTGATAGAGCCAAAGAGCTTTCGCAGTGGCCGAGGTTTAAGGCTGCCTTCAGGACTATGTATCTTGGAGCGTGCTCTCGTGCCTAGCTTGCCCTCATGCCCAGCTGTCAGGTACCAAGACTTTGTATCTTGGAGCGTGCCCTCCTGCCTAGCTTGCCCTCACGCCTAGCTGCCATTGGTCGCTGAAGATGATTTGGACAGTCTTTGCGAAGCTTTCCAAGACCGACAGCGTGCCCACTAACATGGAAGCTTCTTTGATAATTCTCATTTCCGCTCAATGCCTAATGCATGACTAACAAGTCAACAACTGCTCTGAAGGGCGACCAGTTGGCGGCAGCGTAGGTCGAGTGCAAAAAGGCGTTTGCAGGAACTAGTGTTGGCGAAACGGGATACCGCCGCACTCGACCAAAGGAGCGGATGCATGATGCGAGAGACAGGGGCCAGGGCCTGCTGTAGAGCCAGCGAGGAGTGACCGAGACTCCGAGGAGGGGATGTGCTCCGTGCGGCGCTGACAGCTGCGGCTGGCAGTTGGGGCTGGGCTGTGGTTCGTGAGGGAAGATGTGCTCCGTACTGGACGGAGTACGTTGTAACCTTAAATCTTGGCGTTCGGCACATCCTGCAGGCTGCATTCGTGATCGGGGGCCCCTGCAAGCTCGTGGGCCCAACGTCCCGGCCGGAGGCGCACCAAAAGGAAATCGCCCTCCCTCCCCTCCCGTCCTCCCCTCCCGTCCTCTCCTCCCCTCTCCTCTCCCCCCCCCCTGTCAGAATCGGTCAGCTATCGTTCCACAGCAACTGCAAACCTTCATCGGCCCTTCCATCCTCGCACACGATATAAGACTCTCCTGGGTCGGCACAACTGCTCTTCTCTCCTCAGTCACGCGCTCATTCACCCAACATCGCGGCCACGACAGGATCGTCAGTGCCAAAGTCAATCCTTCAATTATCAGTAAGATAGTGACAACTCGATATAATGGCCGTCCCTGCTGCCGTTGCCCTCAACAAGACTGCCGGTGGAAACGCCGCCTTCCACAACTTCAACAATGACTTCGCCCACATCTCCGACCCCAACGAGCGTCGTCGTCTCGCCCTCGCGGAGATCGACAAGGCTCCCTTTGGCTGGTATCACATCCGTGCCTGCGTTGTCGCTGGTATTGGTTTCTTCACTGATTCCTACGATGTAAGGCTCCCCTACACGTGTACGCGGCAAACCGCGTCTAACAAGCAAATAGATCTTCGCCATCAACTTGGTGACCGCCATGCTTGGTGTTGTTTTCTTCCAGGACAGCAAATCGAAGGGAACCATCCCCTCAAGCTCCGATACTGCCATCAAGGTTGCCACCTCAGGAGGAACCGTTCTCGGACAACTTGGCTTCGGTTACCTCGCTGATATCGTTGGCCGTAAGCGCATGTACGGGCTTGAGTTGATCATCATCATCTTCTCAACTCTCGCCCAGGCTCTTACTTCGTCATCCCGAGCTATTTCAATCACTGGTATAATCATCTTCTGGCGTGTTCTTATGGTACGTCCGCAATTCAGGGGTAAACACAGCTTACTAATCTGTCTAGGGCATCGGGATCGGTGGTGACTATCCTCTGTCTTCGATTATCACATCCGAGTTCGCTACCACCAAATGGAGAGGTGCTATGATGAACGCAGTCTTCGCCATGCAGGGTATTGGTCAATTCGCTGCCGCTATCATCGCCTTGATTGTTACCTCTGGTTTCAAGGAGTCTCTTCTGCTCGGCTCCAAGGCTTCCACCTGCAAGGGCGAATGCCAACTTGCTGTTGACAAGATGTGGCGGGTTATCATGTAAGCCTCTTCTCCCAACCTCCCCCCCATTTCGTCTCTAATTCGAAACAGCGGATTCGGTGCTATTCCAGGCTGCATCGCCCTCTACTACCGTCTTACAATCCCTGAGACTCCTCGATATACTTTCGATGTTGCCCGTGATATCGAGAAGGCTGGTGAAGATGTCACCGCATACATGCACGGAAAGGCTGAAGGTCACCCTGACGAGATCCGCCGTGTCACCGCCATGGCCGAGGATGCCCCAGCTCTCGGAATCCCCAAGGCCTCATTCAAGGACTTCTTGCACTACTACGGCCAATGGAAGTACGGAAAGGTTCTTTTGGGCACAGCAGGCTCATGGTTCTTCCTCGATGTTGCCTACTACGGCCTTTCCCTCAACAACTCCATCATTCTCTCTGCTATCGGTTGGTCTGGCGGTTCTAACATGTACCAAATTTTCTACCGCACCGCCGTTGGGAACTTGATCCTAGTCTGCGCCGGCGCTATTCCAGGTTACTGGGTCTCGGTTGCTACGATCGACACCATCGGCCGCAAGCCCATCCAAATCGGTGGCTTCGCAATGCTTACCATCCTCTTCGTCGTCTTTGGTTTCGCATACAACCACCTCTCAGGCCATGCCCTGCTCGCTCTTTACGTCGTCGCCCAATTCTTTTTCAACTTCGGTCCTAACTCGACCACTTTCGTCGTGCCCGGTGAATGTTTCCCTACTCGTTATCGTTCAACGTCTCACGGTTTCTCCGCCGCTTCCGGAAAAGTGGGTGCCATCATCGCACAATGCGTCTTCGGTCCTCTCCGAATTCGTGGCGCCGTTAATGGAGCAACAGGCAAGGCCGCTTCTCCCTGGCTCAACCACGTCATGGAGATCTTCGCCCTCTTCATGCTCTGCGGTCTCCTCGTCTCCTTCCTAATCCCCGAAACCAAGCGCAAGACCCTCGAGGAGCTCGCTGGCGAGGTTCCCGGCACACCCAACTACGACCCTGCAAACGGCGCTAGCTACTACCGTCATAAGTCCCAAGACGTCTCGACTGATGGCAAGGAGGGCGCTATTGGTGTTGTAAACGAGACAAACGTTTAGATCTCGATTGATTTTACTTTCGCTGAACTGTAATTAATTTTCTCCTTTTCAAGCATGGGGGTTGCATTACTTTGCTGATACCTGGGATCGGGAACAACGGATGTGTATACTGATACATGGCTTAGAGGGTAGATCTTTGCCTGTGGCATAGATACATATAAAACAATGAAGCATTCAATCGCTGAGCTAATACTACACTGCGACCTCTTGCATTGTGATGTGAATTGGAATGTGATGTCTTGGGGAAAGCGCGAACAAGTTAGTAGACTTAGGGTGATTTGCTTTTTAGTATGCTATATGAAACCTGTCATCTAGCCTTTTTCTGAATCTGGATATCTGCCAAGATTACAAGAAAGAACTCTTGGAACCAGCAGTCAACAGCACCATCCCTATTCTCAGATCCCTCAAGGAGCATAACCCAGCAGCCAAGCGCGTCGTCATCACCACATCCTTTTACCGCTGTCGAGAACCTTCGGGTACGTCTATACCGAAGCAGATTTGCAAGTCTCCTATTTCTATTCCTGGTAGCCTAGTTCCAATCTCCTAGACGTCTCGAGTTGAACGTCTGCGTCTATAGAGATAATTGGGTCGGGTTTTGGAATCGTGGTCGAAAAGCAGATCCCACATCCGCACACGCTTCCATCGAAACGCAAAAGCTGCGCGTTGGAATAAGGTTACAGTAGCTACATTTACCCGGCCGATGGTCTATGCCCCGCCCTTATTGTAAGGTTCCGAGGGTATGGGTAAGTGGGTTGACTACAGTGCATCGTCGGGAGATATCTATTGGCTGTAAGATTACAATGGATCGTTGATGGGGGTTCCTGACGTGGCGTTCTGGGCTCATGTCGAGGGTGAGATCGTGGGGATCTCGGTGCTGTGCTGTGATCTTACGTATTTGAAGGAATTCGCGAACTCTTTACCTGCATCTCTGTCGCAAAAGTGGAACCACAATTGCATATTGCTAAGTGTGCAATGTACACCGCCTCTCGCCGTGCTCATTCTCCGACAATCAGTTAATAGTAGCTAAGGCTCACTTCTTCGCCCGTTAAAATCTGGCAGATGTGGATCAGTGATATATCGTCATTGCGCATGGATTTGGTTATCGGTGGTTCTGCGAGATCATTCGAGCACGCTTCCCGGAGCTGGTTGCGGCAATACCGGAGGAACAGCAACCAACCCTTGTAGGACGTATAGGCTGGACAACTCGAAGGATGAGAATTAATCGGGGATGGAATCGCGCTTGATGGATGTGACGGTAGTAGATACGGTGAACAGTTTGAGGGAATTGGAGAGGAGTGTACAATAGGGACGAGGCGAACAGGTCATGTGTGACCCCCTACTTTAGCGAAAGGGGCAAAATACGCCGCGATGAAATTACGATGCACTATCCCTAACATGCCATTAGCATTTATCTTTCCAGCTCTCCGAATCCGGAAAGCGCCTTAACTCTCTCTCCTCCTTCACGCTTCTCTCGTTGTAGAAATTCTCCAATCGGAGGATCCGAAGCGCTACCTTATCCGAACAATCATCTCTCTCACTCTCCGTCAAAATGAAACACCGCTTAGTTCGCCCTTCCGTAACCTCCCAGATGGCTGGTAAGCCCGTCGGTGGTGGTCTCTCCCATTCTCCCAGCTTGATACAGAGTTCTTTCAATGCCGCCGTCTTGTTGATTCTCTTCTGATGAAGCAGGAAGGAGTAGATATTCTCCAGCCATGCGGAAGATTGTTTGCGATTGAAAGGATCAGCGTGAACGTAATCGGAAGGTACAGGATCTCGAAAGCCGAGTAGTAGAGGAGGGTTTGGAGGCGAAAAAAAAGACGAGGACATATATACCAGGCTGAGTGGAAAGTACAGCGTCAGTTTTTGAAGCTTCTCAAACTTTGCAAGCTCCTCAAAGATCTCTTTGGTTGAGTCCCAAGTTGGGCTACGTTCCAGATCTGCTGTGAACTCCTGCAGCTCGGGACACCGCTTCCGCACGTCTCGAATCTCATCCAAAGAGAGACAATGCTCTGATTCTCGCATCCCATCGACTACCTGTTCGCTTTCGTGGAGGTGGAGTTTCCGGAGCGAGTGGCCGTGATTGGTGAGAATAGTAGCCAAATCAAACCTTCCTCGTCGGTCTGTGATTCTCAGGCTTTCCAAAGGCAAGCACGCTGCGAGGAAGTCCCGCAAGAAAGCATCGGGACGCTCATATCGTGGATCATACCAAGGTCCCATTTGCACGGACAAATGCTTCAAACTCCCAAAGCGGACACTTCCAGACGGCGTGAAAAAGAAATCAGAATTCCTTGTCCACCCTAAATCCAAACTCTCCAACTTGCTCATCTCGGTTACATCTTCCAGCATCTTCACATAATCGCCGCCTCTTGATTTCAATCTCCTGATGCTGCTTTGTGATGGTTTGCCCGTGGTGAACAGAGCGCCTAACCGTTCTGTCTCGGCTCTTTCCTGCGCAGAGTGCGTCCGAATCAAGGACCCGAAAGCCCCCTGCTCGATCTCCACACTCTCGAGGTGCGGCGAGAGCGAGACAATGCGTCGCAGCGGGCGAGCGCACCCATCACCCCAGAGTCCGGCCGTTATGGAGCGAAGGTTCGGCGAGGTTGCTAGCGCGATTTCTGCGGGGTCGTTGTGGTCGGTGTCGGTGAGGGGGTGCTGCCAGTCCCGGATGTGGAGATGGCATTGGGGCTGTCGCGTCTCGAGGACGTGTAGAAGGGAGATGGGGATTGGGAAATTGCCAGTGAAGGTCAGAGTCCTCAGCTTTGGGATCTCGGCAACTAGAGTCACTAGCTGGTCGAGTCTGTGATGGAAAGTCGCGGCATCGGACAGCTCGGGGTCGACGAAGTTGGGACTGCTCCATTGCCAGTCGCATGTGACGGTTAATGCGTGGATGCTATTTAGAATGGTTTTCTTATTCGGGTCGTTGAGGAGCTCTGAGATGAGTTTGGCTGTCTTTTCGGTATCGGGATGTCCGGCTTCCCGTCGGATGATGAAGTGTTTGTGCCGGTTATGGAGTCGTTCTGCTGTCGCGCGAAAGGATTTGTTGACGAGTAGCAAAGAGGCAATGGTTGAGGTATGAACATCGACGATTTTCGCTGTAGATGATAATTCCAAAAACTTGTTTTGGTCAGAATTTCCCACCACGTAATTGAATATGTGATCGAGTAACTCGGGGCTCAACGAGTTAATTCCCGCCATCTTTTCGAACGGGAGGGACGGAATTCGATCAAAAGTAAGCAAATAAAGCTGGATGTTTAAATTTTTAAAAGCGAAATGTACTCGTTTTGACGCTGGCCGATCAGCCTTCCACTTGGAATGGGTAAAGATTTGCCAGTAAAGGTTTATGAATGATAACTTTTTGTATTGAATGAATGATTGTTCTGAATTGTTGAGAATCAGAATCTGTGCGAGCTTAAGGGTCTTATTTATACAAATTTTCAGGAACTAAATTAGTCCTCCCGCGGAATATACTTTTAATGATGCATGTGCATCATAACCCACTATGCGACAAGTATGGTACCTAAACTAAAGCCTAGAACCCACATTAATCTAGGTACCAATGTTGTACAACCCATGGGCTAAAATGCGCCATACATTAGGCTGAAATGACTGCTTCCAACACTTCCCTCCAACGAGCCATCGGCGGTTGCCTCGCACGTGACGTTCAGATGCATGACACCTTTTAGGATGAGTTAATAGAGTGCGGACGATGCATTGAGTGAACTCTAGAATGTTCTAGTACACTCCATTTTCCCCCCTCTCTTCTCTTCCATTTCAACAACATCTCAATACAAACACGTAACTAGAATTCTTTGGGAAGTGACGAACCCAGTCACGTGCCATCTATATGTTTGCTCGAAATTGAATTGAAAACTCCGAGTAGTCCATTTTCCTGGGGAAATGACATGAAGATTCACTCTAACGCTTTTTCGTAGAAAGGTGAAAGTGTTTCCAAGCGGGAGAGTCTACAATAGTTTCCTCCCTACATAAACACAAACATCAGAATGCTGATAAATAATCCCATCCTTCGTCTTCAACAACCCATCCACTTCCTCCCTCTCCATCTTCCCCTCCATAACTTGAATCTCCGAGATCATCTTCCCAACACTCGTCAAGTACATTGTGGTCGGATACAATGACAAGTGTTTCAACCCATCTGCAGCACAAATCTCACCCGCTGAGACCCCAAGGCCATTCGCCTTGAAAAGTTCAGGGAGACGTAATGGGTTTGGACGGATATTTTCCTAGATCCAAGCTACTAAGAGGCTATTTCTTTCTTTCTCTACAGCGGCCAGCGCATCTCCTTTTGTTATGCAGAATTTTGCTGTGGGGATAGTTGAGTTCTACCCATTAGATATATCCTCCTAAATCCGAATACCTTCTATCAGCGAAATCCTGGATTGGTAATTTGTCGGAATAAAAGAAGAAACCCAGATAGATACTCGCTCAATAATTTCGCAATGTTTTTAACATCTTTATCCCAATCTTCCCCCTTGACCCTAAAAAGACGAGCGGGATATTGATTACATCAAACTTCACCTAGAATTCCTCTGTAAAGCTCTCTCTTATGTCATGTACATGGAATTGCATGTTCTTAGGTCGTTTGTCGAGGGGTAGGAATTGAGTATCCGAGATATCGAAGCCGTGGAGTTGGGTTGAAGGGAGTCTACTGCGTATGCTCGGCAATGTGTGAGAGAAAAAATCCCGTTCCGGTGGCGATGTCGACAACAGTTAAAGAGGGTTTATTTAGCGGAGTTGTGATTTCGGGGTGGAGTAGCCAACCAAGGATTTGTGAGGCGAATCTGTGTTGGGTTGTGAGTCTGGAGATTGTTAGAGATGTTTGTGGAGATGGAGGGGTGGAAGCATCTTTCAGACTCGTTGGTGTCGCGGGGAAGAGGACAGACTCCTGCCATTGTCGTTAATGTGAAGCTCGGAAAGTTTTTGGTGCTTGAAGAAAGGGTTTGCTATTTATTATATAATTTTCTGTTCCAGCTATATAGAGATTTCGCTACCTGATCATCTTACGGACTCCGGTACTCCGAGCTCCCTGGGAAAATTAGACGGAAACAGGGGGAATGGCATTGGTTGGGAGTACGACAAGATTTTAGCAAAGAAAGCTTTGCTCTATTCGTGATTTTATGTCTTGGCATCGAAATGTGAAGTTGGATTTCTCTTAATTGGAGCAGACGGAGGTGTAGACTACGAGAGGATGCATGCGTTCTCCACCTAACGAAATGAGCGAAGTAATCATGTCCAACTATCAGATTTAAGAACCCGCTGTCAGACATCTGAAGTCACCCGAAAATATAAGACCGCTGGGTACTGGGTGTACAAAAGGAATGCTTACTGTCTTGAGGCGGCCGACGAAGTTTGGGGAGAATAATATATCCTAGAAATTTTAATTTGGTGAGAATCTTAGAATGAACTAC
>Ga0302325_10031644_pt1 | contig 10881 bp, 8 predicted proteins | sample Palsa_T0_2_FD_201948 | JGI IMG/M metagenome (GOLD analysis project Ga0302325, IMG submission 201948) | Peat permafrost microbial communities from Stordalen Mire near Abisko, Sweden - Palsa_T0_2 | ecosystem: Environmental > Terrestrial > Soil > Palsa > Peat permafrost | place: Sweden: Abisko... | reverse complement strand
CAGGAGCAGATTGTCGTGGTACCCCGGGCTCCTGCTCGCGAACACCTGCATCAGCCACTCCAGCGTCTCGCTCAGACCACGGCGGCGCTTGAAGTACGCCGACTGGCTCGGGATCACGGGGAACAGGCGCGCGAGCCGCTTCCGCGCGACCTTGAGGAAACGACGATCGCTCGGGATCCCCATCATCGCCTGCGCCACACACAACGTCGCCACCTCGGCGTCGGTGAGCACCCGACGCGCGTTCCCCGGCTTCTGTGGCAGGAGATCATCAGCTGTGCAATAAACCGAGATGCAGAGAGTGTCGAGGTCGGCGTCCATCGTGGCCTCCAGGTCGACGGTGTTTTTGGCACCGCCGACTTCGACCTCTCCGCACAAAACCCCTCAGCCACAGCCCAAGCCGTGGAATCAATCATCTAGTGGAGGCGATCATCCTCGCCGGGGGCAGGGCGGAGCGGCTCGGAGAGGCAGCCGGAGGACGCCCCAAGGCGCTCGTCGAGGTCGGCGGACGGCCGCTCGCGGCCTACCAGGTCGCCCGGCTCGGCAACGCCGGCGTCAGCCGGGTGATCATCTCCTGCGCCGCGGGCCAGGGAGCTGCCTTCGAGAGCGAGCTGCGCGGGCTCGGGCCCGACGTCGTCAGCGCGGAGGAGCCCGAGCGCCTCGGGCGCGGCGGCGGCATCAGGTTTGCAGCGGGGATGCGTCGCGAGGAGGGCGATCTCTTTGCGATGAACGGCGACGAGCTCGTGGCGGTCGACTTCGCAGACCTCCATGCTCGCCATCGTCAGGCAGGCGGCGCCGCCACGATCACGGTCGCGCGCCCTGCCTCGCCCTTCGGCGTCGTCTCCCTCGGGGAGGAGGACATCGTCGACGGCTTCAGCGAGGCCGGGCGGGTCCCCTACTGGGTGAGCTGCGGGATCTACGTGCTCTCCGCCGAGGCGCTCGCGGCCCTCCCCGAGCGGGGCGATCACGAGACGACGACGTTTCCGTTCCTCGCCGCGGAACGGCGGCTCTACGCCTACCGTCACGAGGGGCTGTGGCTGACCGTCAACACACCCAAGGAGCTGCGCGCCGCCGCCGAGCAGCTCGCCGAACACCCCGAGTGGCTCTCCTGACGGGGTCGCCGTGATGGAGGGGAGCGGCCGCGACCAGGCTGGCCCGCTCGCGGCGTGGGGATTCGAGACGCGCCGGGTCGACAAGCCCTGGGGACACGAGCTCATCTGGGCGCTCAGCGACGTCTACTGCGGCAAGCTCCTCTTCGTGGCCAAGGGTCAGTCGCTCTCCCTCCAGTACCACCGTGCAAAGGACGAGTCCTGGCTCGTCCAGTCCGGGAGCGCACGGATCGAGCTGGGATCGATCGACCGCGTCGACCGCGCCGAGGCGGTCGTCGGGCCCGGCACTGCGTTTCGCTATCGGCCGGGCACCGTGCACCGGATCACCGCACTCGAGGACACGACGATCCTCGAGGTCTCGACGACCGAGCTCGACGACGTCGTCCGCCTCGAGGACGACTATGGCCGGGCGGGAACCTCGGAGCCCTGAGCTCGCCGATGCCCGTCGGAGGGCGAGCGAGCCGCCCCAAGGGGCCGGGAAACGCCGGCGTCGCAGGACCCCCGACTAGACTGCAGCGACCAACGGAGGAGCTCATGGCTGCGACCAAGCGGTACGACGTGAAGGACCTTGCCCTCGCCGCCGAGGGGACGCGACGGATCATGTGGGCCGACAGGCAGATGCCGGTTCTCACCGCGATCCGCGAGCGCTTCGCGGCCGAGCAGCCGCTCGCCGGCTACCGGATCTCGGCCTGTCTGCACGTGACGACGGAGACGGCCAACCTGATGCGCACGCTCAAGGCCGGCGGGGCCGATGTCGTCCTCTGCGCGTCCAACCCGCTCTCGACCCAGGATGACGCGGCCGCAGCGCTCGTTGCGGAATTCGACATCTCGGTGTTCGCGATCAAGGGTGAGGACAACGACACCTACTACCAGCACATCGAGGCGGCTGTCGATCACAAGCCGCAGCTGACGATGGACGACGGGGCGGACGTGATCGGCGTGCTTCACACCGCCCGCCGCGAGCAGCTCGGCGACATCATCGCCGGTATGGAGGAGACGACCACGGGCGTGATCCGTCTGAAGGCGATGGAGGCCGACGGCGCGCTCGCCTTCCCCGTGATTGCCGTCAACGACGCACGCACCAAGCACTTCTTCGACAACCGCTACGGCACCGGGCAGTCGACCATCGACGGGATCATCCGGGCGACCAACGTCCTGCTCGCGGGGAAGCGGTTCGTGATCGCGGGGTACGGCTGGGTCGGACGCGGCGTCGCAATGCGAGCCCGGGGCATGGGCGCCCACGTGATCATCACCGAGATCGACCCGATGCGCGCGCTCGAGGCGCTCATGGACGGCTACGAGGTCATGCCGATGGAGTCCGCCGCCCCGATCGGCGACATCTTCTGCACCGCGACCGGCGACAAGCACGTGATCTCACGCGCGCACATGGAGCTGATGAAGGACGGGACGATCCTGTGCAACACCGGTCATTTCAACGTCGAGATCGACATCCCGGCGCTGCGCGCCCTCGCGGTCGAGACGCGCGAGGCACGCCGGTTCGTCGAGGAGTTCGTCCGCTCCGACGGAACGCGCCTGTATCTGCTCGCGGAGGGCCGGCTCGTCAACATCTCGGCCGCCGAAGGGCATCCCGCGATCGTGATGGACATGTCGTTTGCGAACCAGGCGCTCTCCACCGAGTACGCCGTGCGGCACGCCGCCTCGCTCGAGCGCCGCGTCTACCCGGTGCCGCGCGAGATCGACGAGGAGATCGCCCGCCTGAAGCTCGCGACGATGGGCGTCACGATCGACGTGCTGACCGCCGACCAGTCGCGCTATCTGGCCTCCTGGGATGAGGGGACGTGAAGGCGGCCTCCGCCCCGCCACCTGCCGGGGTCGAACCGCAGTGGGCGCACCTGAGCCGATCCTGCGCTTCGAGGACGGCCGTGTCGAGGCGACGCGGCCGCTTCAGCGGGGGCGGCGGCCGAGGGTTCGGACGCTGAGGCGACCCCAGCGGCCGGTCGCGTGACCGTCCTCGCGGCGCGGAGCCTCCTGCCGGCGCCGGCCGGGGCTGAAGCGCCGGGGTCGCCGAGCGGATCGCGGCCGCCGGCGGCGGGGCGAGCGACGACGGGAGATCGCGGTCGGGCACCATTGCGCGGCCCCGGGCCAGCGTGCGCCCGGCGGCCGGCAGCGCCGCCTTCGAACCTGGCGCGGCGGCGCGTCTGAGCGCGAGGGTCGGCGAGCGCGGTGTCCGGCGGTGCTCGTGTTGTTTCGCGCGCGCCGGGGTAGACGTCGAGGTATGAAAGCGCTCCTCCTCGCTGCGGGCTACGCGACGCGGCTGCGCCCGCTCACCGACGAAGTGCCAAAGCCGCTGCTCCCGGTGGGCGGAAGGCCGATGGCCGACTGGATCCTCGACCGGATCGCTGCCTGCGTGGGGGAGATCGAGGGCGTGCACCTGGTCACAAACGCGCTCTATGCACCGGCTTTTGAGCGTTGGGCCGCCACCCGCGGAGTCGTCGTTCACGACGACGGCACCCACTCCAACGAGACGCGACTCGGTGCGATCGGGGACATCCAGGTCGCGGTCGAGCAGGGTGGGCTGGGCGGCGATCCGCTGCTCGTGATCGCCGCCGACAACCTCTTCGAGTTCTCGCTCGTCGAGTACGTGGCCTTCTGGCGGCGGAGGCCGGCCGCGAGTGTCTTGGCGGTGCACCGTCTCGCCGACCCGTCCCTCGCCCCCCTCTACGGCGTCGTTGAGCTCGACGCCGATGACCGGGTCGTCGCCTTCGAGGAGAAACCCGAGGCGCCTCGCAGCGACCTCGTCTCGACGGCGACCTACATCTTCTCCGCCGCACACCTCGCGCTGATCGAGTCCTACCTGGCGGGAGGCAACGCCCCCGACCCTCCGGGCCGGTTCCTCGTCTGGCTCTCGGAGCGCGAGGCCGTCTACGGTTTCCGCTTCAGCGAGGAATGGCTCGACATCGGCGAACTCTCCCAGCTCCAGGCGGCCGACAACCGCTACCGCGAGCGGGTGGGACTCCCCGAGCGGTCACGCTACGCGCTCGAGTAGACGGAGGTCGGGTCGGCGCAGGGCCCTCCGCTCCTCACCCCATTCCGGTGAGCTAGGCTCATCCTGGCCGAACACGATCAAAGGAGGACGCAATGCGTCTTGCGCTGAGAGGCAGAAATGTCGAGCTCACACCGTCGATCCGTGACTACGCCGAGTCGAAGCTCGCGACACTCGCTGGGCGACTGCCGGCCGGGGTGGCGGTCGAGCTCGAGCTGACCGAGGAGACGCGGGCGCGGCACGTCGCCGAGGCAACGGTGTTCACCAAGGGCCCGACGATACGGGCGCGCGAGTCTGGAGCAAGCCTGCGCACCTCGATCGACATGCTCGCGTCGAACCTCGAGCGTCAGGTCACCCGCTACTACGAGAAGCGCCGCGACGAGCCGCGCCGTCGAGCAGCCCACCACGGCGTGTGAGGCTCGTTCCCGGGCGCGAGCCGCTCGACGTCCGGCGCACGCGAGGGGAGGTGTTGTAGGGGGCGAGCCTCGCGCGATGGCGCCGGCACCACGGGGCTTCCGCGCTCGCACGAGTGGGAGGTGTTGACGAGGGTTGCGCCCCCAAAGGTGGACGGCGGGCGCGGCGCGTTCGTCTCGGTCGCGGCCAGGAGGTTCGTCGTCGTGCAGGGGCCCTCGAGCGTCGAGCCGCTCGCCGCGCTCGCACCGCCCTTCCGGGCAACTGCGGTGCGGCGGGAGCGCGGACCTCGCGAAGCTGGCCGGAGTCAGGCTCGAGCTCGCGAGCCCGTCGCCCCCTCCCCGCGGGGTGATCGAGCGCTCGGGCCACCCCGAGCATGGCGCGCCCTTCAATCGACGGGGAGCGGAGCTCCGGCTCGGTCCCGCGAACGAGCGCCGTGAGCACGTCACCCTCGCGATCGATGGAGAGCTCGAGGAGCTCGAGGTCGACCCGCTCTGAGCCGGCGTCGTCCCGGGGCGGCCCGGCTCAGGCTCTCTGGATCCCGGAGCGGTGGATCCCGGAGCGGTGGATCCGGGAGCGGTGGATCCGCCGCCAGTGGATACCCTGTCTCTGACGATGGTTGGTAGCGAGGGCTTCGAGCGGTTCCTGCGCTTCGGCGAGGGCCGCCGCATGAAGCGGCTCGGGGAGCAGGCCGCCTACATCGCGACGCTCGAACCGCAGTTCCAGGCGCTCTCGGACGCCGAGCTGCGCGGAAAGACGGCCGAGTTCCGCACACGGCTCGACAACGGCGAGGAGCTCGACGCGCTGCTTTTCGAGGCCTACGCGGCCGTGCGCGAGGCGCGCGTGCGCGAATCGAACCAGCGGATGTTCGACGTGCAGATGATGGGCGGGATCGTTCTTCACGAGGGGGACGTCGCCGAGATGAAGACCGGCGAGGGCAAGACCTTCGTCGCGAGCCTCGCGCTCTACCTGAACGCACTCCCGACGGTCACCCACTACGACGGCCGCACCCTCGGCCAAGGGGTCCACCTCGTCACCGTCAACGACTATCTCGCCCAGCGCGACGCCGAGTGGAACCGCGGCGTGTACGACCGGCTCGGGATGAGCGTCGCCTTCATCGAGACGATGCAGGCCCCCGAGGACCGCAAGGCGGCCTACGAGGCGGACATCACCTACGGGACGAACTCGGAGTTCGGCTTCGACTACCTCCGCGACAACATGGCGGTCGCGCTCGAGCAGACCGTACAGCGCGGCCACGGCTACGCGATCGTGGACGAGGTCGACTCGATCCTGATCGACGAGGCGCGGACGCCGCTCATCATCTCGGGCGAGCCGACGAGCGCCGCACGGACCTACCGCGACATGGCGCGGGTCGTCAAGGGGCTGCGCGGGGTCCAGTCAAAGGGCACAAAGCTCGAGGACGCCGAGCTCCAGCACGAGTACGACTTCCTCTTCGACGAGAAGCACCACACCGTCGCGGTGACCGAAATGGGCATCGAGAAGGTCGAGCGCGCGCTCAAGGTCGAGAATCTCTACGGCCCGGCGAACGTCCAGCTCGTCAACCATCTCCATCAGGCCCTCAAGGCCGAGGCGCTCTACAAGCGCGACGTCGACTACGTGATCGCCGACGGCGAGGTCAAGATCGTCGACGAGTTCACCGGTCGGATCATGGAGGGGCGGCGCTGGTCGGAAGGGCTCCACCAGGCGGTCGAGGCGAAGGAGAACGTCGAGATCATGGAGGAGCAGCAGACGGTCGCCACGATCACGCTCCAGAACTACTTCCGCCTCTATGAGAAGCTCGGCGGCATGACCGGAACGGCGAAGACCGAGGAGAAGGAGTTCGTCGAGATCTACGGCCTCGAGATCGTCCCGATCCCCACGAACGTCACGGTGGCGCGGATCGACAAGAACGACCTGATCTTCAAGACGACCGAGGCGAAGTTCGCCGCGGTCGTCGACGACATCAAGGAGCGACACCGCAAGGGCCAGCCGGTGCTCGTGGGTACGATCGCGGTTGAGACCTCTGAGCTCCTTGCGGAGTTGCTCAAGCGCCAGGGCGTCCCCCATCAGGTCCTGAACGCCAAGGAGCACGCCCGTGAGGCCGAGATCATCAAGGACGCCGGCCGCGTCGGCGCGGTCACGATCGCGACCAACATGGCGGGCCGCGGCGTCGATATCAAGATTGACGATCCCGTGCGCGGGCTCGGCGGCCTCTATGTCCTCGGCACCGAGCGCCACGAGGCGCGGCGGATCGACAACCAGCTGCGCGGCCGCTCCGGACGCCAGGGCGACCCCGGCGAGACGCGCTTCTACCTCTCGGGCCGCGACGACCTCGTGCGCCTGTTCGCCGGCGACCGCATCTACAACATCATGGACCGCTTCAAGGTCCCCGATGACCAGCCGATGGAGGCGAAGATCCTCTCCAACCAGATCGAGAACGCCCAGAAAAAGGTCGAGGAGCAGAACTTCGTCGCGCGCAAGAACGTGGTCAAGTACGACGACGTTCTCAACAGGCAGCGGATGGTGATCTACGAGCAACGCCGCGCGGTGCTCGAGGGGCAGGACCTCTCCGAGGAGATCAAGGAGGAGTGGCTGCCCGAGGTGCTCTCCGACGTGGTCGCCGAGTACACCGCGCCCGAGCTCCACGACGACTGGGACCTTGGCGAACTCGTCAACGCGATGGAGGCTCTCTACGGGACCGGCGTCGCCGCCGAGGAGCTCGTCGGGCTCGAGCGCGATGCGATCGTCGCGGAGTTCCTCGACGACGCCCTCGACGTCTATGCCGAGCGGGAGCGGGCGATCGAGGCGCTCGAGGAGGGATTCATGCGCGCGCTCGAGCGCTGGGCGGTCCTTCAGGTCGTCGACGGCCGCTGGCGCGAGCACCTCGAGGCCATGGATTACATGCGTGAGGGCATCGGGCTGCGCTCGATGGCCCAGAAAGACCCGCTCATCGAGTATCGCAACGAGGGTCACCAGATGTTCCAGGAGCTCAGCCGCTCGATCCGCCAGGAGGTGATCGCGATCCTCTACCACCTCCAGGTGAACGCGGAGCCGGTCGCGGCGAACGGGTCGTCCGGCCAGGTCCCTTCGAATGCCACCAACGGGGCAGAGAGCCTGAGCTACGAGCATCAGACGGTCGCCGGCTCGGCGGCGATCAACGCGGCTGGGCGGCCTGCCGGGCAGACGGCAACCGCGGTCAGTAACGGGGGCGGGACGACCACCGTGGTCAAGTCCGAGAATGAGAGCATCGGTCGCAACGATCCCTGCTGGTGCGGCTCGGGCAAGAAGTTCAAGCGCTGCCACGGCGCCTGAAGAAGCGGCGAGTGCTCCGCGGCCCCCTCGGCCGCGATCTTAGGCTCTTCGAGCCCTGCTCTTAGCCCTTTCTTAGAGGCGCCTGATTACCTCTCGCCGTGTCCTTCTACCTGCTTGCACGCACAACCCGGCGCGGTCTCGAGTCGCAGCTTGTCGCAAAACGCCATACCCGCGCCCGGGGTGGCACGTGATGAAGGCATCGCGTCGACATCTGACGCTCTATGCCGTGCTCGTCGCCGCGGCGGCCGCGGCGGCCGTCTTCGGGTTCAACGAGGTCTACGGCTTCCTCAACAGCTCCTCGTCGGCTGCCGGGTCCCAGCGCACCGCGACCGTGGTGCGGGGCACGGTGCAGTCAAGCGTGAGTGCGTCGGGCAATGTTGGGGTCGCGAGATCCGCGTCGGCGAACTTCGCCACGAGCGGAACATTGACCGCGGTTGACGTTGCCGTCGGCGACCACGTGAAGGTCGGGCAGGTGCTGGCGAAGATCGACTCACGCAGCGCGCGCAACACACTCCAGTCCGCCGAGGCGAATCTCGCTCAGGCAAGGAGTACGCTCGCGACCGCCGAGAGTGGGCTGACCGCGGCCCAGAAGACCGCCGATGCGGTGAGCGTCCAGCAGGCTCAGTTGTCGTTGACAACCGACCAGCAGCAATTGGTCTCGGACGAGACGACACTCGCCACCGCAAGAGCCCAGCTCGCAACCGATGCGAAGCTCGGTTTCCCGGCCGTGAGCGCGACCTCGTCGGGCTCGAGCGGAAATGTCGCCTCGGCCGCCGGTTCCTCGACGTCCGGTTCCTCGAGCGGTGGCTCTTCGTCGACCAGCGGTTCGTCGGGGAATTCGTCCAGTGGTGTTTCGTCGAACGGTGCTGCGTCGACCGGTGTTTCGTCGAACGGTGTGTCCTCGAACGGTGTTTCGTCGAACGGTGTGTCCTCGAACGGCGCTTCGTCGTCGAATACGTCCTCGAGCGGTGCTGCGTCGAACGGTGCTGCGTCGAACGGTGCTGCGTCGAACGGTGCTGCGTCGAACGGTGCTGCTTCGAACGGTGCTTCGTCGAACGGTGCTTCGTCGAGTAACACGTCGAGTAATACTTCGTCGAACGGTGTCTCCTCGAACGGCGCTTCGTCGTCGAATACGTCCTCGAACGGTGTTTCGTCGAACGGGATCTCCTCGAACGCGTCTACCTCGAATGGCGTCGCGTCAACGAGTACTTCCTCGAACGGTGTTTCGTCGAACGGTGTGTCCTCGAACGGAATTTCGTCGAATGGTGCGTCTTCGAATGGTGCGTCTTCGAATGGCGCTGCCTCGAGCGGCGATTCGTCGCAGGGCGCCTCGACGACCGGCGCCGCAACGGGTACGTCGACGACCGGGAGCTCGACGACCGGGAGCTCGACGACCGGGAGCTCGACGACCGGCTCTCCGGTTGGCGCATCCTCTTCTCAGACGCCGGCGGTCCAGAACGGCGTCGCTGTCGTCGCGCGTGTGGCCGTTGCCCCGACGGTGACGACCGGTTCGGCCTCAGCGGTCGGCTCGACGACCGCGACCTTGAACGGAAGCGTGAATCCCGAGGGGTCGGACACGACCTACGACTTCGAGTACGGGACGTCGGCGACCAGCCTCAACTCGACGACGCGCACGGTTGATGCTGGGTCGGGAACCGGAGCGGTGCCAGTCAGCGCCCCCGTCAGCGGGCTCGAGCCCGACCAGAGCTACTACGTCGAGCTCGTGGCAACGAACTCCACCACGCCTCCGGCCACGACCGACGGATCGCTGGCGATCTTCACGACGACCGCAGCGGCGCCGACGACGACGACACCGACGACGCCGGTCGTGACGACACCGGTCGTGACGACGGGGCAGGCATCATCGGTCACCGCGACGACCGCGACGCTCGCCGGGACCGTGCAGACCGAGGGTCTCGATACCAGCTACCACTTCGTCTACGGGACATCGCCGACGAGCCTGGGGTCGGATACCTCGACGGTCGACGCTGGCTCCGGCTCGGGCTCGGTACCCGCGAGCGCGACCGTGAGCGGCCTGAGCCCTGATCAGGCCTACTATTTCGAGCTCGTCGCGACCAACTCGTCGGGGACGACCGACGGGGCGACCCAGCTCTTCACGACAAGCACGCTCGCATTCGCGACGACGTCGCAGGCCTCGTCGGTAACCGCGACGGATGCGACGCTGAGCGGGAGCGTGAGCCCGGGCGGCATCGACACGACCTACTATTTCGAGTACGGGACGTCGCCCTCGAGCCTCGGTTCGGTCACGGCGACGACCGATGCGGGCGCCGGGTCGGCGTCCGTGCCGGTAAGCGCGACCGTGAGCAAGCTGAAGCCCTCCCAGAGCTACTATTTCGAGCTGGTTGCGACGAACTCGTCGGGAACTGCGTACGGCGCGCTCGACCTGTTCACGACAGGCACGTTGACGCTCGCAGCGACGGGCCAATCGGCGTCGGTGGGCGCGACGACCGCGACGCTCGAGGGAACGGTTAGCCCCGGTGGAGACGCCACGTCCTACTACTTCGAGTACGGGACCTCGGCGACGGCGCTCGACACGAAGACGGCGACCTTCAATGCAGGTTCGGGAACGACATCGGTACCCGTGAGCGTGGCGGTCAAGGGACTCAAGCCGCAACAGGTCTACTATTTTGCGCTGGTCGCCATGAACGCGGCGGGGACGAGCGCCGGTGGTCCCGAGTTTTTCACGACGGCGACACCGACTGCGGCAACGACCGGTTCGGCGTCCTCGATCGGCTCGACGACCGCGACGTTCTCGGGGAGCGTGAGCCCGGGTGGCCTTGCGACCAGGTACTGGTTCGAGTACGGGACGTCCGCGACCGCGCTGGACACCAAGTCGGCGAGCTTCGAGGCGGGTTCCGGGACGGCGACTATCCCGGTGAGCGTGACGGTCAAGGGATTCGAGCCGCAGCAGACCTACTACTTCTCGCTGGTCGCCGCGAACGCGGCCGGGACGAGCGTCGGGGCGCCCGAGTTCTTCACGACCGCGACATCGACGGCCGCCACGACCGGTTCGGCGTCCTCGATCGG
>Ga0302325_10031643_pt1 | contig 10881 bp, 11 predicted proteins | sample Palsa_T0_2_FD_201948 | JGI IMG/M metagenome (GOLD analysis project Ga0302325, IMG submission 201948) | Peat permafrost microbial communities from Stordalen Mire near Abisko, Sweden - Palsa_T0_2 | ecosystem: Environmental > Terrestrial > Soil > Palsa > Peat permafrost | place: Sweden: Abisko... | reverse complement strand
GCCGCTGCCGATGATGACGACGTCATGAACCTCCGGACTGTTTCGGTCTTGCATTAGCCCTGGTGCTCCGGATGGTCGCAGCCGTGAAATTCGGCAAGGAAGGTGTTGCCGTGCCAGCCGAGCTCACGCGTGAGACCGGCTTCCGAAGTGTAGTAGCCGTCCACGGTGAGCCCCTTCATGATGCGGAAGAAGGAATCCTCCTGGCGCGGGGTAAGCAGCACGATCTGCTGTTGCGGTGAGAGCGCGGGGAAGGCGGCGCCGAAGCGAGTTTGTGCGGCGGCGTCGAGGGCTTTCATACCGCTGCGGAAACTTTCGGCGAGCTGCGGATCCGCGGCGAATCGGCGGTCGATAAATACCGGTACGCCAGCGTCCGAAGCACCCGGAGTGTCGGTGCGAGGAAGGATACAGTCGACGAGAGCCTTGAGCCAGTCGAGCTCTGGTTGGGTGAGGAAGGTGGTCTGGGCTTCTGCCGTGGAAGCGACAGTTAATGCTGCGATGGTCGCCAGCGCGTCGCGCCTGGTCAGTGGCATGTTCTTATCTTACAGGATGGGGGCCATCTAGAGTAGCAGCACCCTTGGGTCGTACCGCGGAATTGCGCGCGATGACGGCCGCGCAAAAGAAACGGGTTATTCGGTAGCTCTCGCGTGGCGCTTTTACCAGGGTACTGGCATTCGCGTTTTTGACGCCGAGTTGGTCTCTGTTTCGCGTCTAATAACGCTGGTCTAACGGGAACCGAGGCTCAGGATCGTGATGCGGCACTTTTGGGTGTGAAACATTTCTCATGATTCATGTTTCGGTTGTCAGGGAGGAAGCCGGAAGTCAGATCTGGCGCCTCCGTTGGTCGGCCCTGGGCGTCACGGTAGGGTGCGCTTACCAACCGCGCCGCCTCATCGTCCGCGATGAGTTCCGGCCGGCTATTGCTTGATCGGGTTGCTCGCCAGCATCGCCCGTCTCCGCTTCAATGGTACGGCAATTGTACGACTGCGCGGTCCATTGTGATGCGGAGTCTCTTCACGACAGGACTCCGAGATTAAAGGTCTGCTTGATTGGAAGCCATCGTGCCCCATGTGGGGCTCCGCATAACATAGCCTGTCAATGGGCTGTTGAGCAAGTGACCTTCCAGCCCATGCCGGGTTACCTGTTAAGAACAGGTGGACAAGAGGCAGGGCGTGCGGATCAACGGGGGTAATCCGGCCATGTCGATGTGACCCAGCGTGAGTCCACAGTCCCGTCTGGCTGCACCGTTGCGGACTGCTCTGGTTCCGTGCGTCAACGCCACAAGCCCGCGCAGCTTTCCTTTCTATTCCGCCTCCATTGCTTTGGCCTCCTGCAGGAGGTCTTTCCGAAACTGTTCCAGACGCTCGGCCTCCAGAAGCCGATTCTGGGTCTCGACGATATGGGCGAGAGTGGCTCCCTCACCCGGGGTGATTTCACCTTCTGCCCTGGCGGCCAGGATGACGGCGAGAGCAGTGGTGACGTGCTCAGCTTCCGTGACTTCGGGGAGCTGCAACGCAATCCGCCGCTCTTTGGGTACCGGATAGAGCCGGTCCAGACAGATTCGCAGGGCAAAAGGATCGCCGTTGAGGGCCAATTGGATGGCTTTACCCATCAAGGCCTACGCTTGGCCGTCCAGCAGTCCCTCGAGGAGCTGTGTGGATCGGTTTCGGCTCCCGATGGGCCGTCCGGAGGGGTTACCGCTTACGCCTGTCGGCCAGTGGCCGTTCCGGGTACGTCTGGGTTGGTCCGTGGGCTCTGCAGACATTCTTTTCCTTTCGAATGGATCGCCGCATCAGGTACCGGTGGTCTCCCTGGGGCAGCTCTATCTACGAGTCGCTGGGTCTTCGACGGCTTACCAGAGCTTAGCGAATAGCCGTGCGCAGGCCCCTTCCTGCGAGCGTGGGACTGTCCAGCCGATTTCCTGATGCGACGCCTTTTCAGTTCGTCATCCACATCTAAGAATCCCAGATCCAGTGCCGGAATGCTGCGCGCCGCTTGTAGCCGCTGCAACTCGTGGAGCGCTCGATAAATGCTTTCCTCAAGGCTTTTCTGGTAGTGTTGTAGCCGCGCCAACGGGTCGCCCCCGGCGGATCTGATAAACGCGAGCCCTTGATCGATCGTGCTTGTTCGATAGACGAATTTTCTCCTGCCCTCAGGAGTCCACTGCTCCGGGCCCTCGGGTTCCTTCTCAGTACCAAGCGACCGATAGTCGGTCAAATCGTATGGAAGGTAGAGTTCGGCATCGTGCCAGTCCGCGCGCTCCTGGGCAATTACTAAATTGGGAGATATCAGAATGCCCTTTTCGATCGCATAGCTCCTATTCAATCGCCAGGTGCCGCTTAGAATCTGCTCCACCAGAAGCTGTTCCACAGTTCCTTGCGGCTTCAGTTGATCGATCAGCCGAAAGCGTAGATGCGCGTATTCTTGCGAAGAGTCCCAAGGAAGGAGCTGAAACTTTGGATCAAGCACGCTTTCCAAGAACGGAGCTAGCGCCGACTCATTGATTCGAGGCTCGGTTTCCGGGATGGGTCGTTTCTGTTGTTTCCTTTTCTTAGAACTCGGGATTCGGGCACGGGAGGCATTTGAGATTTGCAAGGCAGAAATGCGGGAAGCGGACAGGCGCTGGATCGAGTGGCGCGTCCGCAGACTAGAGGAACCGCGGCATCCGGCTCCGTTGCCAAACTCACCGGAAGCCGCGGCAGCAGTCCCGAGCGAAGCTCTGAACCACCGCAATGGTAGCACACACCAAACCACACGGCCGCTGGATTTGCAGGCAGCCCCAGACGGTACCCTGCTTCCAGTTCCGGTAACCGGCTCCGGGATAACATCGATGGAGTTGGCCATGAGCGGGGCGGCGGAAGTCGCGCAGCGGGTCGAGTCCAGAGCCCGCATGCGCAACTATTCGCTCCAGTTCACAAGTGAGGATATCCGGGCCATTGGACTGACCATGTTCATCCAGGCCATGCGGGAACGAGGTGTGACATGGGATCGCTGAGAACCAACTTGCTGCGCCCTCATCTGGTGCAGCTGGGTTTCCCTGCGCTGCAGGATTTGCCGCTCTTGGCTCCTTTTCCGAAGAACCAATCGACTGAACTGATCGTGGCTCCGGAAGTTGGGCTCACGAAATTACCCGCGACTGATGGCGCCATGATCCCCAAGACCGATCCGGCTCCGGTGCTGTCACCCAGCCAGGTCCGATGCTTCCTCGACTGCCCGGCGCGGTGGTGGTTCAAGTACGGCCTGCAATTGCCGGAGCGCAAGAACAGCTCGCTTGCTCTGGGGCTCGCCGTCCACCAGGCACTCGAAGTCAATTTCCGCGAGAAGCTCGAAACCCGGGAAGACCTGGACACCATCGGAGTCGTGATGGTCTTTCGGGAGGCCTGGATGGAACAGGTCCCCCAGACGGAGTTCACCTCCGATGAGAGTCAAGGCAACCTGCGCCGGCTGGGTGAAAATCTCGTAGCCAAGTACATGGACGAGGTGGCTCCCAAAGTGGAACCCGCCGCCGTCGAACTCGATGTGCAGGGTGAGATCTCCGGTGTCGCGGTCCGGGGCCGTGTGGATGTGCTGGACGTGGAAGGGCGGCTGATCGATTTCAAAACGGCATCCCGCCGGCCTTCCAGTGTCTCGCCGGACCACGCGTTCCAGTTGGCCACCTATCAGCAGATCACTCCCGGCGCCAGCGGTGAGGTGCGCATCGACAGTCTGGTAAAGACCCAGGCCATCCAGATCGTGCAGCAGGCCTATACCGTGGGGGAGCCGGACGTCCGAGCCACCCAGGTCCTGTATCCGATGGCGCAGAAGGCCATGGGAACCGGAATGTACTGTCCGAACCGCCAGTCAATGCTCTGCAGCCACAAGCACTGCAGCTTCTGGAAGCACTGCGAAGAGGAGTTCGGCGGCCGGGTCCGGCCGTCCTGATCCGCGTCACTACGCCTCAAAACAAATAACGCCCGGCTCAGGATGCCATTGCGGCGTACTGGGCTGGGCGCTGCCCTCCAATTGAAAACCGATCGAGGTGATTGTGCTCAGGAGACGTGTGCCATTACGCCGGAGTGTGCCATTGCAGCGGGGTCTGCCTCCGAAACGGCGCGTGCCAGTTCGCAAGAACCGATACCAACCGAGACGAGGTCCGGACCGAAGCCCAGATTATCTGGCTTGGATCCGGACGCTTGAATGCGTAGTCTGCGCGAGAGTGAGCCGCGAGTCGACCGCCATGGAAGCTGCCCACACGAACGTCTTGGGCCCTAGGGGAATGGGACAGAAGACCACGGACTTCTCGGCGATCCCGCTTTGCGCAGCTCATCACCGGCAGAACCTGGATTCGTACCATCTTCTGGGCGAGCAGGGGTTTTCCCACAAACATGGGATTGACCTGAAAGAACTCGTACTTCGATTGCAGAACCGATTCTGGCTGCAAGGACTGTCCGGTATCCCGGCCCAGGCACCCTTCGCCGACAATACCTGAGCCAATCTCTCTTTGAAAGCCAGAAAGGATCTTTCGAAAAAAACAGGCACGGTGTGATTGTAGGACCATTTTACGCTTGACGTACAATGTACAGTCAGATACTCTCAATACATGATCCGGACGTTCTCCTGCAAGAGAACCGAGCGCTCGTTCAAGCGGGAAATCGTCAAAGAATTCGCGAATATCGCATCAACGGCACGGCGGCGCTTGTTTGCCCTAAACAACGCGCGCGCACTGACGGATCTTTTAATCCCTCCCGGCAATCGACTGGAAGCCCTACAGGGAGATCGCGAAGGGGCGCACAGCATCCGGATCAACGATCAATACCCAGTCTGCTTTACCTGGAAAGAGGATGGTCCCCATGACGTCGAAATCACCAAACACTACCGCTAAGAAAACTACCATGACCAGCAAATTGCCACCCATTCATCCCGGAGAAATCCTCAAAGAAACGCTGGACAATCTGGGAATTAGCATGAACAGCTTGGCCCAGGCGCTGCATGTGCCGGCCAACCGGATTTCCGCTATCGTAGCAGGCCAGCGGGGGGTTACCGGGGAAACCGCCTTGCGTCTCGCTCGGTACTTCAACACGACGCCGGACTATTGGATCAACATGCAGGCCCAGTATGATCTTGAGACCGCGCGCGACGAATGGGATGCGAAGATCCAGTCCGAAGTCCGTCCGCGCCACGCGGCCTGACAAAGCGAGAACCCTGTCCGGAAACTCCTCGCATCTCGACAAATGGCCACCACGGCAACCACTCTGTCAGGATAGGGTTAACGGCTTTGTACGACAGCACGCCAATATAAGTGCCTAGCGTGTTGGTGATCAGGTCCGTGGTGCCGGAGTCTCGCGTTGGCAGTAACGCCTGGAGTACCTCGATCGTGAGGCTGACCGCGAAACCAAGAATGACCGTGGCGAGTGCCGCTCGCTTGGTTTGACGCACGACAGAGAAGTAGGCATAGAAGCAGCAACCGAAAGGCATGAAACCAACGATATTCTTAACGATTGCACCCCCATAATCCTTTGATCTTCTGAATTCGCGCCATGGGCTCTCCAGAAAGAGCTGACCTAAGACAGTGTACTTTTCTGGAATATACAAATCGGCATCCGGCCAACCCTTGCTATGGATGATCCTTCCGGCATGCTCGTCAAAGAGATATAGTGCAGTATTGCCCTCATCCCCGGCTATTTGGGGCTTTCCCTGCTGCGTCCAGGTACCATAGTGCTCAAGAACCTGAGTTGCGGTAAGTTCTCGATTGTAAGTTGAAAGACCCAGCACCTGACCCGACCAGCTATCTCCTTGCTCCGCTGAGTCACCCAGGGCAAGCCGACCGGCGAATGCCTGCGTGGAAAGCCGAACCTGTGGCGCCCTCTTGGCTACAACGCCGTCGATGTACACCGCAGTTCCTGGTGTGCCTGACGTGACCGTGATGAATGCCGGACCGGTTTGGCCAAAAACACGTTCCACATAGAGGTCGTTCAGTTCCGTATGATACTGGCCGTCCTGAATCGCGGCTTGCAGCAAGAGGCTGGTTTGTGACTGGCACAGTGAGAGTTGTAATGGACTGCCGGGAATGTAGAACGTAAGGAAAGTACCGAAGTCCCAGATACGACGAGGCTGCAACCATATCTCCAGGCTGCCGGGTGCCGGGTTGTGTGCAGACGTCGTCCGAAACTCGCTGGAGCTAAGTACGGTGCTGTACCTGCCGAAGTGAAGGCCATTCCGGTTTTTCAGCCAAGTTACGTCATTCTTCGGTGCGTGAAAGGGCCAGAGTCCCAAGGTCAAGATAACGCAGAGAACGCAAATACAAGTCGTACCCAACAGCAGGTGTCTCATAAATTTCCGGTTCCGATCGAGTAACTCGATTCCGGCGCTTAGGTTCGATTCAGAGAATCGCACTATTAAAATAACCTTATAAGGATCTTGTATCTTCGGTTCGTGTCGGTTAGGTGAGCGATCCTGAGCCCGATCCAAGAGCGGGAACTGGCCGGTGCTGTGAGGGTAGTGATAGGGACGAATGCCGCGCACGTGCCTCGCGATTACCCTACGAACCTCCGGGTGACGGCCTTCGAGACTGCCCTGGCGAAGGACACGGTGTTTCTCTGTTTCCAGCTACGTTCTGCCGATCCGGCGCGCTTCCTCGATCCGCGCACCGGAACGCCTATCCTAGCAGGCGCGCCGTCTGCCCCGCGCATGGCTGACCTGAACGAAGCCCTCGCAGGGTTCTCACGTCAAAAGCGCTACTGTTTCTTTCCCCAACAGGCCGGCGGCTTCGCGAGCGATCTCATGGCGTTGCTCTTTGAGTGCACCGTGTGCTGGGGTTTGGTGAAGGTTGAAGACTGTCCCGAGGGACCACCGGTGTTCATCACACATTAGCTCAATCGCACGGTGACAAAGTTGCCGCGGATGGTAAAATGCTTGTCGTGCGACCGATGGCACGCAGGTTGATTTGGGTTTTACCCCCCGATTTTTCTCTTGATCGCCTATGACCATGCGAGTTCGCAAGACTGTATTTTCAGCCGCCCGACTGGGCATGCGCTTTACGCCCGGCACCAGGGCCCAACCGAACGAGATGCGCCTGCTGGTGGACAAGCCCATGATCCAGTACGGCGCCGACCCTCCAAGCCCCCAATTTTGTCGGATTTCCTCCCTCTTCCCGTGGAGCATTGTTCGAGGAGAACCTCACACTCTTCTCGAACGTTCCGACCTGATTTGTACGTTTCCCGCCTTATCCGCTTTCCCTGGCGCGCTGCTCAGGTTAGAATCATGCCTCCTTCTGGGCGCGGCATGAACTTCAGTCGAGTGGTACGCGCCGCAGTTATGCCCGGCCTACTTCTGATTTTATTCTTCAATGGCGCCAGTGTTTCTGGCCAGCAAGGAACGGCCGGCGCAGCCAAGGCCGGGGAGCTCACAGTTGAGCGCATCTTCGGCCAATCAAGCTTGAGCGGGCGCCTAAACCGCGGCGTCGCGTGGGCTCCAGACAATCGACGGCTTAGTTTTTTCGAGACCAAGGCCATCGGGAAGAACGCGAAGCCGGAACTATGGGTGATGGATGCATTTACGGGGGAGCGCTCGCTGCTGGTTTCCGCGGAAAAGCTCGAAAATGTCTTGCACGGGCCACGCAGTAAACAATCCCAGGCGGTCGGTGCGGGGCCGCGTGTCCCCTCACAATATCAATGGGCACCAGGTGGCGAGTCTCTCCTCTTTGTGGAGCCTCGCGACCTGGCTTGGTTTGATCTGAAGAGTCAGACGACACGGACCCTCGTCACCGGGAATGAAGACCTGAGTGACGCTAAGATTTCCCCCGATGGGAAGTACGTCAGTTTCTTGCGCCAACACAACCTCTGGCTGGTGAGCACGGCGAATGGAGATGAACGCGCGCTCACGACCGACGGCACAGAGGAGGTGCGCAAGGGCGAGCTGGACTGGGTCTATCCCGAAGAACTAAAGATTTTCACTGGCTATTGGTGGGCGCCCGATGCTTCGGCAATCGCCTTTTTGGAAATGGACGAGCGCAAGGTAACGCAATTTCCGCTGGTAGATTTCGAGTCCTTCACCGGTGAAGCCGAAATGCAGCGTTATCCGGTGCCGGGTGGCGCGAACCCGGTCGTCCGCGTACTCGTCGTGCGCCTCGCGGGCGGTAAACCGCTTCCGATGGACACCGGCAAGGAGACTGACATCTACATCCCGCGCGTGAATTGGCTGCCGGACTCCAGCCATCTGGCCATGCAACGCCTGAATCGTCCGCAGACCACTCTGGACCTCCTTGTCGCGGATACGAACACTGGTAGGTCGTCGGTTCTGCTTTCGGAAAAGGACCTATACTGGATCAACGTCAGCGATGATCTTCACTTTTTCGAAGACGGTAAGCGGTTCCTCTGGTCCAGCGAGCGCACTGGCTACCGCCATCTGTTCCTGTATGATTTGACCGGCAAGCAACTCGCGCAGATCACGAAAGGCAATTGGGAAGTGAGCCACGTGGAGTCAGTGGATGAACCGAACGGTGTGGTGTACGTCACTGCCGCGGAAAAGTCGCCGCTGGAGCGCCACCTTTACCGCGTCGGGGTTGATGGCGGCGGCTTCGCACGCATCACCAGGGGAGACGGTACCCACCGCGTCGACTTCTCGCCCGATGCCGGGATCTTTCTGGACACCTATTCGAACGCCAGCACACCGCCGCGTCAGGATGTTTATCGCGCGGACGGCACGAAACTGGCCACCCTGAACGAAAACAAGGTCGCGGAGCTCGCCGCATACCATCTTTCACCAGTGGAGTTCTTCACCATTAGGTCCCATGACGGCATACTGCTCAACTGTTCGATGATCAAACCCCCCAACTTTGCCGCGGCGAAGAAATATCCGGTTCTAGTCTTCACCTACGGCGGACCGCGCGCCCAGGTGGTTGTGAACGGGTGGACGGGTAGCATTTATCTGTGGCATCAATTGATGGCACACAAGGGCTACATCATTTTTTCGCTCGATAATCGGGGCTCCGGAGGACGCGGCCATCTCTTTGAAGAACCGATCCATTATCGCCTCGGGGCGCAGGAGGTGTCCGATCAGCGCGACGGCGGCCAATGGCTCAAGATGCAGCCCTTCGTTGATGCTGAGCGCATCGGGATCTGGGGCTGGGGGTATGGCGGCCACATGACTCTGCACGCTGTGCTTGAAATGCCTCAGATGTTCAAAGTAGGTTTTGCCGGTGGTCCCGTGACGGACTGGCACTTCTACGACACCATCTACACCGAGCGCTACATCGGGATGCTGCCCTTGCATGAAGAGAGCTATCAAAAATCTTCCGCGATCGAGAATGCGGAGAAGTTGAAAGGAAAGCTGCTGATTGCCCACGGCAGCGGCGACGACAATGTCCATTACTCCAATGCGCTGGTGCTCGTCGACCATCTGATCAAGGCCGGAAAGTACGTTGAAGTAATAACCTTCTCCGGGCGTGGCCATTGTGTGAGCGATCCCCCGGCCGAGCGCGTGTTGTGGAATCGTGTGACGCAATTCTTTCTCGACAATTTGTAGCGTTATTGATCTCCGCGTAAAGAATGCAACAGGTTAGCGCAAAAGAGGAAATTGGCAGGATTCGTAGCTCCGCTACAACCGATGCCCGCGTACCGCTGCTGGCTGGGGAGGGTTAGCGTGCTCACCCGGGATTTGATAAATGAGCGAGGTTTGGGCCTCTAATTCGTTCATGGTTTGAGCAGAACCATCTGCATCGTCCAACCACCGGTCGCCGTTCCGGTCGCTGCATAGGTCCCTGGGTTGCCCGCCGCCTTGGTCTCAATCAGATTGCCGTTGAAGCTCGAGCGAGTAGCGAAGCCAGAACCCGCCGTGCAGCCGTCGTCCCCGACGCAATAACCATAGATTACGTCACCAGGCACCGTCGTCTTAGCGTTGCCACTCGAGACGGGACCGGGGCTGCCCGACGCACCCGCCTGGGCATCAATCGGGTTCGTCTTACTTACGCCGGAGTATTCGGTAAGATAAAGTTCAAGCTTGGCGGAGTTCGCGGACAGGTTGACCGTCACCGTATCCGCGCCACCCTTGATGTTATTCGCGTAGTAGACACGGCTGCGGACCCCACCCGGAGAGGTCAATTGGCTTCCTACTGGGGTGAAAACGTTACCTTGAGAATCTGTCACGGAAGATGGGGTGGCGTTCGTATCATAATCGAATGCAACGAGAATGAGGTCGCCCGCGAGGGTATTTGTAGGGAAGGAAAGTGACAAAGAGCTGGCGGAGCCGGAAGCAGCGTTAGCGACGGTCTGCACAAACATTCCGATCGTCAGCGTCAGAGTGGCGCTCCCTGTCCCCACGCTGTTGGTGGCGCTCAACGTCACCGTCGAGATTCCCTCTTTCGTGGGGGTGCCCGAAATCAATCCGGTTGTGCTGCTCACCGACAGCCCGGCCGGCAATCCCGTCGCCCCATAACTGGTTGGCATGTTCGTCGCTGTAATCTGATACGAGAACGCAATCCCAACTGTCCCGCTCGCCCTCTTCGCGCTCGTGATCACCGGTGCCGCAAGTGCGATCGTCAGCGTCAGAGTGGCTTTCCCGGTTCCACCGCTATTGGTCGCACTCAGCATCACCGTCGATGTTCCCGCTATCCTCGGTGTCCCCGAAATCAATCCGGTTGTACTACTCACTGACAGCCCGCTCGGCAATCCGGTCGCCCCATAACTGGTCGGAGTATTCGTCGCTGTAATCTGATACGAGAAGGCAGTCCCGACTGTGCCGCTCGCCGTCGTCGCGCTGGTGATCACCGGGGCTGCAACTGCGATCATCAGCGTCAGCGTGGCGTTCCCTGTGCCGCTGCCATTGGTCGCGCTGAGCGTCACTGTGGATGTTCCCGCTGTCGTCGGTGTCCCCGAAATCAATCCGGTTGTACTACTCACTGACAGCCCG
>Ga0302325_10031639_pt1 | contig 10882 bp, 5 predicted proteins | sample Palsa_T0_2_FD_201948 | JGI IMG/M metagenome (GOLD analysis project Ga0302325, IMG submission 201948) | Peat permafrost microbial communities from Stordalen Mire near Abisko, Sweden - Palsa_T0_2 | ecosystem: Environmental > Terrestrial > Soil > Palsa > Peat permafrost | place: Sweden: Abisko... | reverse complement strand
CATCGCGGGCATCAACGAGTACGCTTGCGCCATCGCCAGCGGCCTTCCGCGGCCCACGCTGCCGCCGAAGATCGTCGAGTGGAGCAAGGACACCGAGAAGGTGGATGTCTCAAAAGAGACTGCGATGCCGTTCCTCAAGGAGTCATTCGAGTTCTGCAATAAGGCGGTGGCCGCAATGACACCCGCGCGATTGGATACCGTGGTTGGCCCGGCGGCGCGCAATCTGACTGGTTTCGAATGGCTGTTTGCGTACTTTACCCACACGGCGCATCACCGGGCACAGGCGGAAGTCTACTTGCGAGTGAAGGGTATTAAGCCACCGGACTATCAGTTTTAGCGAAGGAGGCGCCGACGCACCAGTAAGGTTGCGGAATGGCCAAGCGCGCCTGATCGAGTACGTCCTTAAGACAACTGAATGATCTCAACCGGCCAGGCTACGCGCTGTGCGCGCCCTTGCCGAAAACTCATGGCAATGAAGGCGCGAATTTCGTCATGTCGTTGAACGCTTCCGAATGGAGCGCCTAGCCGCGCATGCCTGGCGCTGCCGCCGCGCTTGGGCTTTCTCCATCACCGCTTTCCATTTCGTCGAAGCGTAAATCAAGCATTTCCCGCGTATAGGCGAGCTCATCATAAAGACCGACCACCGCATCCTCGATGACCTCGGTGGGCTGCCTCCCGGCATCGGGGCCGTCTGGTCGAGTTTCGCCTGTACTTCAGGGGTGAATTGCACTTCCATGGATCGGTTCATTGCTTTAAGGATAACCCTTGCTACCTTAGCGCACGAGGGTGCGGGGGGCGCAAATGGGCGCTATTGAAATGCCGCGGCGGCTGGCGCTGCAATGCCTGACCGATATTGTTTCGCCGGTTTGCGGGGGTGCGTGGGCCATTTGCCTGCGGTATCATCGGCCTAATGGACCCGGTCACATTGGGCGTCATTTCCGTCGCAGCCAAGCATATCTTCGACTCGATCAAGTGGGACAAAATTGACGAACGCGTCGAAACCGACGCCGCCAGTGGCATCGCGAAGATCCTTATACGCCGTCTCCAACCGGACGACCGGAAGCGAGCCTCCCGCGAAGCGATAGCCCTATTCATCGAAGAATTCCATCGCGAGCTCGAAGCGAAGCTGGATCTCAGCGCCAACTTCGACGGTCAGATATCGCGCCTCGTGGAGAGTGCCGCACTCGACATTGCAGCCTGGATGCGACCGGACACCAAAGACGTCGACCTCGCGCCGGTAGAGCGTATGTGGAAATATCTCGGCCTCGATCCGCTTCCGGACTTCGACTGGCACTTGGTCGCGCAAAACTACGCACGAGCCATCCAAGCCTACGTAAGGAAGGACCCGCAGCTTCGCGCCGAACTCCACACCGCGCTTCTTGAGGAAATTGCCGAAGCCGTCGGGGGGTTGCGCGGCCCAGCCCCCGGCTTCGACCTGACCGGCTACCGCGACTTCCTCCGCAGGAAATGCGGTCCCCTCCAACTCGCGGCGATGCACGCCAGCACCTATCGCTATGACCGCCAGATCACCCTCTGGTCCGTCTTCGTCGCACAATCCGCGCGTGAATCCGTTCCCGTGCGCGAGTTGCCGCGCGGTCTGCTCCGCCGCCTCCGCCAGGAACATCAAATAGTCGCTGAACGCGATGAACGCGACACTGACGAACTGCGCCAGCACTACCAGGAAAGTGCCGTCCTCCCGGTGCTCGACATCTTCGCGCGCGAGCGCCTGGTGGTCGTCCTCGGCGATCCCGGCTCAGGCAAGACATCCCTGCTCAAATTCCTCGTCATGCGCTGGGTCAACACGGACCAAGCCCCAATCCCCCTCTGGATCGACTTGAAAGAATACGCGGAGGAGCGCAACGGCCTGCTGAAGTATTGCGAATCCGGCTGCGCCGCCTTTGGCCTGGACGCCCGCGAAGTGGAGAAGCGCCTGCAGGCGAGCGAAGCCGCCCTCTACCTGGACGGCCTCGACGAAATCTTCGACGGCCCCACGCGCGGGCGGGTAATCGAGGAGGTCGCCGCCTTCACCGCGCGCTACCCGCGCGCGCATGTAGTGGTTACGTCGCGCCTAGTGGGCTATGAACCGGAGCGGCTTCGCAATGCGGGCTTCACCCACGCCACGCTGGAAGATTTCGACGATCCTCAGGTTTCGGAATTCCTCCGCAAATGGCACGAGGCCGCCGAGGAAAGCACCGCGGAACGCGCCCGCCTGACAGCCCAACTGGATCGTGCGTTCCGGGAATCCCGCGCGGTCCGCGACCTGGCGGGCAATCCGATGCTGCTGACCATGATGGCGATTCTCAACCGCAACCAGGATCTCCCGCGCGATCGCGTCGAGTTGTACCGCGAGGCCAGCCGCGTCCTGCTGCACGAGTGGGACGCTAGCCGGTCTCTCCCGTACGACACCTTCGCGCGCCAGGAACAGGAAGAGCTGCTACGCGAACTGGCGGGAGCCATGCAGCAGGCAGAAGGAGGTTTGGCCGGAAACCTGATTGATCGTGACCGGCTCGTTGATCTCTTTCGCGGATTCCTGAAGAATCTGGGCGTCTCGTCGCCGCATGAAAAGGCGATCATGCTGGTGAAGCAGTTGATTGAGCGCAATTTCATCCTCTGTTACGCTGGCGCGGAGCGCTTCTCGTTTGTGCACCGGACGTTTCTCGAATACTTCTGTGCCGCCAGGTTCGTGGACTTATTTCAGAAAAAGCAGACGCTAACGCTGGACCAGTTGAAGACCCAGGTATTCGGACCTCACTGGAAGGATGAAACCTGGCATGAGGTCCTTCGCCTGATCGCAGGCATGGTGGGAGAGAAGCAGGCCGAGCAGTTGATTCTGTTTTTGATGGAACAGGACGGCCGCCGATACAAGCTGGCTAACCTGATGCTGGCGGCAGGATGCTTGAGCGAGGTCCGCAGCCGACGCGCGATGCAGGCGACCGATGAGGGTCTCCGGCGGCTGTTCGTAGAGAACGTGATCAGCTATGACCCGCCCTACTACATCGAGCCGTACGAGGAGGAGTCCGAGACCGCCCCTACACGGCAGAAGGCGGTCGGTCTCATCGCCTTCGTGTGGCGATCCGAAAGGACACGCGCTTGGTTGGCAACCCTCGCCGAGCGCGACGTGGACTGGACGGCGAGGAGGGCGGCGGTGCAGGAGTTGGCACGGGGCTGGAAGGACCATCCCGGAACACTACCCATGGTTAGGGACCTCGCTTACTTCGATGAAGACGAGGATGTGCGGAGGTCTGCGGTACAGGAGTTCGCGCGGGGCTGGAAGGACGATCCGGGCACACTAATATGGCTTAAGGATCGCGCGGGTGATGAAGGTGGTCTCCTACGGAGTCCGGCACTGCAGGAGTTGGCGCGGGGCTGGAAGGACGATCCCGACACGCCGCTCATGCTGAGAGTTCGCGCCCGCTCCGACAAGAGCGCATGGGTGCGAAGGGCGGCCGTACAGGAGCTGGCGCGGGGCTGGACGTACGATTCCGAGACGTTGCTCATTGTGAAGGATCGCGTCAGTTCCAATGAAGACACCTTAGTTCGGAGCGCGGCGGTACAGGAACTGGCGCGGGGATGGAAAGAGGATCCCGACACGCTGTCGATTCTGACGCAACTAGCCCGCTCCGATGAAAACCCAGGTGTGCGTATCGCGGCACTGCAGGAGCTAGAGCGAGGCTGGAAGTACGGCCCTGACACGCTGAAGATGCTCAAGGACTCTGGCCGCTCCGACGAATCCCCCTTTGTGCGAAGTGCGGCGGTGGAAGAGTTGGCCCACGGCTGGAGGGGTGATCTGGACATACTGACGTGGCTGAAGGAATGCCCCCTTTCCGATGAAAACGCAAGCGTGAGGTACGCGGCCGTCCGAGGACTGGCGCAAGGCTGGAAGGCCGATCCAGACACCGTGGCAACCCTGAAAAACCGCGCCCACTCCGATGATAGCTACGAAGTACGGAGAGCCGCCGTCCAGGAGTTGGCGCGCGGTTGGAAAGACAATCCCGACACACTGACCTGGCTGAAATGCGCCGCGCGCTCCAACGAAAACGCAGATGTGCGGCGTGCGGCGCTGCAGGGGCTTTCGCGGGGGTGGAGCGACGACCCACACACTCTCCCAATTCTGAAGGAGCGTGTCCACTCCGATAGACACGCATTCGTGCGAATTACGGCTGTGCGGGAACTCGCGCGGAACCGCCGGGAGGATCCCGACGCGCTGTCCATTATACGGGATCGCGCTCGCTCGGATAAGAGCGCTTACGTACGGAGGGCGGCGCTACGCGAGTTGGCGCGTAGCGGGAAGGACGATCCCGAGACGCCAGCCATCGTGAAGGATCGCGTCCGCTCCGATGAAAACGGAGATGTTCGGAGAGCGGCAATATCGGAACTGGTCCGGGGCTGGAGAGGCGACTCCGGCACGCTGCTCATCCTGAAAAACTGCGCCCAAACCGACGCAGACGACGACGTACGGGCTGAAGCGGTGGTGGGGTTGGCCCAGAAGTCGAGGGACGATCCGGGAGCCCTGGCCGCACTGAAGGATCGCGCCCGTCTCGATGCAAGCCCAGGCGTGCGGATCTTGGCGATGTACGAATTGGCGCGTCGCTGGAGCGACGATCCGGACACGCTGCCACTTCTGAAAGATCGCGCCCGCTCTGACGAAAACGAATTCGTGCGAAAATCGGCGCTAGAAGCGCTGGCGAGGCGCTGGAGGAAGGATACCGAAGTAGTCGCCATGCTCGCGGCCCAACGAAATCTCCAAGAGCCCTAGCTCAACCCGCCCCCCGGTCACAAGAGGACAAAATAACCGCTGCCTCCGCCAACCCCGCCACTTACCCACCCACCCCCTCCCCAGATACCCATTTCCCCACTCCTCGCGGTCTATCATCGAATCGTAGGATGAATTTTACACGCTAACTTCCGACAAGCAACACGAAGCCAACCAGCAGAATGCGCAACATTCCTCGGGTCCCTCGAAGAGCCGGCCTAGAATGCTGGCGAGGGCGAGCTTCGCTCGCCAAGGCCGATTGGCAATCGGCCTTGCAGGTTGCCAACCTGCCCCACAAGAATGGCCAAACTTCAGAGGCGGCGCATGGCGCCGCCCTACGCCTGCTACCCTAAACAGCATGGCCTCCGAGGTCGCCCTCCGCGCCCAAAACCTCACCAAAACCTACCGCTCCGGCGACGCCGATCTGGTCATCTTCGACGCCCTCAACCTCGAAGTCCATCGCGGTGAAATGCTGGCCCTGGTGGGCGAGTCCGGCGCCGGCAAGTCCACCCTGCTCCATTTACTAGGTGGTCTGGACAGGCCTACGGCTGGTACGATATACTACGGATCGATAGACATTTCAGGGCTCGCCGATTCCGAGCTGGCGAATTTCAGGAATCGCGAGATTGGGTTTGTCTGGCAGATTCACTACCTGCTGCCGGAATTTACGGCGCTTGAAAATGTGATGATGCCACTGCTGATCCGGGGAGTTCCGCACGGGAAGGCGGCCTCGGATTCGCTAGCGAGGTTGGATGAAGTCGGGCTGCACGCGCGCGCCACACATCGCGCAGGGGAACTATCCGGGGGGGAACAGCAGCGCATCGTGCTGGCGCGCGCTCTGGTCGGTGAACCTTCTATCCTGCTGGCCGACGAACCTACCGGCAACCTCGACTTCAGGACCGGCGAAATGATCTTCGATCTTCTGGAGCGCCTGCACCGTTCTCATACGCTCACTTCGGTTTTGGTCACGCACAATCTTACATTCGCCAGAAGATGCGATCGGATATTGACGATGGAAGACGGCGCTTTGCTGGCCGGAAGTCCCGGTACTGGACCAGGCAGCGTGCATCCGCGAGAGGATGGGTAGTATCTTTAATAATAGGGAGCGTCACGGTCATGTTTGAACGTTATACGGAGAAGGCCCGCCGGGTAATCTTTTTCGCCCGATACGAGGCCAGCCAGTTCGGCAGCCCTTATATTGAAACCGAGCATCTGCTGCTGGGCCTGCTGCGCGAGGATAAAGCCCTGGCCAACCGCTTCCTGCGGTCGCACGCGGCCGTGGAATCCATTCGGAAGCAGATCGAAGGCCACACCACCATTCGCGAGAAGGTTTCCACTTCGGTGGATCTGCCGCTCAGCCACGAATGCAAGCGCGTGCTGGCCTATGGCGCGGAAGAAGCCGAGCGCCTCAATCACAAGCACATCGGCACCGAGCACCTGCTGCTGGGCCTGTTGCGCGAAGAGAAGTGCTTCGCCGCCGAGATCCTGCATGAGCGCGGCCTGCGGCTCTCCACCATTCGCGAAGAGCTGGCCCGTTCGCAATCCGAGAAAGTAGCCTCCAATCGCCCTAAGGAAAGCTCCCTGCTGGCCGAATTCTCGCGCGACCTGACGCAGGCCGCCATGGATAACGCGCTCGACCCGCTGATCGGCCGCGATTACGAACTCGAGCGCGTGGTGCAAATCCTCTGCCGCCGCACCAAGAACAACCCCGTGCTGATCGGCGAGCCGGGCGTGGGCAAGACCGCCATCGTAGAGGGTCTCGCGCAGCGCATCGCGGAAGGCGACGTGCCGTCGTTCCTGGCCGACAAGCGCATCCTGGCCTTGGATCTTTCGCTCATCGTGGCCGGCACCAAGTATCGCGGCCAGTTTGAAGAGCGCCTCAAAACGATCATGAAGGAGTTGATGGAGAATCAGAACGCCATCATCTTCATCGACGAGTTGCATACGCTAGTGGGCGCGGGCTCCGCCGAAGGTTCGCTGGACGCCGCCAACATCCTGAAGCCGGCCCTTTCGCGCGGCGAAATCCAGTGCATCGGCGCGACCACGCCCAGCGAGTTCCGCAAGTCCATCGAAAAGGACCGGTCTCTGGAGCGCCGCTTCCAGGCCGTGAAAGTCCCGCCGCCAAGCGAGGCGGACGCCGTCAAGATCCTGTTCGGCATCAAGGATCGGTACGAAAAATTCCACGCGGTGGGCTACACCGACGAAGCCATTGAAACCGCGGTCTACACCTCCAGCCGTTATATTCCCGACCGCTTCCTGCCGGACAAAGCCATCGACCTGATCGATGAAGCCGGCGCGCGCGTCAAGCTGCGCCAAACAACTCTGCCCAGCGACCTCGCCGACATTCAGAAGCGCATCAAGTTCATCGTGCACCGCATGGAGAACGCGATCGCCAACCACGAGTTCGAAAAGGCTCGCTTCTACTCCGACGAAGAGCGCAAAGAGCGCGAGAACATGCGCCAGTTGCGCGAGAAGTACAACCTGGACGATTCCTCCACCGGCATCGTCACCAAGGACGACATCGAGGACGTGGTGGCGCGCTGGACCGGCGTCCCCATGACCGCCATCAAGGAAGAAGAGATCACGAAGCTGCTGCGCATTGAGGAGGAGTTGCACAAGCGCATCATCAGCCAGGAAAAAGCCATTTCGGTGCTGGCGCGCGCCATTCGCCGCTCGCGCGCGGGGTTGAAGGCCACCGCACGGCCGGCCGGTTCGTTCCTGTTCCTGGGCCCCACCGGCGTGGGCAAAACGGAAGTCGCGCGCGCGCTGGCTTCGTTCCTGTTCGGCAGCGAGAAATCGCTGATCCGCTTCGACATGTCGGAGTTCATGGAGAAGCATTCGGTCTCGAAGTTGATCGGATCGCCTCCCGGATATGTGGGCTACGAAGAGGGCGGCCAGTTGACCGAGCGGGTGAAGCGCTCGCCCTATTCCATCATCCTGCTGGACGAAATCGAGAAGGCGCATCCGGATATTTACAATATCCTGCTGCAGGTTTTTGAAGACGGCCAGTTGACCGATGGCTTGGGCAACCAGGTGGATTTCAAGAACACCATCATCATCATGACATCGAACCTGGGCGCGCGATTCCTGGAGAAGCGCGGGCACCTGGGCTTTTCGGCGCCGATGGGCGAAGGCATTCCGTCCAAGATCGAGGATATGGTGCGCTCGGAAGTGAAGCGCGCCTTCAATCCCGAATTCCTGAACCGGTTGGACGACATCATCCTGTTCACGTCGCTCACCGACGACGACCTGCTGAAGATCATCGACCTGATGGTGAACATGATCAACGTGAATCTGGAGGCTAAGCAGCTCAAGATTCACTTGATGCCGGACGCCGCAAAATACTTATTGGAAAAGACTTGCGCGGACCGCAGCTACGGCGCGCGTCCGCTGCGCAGGGCTTTGCAGAAGTTCATCGAGGACCCGCTTTCGGAAGCCCTGATTCAGGGCGCGCTTCCCCGCCCCGGCGAGTTGGAGGTTTACCTGGGCGACAGCGGCATCTACTACCGGCCGATCAACGGCGAGGCGCAGCCGGTCGCTGTTGGCGGGGAACCGGCGGAGCCGGCGGAAGTTGCGGCGGGCGTGCCACTCTACACCTTCTAGGGTTGTGTTGCGAATTAATGAGACCATCAATTCGAGTAGGGATATGTTCGCTGATTCTGGCGTTCGCCGCCATGGGTCAAGAACCGCGCACGGACTGCAAGGAGATGACCTATGCAAGCCGCAATCCCACCGATGCAGCGCCGCTGGAGATCTCGCGAATTAAGGGAATCGCGCAGGACGCGGAGCGTCTCCCGATCGACGCGTGCGTGGGCATCTTCACGGAACCCGATCACACCCTGATCGCGTTCACCGCGACCGACGAGACTGGGCATTTCGACTTGCCGGGCCTTCCGGACGGGAATTATCGCCTGGTGATTAAGTCCGCTTATACCGGCTTTTGTCCGGGAAACGCCAAGGTCCAAATCGACCGGCGCTTGAAGACCAAGAAGACCCTATCCGCGCAGATGCGCCGCGCGGATAGCGATACTTGCAGTTACATTGAAACGAAGTAGGGCGGGTCTGGAGACCCGCAGCAGGCCTGGAGGCCCGCCCCACAATGGCCAATTCTCCGCAACCCCACCTCCGGGTACACGCCATCAACATCTACGTCCGCGACCAGGACCGCAGCCTGCGCTTCTACCTGGATCAACTCGGATTCAATCTGGCCTTCGACGCCAAGTTCGGATCCGGCGGCCGCTGGGTAGCCGTGGCCCCTCCCGACGGTTCCGCGGTGCTCATGCTGATCGCTCCCAAACCCAAATCCAAATATTACAAGCTCATTGGCCGCGCCACGCAGGTTGCCTTTGTTACCGAAGATGTCCTGGCCAAGTTCCACGAATGGCGCAACCGCGGCGTTCGTTTTGGTCATCCCCCGCGCTTGCGGCGTTTCAAGTATGAGCGGCCTGCCACTGCGCCAGCCACACCGCCGGGAGTGGAAGCGCCGCTCTGGGGCGGCGTCTTCACCCGCTTTATGGACCTGGACGGCAACTCCTTCGCGCTGGTGGGCTTCGACGAAGTGAGCCGCGAAGTGGAAGCGCAACGCCGCGCGTTTGCGGAAAGACTGGAAGCCGAGCGGCGCGCCGCCCAGGAAATCGAAATCGCCAGACAGGTGCAGGCCAGGCTCTTCCCGCAAGAACTGCCCGCCCTGCAGACGCTGGAATACTGCGGAGCTTGCATCCAGGCGCGCCAGGTGGGCGGCGATTACTACGATTTCCTCAGCCTGGGCCGCGGGCGACTAGGGCTGGTGCTCGGCGACATCGCCGGAAAGGGAATCGCCGGCGCGCTGTTGATGGCCAATCTGCAGGCGAATCTGCGCAGCCAATGCGCCATGGCCCTCGACGATCCGCAACGCTTCTTGCGCTCGGTCAACCAGCTCTTCTACGAGAATACGGCCGAGAGCGCGTATGCCACGCTCTTCTTCGCCGAATTCGACGACGGGACCGGGCGGCTGCGCTACGCCAATTGCGGGCATCTCCCCGCGCTGCTGCTGAGGCGCAATGGCGCCCTGGAGCGGCTGGATTCCACGTGTTCGGTGCTGGGGCTCTTCGCGGCATGGGATTGCGCGGTCGCCGAACGCATGCTGTTGCCCGGAGACACCCTGGCGCTCTACACCGACGGCGTGACGGAAGCGTTCAACGACGCGGAGGAAGAATTCGGAGAGCGGCGGCTCGTGGCAGCGGTGCGCCGCCATCGCAAACAATCGTCAAAAGCGATGGTCGCTTCGATCGTCGATGAAGTGAGGCAGTTCAGCCCGCGGGAGCAGTACGACGACATCACCATGATCGTAGCCAAGTGCCGATAGGGCGGCGCCATGCGCCGCCAACAGGCGAGCTTCGCTCGCCGAGCTGGCTGAAAGCCGGCTGCGGGGTGTGCCCAGCATGGGCAGAATCTAGCTGAATGAAAGGAGCCAATCGGAGCCGATGACGGCGACCGTAGCGGAACCGCAAGGCGTAACCGCGAGGGGAAAGCCGAAAGAGGCGGGAGGCGAACCTTCGACCTAGGAACACGAACTGGCAGTGAGGCCGGGTGCGGGCGGCAAGCTGGCCCTGAACAGCGAAGCCCGAAGGTCGTCAAGACGCATCAGGTAGAGCCAGGCGGCACGAGGGAAGAGATTCTGCATCTTACCTGGGGAGATCTCCTCCAGGATAGTGGAGGAGAAGTCAGCAGAGGCGTAGTAGCGTGGATGTCGCATAACGGCGGCGGAGCGAAGGGCCGAAGGATCGCTCGGCGGGAACACAGACTAAAGTCTGTGCCACCTGTTACCAGCAACTTACAAGCACACGGTGGCACAGGCTTCAGCCTATGAATGCCTTTTTCCGAAGGCGGTATCCTGCACACCGAGCAGACGATCCGCTTGAGCCCGCCGCGGAAGCGATCAGAAGGTGAAACGACTACCGACTGTCGGAGCAAGGTTGTTGTCGTAGTTATAGGGGACGCCGGGGCCATGAGGGATGGCGATGGCTAGGAGCCTGTCCGAGAAATCCGCAAGATCGAGGGAACAGATACAACGAAATCGGGTGATAATGTTTTTATGCCCAAGGGCTACCGAGCCTACCTGCCCGATCAAGACCTGCTGTTGCCGCCGAG
>Ga0302325_10031638_pt1 | contig 10882 bp, 6 predicted proteins | sample Palsa_T0_2_FD_201948 | JGI IMG/M metagenome (GOLD analysis project Ga0302325, IMG submission 201948) | Peat permafrost microbial communities from Stordalen Mire near Abisko, Sweden - Palsa_T0_2 | ecosystem: Environmental > Terrestrial > Soil > Palsa > Peat permafrost | place: Sweden: Abisko... | reverse complement strand
GGTTTGACACCGAGGGAAAGGTCCACCATGACTTGGCACGCAGCTTGGCCCATGGCGCGGAATCCTTCGTAAGTCCAGGCGATGCTGTGCGGCGCGAGGAGCACATTGTCCAAATCTCCGAAACGAGGCGGCGTCAGGATCGGTTCTTCGTTGAAGCAATCCAGCGCTGCACCGGCAATGCGCCGCTGTTTGAGCGTCTCGTAAAGCGCATTCTCGTCCACGATGCCGCCGCGCGCGGTATTGAGCAAATACGCGTCGGGTTTCATCAGCGCCAATTCCTCGGCCCCGATCAGGCCGCGCGTTTCTTCCGTCAACGGGCAATGAATGGAAATGAAGTCGGCCTCCGCCATCAGCTCGGGCAAGTTTGTCAAGCGCACACCGTGCGACTGGGCCAAAGCCGGCTCGGCATGCGGGTCAAAGGCCAGCGGCTGTTTCATGCCGAAGCCGCGCAGCAATTCAATGGTCTTGCGCGCGATGCGGCCAAAGCCAATCACGCCCAGTGTGCGATCCCGCAATTCGCGGCCCATGTATTTGTGACGTTCATTCCACTGGCCGGCGCGCACCAATCCATCCTTAACGCGCATATTGTGGCCGAGCGCGATCATCCACCCGACGGTCGCCTCGGCCACAGGGCGATCCACCGCTCCAACGGTAATTGTCACCAACACATTGGCGGCGGTGCAGGCTTTGACATCGACATTATCGTAGCCCACGCCGAACCGGGCCAGGACGAGAAGGGAATCAGGCTGGGAAACAGTCTGGGCCGTGACGGCCGGGGACATGACAATCACGCCCTGGGCATCGCCAATTTGGGCTGCATCGATGGAATTGCGGTGCTCGGCGAAGGCGTGCAGCGCAATGTGAGGATATGCATCGAGAATGGAGAAAATCAGGCCAGGCGGAAATTTGGGAGCGCCAGATTCATCGTTAAAGTCCGCCGTGCGAGTGACGATGAACTTGCGCTCATTCATATCAGTATTACTCTCTTGGAGGCATCCCAGTTCCTAATCAGTTTTGACTCGCCCTCATCCTAACCTTCTCCCCCTGGGAGAAGGAAAAACCGCCGCCGCTTCTTGCCTTGCTGAAGTTGCATGGCCGATCCAGTTGCAACCGAGTTTCTCGATAACCTGCGCACTATTCCCCCCTTCTGCGGGGAAGGTGGAGATGAGGTCGAGCCCAACTACATTCGCCTTTCACCATCTACTGGCCAGGAGCATTGGTAATGACTTCAATTTTCGCGCCGTTCTTCAATTCTTCGGCCGATGGCACTTTGATAATCTGGCCACTAACGACCGGCGTTGAACTCGCCGACGGCGGCACCGGAGGCGGCGTGCCGGGGTGCGCGTTGATCGCGGATGGCGCAGGCTTAGCGGGAGCCGGGGCAGGGGAAGGGGCTGCTATCGAAATGAGCTCCATTTCAAAAATCAGAACCGAATTGGCCGGAATCTTGGGAGGCATGCCGCGAGTGCCGTAGCCCAGTTCAGCCGGGATGACGACTTCCCACTTGGACCCCGACTTCATCAAGGGTAAAATTTCGGACCAACCTTTGATCGTCCTTCCCGTCACCGGCGTGGCGAAGTTGGTGTTTGAATCGAACATCGTGCCGTCCGGCAAGGTCCCTTTGTAAGCGACGACCACGTTGTCGCTGGGCTTGGGCATCTCGCCGGTGCCTTCTTTGAGAACCTTATATTGCAGACCGTTGGGGAGGGTTTTGACAGCCGGATCCTTGCCGTTCTTGGCCAGGAATTCTTCATTTTTGGCCTTGGCTTCAGCGGCTTTCTTTTCGCGATCGGCGGCCGTTTTGGCCCGCATGGCGCCCTGGAATTGGGTCATGATTTCCTTCACTTCTTTCTCATCCATGCGCGTGGGTTTGCCGGCCAAAACTTCCTTCATGGCCGTGGCGATGGTATCCACGTCAATGTCCAATTCGTCGCGCTTGATGCTGCCGGCGATGTTGAAGCCAATGGCGTAACTGAGTTTGTCCTTGTCGGGCATGACCGGCGGCGGGCCCTTGGGTGCTCCGGGGGCTAGACCGGGGGGCATATTGGGCCTTCCACGAGGACCCGCAGGAAGTTGCTTGTTAAGAACCGGAGGCGGAGCGGTCTGTTGCGAGCCCGGCGCGGGCGCGGGCGTCGGTTGAGCCGAGGCGTTCAAAGCCAGCAGCGAGGTGACAAAAAGTGCGCTTAATATCAATTTCATTTGTAGTCTCATTCTATAAATAACTCTTGCGTCTTCAGGTTAAACCCCGACGCAGCGAAACCGTTCTTCTTTAAACGGGTGGAGATGGTTATCACATCGCCCCGCCGATGTCCATCCCCTATTTTCATCGTGTCGCCTTGACGCTGGCCGCTGGCCGGACTTTAATTTCCCATGCGATTTGAGATTGGTTTGGCCATGCTTGGCATGGCTTGTGTGTTGGGCGGTTGTGCCAACCCAAAGCCTCCTGGAAACTACCTTCCTCCCCCAACCAGAGTGGTCGCCCCAAAACCCTACATAACACCTGATAAGAGAATCGTCGGACGAGTCGAGCTCGTGAACTCCGGGGGCCGCTTCGTGGTCCTGAGTTTTCCAGCGGGCCGTGTACCGCCGGCTGGACAACATTGGCGCATTACGCATCTCGGCTTGAAGGTCGGGTCGGTCACCATCTCCGGCCCTCAACGTGAAGTGGATACCGTGGCGGACATTATGGACGGAACGGCCAACGTTGGCGACGAAGCGACGGCGGAATAAAAGCGCGTTCCCACCACTCCCAAGAGCCTCGTAAAACTTGTGCGGACGACCCAACAAAGTGACCTGGCGAATTTGGAAAAGTCGCCGCGCGATTTGGAACGGTGGCGCTTGGCCCAGCAACAATTGCTCTCGGGACGCGGGGCGGCTGCTCTGCCGGTCTATCGCGATTTGACCGCGCTCCATCCCGGAATCGTCAATCTTTGGTTCGAGTTTGGGACGGCGGCGGCGGGCGGTTTGGAGTTTGCGCTGGCGGGCCAGGCTTTCGCGCGCGCGGAAGAATTGGCCGTGGCTTCAGCCAACCCGGACGTGCTCATTATGCTGGGCCAGCAGTATCATCGGCTCCGCCAGACGGACCGCGCCCGCGCCTGCTACCAGCGCGCGGTCGAGGCTGATCCTTCTTCCCAGCACGCCCGGTTAAGTTTGGCGGCCTGGCTGGAACGCCAACGGCAATTGGATGAAGCCGCGGCGCAAGTCGAAATCTGCCTCTCGCGCCGGCCGAACGAACCGTCCGCGCTGTATTATCGGGCTTTCCTTTTGCATCGCGCCGGGCGGAACGCCGAGGCCGAAAAGCTTTTGCGCGATTTGACGCGAGGGCCTTTAACTGATCCCAACGTTCAAAACTCCTGCTTTCACCTCCTTGGCGTCGTGTTGGACGAACTTGGCCAATACGCCGAGGCCATGACATGGTTGCTCAAAGCCAAGGCCATCCTCCGTCAAACCAACAAGGTTCAGCCGTTGGAACAAAATTACGACAAGGCGGATCGCCAACGGCGCGCGTTGCTGGCGCGGCTGACGCCGGCCATGCTGCAACGTTGGCGGCACGAATCTCCCGCCGGGCCGTTGCGATTCAAATTGGCGTTGCTTGGCGGCCATCCTCGCAGCGGCACCACTCTGATCGAGCAAATCCTGGGTGCGCATCCTGCCATCCGCGCGTTTGACGAATCGGAAGCTTTTGTTGGAGAAGTCGGCGACAAGCTGGCACCGCTGCCGCCCGGCGCGCCGTTGAGCATTGAAACTTTAAATGGGCTGTCGGCCAATCAGCGCAACGAACTTCGCCGCCGTTATATGAAGAGCCTGTTCCGTGAAGTGGAAGGGGAGCCCTCCGCTGAACTTCTTCTCGACAAAAACCCATCGCCCACATCTTCGCTGCACGTGTGGTTGCGCGTCTTTCCGGAATCCAAAATCTTGATTGCCTTACGCGACCCGCGCGACGTCATCATCAGTTGCTTCTTTCAAAACCTCGCGCTGACGCCGCTCAATGTGAACTTCCTCAGCCTTGAACGCACTGTCAAGCATTACGTCGATATGATGGACACCTGGCTGCGGCTGCGTGAGATCGGCGGCTTTGACTGGCTGGAAACCCGCTACGAGGACGTTGTCGGCGGCCTTGAGGCGGAAGGGCGGCGCGTGACGGAATTTCTAGGTTTGAGCTGGCACCCGAATCAAGCCGCATCCCACGAAGCGGCGCGGCGCAAATTGATTTACTCGCCGACTTATGGCGAAGTCGCCAAGCCTGTACATAGCCGCGCCGTGGGCCGCTGGCGTAATTATACCTCCGCTTTGGAACCGCTCATGGAAAAGCTTGAGCCGTATGTTCGGGCTTTCGGCTATCTATCGGGGCGAGACTCCGTCGAGACCTAATATTGTCTTCGGAAATCGAGTCAGGGACTCAGCGGAGCTTCGCCCTCCCAGAAGAGGTTTTGCCCGGTTCCGCCGTCCAATCTCCATCCACCAGCAAGGAGACGGCGTTACGGGCCAGATCGTCGGCCAGGATTGGGATGGCTTGGCGCTCGGCGCTGCTTTGATCGTTGCCAATGCGGATATACGTGCGCCCGGATACGACTCGATCCACGTTGGTCTCGCCCGTAGTGACATTGATGGCCAACACGTGCGCGGCCAGGGCCAAAGTGTATTCCTGCGGCGTCAGCACGTCGTTGGTTTGGTAAGATAATCCGCTGCGGTTGAACTTGATGATTTCGCCCGAGATGACAATGTCTCCCCGGCCTCCTGTTTCCAATTGATAGGAGCCGTCTTGCTGAATTTGTTTGCGCATGGAATTGGCCAAATACTCGGTGATTCTCGGTTCGCGCGTTTTATTGACAAACGATTTCACTTCCACGGTGCGGCTCCCGGCGGGAAGACCATTGGTCGGGCCCAGCTTGTAGCCCATGCAGCCTGCCATCGCTAGTGTCAATACTAATAAGATGACGCTTTGCCGCATAGTCCTCCTATTTCGCCGGCGACGGCAATGTCTCGGGCTTGCGCTTGCTGAGGATTTCAATGCGTTGCCGCGATTCGCCGGCCAGGGGAGAACTGGGATTTTTGATTAAAACCTCGTTATAATACACCATGGCGCCGGCCCACTGTTTTTCCTTCTCGTAATACTTGGCGGTGCGGAAATTGCCGGTCGCCTCCACCTGTTTTAATTGCGCGATGATGCGCTGGCAATCGGCCACACGCGGATCGCCGGGATAAAGCGCCATGAAATCGGTAAAGGCAGAGATGGCCTGGCCGGCCACGCTTTGATCGTAATCAGCCTTGCGCGCCTGCTTGTTGTAGGCCAGCGCGGCCTTATAGAGCGCTTCCGCCGAAACCGCAGGCTGCTCACTGTAACGGTCCGAGGCCAGTTCGTAAGCCCGGACCGCCAGGGGAAAATCCTTCTCCTTCTCTCTCGCCGCGCCGATGTTCATCTGCGAGGGAGGGCCGAATTCGCCGTAAGGACCAAAGCGGACAATCTTCTCAAACATATCGGCTGTCTTGTCCATGGAGGGAAAGAACGGGATATGCCCCCACAATTTGAACCATTGGCCGTGAAGAAAGCGCAGCGCAATGACGAATTGGCGGTGCTGGACATCCTGAACGTCCGCCGCTTTGGAATATCTTTCCAGCATGATTTGATAAGCGTTGAAGGCGTATTCATCCATTTTGCGCTCTTCATAACAGCGGGCGACGAGGTATTGGGCCTTGGGCGTGTAATCCGAAAGGGGCCAAAGCTGAATGACCCGCTTGGCCGCCTTGAGGGCCAGCCGGTATTTCTTTTGGTCGAAAGCCTGTTGGGCGATTTCCAATTGATCCTTGGCCCGCAACTTGCGCCAATCCCCCTTGGCGCCAGGAATTTCGTAACTCCAACCCTCGCCGGGCCGGTAAATCAGTGGCGCTGGCGCCCGATACGGCAGCGCCAGCAAGAGCAACAGAACCAGGCCAATGCTCACTGAGGAACGATTCATCGCCGCGAAGATATGCCAAAGAACCGGGCGAAGGCAACAGCGGGCAATGGTTTTTTCAACCGGCCTTTCTGCCAGCGCTATTTTTCCTGCGGACTTTGCCGGCATAATGCGCTTGTTAGGTCGGAATGCTATTTCGTAATGAAACAAGACTCGATCCCGGGCGCACATCAGCTTTTGGCAGGGTCGCCTCGCCGAGGCGACCGTGGACGGCTCGGCGAGCCGTCCCTACCTCCGAGTTGGGGATCAACGTCAAAACCTGATTTGCGCCTCTCAATCCCTGTATGAAAAAAGCCATGTTTTCTGCGGCCGCCGTTTTGTGCGGGCTATTCAATGCCATGAACCCCGCCTTTGCCCAGGGCACGGCCTTTACTTATCAGGGCCAATTGATGGAGTCCAACGCTCCAGCCACCGGCCTCTATGATTTGCAATTTGCTGTTTACGATGCTGAATCTGGCGGCGCGACCGTCGGGACCGCTATCACTAACAGTGCGACGCCCGTCACCAACGGCCTGTTCACGGTGACGCTGGATTTCGGCACGGGCGTTTTTACGGGCTCCAATCTCTGGCTCGACATTGCCGCGCGCACCAACGGCGAAAGTGCCTTTACTGAGTTGACCCCACGCCAGGCGATTCTGCCGACGCCCTATGCCATTTTTGCAGCGGGGGCGGACGCATCCGGATTGACCGGTTCGCTTTCGTTGGCGCAATTGCCATCGGCGGTAATAACGAACAACGATAAAAGCGTTACTTTGTCTGGAAATATTTTCGGAAACTTCACGGGCAACGGCATTGGCTTGACCAATCTGAACGCCGGGCAATTGGCCTACGGCTTGGTGCCCGCGAATGTGTTATCCGGCTTTCAACCGCCGAATTACAACACCATTAGCGGCGGGCTTAGCAACTCCGTCGTGGGGCCTTTCGCGACCGTCGGCGGCGGCGAATACAACCTGGCTGGTGGAGTTCAAGGCACCATTGCTGGTGGTACTAGCAACGTGGCGAGCGGTTTGCAGTCCGCAGTTGGGGGCGGCAACACGAATGTCGCCAGCGCACAAAACACGTTCGTTGGCGGGGGCTTTTTCAATACCGCCAGCGGCACGATAGCGATCGTTGGCGGTGGCGGATTTAATATCGCGAGCGGAAGCTACTCGGCCATTCTCGGCGGAAATGGCAATACGGCTACGTATCCAGGAGCGTTCATCGGCGGCGGTGGCACAGACGGCTATGGGTATGTCGGCAATACCGTCAATGATGCTGCTGCGACCATCGGAGGTGGCATGGGTAACACCATCGTTTCCGGTAGCGCATATTCTTTCCTCGGGGGTGGATATTTCAACACCGCCAACGGTTACTATGCCGTGGTCGGTGGGGGATACGAAAACCTTGCCAGCGCTTATTACGCCGTTGTCACAGGCGGACAAAACAACACCAATGGCGGTCAGGGCGGGGTCATCGTTGGAGGCGAGAGTAACTCCATCCCCAACGGCTTCCAGGGGTTTATTGGGGGCGGTTTGGGGAACATGCTCAGTAGTAGCTACGCAACCATCGCAGGCGGGCAAGACAATATCAACGACAGCCAGGGCGGCGCCATCGGCGGAGGCCAGAACAACTACATTATTACCGGCTATCAAGGCTTCATTGGAGGTGGTTATGGAAACACGGTTAACAATGATTATGCGGCTATCGGCGGCGGCGGTATAAACACAGCCGACGGCAGCCACAGCGCCATAGCGGGCGGCCAAGGCAACCTCGCCAGTGGGGACTACACAGCCGTGGCGGGTGGCTTTAATAACACCGCGGCGGGGCTCGGCTCATTCGTCGGAGGCGGTGGAATCGACGCGGGCGGTAATGAAGCCAACGAGGCGTACGCCCCGGCGTCCACGATTGCCGGAGGCAATGGCAATATAATCACCGTCAACGGCACCCATTCTTTTATTGGTGGAGGTTTCGAAAATGGAATTGATTCCACCAATTGCGTCATAGCTGGCGGTGCGGGAAACGCTGCCAACGGCGCGACTTACGGCTATTCAACCGTTGGCGGTGGCGCATTCAACAACGCCGGCAGCTATGCCACTGTCGCTGGTGGTATTGAGAACAGCGCGGGAGGATTTGGGTCTTTCGTTGGTGGAGGCGGTTTTGACACCGAGGGTCTTGCCGGGAACTCGGCCGAAGCCGTTGATAGCGCGATTGGCGGTGGTCTAGGTAACACGGCCGGTGGAGCTTATTCATTCATTGGCGCAGGTTGGGGAAATACCGCCAATGGCAACTATGCAGTGGCCGCCGGCGGATTTGAAAACGAAACCAGCGCTTACTACGCCACAATCGGCGGGGGCCAAAACAACACCAACGGCGGCCAGGGCGGAACTATTGCGGGCGGCCAAAACAACAATATCACCACTGGGTTTCAAGGCTTCATCGGCGGCGGCTATGGCAATACGGTCTCAGGCAATTACGCCGTGGTCCCTGGCGGCGGCCTCAACACAGCGAGCGGATCGCACAGCCTTGCTTGCGGCCAGAATGCGACGGCGAGTGGCAATAATGCATTCGTCTGGTCCGACGGCTCCGCCGCCACTTCTTCCGGCGTCAACAACTCCGTCACGTTCCGCGGCAGCGGCGGGTATTTCTTCTTCACCAGTTCGGAGGGCATCGGCGCACAACTGGAGGCGGGCACTACTTCATGGACAAGTTTGTCGGATCGCAATGCCAAGAAGAATTTCAAGCCCGTCGATACCGTGGCGGTTTTAGACAGGCTGGCCTCTGTTCCTATTCAGCAATGGAATTACAAGTGGGAAGCCGACGAATCAGTTCCTAACATTGGACCCATGGCCCAGGATTTCAAAGGGGCCTTTTATCCAGGCCGCGATGACAAACACATCAGCACGCTGGAGTTCGATGGCATTGAGTTGGCCGCCATTCAAGGCCTGAACAAAAAAATGGATGAACACACCCAATCCTTGGAGAACGAACTCAAACAAAAAGATGCGGAAATCGCAACTCTAAGGACCAAAACCACGGAAACAGAAAAGCGCCTTGAGGAACTGGAAGCCATCGTGCAATCGCTGGCGGCGAAGAAATAAACAAATGGCCTTCAACATCCAATGAAACTAAAATCCTATTTCATTACTGGAACTGTTCTTTGCTGTTTACTGGCTTTGACACCGTTGGCGCGAGCGCAAGGCACCGCCTTTATGTACCAAGGCCAGTTGAATGCGGGTGGCACTCCAGCCAACGGTTTATATGACTTTGAGTTCTCGCTATTTAATGCCGCCCAGGGTGGCACTCAGATTGGCGGCACGCTGACGAATACCGCCGTCGGCGTGACCAACGGCCTCTTCAACCTCACCCTCGACTTTGGCGATGTTTTTACCGGCAACGATGCTTGGCTGGCCATCGGCGTGCGCAGCAACGGCGGCAGCAGCTTCACCGCCCTCAATCCGTTGCAGGAGATTACCCCCACGCCGTATGCCATGTATGCGCCTAACGCCGGCTCCGCCGCCAGCGCCCATAGCGTGGCGGCGACGAACATCACCGGTGCCCTTGCGCTGGCGCAACTGCCCGGCGCGGTGGTGACCAGCAATGATTCCGGCAACGTCACTTTGAAAGGCGCTTTCACCGGCGACGGCTCCGGTTTGACCGGCGTCAACGCGGCGGCGCTGGGCGGTTTCGGCAGCGCGGCCTTTTGGAACACCAACGGCAATGCAGGCGCCAATCCGACCAATGGCGCGTTCCTGGGCACGACGGACAATAATCCCCTGGAATTCCACGTCAACGGCACCCGCGGTTGGAGGATCGAACCGACCGCCAACAATGCCAACTACTCGAACATGGTCAACGTGGTGGGCGGTTCGCCGGTCAATTTTGTTGGCAACAATGTGGTCGGGGCCACAATTGGCGGTGGCGGGGCGGCAAACTATTTTGGCACTGCCGACACCAACAGTGTCACGGCCAATTTTGGCACGGTGGGGGGCGGGGCTGGTAACGCGGCCGCTGGCGTTGAAGCAACCGTGGGCGGCGGCGGCGGGAACAACGCGGGTGGTCCCGGTTCGACCGTAGCCGGCGGCTCCGGGAATTACGCGGGCGGCCAAAGCGCCGCCACCGTCGGGGGCGGCTCGGCCAACAGCGCGGATGGCATCCACGGCTCGACGGTGGCCGGCGGCCAGAACAATACCGTCAGCGGGGGCTACGACGGCGCCATTGGCGGGGGTTTCAGCAACAGCGTGAGCGCAGGTTACGCGACCATTCCCGGCGGCTATCAAAATGTGGCCAGCGGTGGCACTTCCTTTGCCGCCGGGAACCAGGCCCAGGCGACCAACCAGGGAGCCTTCGTGTGGGCAGACTCGCAGAACGCTCCATTCGCCTCCACCAACAACGACAGTTTCAATGTCCGAGCACAGGGCGGCATCAATTTTGTGACCGGCAGTGGAAGCGTGTCCTTCAACGGCCAAGCGGTGGCGACAGTCACCCCTCCAGGCATGGCGCTCATACCCGCCGGTACCTTCACGATGGGAGACAGTCTAGATGGAGAGAGCGATGCCATTCCCACGGTCTCGGTGACAGTGTCCGGCTTTTACATGGATGTCAATCTGGTGAGCCTTGCTCAATGGCTGTCGGTCTATTATTGGGCGACGAGCCACGGCTACACTTTTGACGATGCGGGTGCTGGCAATGCGCCCAATCAACCGGTGTATAATGTGAACTGGTATGATGTGGTGAAATGGTGCAATGCGCGGAGCGAGCAGGCGGGGCAGACGCCAGTGTATTACACAACTGGAGCGCAGACGACTGTGTATCGCACTGGAGACATTGACTTGACCAACGGCTGTGTGAACTGGGCTGCGGCAGGTTATCGCTTGCCGACGGAAGCGGAGTGGGAGAAGGCGGCGCGGGGCGGGTTGAGCGGGCAGCGGTTTCCGTGGGGCAACACGATC
>Ga0302325_10031636_pt1 | contig 10882 bp, 10 predicted proteins | sample Palsa_T0_2_FD_201948 | JGI IMG/M metagenome (GOLD analysis project Ga0302325, IMG submission 201948) | Peat permafrost microbial communities from Stordalen Mire near Abisko, Sweden - Palsa_T0_2 | ecosystem: Environmental > Terrestrial > Soil > Palsa > Peat permafrost | place: Sweden: Abisko... | reverse complement strand
AATCGGCTGCCTTCTGCAGCTTTGCTTGTCTTTTCTTGGACAGTTCCTTGTTGTCTGTGATTAGTGGGATCTTGGCGCCAGCTTCATAGCTTCCTTTAACCTCGTCGAGCTCTTCATCACGGTCGCTCTCGAAACCTTTGAGAAGAGCTTCTGTCTGATCATCGATCTCGTCTTCCGAGTCCTCTCCGACTTCTTCATCATCCTTGTCCTCTGTCTGTGTTGATTCTGCTGTCGCCTCGGCCTTCTCTTTGGAAGCCTTTTGCTTCTTCAAGCTACTCTTTTCTGTCTTGGAAACCACAGGCACGCTCATCCCGTTACTAGCCTCCTTTATGGATTCCTTCGCAGCCTTCTTAGCCTTCTTTTCCTTCTTCTCGGAAGGTCGATCAAAAGCTTCAGCTTCCTTTGCTGTCTTTGCCTTCTTAGTCTGGGTAGGAACGAGACCTTCGTCGGTTGTCAGGTCGGCGGCGGGAGTCTTGGACTTCTTAGCCGTAACAGGAGAAGCATCCTCCGTGGCTGTTGTAGATCGTCAGTTGCGAACATCAATAAGAACAGAAATCAAATGCGCACCCTTGCGCTTCTTTGCTGGAGCTTCTAAAGCGTCGCTGACCACGTTCTTCACCTTCTTGGGCTTTTCGGTATTGTGCTCAGGCACGGAAGCTGTGCCGCATAAGTATATTTTCGTAGTGAAGACTTTTAACACTCGTTGGAGGTCTACATACCCTTACGCTTCTTTGCCTTCAGGTCTTTTGCTGCTGCGTCCTTTGCCATTTCAAACAGACGTCAATGGTGGATTGTGAAATTTGCGAAAGTTTGGAGGTCGGTTTGGTGGTGAACTTTTTGGATCGAACTTTTTTCTGCCGCTATTGCCTTAGGCGGTGTGCTTTAGCCTGGCCCATCACTGAAGTGAGCACTCAAGCTTCATAGCTTACGAGATTGTCTTCTCTTTCATAAAATTTTGCATTTTATCTCATCCAGAAAGCTTATCCTAAATTGATACAGCAGCGCAGGACGTTCGTTGAACTTATCACTGGATTGTTATCTTGAAGACACTTCCTCACCTCCAGTCATGGAAAAAGAGGTTGATTCCGAATCCCCGCACAGCACTGGAAAATGTTCAGATTGCATTGCATTTCCACATCAGGGCCCCATTTTGTACCGGAATCTCGCAATGTAAGTGTGATCACTTATTCCGAAGTGCCTGTCCAGTTGTCTCAATTGATTCTCTTCTCTCTGCTTTTTGAGTTTGACTGTCTTCACTTCAACCTTTTATGAACTAAAATTCTTTGAACTGTTTATGTTCTCTTAATCAGTTGGTCCGCTCATCACATTATCTGCCCATCAAATTATCTGCTCTTAATCCATTTAGACATGAGCCACCTTTGCAAGAAAACATTTGACGTTAGTCAGATATTCCAGACCTTTCTGGTAAGGTGATTCTTGTCACGGGTGGTTAGCTTGAACCCGGTCACTGGTAAGCAGACACAAAACCGTCGGCAGGCAGTTCGGGCATAGGCAGGCCAACATGCCTTTACCTTGTTAAACATAACCCAGCCAGAATCATCATCGTGGCTCGGAATCCAAAGAGGGGTGAAACAATACTTCAAGAAATACAAGATGCAGCTCCAAAAGTGGAAGGAAGCACCTGTTCTCTTCACTTGAAATTCTGGGTGGTTTATCAGTCACATTTCGCCGGGAGTATCTTGCGAATAGCAATGCCCATGGATTCCTTGTCAAGTATACTGACTTCGACCTGTTTAGGCGACCTTCCTTGAGTGTGATCTTGGATCTTTTGCATCCATTCAAAGTGCTGCAAAACAGGTTCTCTCGTATACTCAACGTCTCGATGGTCTCTTATGCAATGCTGGTATTCTCGATGCGCCTCTGGTTTTGTCGGAAGATGGATGTGACATTCATTTCAGCGTCAGCTATCTCGGTCATGCTTTGTTGACCAAGTAGCTCCTTCTACTCCTACTCAACACAACTGAAATTTAGCCCAATGTTCGAGTAATTCTTCTCGCTTCCTCGGGATACCAATTTCACTATCCACGAGGGATCATCTTCAAGGATCTCAAAACAACCCAGCAGAATCTCACACATCTTGGTATGTTTGGTGGGAATGCTTCGATACTTTCAAACCAAGCTCGCTATCATCCTGTATACCGTTGAAGTATCGCGTCGATATCCTATGATCAAGGTTGTTGCTGTTCATCCCGGTATCGTCGACACCCGTTTGACGCCGGATTGAGTCATAGCCAATGCTCTTACAAGGTTCATAACTGCTGATGGTGAAGGTGGAATGTGAAAACCCCGGGGAAGGCTCTTGGAATCAACTCTGGGCAGCAACAGGAACGGAGGTTGTCAGTGCTGAATACTACGAGCCAGTTGGTGTTCTGGGGTCTAGGACGAAAAAAGCTGAAGACCAGGAGTTGCGCAAAGAATTATGGGACTGGGCTGAAGAAAAATTGCAAAGATGGACCGTTTGACGGATAGTATTTCGAATAATATTATTCTCAAACTAGATTACTCTTTAGCACAGACCAAAAAGCTTGTTTGAGTGTTTGCAATCTTCTAAGTAATGGAAGGTTTTCTCTGACCACGTGGTACACCTTCAGAGTTCTCTTCTTGAATACACACAAAAACGAAGTACAAGCTGCGTCCCAATAATAATATCGGAAACCTGATTTCAAATCCTCGCACTCAATGGTTAGCTGTAAGGGTGTACAGTTCTGTCAATTGCACGTGACGTTAACCAAGATCGAAATTCGCTTACTTGCCTAGGTACCTAAGTTCGGCTTCCCTTGTCCAAAATTCTCCAAACAGAATCGAGGACATGGCTCCATCAAACAAAAACGCTTCCCACGAAGAGATCTGGGATGATTCAGCTCTTGTCGACTCTTGGAATGATGCTCTCGAAGAATACAAGGTGAGACGAAGCCGTGAACCTCGAGCATCAATCACCGCCATAGCTGATGTTTGGTCAGAAATATCATAGCCTCAAGGCTCGTGGCGAAGATGTAGAAGAAGTACTCAAAGCGGCTGAAAATCACCACAATGGAGTGTCTGTTCTTGAGTCCAAGCACAGATAAAATGCTGACTGTGTTCAAGAGGCGAAGAAATCGATCACGAAGAAGAAGAAGAAGCCGACTACGACAGGCTGGTGAATGATCCACGTGCCAAGGAGAACCTGCACAAGGAAACGGTAGATCTTGACACAAAATCTGCCAAGCATGAGGCTCCAGTATGCGTTCCCGAGCCGGTTTTCAAAGATCTAAAGATAAACTCCTTGATTAGATCGCTTGGCACTCTTGATGCAATCTTTGACTGAATCTTATCTCTTTTTAGGTAGCGGAGAAGCAACCGGAACCGGGCCAAGCTTCAGAACGACCGCCACCCGCACTGCCTCAACATTTGATCGGCCAAGGTGAGACAAACATCCGCGTGGTTTTTTGAATGTGGTAACTCTAATGTGGACCCCTCAATGCAGTTCAAGATGCGGGTTTGAAGAATTTACTAATGTCTTGGTACTACGCTGGGTACTATACAGGGTTGTACGAGGGCCAGCAACAGGGACAAGCGGCAGGTGCCAAGCATGAAGCGTAGTTGGAACGGCCAGGCCTGACCTGATCATCTGTGACAGCAAAAGTTTGGACGGTCCGATAGTGCGCCTGTCTCCGAGATCAGGTCCAAGCGACTGGCGGGAAGTTTGCTGGATATCTGACCGCCGCGACATGGGATAGGTGCTGTGAATAGGAAACGCAGAGTCAGGTCAAGGAACCGCTCGTTTCACTATCAGATTTAGATTTTGGTCTCTGGTTTTTACATTTCTCCGATGTTTCGTCGGCCCCGAATCAAGCCTTTTGGTAAATCAGTAATGCTACTCGGCCCCTGACCAAAGCTTGCCAACCTCCTATAGACATCTGGATAACGTTGGTTTTGCCGGCCGGCCTCCAGCGAGAAGCAACGATGGGCCATCTGGATCTCAAGGTCTGCATACAATAGCCGCCGTTATGAGGGGCGGGACCAGGTCGGTGCGAAAATACCGTACATTTCTGGGGGTCGGTCAGGTCGGCTTTGGGACGCCCTGCCTTCTGAATTGCTGCACGCAAGAAACAACTTTGCGCGCCCACCGCTGCCATCCGTCCTCCTGATTAGATGGCACTTGATTATCTGATGTTCCGGAAGACACTCTAGCCTCTTCCATCAAAATCAGATCATCTTTGCCATCTTATCCTGACGCTGAAACGAAGCGACGTCGGGCACCCCCTGCTGCATTCGGTCGTGAGACGAGCCTGGGACGAATTCTAAACACACCTTGTCCGAGGCTGGCGCTAGCAGGCCTAGGCGAGTTGAGCCGCGGCTAGGGGGTGACCCGTGCCAACCCTGTGCGCTGCCCATCTGCCCCCAGCATCCAAGATCATCAGTGTATCGGATTAGACAACGATAAAATCGTCCCAAGCGCAATGCCTTTGGAAAGGCTTCATCAGGTCCCTCTCCGGACGAAGGCTTCTCCGAGGCACAGCTTCCCTCTGTTTCGTGCTGGGGTCTCACGGGTTAGTGGCCAAGAGGATTCCCGGTGGTCCTTGCCACCAATTTCATGCTTGATTTAATATCTCAACTCCCCAAGACTGCCTTTCCTTCTCACCTCTGTTCTTCTTTATCCGACTTGCCGTGAACACATTCATTCACTTCTTTCTATTTCATCCAAGCTTTTCATCATCACGAGCAGGCCCTCGCCATCTGGCTATTCTCTCAAGCTTCACTCTCACGATCTTTATTGTTTAGCCAAGACAACTTTGATAGTTTAGCTTTACCGCAGTGCGGCTTTCACCTTTGCACTTCCTTCGATACGATACCCGGTCGACAATTCTAATATATCATCATGAGATTCTCAGCCGTTGCAGCACTTTGCGCCGCGCCACTGGCGTTGGCTGGTACTCTACAAGCAGATCTGGTTGCACGAGGGGATGTCGCCGTTGAAGCTGGAGTGTCAGCAGAGGCCTCTATCGACCAATCTCAGGGGCAAAAAGGGCAGAAAGATGGCAAGAGCCAGTCTTCCGGAGACAATAAAAACAGCAACGGCAACGTTGTTGTGGAGTCAACATCAATAACAGAGATCATTGTCATTTGGGTCAACAACGGAGGCGGAGCGCCCACTTCAACTGTTCAATCGCAGTCCACGTTTGCAGGCGCAGCAACGGGATCCCAGGCCACACACAACGTAAGTCGAGTAGGAATCAATAGACGCGCATAGTACTGACAGTCCTTCAGGTTATGGTCGGTGGATCTGCCGGTCTTGTGTACAGTCCAGATACTATTGAGGCAGCAATTGGTGATATGGTCATTTTCACCTTCATGGAATCAAACCACACTGCGACACAATCTGCTTTCACTACACCCTGCGAAGCTCTTGCTGGCGGCATAGACTCTGGATTCATGCCCAATATCAACAACAGCGTCGTCCCAGCACCACAAATGGCCATGCAAGTCACTGTTGCCACCCCCATCTGTAAGTCTCATCAATTTTTTGCTTCATCGTCCCAAGTACTAACAAGACACAGGGTTCTACTGCAAGCAGAAGGGTCATTGCGGAAAGGGAATGACTTTCTCCATCAACCCAACTGCAAATAAGACTCAAGCTATGTTCCAGCAAGCGGCCATTGCCCAAAACGGTACTGGAAGTACTGCAGTCATTGCAGGCGGCTCAGCCACTGGAAGCACGTCTACCGTTGCTGTTGCAGGTTCCGCCGCCACTCAATCGGCCAACGCTGGCAGCAGCGGCTCCTCTGGCAGTCTCACTACCGGCACTGGAACCTTTGACTCCACTGGTGCTTGCCAATGCTCATGTCTCTGCGGTACAGCATCGTTCCCCAACGCTGCAGTTCAAGGTATTGGCGCTTTTGGCGGTCTTCCAGGTAAGCCACTCCTTCCCAATCGAGCAAGTCAGAAAATAATTTTAACAGCCAAATTTTAGGTGCCATGCCTATGTCTGCACTCATGTCATCATAGAGCAACCAGAGACAAGGAGGTCTGTTCTGTACTGATGTAGATCTGAAAGAATCTGGCGTCGCCGTTGAAAGGCTAGACGGGAGAAAAACTATTCTGTGGTATATATGACAGGCTCGTATGCGAGGATGCGCTTTAATAGTCCGCTGAATGGATACCTTTACTGCATTCCGGTACGGCGTTCATATAACCTTCTCTTCTTGAGTGGTTGTTTATTTTTGTTATGTGTAACTTTCAAATATAGAATGGTGGGATTACCCCTCAATGTTTACTTGTATTCTCAACATGCTTTGCAACCATCAGTGACTTGTGAATTTGAAAAACCGTACTCACCCAGCGGCCTTTTCCCTTGCAGCTGGATGAATGAATGAAAGCTTTTTCATCCTTGGACAAGAAATGGGAGATATGAGCGACCTTCGGTCGCTGGGATTGGTCTGTGAACAAATCAATCATGAATAAATGGATGGATGAATACCGGACCTGTTTCATCCATCAAGAGGATTCAACAACAATCTACAACTGAGCGCAACGGTTCAGCGAAGATCGTGTCGTCCCAGGTATCGCTGAATCCTTCCCTGGTTGCGACTTTCATCGGACCTGCCCAATAGTGGTCGATTTGCACAGTTTCCTCACCGATGTTCTTATCTTCGAGACTCCTATACCGGACAACTACTCGTGCTCTATCTGGAATTGACCTCTTGGGACGGAAGGTTCACCCAACTTCTACCTCTAGTTATACATCAAATCATTTTAATGATGCGTATCCAGGGAGTGAGAAGCAAGTTACACCACAGCAGCAGATACCGCACCAGTCCACGGCGACTTAATAGTCATCTCGCAATATGTTCTCACTCTAAACTCCCATGTTGTTCCCTCCGTTGTCCAAAGGGTATCCATGTGTCGCTCTTGAGTATAGTTTGCAGAGTCTGTTACCCATTCGACGCCTTCTTGCCTAACTTGAACCTCATAGCCATACGCGCCATATACAAAGTCCCATGTGAATCTGATACGCTCTTGGCTGGGGTAAATCGCAACAGTCGCTGGGGTAAGACAAGTTCGACTAGGAAATTTGGCTGGAAGGGCAAGCGGCTGCTGTCCCATGCCGAAGTTGTGATATAGAGTCCTACTAAAAGCACGCGCAATCTCGAACTCTCCTTGGCTATTGGGGTGAATTCCGTCAAAAGAGGCGGAGCAGTCTATTTGACCGCCTACAGAATAGGTCATTAGACGATCGCTCGGGAATGATACGGGATAGACAATTACTTACATGAGTATGCTTCCATAAATTCAACCAACTCCACGGGCGAGCTAGGCAGCGACCACTTGGGGATCGCTTCCCGGAGTTTCTCGTTATATTGTCCTGTTCGAACGTCTAAATCTCCAATCTTGCTCCGTTGTGGCACGTTGGCGATAGCAAAACGAAGCTCCGGGCTAGTTGCTCGCGCCTTATCTATAAACTGCTCCATGAGGAGTAATGTTTGGTCGGGCTCGCGTGCCGCCCACGCTAGATCGTTGAATCCAAGCTCGACAAGTAGGTAATCAGGACGGTACTCGTGGATTTGCTGGCTGATTATGTCGAGATTCTGCGCGATTTCTCTGCCCCAAATGGCAAAGTGAGCGCTTCCGGTGCGAAGGAACTCTGGCTCTACGTCGAGAGCGTAGCCGGTGTCCATCGCCGTAGGGCCGTCGAGTTCATCGCCAGGGCGAGCGGCTGGCAAGGGAACTCCGGTGGACAGATCCTGTTTCTGGAGCGCCGTTTGATGGAACGGACCTACAAAAGTGACGGAAACATCGTTCGCCTGGAACCACTCCCACAGTCGGTAGCGCCACGTATGCATCGATTCATAACCTTCTGATATCGAGTCGCCGGCAATCATGACACGGAGAGGAACGATGCCTGGCCGCGACGCTCTCCCAGGACTCTTCCTCACCCAGAACCCTAGGGTATATCCCAAGGCGCCGCAAACGACACCGACCAGAACGGCGACGGCCACCAGGTCTCGCCAACTTGGATCTCGCCATTTCCGCTTTCGCCATCCTCTCCGCACTGTTCCTTTGCCGTGGGATGAGGGGATGTGGACTGGATTTTGTTCGACGTCGGGGGAATCGGGTCTGTCGTGGCTATTCTCGTCTAGGAGCCTCGTCGTCTGCTCTTCGAGCTCCATGATGGATCCTTCGAGGCGACGGCTGTCGCGTCGTGTCGAGAGCGCATGCCTAAGCCCGCTGGTATTCGGGACGGGGAGAGGCGGTCGATGGCGATCCTCTGGCGGTTTCGTGGAGGACAGGCCATTTTAAGGAGCAAAGGCAGAAGGCGCCCGATGTGCCGGGGGGGACTTTCGTACTTCGTATCAAGGATAATAATTCCAAGACATGAAAGTTCTACTTTACCTTAAGAGGTAGTAGATGAGCGAAATCCAAGAGGGCTATTGGCTGACCCCCGTGTTAAAACAGAATATTCCAGAAAATGTTTTGCAATTACTATGTATTACGCCCTGTACCAAAGTTCAATAATCATCTTCTTTTGCCTGCAGGGAGAGATTTAACGTGGGATGCGGTTGGTTGGTTCGTATGCGGTTTGTTGGTTGGTATGTCGTGGCCGCCCTCACGTTGATTGGATGCGGAGATTGGTCTGCGGTGGTTTGTTGGTGGTAGCGCTTGACACGGGTGTGTGTAGGGACGTGGGGGGGACTGGCCGACCCAACAACTCGGAGCCGAGCCCCGTTTGAGGAAAGGTGGCTAGGACTTAGCAGGGTGTCAACACCGTCAAGCTTTGTCAAGCTTTTTAGGGTCATGGAAGATCCATACTAGCGTATGCTAGTATGTGGGAGGTACGCTAGTACAGTTATCACCCTAGAAATAGTGTATTCTAGGCCTAGCATCCTTCATGCGTTTCACGCCCTTTTGAGTTTCGGATCCTTGAAAGTTTTCCAGATTTTGCTGCAAAAACATGACTAACTGATCTGTGCCAGCCTAGTAGAACTAAAGCAGCACCTGTATCATCGACACACGGTTACTTTCAAGGATTATATTTATGGGGTGATAGCTGTATGTGGGAGGTACGGACGGGTAGGTACGAAAGTAATCCTTACTCTATTCCCAGAAGCGCCAGCACTGTCCAACAGACCGCATGGGGCTGTTGTTGTCGTGCTTCGGCGGTTGGGTTTCATATAAGTCAAGAAGCTACGGCGCTGGCAGGGTATAAACTTATGATCCCTTTGGATGCGTCCCAGTATCCAAGTCAGTCATCATCAAGATATCTCCTTGAACCTCTGTTATGCCGGGATGCGGTTCTCATTTTTCCAGGTGGCTTTTCTTGCCATTATATCCCCGGCTTCCTCCTTCTCTGACGATCCGGCGACTGCAGACTATGTTCAGCGAGGAGGACATTCAGGTAACTGACCAAAAAAGCCTTGGTGTAGTAATTAGAACTAACCATCTACACAGTGTAGTCGCTCAATTGGGGGATTTCCTCTACATAGATGGCGGTTGGATCCAACAGTACCAGAATGGACAAGGCAACGAAACACCCCTTCTTCTAGGTAATGTGATGTGATGTACATGCCTTGCATGGCTGGCTTCATTCTCTCAATCTCGAGCTAAGTTATTTATTCGCCATAGTAAACTCGACGTTATCGATCCCTCTCGGCACGGCATGGACCAACGTGACCTTGAATATGACGGACATAGCAAAGTCCGGGGCGCCAGCGCTGATTCGAGAAGAGATGTAGACTGATGCGGCGAGGCAGTTGATATATGTGTGGGGAGATGTAGGAGCAACCGGATCCACGGATGCTAATGATAGCCATAACTGGGAATTAAGAGTAGATGGAACCGGAGGAGGTTCTTGGAAGTTTGAAGACTTGGAAAGTCCATCACAGTTGGCTGGACTGCAACGAGCGTCGGCCGGGGCGGCAGCAACATGCTACAATACCGGGTTTAACCTGGGTGGCTTGTATACTACCCAGAATGGAACGGACATACTTGTCCCAGGTCTCTTGACGTACAACATGACGAGTCAAGCATGGGCCAACGAATCTGCTACTCCGTTTACCAATCATGGGACATCTATGGGAGCTGAGGCTGTATGCTTGCCAGCTTTTGGCCCGCGCGGTCTTGTTCTATTTTTGGGCGGCATAAACCTCTGTGGGCGACAACTGGCTCGATGCTCTCCTTCATCTATTCCAGAGTCCTGGCATTGCCTTTGATAATCTTACCGTGTACGATCCATTTGCGAGGCAGTGGTACTGGCAGACTACGACGGGGAGCCGGCCCACGCCACGACACGAGTTCTGTGCGGTTGGGGTTCAAGGGCCTCAGAACACATATGAGATGTACAAATATCTTGGTCTAAGTCTTTGTCACGAATACGGATGGCTAATTAAGCTCTAGTTATGTTTATTCCGGGATTGCAACGCAAAGCACTTCCATGCTAGGAGACTTCTACGTCCTCAGCCTGCCCGGCTTTGTTTGGTTCAAGGCCAATTATACATCCGCGGTACCTCGCGCCTGGACCCGGTGTGTCGCTTTAGGAGACTCTCAGATGATTGTGGTGGGTGGGTATACGAACCCAAGCCCAGATCCTTGGTCCCAAGGCCTTGGAGTGTTTGACCTATCTTCTATGTCTCCGAGGACCTCGTACGATCCCAAGGCTGGTCCGTACGATCCCCGGGGGTTGTCAAGGACTGGTACGGTAATAGGTATGGCTTCTATCATCTCTCGACAACCTATGCTGACCATGCCTTTAGCGGTTTAAATTCGGTCCCGTGGTCGTCCGGAACTGTCCAACAACTTTTTCTGGGCCAGCCTAAGCAAAATACCACCAGTAACACCAGTATGCGATTAGTCCCACATTCTTTGCCCGATGCGTGAAAGCATAGCT
>Ga0302325_10031635_pt1 | contig 10883 bp, 18 predicted proteins | sample Palsa_T0_2_FD_201948 | JGI IMG/M metagenome (GOLD analysis project Ga0302325, IMG submission 201948) | Peat permafrost microbial communities from Stordalen Mire near Abisko, Sweden - Palsa_T0_2 | ecosystem: Environmental > Terrestrial > Soil > Palsa > Peat permafrost | place: Sweden: Abisko... | reverse complement strand
CCATTTAGGGCAAACGGCCATTTGAAATACACCAAAAAGCTAAAGGTGTATTTCAAATGGCCGTTTGCCCTAAATGGCCATTTTGCTTGACAACCGAACGCAGCCTAAGGATCCACAAAGCCTTGAACCTCCATCAGAATTTTAAATAAGTGTAAATAAGTAAATAAAGTAATGGATATTTATTTTATTAAATTAACTTCTCAGAACGGATAGAGCAGACATATTATTACACTCGTTCGGCCCTTCGCCATTTCAAAGAGGCCGCCCCATAAAAGTCTCCTCGCTGATAACACGATCCCGTCCTGCTCCCCCCGTCCGGTGCCTGTGCCAAACAATGCTGCATCGCCCGACCAGATTGCTCAACAGACTCAATTTGTGCGCTCGGAGATGATGGAAGATGCGTCCCGCGCGAGCGCATCTTCTGCACCTGGCCAAGGACAGCCGCTGCAGGAGCAACTACCGCGGCAGCAGGGGCAGCAGCAGAATTCGCGGACGCCGCCGACCATGTATCGGCCTGCGAAGGCGGCGACGATGGGATGGATGGGGACGGGGGCCAAGGTTTTGCCGAGACATTATACCGCGTGTGAATTCGCCGACCTTGTGGAATTGATAGGTACGAGGGTTTCTCTCTGCTAGGAGACGGGTTGTTGAGATGGGCTGATGTTGTGTGTCTAGGTCGTATGTTGATGCAATTGATAGGAATCAATGTTCCTGATCCTCTATGAGGCGTGAGTTGACAAGTAGGATCAGATCCCCATTTCCGCCGACAAACTCACCCGCTTCCACTCACGGTTCTTCCCCCAACGACCCATCCTCCCATATCCTCCACATTCATTATGTATACTAACAACCAGGGCCTCGCCCGCCATCACCGTAACCGAATACCTCACCCGCATAGTCCGCTACTCTTCTATCGAAAAGCCCTCCCTCCTCAGCGTAGTTTTCTACATCGACCTCCTCTCGCGAAAATACCCTGCCTTCTCGCTCTCCTCGCTCACGGTGCATCGATTCCTCATCACCGCCGTGACAGTCGCATCTAAGGGTCTATGCGACGCGTTCTGCACAAACACCCATTACGCTAAGGTCGGCGGTCTGGGCGTCGCGGAACTGAATATGCTGGAATTAGAGTTTTTGAAAAAGGTTGACTGGAAAATAGTCCCTGAACCGAGTGTCCTGGAAGCATATTACACGAGTATGATTTCGCAGGATCCGCGATATTGTCAGGAACCGTCGTCTGCGGATATTTCACATGGACAAGCTGAGGGATCACATGGAATAGAGGAGATGGACTCAGAGGGCCCGGGACGAACACCCATACGAAGTAGAAGAGCTTCACACGATGAGAATTTTGATGATGAGCGAGACGCAAAGATATCAAATTTGGAGGACACGGAGATGCAGACAGATCCATAGGTTCGGCGTTTTATTTGCTGTGCGTGGATGGAAGGAAGGCATCATTTTTGGAGTGGTGTATCATAGGGACATTCAACAAAATTTTGTAGAGGCTGGATTCCTGGGTAATCGCATACAGCATCATGTACATTAGAATGTGGGTGTAGAGACGATTCCCTCTCCTGCAAGTGAGATCACTTGTTCTATCAATGCTATATCATGTGTGGGTATTATTAATGCGCGATTTTCGGTGCGAACCTATCACGGCCAGAAAACTCGACGATCACCACCGTTCCCCTCAAACCGATGCCTCGCTCCTACACGCCAATCTGTCCATCACCAACGTCCCATCGCTCCCTGCGTCTCTGGTTCAAAGAGGGCTTAATAGCAATCTTCCTTCCCGTTGGCTTTCCCGACAGTGTTACCGACGACTTTGTCAAGTAATCCGTTGTTGAGTGGAATTGAGCGTAGATTTCGAATTCTCGATGTTTTGCAGAATATTGCTAGGTATTCAGACTTTAAGTTAGGATTAATGGTAGCCAAGCTGCGTTGCTGTTGGCGAATAGAGCTGTGTTGCAGGGTATTTGGTTCGGCTGAGTAGGTTGTTGATTTAGGTGTTGGTGTAGGAGACGCGTCCTCTACAGCAACAGGGGCAGGTACTCCCAATTCCCTTTTCCCATTTCGCGCTTTATCCCTCCCCGTTCCTGTGTCTCATCATCTCAAATGCTAATTACAGTCCTCCTGACAGTGGTGCAAGACTCGACAGGCCGCCTAGCAACAATCCTCTTCGCCTGGCTCGCATCCTCCTCCCTGGGCAGCGAACCCCAAAAATACCGCCTCCTCGCCGATTTATTCAACGACCTCGCGCTTTTGAGCGACTGTACTATTCCGCGGATCCTGGGATGGCGATTACCGCTGTTGTGTTTCAGTGGTATTTCGAGGGCGTTATGTGGAGTTATTGCAAATGGCGTGGGAGCGACGATGACGGCTCATTTCGCCAAGAGGGGGAATTTGGCGGATGTCAGTGCCAAGAGCGCTAGTTTGGGGACTGTCGCACAGCTCTTGGGAACGGTGGTATAATGCCCCCTTTTCTAGTTTTGGGGGGGATTTGGAGGGCTGATTTATTTTAGGTGGGGACGTTGTTGTTGCATAGGACTGTTTCGACGAGAGATACATGGTTCACTCTGTTCGTGTTGATACTGCTTCACCTTGGATTGAACTACAAGTACCTATCTGAGGGTGACGAGTGTAATGGTAGATGTGTGAAAAGCGTGGTGTTGATTAATATCAACAGACAACGAGCGTCAATAATACTATCATACCTCTTCGACGAGAATCTCGATCCAAAACCATTGAATAATATCCCCACCCCCGTCGAAGTATCCAAGCGAGAGAAACTATTCACAAATAATAACCTCCTGGGCCATCCAAATCACACAGCAGACATCGGCGTGTCCTCCGTCTCAGTCTTCAATCTCATGCGAGGTACCCCCTCCTCGTCTTATCCCCCCCTTTCCAGCACTCAGGAACAGTCCTTAACGGTAGGCCCCGCGTCAGATCGCAATGCCGCGTTAGAACGCATCTTCTCCGGAGAAGACCATATCCTCTGGCTGCAAAGAATAAGTAAAAAACACGTCCACATCCTCATCTCCGTGTCCTCCAACTCGCCGAAATCACACCTCAAAGCCTGGGCCCATGCATACGTTCTCGCAGAACTCGTTTCAGGGACCAGTCTTGCTACTGGAAAAACAGAGTTGCAGATTCTGGAGAAGGAGTCCGGCGAAGTGAGTGAGGCGCTGAAGATTGTGAATGCTGCTTTTGCGCAGGGGCAGGGGGTTGAGGCTGCTTTGGTGAGTAGGGGGTGGGATGTCGAGAGGAGTATGATTTGTGCGCATCAGGAGGGACGGGCTTGGAGTGGGAATGGGATGGGGGAGGATAAGGCTGAGGATGTTGAGAAGAGGGAGTGATCTGAGGAAGGTCTTTGGTAATTTGGAATAGGGATACCCGTTTATCATAGTAATGTAATCGTAGCTTAGATGCTATCTCGTGGAACTGATCGGCGTTCTTCAGAATCTATTGAAGAGATCACATTGTATAATATTGTACTCTGATCTGATCAATCATCGCTATGATGATCGTGATCGACGGTGTCAGCCTTACTCAAAACCGGCTCAGGGTTCACATAACCACGCCGTCAACAAATGCGATGGACAGAATAGACGAGTCTCGCATCTCCTTCTCCTCGGAAGGCGAAGGCTCAGACTCTGAGCTGTCACCAACCACAGAACAACGTCCTCCCATAGACTGGAACCACCCCAACCCTCGCAGCGGCACCATTCCAGGCGGCCAGTTCGAACTCCCCGTCACCACACCCACCGCCCTCGCTCCAACACCCGCCATCACCGCGTCTGTCGGCAGAGAACGTGCTCCCAGCGCTACCGATGCATTATTCCAAAGCAGTCGCAAACGCGCCAGCAGCGAGGCCGATAAAACGAAACCGGTCAAGGAGCCCGTTCGACGGACTCTTTTCTCTCGTCCTTCAAAGATCATGACCAATCTCGCTGGAGGGAAGGACAAGGATAAAAATAGGCTTGCTGTGGAGAAATTGGACGAGTTTGAGAAATCGCCTGTGTCGCCGACATATTTTCGACCGTTTGCTACCCCGGCGGTGCTGAAGCCTCGACATTCTCATGATGAAACGCATCGAAACTTCTCATTGTCGAATCTAAGCCTCACGTCCAGTGGAACACCTCCTGAACCTACTCATACGCATATGTTATCCCCTAATCCGAGCATCTCGGGTTTACGGCCGCGGATATTCTCTGGAACACGAGATAGAAAGGATTCCAATCCAACTTCTGTACTATCTGTATCAACGGGGTTATCAAAACAGAATTCCTCCGAGAGCAATCTAAGTCATTCCCCTGCTTCGCCGTCTATTTTCGCACAGATCGAGAGGAGTCAGAGCAGTATGCCGAAAAGTGTGAGTACTCAGGATATTCGCCAGGTTAATGCGGGTCATTATTCGGGCGATATGATGATTATGGATGATCCATGGCCGTTATTACGGGCTAGAGGATTGGGATTGTTTCATGGAGAGGGAATCAGGATTAATGTGGAGGAGTTGAATAAACTTGTCTTGTATGGTCTTGCAAGGTATGGGCTTACGATAGGACATATGTGAGACGGTGCATTCAGGAACGACAAATTGATTTGATTGAGGAAGATATTCAGGATCTGTTGGAAACTGGAATGAGGAACACAGACCCTTCACTTCCATCTTTGTCCAATGAGCGGCTCATCGATCGACTCGTGGAGGTATCCTCCCCTGCACGATGTGCACTAACAATAGATGTGGTGGTCATTCTTCAGCACTACACTTCCCTACTTCGAAGCCGTTTTCCTTCCCATCAAACAATACCCAGACCTAGGCATCGACATCCGCCGAAAAGTCCTGATAGCATATCGTGACTACGTCATCCTCCCCCTCTATCCCCGCCTCGAAGGTATCCCCTGATCCTCCAGAATTTCAACACCAAACCCCTTCTGTTCAGCCTCTCATAGTAGCCATCTTCTCTGTCGTCCAGCCAGAAATGCAAACTAAAGTGCGTCCCCCTTCTTCCTTTCATGCTAACTACCAGCAATCCATCGAAGATACAGCGGCGCGGGTCCTTCAATGTTTCTCCATCTTAGCATCCACTCTAACCAACGACGAAAACCAACAACGAATGGACGAGATCCTGAAAATGTTGAAAGGAACTTGGATACGAAGACGCATCGCCGGTGACCGGAGAGGTTTCGTAGTCGGAAAGTTAATAACCACCGCCACCATCGCCGCCGCCGCCGAGGCATAAAAATCCCCTAGGGACTGACTGGTCAATCCACACAATCCATTCATACACACGAATTTGCCGGAGTAAGGTTGCTGTTTCGGGAGGGATATCTAAGAAGCCTTTGTAGATGATAATTTCATAGCCATAAGAGCCATCATATCATCCTCGACCGTCTTCTCCGTCTCTGTTTTCTTCTCTTGGACCAGCTTCTTCTGTTTCGTGGCGAAGAGAGTTGTTGCGCCTGCGAGGCCAGTGATATCGTTTAATTTGCCGAGAAGGTCCTGGTTCCGTAGTTTTGCCTTTTTGTTCTGTTTCTTGGCGATTCCCGTGGGGGTTGAGATATGATGTCTCGTGTTCTTTTGCTTGGAGCTCTTTTTGACACTCATCTTGTCGGCAAATTTTGGTCCGTGGTTCTGCAGCACGCATAAATCCCCGGTCACCATCAAAACGCCGGTCAGGTACGAAACCGCCAGTGGTGATACGCCAAATAGTTTTGATTTTTCTGACAGTAAATTACAAGTCTCAGCCTTTGACGAGTCAACAATCGCGGCATGAGTGTCAGTGCACAGTATACTTCGCCAACACATTCGTTGAACGCGAGTCATGACCTGAATCCATCGGATGGGTCACAGAAAGCAGCATTGGAAGCACTAAGACAAGCGGTTCTCACCACACAAGCGGATTTAAATTTCTACCTAACGCAACGGAAATTGGAAGAAGATCGTGCGAACGGAGTTAACGGGACATCTACAAAACGGAAACAAAGGGACGATGATTTGGAAGAGGAGGTAGAAGATGGTGAGGAGGACGTGAACGAAGAAGAGGACTGAGGTTGGATGGAAAGGATTGTTGAGTCAGACATATGGATCAAGGCATAGCATGGATATCACGAATGAATTACTGTACATTATACTCCAAGCCCTTTTCCCTTAAAAAGTTCCGAAGACAACTATAATGCGTCATACTCCCACTACTATTAACATTGCCCTCAAGAGCAGAAATAGACGAGATCGGGGGAAGTACTCGGGTATCACAGCAACAACACTCTGTCCCAACCGTTTATGGCAATAAGGACAAGCGGTCTCCTCTCTAACAACAGCTTTCTTTCCACGCAATCTCATAGCCCGACTTTCCTGTCTCAGTAACTCCACTTTACGCAATTCAGTGACAATGAGGCCCATATTGAGTGTAGCAGTTTCCTTGCGGATATGTTTCGTAAAGAACGATTCGAGTTTTTCGAGGGGGATTTCAGATGGGATTAGTGAAAGTGCTTGAGAGGCATCGAGACGTGGGGAGTGTTTTGCTAGGATTTCAAGTGCGGGGGAGAGAAGGGTTGGTTTGGCGGTTAGGTAGAGTGTTAAAAGAGTATGGAAGACGTGTCGCGCCGTTTCTTTATGGAATGGTGTTGATGCGGAATCAGCTTGTGAGTATACCCGGATGCAGTAGCTTTTATCAATGCATGTAATGAGGTTGAGTACCTTTCTGCTTTGGCGTAGTTTTTAAGTTTGAAGACGTAAATTTCTAGAGCGGCTTTATGTTGTCCCATTTTACTCAATACCACAGCCTTTTCAGGCAGAAATTGGTCATCTATAATTAATTCCTGAATGAATGATCGGATAGTACTTCTTGAGAGTTTGGCAAGGACTCTTTCGGGCATGTATTGATCACTTTCCTCCAAAAACTTGACCAGCCTTTCCCTGACTTCATTCCGTCGGCTCTCATCAATAGACGAATCAGATGCCTCATCAAGGTACAAAGTAACAAGTCTATCATGAAACGAAGGACTCATTTCCTGAAGATCGTTAACCAGATGTTCCAAATACCGAATCCCCAGATCCCGTTTAATCGAAGTCAAATAATCCACCACCGGTCCCCGAGGCAACGATTCCGCCTCAGGCGTATCATCCAGAAATATCTCCCATTAGTCTCCCAAATGGAAAGAGGGTATTACCTCCATGGCGAGCTGTTCGTTCTCTTGCAAAGGCCACTTGACAAACTCAAAAATAATATCAATATCCTCCCCCTTCAATTTCTGAAGATACAAAATAGTGTGTTCCGGCCCCTGTAGACTATCTGAAATAGAGGTACTCGTCACGGAAATGGTATCGGCCTCAGTTTCCTCCTTCTGACCTAACGTTTGTAATAATTGCAGTGCCTGACGATGTAACCCCTTCCCCAACAAAAACTCTGCCAAATCGCGGTATTTCTACTAATTAACACAGAACTAGGGAAAGCAAGGTTACATGAGCTTGTTCTAGCATTTCTTGGACAACGCTGGGGATACAGCGATTTGGTCTGCGGACCAGGGGCCCAACAAGTTGTGGTCTGCATAACATGTATGCGCGGAATAAGGTTGTGTCGACCAACTCGGCAGCCTCCTCCAGTTCAATGTCGGGGACATCTGACATTTGAGAATCATATGGTTCCATAGAGGGTGAGAAAAGGATTCGGATATCGGTGGTAGAAGGCTCGGATTTGGCGGATTGATCAGTATTAAGCCAGCGGGATAATTTGAATCGCATATCCGCTAGGTATCGAATCAACGCCAACGTTGCACGGATCAAATCTTTCCCTTCTATAAATTAGAACGATCTACTAGTGTGGAGACCAGGTGGTCCGGGCGAAGATATCTCGGTGTGTTTAGAGAGAATACTGCTAGTATCGCTTTCGCCATCTTTGGGTCTCCGAGTCGAGTCCAGACTTGCTCTCAAGCCTTCCGGAATAGCACTTCCTATGACAGGGGAAGAAATCCCGTTTTCTGGTTGATCTGTGGTTTTGGATTCTGTGTCTTCAGGGTCTTCGTGTTGGGAGAGGTCCCCCGCTATTTGAGGTGGAAAGAGACTGATTACGATTCGGGGTGTTGCGCCGACAGAGGAGAATAAATCCATGGATTCCTCGTATTTCTTTTGTTCGAATAAAGCAAATGCTTTCAGACATCTTACGGTCCGTAATCGCATTTCCTTTGATTAGTTGTATCCCTTAGTGAGAAGATACCTTATTCTTCAGAAGAACTTCATCGACTTGATTTAATAAACTGATCGCCTCGTCATATAATTTTTGCGCAACCAGTTCGTCCACCTACTATTAACCCGTCTCTTGGAATATGGGGGACGAGATACCTGAGAATCATACGGTAACGGGACCATTCGCCAAACTTGACTATTACTCGCCACATAAAACAACTTCCCATCATTCAATAGTGTAACTCCCTGCAAGTCAATCCTTTGAGCCATCTGCCCGCCCTCAGGATTCCATATACTCACAGCCTTATTATTCAACGCAATCAAATATGGATACGTCCAGCCAATCTTGTCGGGAGACTCCTTCCAGGGCAACTGTTTCCGATCAGTGGGTTTCCCATCGGCGTCAAGAAAGGCGGATAATGTATCTTTGACAAGAAGGATTTGATTGTCCGGGAGTTGGACTGAGAGAGGTAAAGGTGCGCGGGATCCGAGATAGCCTATGCCGACGCCCATACCGCCCAGAGCACCCAACGCCGAGGAGGAGGTTATTTGGGGGGAGAAGGTGTCGGAGAAGGTTGATGTGGTGGTGTCGAGGATGGTGTAGTCGGAAGATAACCCGAGACAGAGTTTGGTCGAGGACATCCATGTTAATGTTCTCGCTCGATCTGGCAAAGGGAATTCCTGTCAGGCGTGTTAACGTTACACAGCACAGCGGAGTGAGGAGATAGAGGAAGAAGGCTAGGATGCGGTACCTCAGGTTCAATGAGCTCTGCATCGTGCCATGAATAGACTACTAGTCTCCTCTTGACAGAAATAGCCAGACGCGAAACGATCGTAGGCACGCCGTCAGAATCCTTTTCAATATTGCTTGTTATTGCAAACACAGTCGCTCCCTTCGTCTTGTTCAGCTGTTTCTGTAGTTCCAGTGACTGTAACTCATACATTGACACCGCGGAATCTAGATCAACACTCTGTCCCAAAGAAGTAGATGGTGTGACGTACCTGCCAGAACGACCAAAATACCCACTTCCTTGATAATAGCGATCTGTTCTATTTTCCTTGCAAACTTCTCCACAGACTTACTCAATGTCGCCGCAACTTCCAATTCATCTTCTGTCAACGTCGTTATACTACATCGCATACCGTTTGGTTCCTGAACCTGGTATATTCGTAATGTTCCGCTCGCCGTTCCCACCAGCAATTTATCCCCTGTCATCAGTCCGCGTTGTCACAGTAGCTCTACCATATGCAAAAATGGCATCGATTCGCTCTTTCGGAATCTCAACGACGGCACACGGCCGAAATGCTTGGTGCATCAGCTCATTACACACAATCCAGATCAACACCTCAACTCCAAATACCAGACCCCGCGGAACCCCTACCCTGCCCTAACCCACTCATAGATCTGCTTTCCTTTTTTTAGCCAATGATGTGGTGCTGCGGCTCAAGCTGCCAGCAACTTCCGGGAATATTTGAACTCCGCTAATTATTAATAAATTCGAGAAGTTACGAGCGCAACCAAGGGTAAATACAACATTTCGAATCTATACCAGACTCAACATACTCGCATTGCCGAGCCATTCAACATCGGAGACGAGCGGCTCAGTATCTTCACGCGACATCAAACCACAATCTTCTGCCGGCCCCGACTCTACTCTTGATCCCATGCAAGCAGCACCAGCACCAGCACCAGCCACGGGAGGCATGTTCAAAAAGCGGGCCAAAGCAAACTCGGCGCAAAAAGGTCTTCGAAAACCAACGGCAGCAATGGCTCCCGCTGCCACGACTACCATCTCAGATGATGATTCAGATTATGACGACTCGGACGATGAACAGCAACCTCGATCAAGTACCGTTTTGGCAGGCCGAAAACGGAAGCGAGGAGGAATCATTCAGGCTGGCTCGACGAGAAAAACCTCTACGAAGGAGGATCTCGGGGTTGGTTACGATGTGAAGAAAAATTCAGACAGTCACCTTGATCCGAAAAATCAGGCGACTGCTGTGTCTGCCGAGTTTACTGAGTCGGAGTTACTGGGCCGCACGCAAGTTGCTAAGACGGCCGATTCGGGTGCGGATAATTTGTATCGAGGACAGAAAGGGTATCGCAGTCTGGTACAGAAACGAGAACAAATAACAACGAAATATAATTCCATGGGCCCGCAGAAATCTGCTTCAAATGTCAGAATGACGACTGTTACGGATTACGCACCAGGTATGTCCCTTAACGTTATACGTGATTTACTAACTATTAGATGTGTGCAAGGATTACAAGTTGACTGGATACTGTGGCTTCGGCGATAACTGCAAGTTTCTGCACGATCGAGGAGACTACAAGGCCGGCTGGCAAATCGACCGAGACTGGGAAATCGAACAACAAAAGAAAAACGATCTCCTGGGTGTAGAGGAAGAGTCAGATTCAGATGACGATATGGACAACATACCATTTGTCTGTCTCATTTGTCGTGAAGATTACGAGGACCCGGTGGTGACGAAATGCGGGCACTATTTCTGCATGCAATGTGCTGTGAAGCGGTACAAGAAAACACCGAATTGTTTGGTTTGTGGGACGGGGACGATGGGGATTTTTAATAAAGCTCGGGATTTTGAGAAGAAGTTGGAGGCGAAACGGCAGAGGAAGGAGGAGAAGGAGAGGCGGAAACAAGGTTTGGGCGAGTCTGAAGGCGGAGAAGGGAAC
>Ga0302325_10031634_pt1 | contig 10883 bp, 13 predicted proteins | sample Palsa_T0_2_FD_201948 | JGI IMG/M metagenome (GOLD analysis project Ga0302325, IMG submission 201948) | Peat permafrost microbial communities from Stordalen Mire near Abisko, Sweden - Palsa_T0_2 | ecosystem: Environmental > Terrestrial > Soil > Palsa > Peat permafrost | place: Sweden: Abisko... | reverse complement strand
AATGTGCTTACTACCAATCCCGCACACAAACCTGCCCACTCATTTCATTAGCCTGCTTCTTTCCCCATCCCCGCTTCCTCCCCGTCACCAATCGAAAATAGAATACATACCAATAATACTCCCACTACTAATCTGCCTCACAGCCCCCGGGTTCAACCTTCCACCCCTCGCAATAGGCGTCTTCGCATTCCTACTATACGACTCCCTAGAAAACACACCTCCACTTCCAGACGCTGAAATAGGAGAGCTGTCTAATTTCATGGGCCGTTGATGTAGTGCGTGATATGTTGCAATGGAGAGGCCGAGACCTAGACCCAGGGTTTGGGGACGGAGGAGAGGGCGGAGGAGAAGGGATGCCATTTTTGGGGGTTTGTTAGAATTAGTTGATGGGGTTTTGATAGAGTTTTGAATGGAGGTGAAAGTGGTGGATGTGAGGGAGAACTTTAGAAAAAGAGGAGGGGATGTTGTTGACAGTCAATCGCACGTGGTGTGTAACTATGTGTTCAAGTGGTTGATGATCTCGAGCTCGAGGGGTCAAATCGCTGATGTCATTGGCGGACCGAGGAAGATGGTGGATCTTGACTTGCCGAATCTGGGAAATGCCGACCATTAGTATTTCATAATTTCACTTAAACATCCACTTTCTATACAAATTATTCTCTACATAGCCAAATTATATAGAAAAGCTCGAGACCTACCAAAAGAAAGGTAAACGTCCAACACTAAATCAACAGCTCTCTATACATGGATGTCTAATCTCGCTATCACGTGTGAAGACCCTGATTCCGCACGCGCTCTCCCAGGAAGATCCAGACCCTAAAAACCCACCCCAAAGCAAGGAAGACGCCACGATCGCCGCACCTCCGCAACCTATCAACCAAGAACCAGTTCACAAACGCTGCATCGTCCATGCAGCCACTCATCACTCCCACGAATTGGCCAATGTGATGCCCATCCGAAAATTGGGGTTCAAGCCAGTCTGTCCATTCGCACCCTCCTCACCAAATTTAGCCAAACCCACCCCACCCATCTCACTACCGTTATACATCTACCTCCCTTCTCTTGATTGAAGTAGGAAGTCAACGATGAAGCAAGAATGCAGCTCGTGGTCCACCGCTATTTTGTGGCAGCAGCTATCCAGCTGCTCCACTTCCACTTCACGAACGCAAGCACGATAACGCACGCCCCCAACCCCAGCAGCACGGAGATCGCAGAGGTGCCGAAGACGTGCGAGTTCAGGACGATAAATTATATCACGGATTCGCTGCCGCAGCTGTGTTTGAAGAGTTCGTGGAGCGTGGCAAATGGAACGAGTGTTAAGGCTTTGAATGTTACGGTTGAGGCACAGACGGGAGACGACATAACGAACTCGAGCACGGAGAGTGCGAGTTTAGGACAGGATATTGGGTCGAGTGCGGTAGCTGGGGAGGTCGAGTCGACGACTAGTACGAGTGCCTTGAGTCCGGTGGAAACGGCGGGAGCTGCTGCGACGGACCTTGAAACAGGCGAGTTGAATGCGGCGTCCTTTTTGTCGTTTGAGGAATGGAAGAAGCAGACTTTGGACAAGGCAGGGCAAGGGAATGCCAATATTGGGAGTAGGAAATCCGGAGAAGGGAAGAAGAGGGATTCGGAGAGCATACAGAATAACCTCGACTCCCTCGGAGATGAAGGAGAGATAGACTTGGATTTTGAGGCATTCAGAAGTGGAGGGAAAGGGGAAGAGACAGCGCAGACGACAGACAGCAGCGAGGCGGAAGCTAGACAGGAATCTCAAGAACTCGAAACGAGGACGAAGGATCAGGAGCGAAGTTCGGATGCCGGGAAGACATGCAAGGAACGGTTCTCGTATGCTTCTTTCGATGCTGGTGCTACAGTCCTGAAAACACATCCTGGGGCGAAGAATGCGAAGTCGGTGTTGATTGAGAATAAGGATTCCTATATGTTGTCAGAATGCTCGGCGGAAAATAAGTTTATTATTATTGAGCTTTCGGTATGGGCCCTTACTTCTGGAGACCCCTTTTCTTATGCTAATAAGTTTGCAGGAAGATATCTGGATCGATACTCTTGTGCTGGCAAACTATGAATTCTTCTCCAGCATGATTCGAACTTTCCGTGTCAGCGTCAGTGATCGATATCCAGTCAAGATGGAAAAGTGGAAAGACTTGGGAACACACGAAGCTCGAAATTCGAGAGAGATACAAGCTTTCCTTATTGAGAATCCTCAGATATGGGCGAGGTATATCAGGATCGAATTCTTAAGCCATTATGGAAACGAATATTACTGTCCCCTTTCTCTGGTCAGGGTACACGGAACTCGCATGCTAGAAAGCTGGAAGGAGACCGAGGCGGGCATTGACGATGACACTGACGAGATCGAGGGTGGTGAAGAGCAATTCGTTCCCGACGCTGTTGCTGAGGTAGTTCAAGAAGAGGAGAGACTAAATGCTAAGCTAAAAGCCCAGGCCGCCACCCAAGAGCCTAAGCCAACTGTCGTGGAAGTCAGTCAAGCCGAGAAAACTACTTCCGTGGGAGATATAACCTGCCCATGGGAGAAACCTGGCTTTTATACCTTCGATCTTGGGTCGAGTCTTCCCGACGATATCTGTCTTCCTTCGGATGCTCCACCTGAAACATCTGCTTCAACTGCGGTCACTAGTTCAGAGAGCACGTCCATGCATGCCTCAAGCCAGACATCAAGTCCCAGTCCTACTGCTGTAAATCCGTATGGAAATCTTACGGAGTCAACAACTACAACCCAAGCTTCACAACCAGATAAATCTTCATCAACAGAGTCATCTTCTATCAAGGAATCCTCGTCGACTGTAGCTAGCGCATCAAACACTACCAATTCCGCCTCGGACTCCTCAATACCGTCCACTTCTAGCATAGCTACCCCATCCAAGTCCCAAAACACCACAAGTTCTGTCAAGAACAAAACTACCAGTACCTCCTCTGCCGCCTCTTCCCTCCCCACAATGCAAGAATCCTTCTTCAAAGCTGTCTCCCGCCGTCTCCAACTCCTCGAAACAAATTCCACACTCTCCCTGAAATACATCGAAGAACAGTCCAGAATCCTGCGAGAAGCTTTCTCAAAAGTCGAGAAAAAGCAACTGCAAAAAACCACCACCTTCCTCGACATACTCAACAGCACAGTCCTAGACGAGCTCCGCGGCTTCAGACAACAATACGACGAAATCTGGCAAAGCACCGTCATCTCCCTCGAAAGCCAACGTGATGAATCCCGCCGCGAGATCCTAGCAATCAGTACCAGGCTCAACATCCTCGCCGACGAAGTCGTCTTCCAAAAACGAATGTCAATCGTCCAATCCATTCTCCTACTCCTATGCCTCGGCCTTGTGATCTTCTCCCGCGTCTCAGGAGGCGGAAGCCTAGACTTCCCCACCTTCCACAGTCGCGGCCATTCCGGAAGCAGACATCTCGCTCCCTATCCCAGCCAGCTTGAAATCCCATTGGAAGGCAGCCTCCCCGCAAGTCCCGACTTCCAGCGCGCAGATTCTGGACGCTGGCTAGAAACCGGGCACCGAAGACAGCACTCAGATGATACGGCGATCTCGCGATCAAGAAGCAGAGATGACTCGCCGCCGACACCCATATCGACATATTCCCACCCAGAGGAACACGCACTCACCCCTCCTTCTGGCGCTGATGATTTGAACACCGCCAGTACTCACGATCACGTTACGTCCATAGAAGCGGACGGCTTAGATCCCAACCCTTCGAAAGCAAGTTCTTCTTACCCTTCAACAAGTGAGAGCGCGTCCGCCTCACCCGTCCACACATTAAAAAAACAAAAGGGGTTCATAAGGCAGCAGGGGAGTCACGACACTCTCACCTCCGATCCACCACCACGACATCCCGACCACAACCCATATGAATACCAAGAACTCCCAAGCCGTGCACCCATCTCAGAAGAGCGATCACGTCTCCCATCTCCACCTCCTGAGCCTGAATCCGACGAAGCTGCTGAGGTGGAACCACAGCAGTCACCGCACTCTCCAGAGCAAACGACGGGTCTGAGCCCGAGATTCAGCATTGCGAGGAAACCGCTGCCTGCTTTACCGGATGACTCTTGATAGTTTGTATCTGCGCGAGAGAGGGAGGGACATAATATGTATGTATGATGAAACGAGCTGGTATTTTGAACTTAGCGTGGCGTTTGGATGGTCTTTGTTTTGGAACCGGGACGCGGTTAAGCAAATTAGATATCTTTCGCGAGGAATACAATGATGTTAATACTGAGATTCTCGTTGAGTTTAGTGATGTACTGGTCATGTACGTTCTTCTGCTGTGCATTGAAAGGAGTTGGTGAGTCTTGCTGCCTTGGTTGTGTGGTACGGGAATGTCCTTGTGGGTGTGGGACATTGACGGATCGTGCAAGTCTCGTATTCTTGAGTAGGCGAGGAGAATGTCCCTCCCACTCCCGGACATTTAAGAGGCTCCTAAGCGTGTTTACCCCGAGCAAGTGCAGAGAGAAGGAGAATGTTCCTCGTATGGCGGGACATTCATATCAAGGAAGCGCAGGTCTCCTTCCCTTAGCCAAGCGGAGATGAGAATGCCCCTTGTATTTTCGGATATTCAGCCCTGGATTCTAGCAGGAGGAAAGCATTGTCCCTCCAAACTTGGGACATCATGGCCGTGTTGCAATCGGCCACGCCCAAGATCACAAAAGCATTAATATCACAGTCAGAAGAAGAAAATTTGGGAGGCAAAACTCTGTAAAGACTAGCTAGAACGCAATGTGCGACTATGTAGCTATAAAGCTGCCCCATGATGTGTATCTCTAAGCAAACTTAAAAGCCATCGATAAAATCTCGTTAGTAAGCAAATGAAGTGTGCAAGGTGCAGCAAAACTCTATGGAAAAATATCCCGTCCTAGGATTCCGAGTACTCCTCAAAATGCAAGCCTGTGAAGTCCTGTCGCAAGATTTCAAAAGTCACTCCCCCAATTGGCCCATATGCAGATCAGACCAGCTTTGAAGATGTGACCGACAAGAGAGAATTGCTCCAAATGATTGTCGCCTGAAATAGAAGTAGTTGCAAGGAACGATCAGCGATATTTTCGATTTACTGGTCTATTCACTGGTCAGCATGTTCAATACTTGCTGAGGAGAAATGTCTCTTACATGAACGTGGACCAGACCAAGGTTGAAGATCAAGGCCATATTCCTCTTGTTCAGCGAGGGAGGTTCCGCGGTCGTATTGAGAACGGCGACGGCGTTGCTCATCACGCAAGTGCTGTCCAGCAGAGGGGGCGAAGAGACCTATAACATGTAAGTTGTTGAAATCAAGAGGCAAGTTGGGTAAGACTAACCAACGTGCTCAGCATTCTCGCAGCTGCGCTTGAGCTTTGAGGGGTTATCAGAGTCGGGGAACCGGTCTTCTTGGCCAACCAAGGGGTGTGGAAAGATAAAGAAGAGCTATTGAGTCATCAGTATATTGGGATCAAAACAGAGGAAGTGCTTACTTACCTTTGGTCGGCAATACTCAGGCTCCAGCATGACAGACGAGTTACGGAACTTTTGGATCAGACAGTCCCTACCCTGAATGGTGGCATAGGAGACCTCGGCAACCTTGTCGCTGCGGAAATCGTCCCATCTTGCGCCGCTGCGGATTTCAGTGAATTTAATGATATCCAACGGATCGGCGAAGTTGATGAAAGCATAACCAACGTTGCAGCCATTTGAGAAGTCAATGCGAAGGTACATGAAATCGTAGCGACCGAAGCTAGTCCGGTCGACAATTTCCTTCAACTGGGCCTGTGTGACCTTGTTGGGGATGTTCCTCAACATAACCTGGCTACATCAACATCATGACTCAAGGGGATCATTCAAAGGAACTTACAGTGGTGCGAACATCGACGCCCCAGTGGATTGCGTTAAGGTCGACGTGATTATGACCAGAAGCAGAACTGTTACGACGATAGCCCATCGTGACAGAATAGGGGACACGACCAGCATTTTGACGTCGGCCGGAATTTGGCGGACGCGAGAGATATCCAACCTGACGAGAAGGGCCAGGAGAGGGTGATCCGTATGGACCGCGAACAACGGCCAATTGCTGTTGTAGAAGTGCTTGGTCGAGCTTAGGCTGAAAGTATCGAGTAGGAGATTGTCCTTTTCCAGCGTATGAGGCATCCGCGAGTGGACTGTATGAGGTCATGGAGAATGGTGAGAGAGCTGGCAGCTCAGGTACCCTCGGTTGCTGAGCTTGACCAATGCCGATGGGGGAGTATCCAGCGCTGGATGGGATTAGAACTGCACCGGTGAGAGAGAACCCGTTGTTGCTGGTTGGCATGAAGGCAAGGCCAGAAGGAGTCTGGATAGGGGTAGCAAATGGAATAAAGTTGCTGGGAACTTCCGGAGCCTTGCCCTTGCTGACATTCATGGATCCCATAGCATCGGACAAGCCAGACGAATCTGGAGTTTGGGGGGTTGGAGGAACCGCATTTGATGTACGGGAAAGAGTAGCCTTGTTAGCGGCATGAGGTCTATGCAAAACCACAGAGAGTGAAGTCGTGTAATTTAGACCCTGATGTGCATTTGTTAGTTTACCTTCGGAGAGTAAGTATCTAATCACTTACCTCGAACATCTTTCGCTTAAGCTTCTCAACAGCCACCATATCCAGTGAGGCGTCATGAAATTCAGCGACCATGCTAAACACTCCGATCTCGGCAGAAGAGATCTTCTCCCAGGCACATAGCGACCCAATCTCCTTGTTAAGGATGGCTCTGACGTCGGCCTCGAAATATTTCTTATCGTAACCAGCTGGATATCTAGCTTGCACGACAATCTGGCCCTCATAGGCGGAAAATTTGCCAATGTCAGAGACTGGACTGATGATCTAAAAGTTTGTTAGTAGGAATACTCGGTGAGAATAGAACAATTGCTGATGCTTACCTCGCCGAACTCATTGGGTTGGATGAACTCGACCGCCAAATTGTCGTGATCTCTGGTGATCGTGTTGTAGATCATTACAGCGTCCTCAATGTGTGCAACTCGCATGTAAACAACATTATCTGCATGCTCCCAGCGGAAGGTACCATGAGGGAGGTAATCAGAACTATTATGCTTCTAAAATACCGTCAGTTTCTGAGGCAGCAGGTGAAATTGACCTTGGAAGGAGAATATGACAAGCAATGACTTACATCCATGGAAGCTTGAACGACTTGAGAGACATCAGTCAAGAAAATGCTTGAGATCTTGATGTGTCTGCCTGCTCGAGTATCAGTTGTGAAAGTGCCGGATTTGGTAATCTCAGTCTGAGCACGGCGACGCGGGCTATTCTCTTCAGCTGCAATGATCTGCTGGAGGTGCTGGGCAGTTCCGGGGATAGGACCCGATAATCTTGAAGCCGTTAATGTCATGGATTTAGTAGAGGAAAGAGAACCATAGTTGAGACCGAAGGGTCGGAACGAGGCGGCAGTCGCTGAAAGCTTCTGCTCAGCCTTTGGCTTCGTCGAGGTCGAAACGAAAGGGTCATGAACACTCTTCAGTGGAGTTGCAGCAGACTTGGCAATTGGGTATGATATGATGTTCTTCGAATCCTCGGGAGAGAAGGCCGTAAGCCCCGTGTCGGGAGTACCCTCAGCCGATGCACCGCCCTGAGAGGAGTATGGGGAGGCCTTGTGCTTCGTCATGGTGGTGAAGAAGGGGATCGGCTAAATTTATTTAGCGAGGGGTATTCCAATTTGGGTTAGGCGATGAAGAGGGGATCTGTGAGGTGGAAGTGTAGAAGGCGAACGAAATTGGATGAAGGTGGTGGAGAGGGAATGTGTGAAGCAGAAGTGTAGAAGGCGAACGATATGGAGTAGAGGCAGTGAAGAGGGAAGGTGTGAAGTGGAAGGGTAGAAGGCGAACGAAAGGAGAACAGGTGGAAGAAAGAGACTTGTGAAGTAGAGATTGAAGACGAAACAAAATGAGGGCATGTGGTGAAGAGAAAATTTGTAAGGTGGAGATTGAAGACGAACGAATTGAAATGTAGGTGGTCAGGAGTGAATTGGTGAGGTGGAGGTTGAAGGTGACACTGTGGAATGACAAAGCGAGTAAAGGGGATTGACAAGACGAGAGAAGTTGGGCAGTGAGTGAATGGGAGAGGAGGAAAAGGAAGACAAACCTGTTTTTCGTTGATAGTTGGGACGATTGGGTTGGCAGCAGCTGGGCAGCCATCGATGTCAGTAAAACATTCGACGAAACCGTGCTGTCAATGGGAACTTACCAAAGCCTCGGACGAATCTCAACTTCCGACGGAAGGTGACTTGAGAGGTTGAGGAAACTGGGGATGTTGCAGCAAAGATGGCTCTGTGCAGCTTCCAAGACGTGATACAGAGGCTGGTGCAAGTAATGTGGATGCAGAGACAAGAACGACGATTGTGTGTGCTTCCAAAGACCAAGACTATGATGAGTTTGATGGATGGGAAGTGTGACAGGGTGTTGGGGAGATGGAGTTGATGTTGTATTGTGTTGTGGAGGAGGGAAGAAGTTGTTGTTGCAAGAAAGGAAGGTTGAAGGAAGGTCGAGAGCCACTAGTGCGAATTTTTGCGGAGTGAATTCTCGAGACCGCTGCAATCTTCCTCGCAGCCATGTGGCCTCGCTGCTCCATCAAAAAATGAAGTTATTAGAACTCATTCCTCGGGATTTTAATTACCTAGGTGGTGGTGGGACATTGTATTGCACACAATTTTAATGCTTAAGTGACAGGAGAGGATTATAAAGCAAAAGGGGGATAATATCACAGCTCTGTTCTGTGTGACTTTAACGTTTGTCAGACCTCAAGAATGAAGTCGATTAGATAGTACTAAAGACTACAAGTAACGAAAGGTGGTTGATCAAAAGGTAATGGTCTGAATGTTCGACACAATTTAATGCATCGAGGTGAGAGCCTAGGGCTGTGGTGCACTGGTGCCTACCCAGTCAGGAAAAAGGCAGACTTGCCACCTTATTAAGAAGGAGCACGACCCAACAGGTTTTCTGGGGAAGACTGAATGTACGAGATGGTTTCAATGATTGGGTATTATAAAGAATCTGGGAGCATCTCAGCTCTTTTTGCAAAATCCCCAGAGCCCTTGCTGGCCCAGCTGAAGAACTTGACCTACAGCATGTACGATAGTACATCCTATAGAGTCGAAGAAGCATTATATAGCTTCTGCATAGCCCAATAAGCCAAAGGCTAACCACAGAATCTTCAATTTCGTGACCTGGAAGGAATAGAAGTTTCCGAATCTTGCATGCTGATGAGTTGTACCCTTGGTCAAAGGCTTTTTGCCAATCCCAGCGATCCCATTATTGGGATAATATAAGGATGGGGCCCGTGACTGCATTCTTTACGCTAGTAACTACTAATGAGAGACAATGTACAGCTATCCAGGTCAGACTGAGTCTGCAAGATGCATCAGCTGATTGCGAGTAAGTGAGGAGGCCCAGCACACTGGCAAGAAGACTTCTTGGCTTGTGCTTCAACTTCTGGTTGTCTCCTGGCCATTTTCAACAAAACAAATCAGGTCGTTTCCCATCCACAGATATACAGAGACCTGGGAAACCTAGTAAGTCAGCTAAATATCTTTCCACGTGGAGATCTCTTTCTGAAGACTTTAGGGACATTGACAGCTTTGTCCACGAACAGGACCGCCATCCTCTGTCGACAGCAGCGCTCTCCACTTCCCACAACTCCACAATCTCACCACCTATCAAGACCAGACTTATACAAACGATTCACAAATACAAGGAGGTGAAAGAAGACGTCAAAAAGGGTCGTGCTTGTCGTTTACTTTAACTTTTTCGGTTCGTAGGGCGGTGAGGGGCAAGTGTGGCGCTGGGTTCCACTGTCTCGGGACCCTGTCACTGGTACCCAAATTCAGGCACAAGTTGACAGCATCCTAGCTTTTCTGGAGCTTCATATCATGATATTGCTGGTTAGGTACACGATCTGCTGCATCTGACTGGAGCTCTTGCTTTCCGCCATGCCTCGAAAGCCCCCCCAGTACGATGACTACAGAGGCTCGGTGCAACAGGTATGCATCTCCAATGCGCAACCCCCGCGAGTCTAACCAGAGCCCCAGATCATATCCTCCTCCTCCGATACAGACTACCTCGACCAGCTGATACCTGCCCTCAAAGATGCCACGAACTCGAATCGAACGGTGGCTTTCATGCAGAGCCTGTCCCACTACGCCGCAGAGAAGGAATCCGACATCGAGAGGATAGGCTTGACCAAACACGACGAGTTCCTCCAATCTGTAAACCAGCTTCAAAAAGTACGCGAAGGCACTGTTGCCCTCACATCAGAGATTTTGCAGCTTAATCAATCTATTCAAGCAAGTACAGAGAAGTTGGCGGCGCAGAAGGAGGGACTGGTTGAAACGAAGTCCATACGTCAGAACATCGCAGAGGCATCAGAAGGGCTGAAGGAATCGTTGAAGATATTGCATGCAGTTAATCAAGCACACGAGCTGATCCGGAAGAAGAAATACTACCCTGCTCTGAAGGCGCTGGACGATCTACAGAACGAGCATTTAATCCCTACGATCCAAAACAAATATGCCACGCAACATAAGCTTGCGGACATCATCCAGAAGTCTATACCCGCATCACAGAGGGCGATATCAGAGGCTGTCATGAATGATCTGAATACATGGCTCTACCGAATCCGAGAAACATCGCAATTCCTGGGCGAGGTAGCCTTCTATCACACAAACCTGCGACAGACCAGGCAGAAGGAGCGCATGGAGTCGAATCCATATCTGCGGAACTTTAATCTTAATTCTGCTATAGAACTCGTGTTTGATGAGAGCGAGGAATTTGATGTGTTGAACAATGAGGAGGTGCAGGTCGAATTTACCCCTCTCTTTGAAGCTATACACATACAC
>Ga0302325_10031632_pt1 | contig 10883 bp, 10 predicted proteins | sample Palsa_T0_2_FD_201948 | JGI IMG/M metagenome (GOLD analysis project Ga0302325, IMG submission 201948) | Peat permafrost microbial communities from Stordalen Mire near Abisko, Sweden - Palsa_T0_2 | ecosystem: Environmental > Terrestrial > Soil > Palsa > Peat permafrost | place: Sweden: Abisko... | reverse complement strand
GCTTCTGCGAGTGCCCTGCACAACCTTCTGGTGCTGACGAATGCGGTAAACATCGGTGCGCAGCTTCTGTCCTTTAGCCGTGGGCAGACCACGGACCCCTGCGCTACGGCCTATACGGCAATCAGCAACGCAGCTCCCGGCATGACCACAGGCCTCTCGCTCACCTTCGTGATCGACGGGTCCACCTACACGGGTAATTCGTGCAAGTCGGGAGCGGCGGGCATGGTGCAGGGGGCATCCGCTCAGGTGACGGCCACGTATCCCTGCACAGTCGTGTACTACGGGACGGTTTTATCGGGGTGTACCGTCAAGGCGCAACTTACGGAGTATATCCAATGAACGAGAAGACTGGAGGTTTCTTGCGCCGGGGGGGCGCAAAGCAGCGCGGGCAGGCACTCATTTTTGTGACGTTGTCCCTGACGATGCTCGTCGGATTGGCGGCGTTGTTAATCGACGCCGGCCGTTTGTATATTTACTCCAACGCGCTCAACGCCTCAACACAAGCGGCGGCGTTAGCGGGAGCGGGGGCCATGTCCGAGCCCGGGGCCACGGTGTCAAGCGCCAGTAGCGCGGTCACGACGTACAGCAGCACAACGGGCAGCAAGAACGTTTTGAGCGGCCTTTCCAGCATTTCGATCGCGAGCGGTTATCCTGCCTTTTCGTGCCTGAGTACCGTGACGAGCGTATTTGGAGTTCAGTGCACCGGTCCTTCGGGCTCAAACGCCATCGCCGTTAAGCAGACGGCAACAGTACCGCTGTTCTTCATGTCGCTGTTAGGCGTCAAGACGGCAACTCTCACGGCCACCGCGACAGCAAGCATGAAAGGCGCATATATACCTCCGTACAACGTGGTGATCATCGTCGACTCAACGCAATCGATGAATGACACGGATTCGGACAGCCTGTGCAATAACACAAGGCTCTACTGCGCGATGCAAGGCGTCCAGATTCTGCTGAAGGGTCTTTCGCCTTGCCTCCCAAGCGAATCAAGCTGCGGCACCGCCACAGGCGGCATGGTGGCAAACTCGTACGATAGGGTCAGGGGAGCTCTCCTACGATTGAAAATTATGCCACCCCCTTCCCATCCACCTCGACTTACCAGGTCGTCAATTTCTCAAGCGACTACCGCGCTTCCGACACGGCTACTTCGTTGAGTACCACTTCCAACGTGGCGATCGCGGCCGGGGCAAAAAGCGGGTGCACCGGGGTTCAGGCAATAGGGGGCGCCGGAACTTACTATGCGCAGGTAATCTATGCGGCACAGGCGTATCTGGTTTCCGAGCAAAGCTCCTATCCGAACACGCAGAACGTGATGATCCTGCTGAGCGATGGCGACGCAAATGCGACCTCGGCACACATGCCAGGGGCGTCAACCACGTCGGGGACGTACCCATCCACGGTCCAGCAGTGCAATCAGGCGGTCACGGCAGCCGCCGCCGCGGCGAAAGCGGGAACCAAGGTATACGCGGTTGCCTACGGCGCGGAGGCTTCCGGGTGTACGACTGACACCAAGCCGGCCATCACTCCCTGTCAGACGATGGAGGGGATCGCTTCCACCTCGGAATACTTCTTCTCCGATTACAAAGCGACCGGGGGCACCAGCAGCTGCATCTCTGCCTCTCAACCGGCTACCGGCTTGAGCCAGATCTTCACGGCGATCTTACAGGATCTAAGCAGCGTCAAGTTGATCCCCAACAACACGACGTAAATGAGGGTCTTCGGCGGCATAGAGCGGAAGGCCCGGTAAAGCGCCCAGATCGCCTGAGTTGCGTAAAGGCGCGAGCTCGCCCCACCACTTTCCCGCATTGCGAAGGAGCAGCCTTACAGAGGTTGCTGAAAAATGCTGCGAAGCCTGAAGAACACAGGCGAAACCGGCTGCGCCGCCACGATAAATCAATGGCTTGCAAGTATGGCGGGGCGGGCATTCAGCCTGCCGGAGCATTTCTAAGCAACCTCTTACAAGCGGGAGCGTTTCAACCGGACGCAGTGTCTACACAACGATACTTCGGCGGGTTTTGACTGAAACCCTGAGTTCGCACTGAAATCCGTTTGTGTAGCCTAACCACTGTGATTTCGCTTACTTACGAAAATTGAACGATGGCCAGCGGCTTGCACTACTTACTTCTTAAGGGGGAGGCGAGTTCGCGCGCATAGCCGGAACAAGCCTTTTATCTAAATGAACCGAAGATTGATGAACATTCTCGTATGCGCGTTTGTTCTGGCTGCCGGGGCGGCCTTCGTGATGTACCGCCTTGTAGGAAGGCAAATGAGCAGCAGTGCGCTGCACCGAACCACGAAAGTGGCGACGGCCGCTAAGGATCTGCCGATCGGCACACTTATTAAGCGTGAAGATGTCACCACAGGGGAGTTAGCGGGCACATTGCCGCCGGACGTGGTTTTAACGCCCGAGGCGGCGGTTGGACGAGGCGTGGTGTCGACGCTGTATGCGGGCGAACCAGTAATGGGGAAGCGGCTATCGGCCCCGGGGTCGGGAGCCGGCCTGGCTGCCACGATTCCGAGCGGTATGCGGGCCTGCGCGGTTAAGGTAGACGAGGTGGTGGGGGTGGCTGGATTCGTTGTGCCGGGGATGCGCGTGGACGTGATCATCACGGGCAACGATGTCGGCAACCAAGGGAGCCAGTCGTCGATGAAGGTAGAGACACTGCTCGAGAACATCGAGGTGCTTTCCGCGGGCCAGAATATTCAAAAGGACGAGGAAGGCAAGCCCATCAAGGTGCAGGTGGTGAATCTGCTGGTCACCCCGGAGCAAGCGGAACTGTTGAGTCTGGCGGGCAATGAAACGAAAATTCAGCTGGATCTAAGGAATCCGCTCGACACTCAATTCGCCAAGCCTCCAGTAACTGCGATGGCAAGCCTGTTTGGCGGTCCGGCGCCAAAAGAGAAACCAGCGGTGATGTACCGGACGGTTTCGGCTCAGGCGCCGCCAAAGGCGCCGGTGCCCGCGGTATGGGTAGTCAAGGTGATGAATGGTTCCAAGGAGACGAAGCAGATTTTTTCGCCTGCCGGCAATGCAGCCAGCAATTAAGTCAGGAGACACCCTTGAATACGCGACGACCATCTCGATTCCTGTCAATTCTCGTAACCGTCTCGACGATGGCCGTCTCAACGGTGAATATCCAGGCGTTGCCCTTTGGCGCTGACACCCGGCCGCTGCCAGTCCCCGGGCAGAATCCGGCATCGCCGGCGGAGCAGCCGGCCGGTGAACTCTCGCTGGTGGTAGGCAAAACGCAGATTGTCAACAGCTACGCTCCGATCGAGAGTGTCTCGGTTGGCTTTGGCGAGGTTGCCGAAGTGCAGGCGGTTAGCCCGCATGAAGTGTTGGTGAATGCCAAAGCGCCCGGCTCGACCAGCATGATTATCTGGCAGCAGGGCGGTGGCAAGCTGCTTTTTGACGTGAACGTGCGGCCCAATCCGTTTGTGGCGGATGCCCGCGTGGAAAATGTCCGCCGCGAGATCGGGAAGGAATTACCGGGCCAGGATATTGCGGTGAGTTCGGAAAACGACTTTATCTTTCTACGCGGCACGGCCAGAGATCTCCTGAGCGCTCAGCGTGCGGTCTTGATCGCGTCAACCGGCGGCAAGGTTGTCAACCTCATGTACGTTAACGTTCCCCCTCCGGAGATACAGATTGTCTTAAAGGTGCGTTTTGCCAGCATAGATAGAACTAACCTTATGCAACTCGGACAAAACCTGTTCAGCACGGGAGCGGGCAACACCATCGGAGCCGCAGCGACGGGGCAGTATCCGTCCGTCGGGATCCCATCCTCCCCAACGCCGGGCAACCTCACTGCTCCATTCGCCTTGTCCGAAATTCTCAATATTTTCCTTTTCAGAAAAGATCTTAACTTGGGCACCGTCATCACCGCGCTCCAGACGAAAGGCCTGCTGCAAGTACTCGCTGAACCGAATGTTCTGGCGGAAAACGGGAAAGAGGCGAGTTTTCTGGCTGGTGGTGAAGTACCCTATCCGGTTTTTCAAGGCACCACGGGGGGCGGCGGTGCGATCACAATTCAGTACAAAGAATACGGCGTTCGCTTGAACTTCATCCCCACCATCACTCCCAATGGAAATATCCGCTTACAAGTGGCGCCTGAGGTCAGCGCACTAGATTACACCAACGGCGTAACGATTCAGGGATTCAGTGTGCCGGGTTTGACTGTTCGCAGGCTGCAAACTGAAGTCGAATTGCAGGACGGGCAGAGCTTTGCTATTGGCGGTTTATTGGACAGGTCGGTGACAAGGACGCTTTCGAAAATTCCGTTCATCGGGGACGTTCCGATCCTGGGCAAGCTGTTTCAATCCAAGAGCGTCACTCAGGCGAACACGGATTTGCTGGTGATTGTCACCCCCGAAATTGTTCGACCTCTGCCGGTAGGAGCGCCGCCGACGGAGCTGCACTATCCAGCGCCGTTCTTGGAATCCGTGCCGGGCGGCGCCGCCAAACCGCCTGGAGAACTCTTACTGGCTCCGCTTCCACCGCAAAACCCGCAGATGCCATTCGAGACGCTACTTGACAGTATGAGGCCTGAGAAACCTCTTGACTCGTCGGGCTCGGGTCAAAGTAATTCAACTGCGACGCCACAGCCGAGTGCCGGCACATCCGGCGCCGCCACCTCGCCGGGGCCAGCCGCGCCCGCGCAACCATAACCGCCAGGAGGCTTATCTATGTCTATTTCTATGTCAATTCGATCTGTACTCCAGGGATGGCTTGGGCGGGAGAAAGACAGCGCTCAAGTTTCGATCTGGAACGAGACGCGCGGCACGCTTCTGGCCGATGCCGCGGATCTTGCGGACAGCGGCGAATCCCGGAGGCGGGGTCTGCTCAAACACGACTCTTTGTCCCCCGGACAGGGACTTTGGATTGTGCCCTGCGAATCGGTTCACAGCTGCGGAATGAAATTCGAGATCGATCTCGTATATCTGGATCGTAAGATGCGGGTGCGGAAACTTCGAAGGAGTATGCCGCCCTGGAGAATGTCGATCTGCTTGACGGCTCAATCGGTGCTCGAACTGCCCGCGGGCACGATAGCAAGCACAGGAACGCAAACCGGAGATCAATTAACGGCCACTGTGAAATCCGAGCGTACAGATGTATCCGTGGTTATCTGCCTGACGCCGGGTGGCATGTACGAGGCTAAATCTACCAGACTCTCTGCGTGAGGTATAGGATCACGAACGGACGAGACCGCAACGCCGGCACGCGTTCGAAAAGCCTACCGCGGACCATCGCCACGCCTTGGCTTGCGTACTCGTTTCCGGCCGCCGGTTTTCGGCGGCTTACCGGACGGCGTGACTCGACGGTCTGTCCGTAGTAACGGTGGGGCGCCCTTTGGTTCGACCTTGGGCAGCTTCGGTTCCTCAGTGGAGACAAACGAACTTGCCCTACCCATGTCCAGGTGAGCCGGCACCAGTTTCCGCTCGAGTAAATACAAACCTGTGACCAGAAGCAGCGCAACTCCGCTCACCCAGCGCGCCACCACCACATCGCCGGTTGTGGTCCAATCAACCGAGACCTGCACATTTCCCCGCGGAACCGGCACGGCCATGAAGCCGCGCTCTCGCTCGGCCTTGGCTGTCACCGGAATTCCATTCACCTTGACGCGCCATGCGGGGTAATATCGCAGCCGCAGAATCAGATACCCGGCGTGATCGGCGAATCCCGCGATCCGCCTCTGTTCAGGCAGATCCATGGCCGTCTCCAGATGAGACGGATCGGCGATCAAAACCAAGTCGGACCAGGCCGAACTGTTGCAACTGGCCGCTTCACCGTCCCACGCAAGAGCTAGGCCCGCTTCCGCCTGGACTGAAGAGCCCGGAGAACTGTCCAGCAGGCAGGCGCTATGCACGATGCGGTCCACCAGCGGAAATCGGATGCCAGGCGGTGCGTATTCGGGCTTTCCAAGAACGCCGGCGCCCTCTCGTACCGATTCTTGCAGCGAGGCTTCCACCGTGGCGCATTCCACGAACCACCACTGTGCTGCCGCCAGGCTGATTCCGACAAAGACGGCCGCACACGCGGCCATCAGGGGAACGCGCAGGGCCCTGCGATCGAACCAGACCGCGGATGCAAAACAGATAGCCATAGGAGCTTCCAGAACCACGAGCCAGCGCCAGGGAAACTGCAGCAGCCGGATCTCCGGCAGTAGATTCCAGACCGGCTGCGAGATGGGAAGAAGGAGAAACAGGACTGTGGGCGGAATGAGAGCCAGCGGGAGCCACCATCTGCGCTCGCCGGGGACGGTGCCGCGTATCCAGGCAACAACGCCTCCGCCGAAGGCGACCGCGAGCATGCCGACAGCAACCTTTGAGACCCGATGCAACAGCATGTCGTGAGAAACCATATCCGGGGCGGCATGACGAGCAAAGAGCCAGCTGTTTTCCACCACAAAGTGACTGAGGGTGACGGCATACTGTATGCTCGCCCAATTTCTTTCCCAGACAGCGGGAATCAGATAAAGCGACGCCAGCCCCAGTCCCGCGAATGTGCAAACGGCGGCCCGCACCAGCGCCACCGGCGACCTTTCAATTACCGCGGAGACCAGCGCGACGGCAGCCAGCAGATAGCCGGCCATGATTCCCACGGGGCCGTTGCTCAGCCAGATCCCCGCCACAACGAGCGCCAGCGGCGCAGCCGAGCCGTCGAAGGTGCGCGCCCAGAAACTGCCCGAAGGATTTCGCCTCCGCAACGCAAAAAGAAGGAGCAAAGGGATCCAAAATCCGCCCGCCAGCTCTGCGAAATCACAGCGTTTGTAGACGTTGAACAACGGGTAGCCGAGGAAGATCGCAGCACAACCGGCCAATGTTGCCGGCCCATCGGCCAGCGCTTGCCGGGCCAGCGCGCGATTGGCCATTCCGGTTGCGGCCAGCAACAGAATAAAAAGGGCGAGCCGAACAAAACTCCACGGCAAGCACATTCCCAAAAGCGCTCCCGCCACCCAGGAGATCGGGGGATAAAAAACAAATCGAGGGTCGCCCGCTCCGAAGTTTGGGCTATTGGCCCAATGCGGGTAGAGGACGCCCTTGGACATGCTGTGCTCGGCGTCGATCCAGGAAATAAAGTGGAAGCCGAAGTCGGAGCCGCACGTGGGACCGTGCCACAGGAGTGGTCCAACCGCGACGACGGCAGCCGCCAAGATGATGGCCGGTCCCGTCAGACCCTTTGGAAGCGACAAAAAACTCCTTGTAATTTCAGATCTTTCTCCCCGCATGGCAACTTTCGTGGTCGGATCTTCCATCCATGTGCGATGCCAGAGTGGGCAGGTCTCGCGCCGAAGGGGTGCGGGCCGTCGTTAACTGGACCCAGGATATCCCGTTCCACGCCGACGTGTCCTTGAACTCCCGTGTCTCAATTTCAGATCGCGAGCTCTTGGCGCGCTCTTCGAAGGTGCGGTTCGGTCTGGCGCGCTGCAAATTTCTCGACACGACTCATTGGACCTCCTCCACCGCTCCCTTCGGTCACGGCTCAGCCACACACAATGTGCAGTCGCCATCAACCCGGTGTGATTACGCCATGAATTTGGCCGACGGGCGCACCCGCATACTCGGGAGAGTGTTCGGAGCCGATGTGGGCAATGTAGCCGTCAGGGCGAACCAGAATCCGCGGCCCTTGGGATGTGACAAGTTCGGTGGCGGAACCGGAGCGCAAGTGATCGAAAAGTCTGCTGCCATCGCCGAGCCGCGCATCAGGCATTCTGTCCCCCGGGTGCAGGCTCCCTAATGCGAGGCCCGAAGACAAAGGGCTTGTCCGGTAGTGGAGCGCAAGCTGGTTGGTGGCGTCACCCCTTCTGATGGATCGCGTCTTGTGAAGCTTCTTGCTTAGTCCAAGCATGGCGGCGGCGATGGGCAGGCGCTCGATCTCGTAAGAATCGAGCAGCGAATCGGGTCCGCCGCGAGCAACAGCCCCAAGTTTCCATCCGAGGTTATACGCGTCTTGCACCCCTGTGTTTAATCCTTGACCTCCCGCCGGCGGGTGAACGTGAGCCGCGTCTCCGGCCAAGAATACACGCCCGACGCGGAAACGGTCGACCATGCGGATGTTCGGCTTGTAGATGGACTGCCAGGCAACACGTTGAACGCGATACCCCGTGATGTGCCGGACAGTAGTCTCGATGCCCCCGTCAATGTTTCTTGCTCTGCAGGTTAACTGGAAAAACGGCGTATTGGGCAAAGGGCAGAGTCCCATCGCGCCACCCTTCACGAAGGGCCAGAGATGCCAGTCGAGGCGATCTAAGCCTTCGATTTCAACGTCCGCCACGAGCATCGGCTTGTCGTCGATGGCTTCACCCTGGAGCCGAAGACCAAGGGCCTTTCTCACAGCACTGTGTCCGCCATCGGCACCGACGATGAAATCCGCATGTATGATCTCGCCGTTCGAGACTTTCGCCTCAACCCCACGCTCGTTCTGAGTGAATGTCGTCAGAGCCTTACCGAATTCGACTTCGCCACCCAACGCCCGCAGACGCTCACGCAAGATCGCTTCCGTGCGCGCTTGCGGCGCCATCCAAAGGTTTGGATACGGCACGGCCTCTGTAGGCGGCTTCGATGAACCTAGCGAGCCTGCCCGGAACGACCAGGGCCCCATGTGAGTCCGGAACTTCGGGTATGGCGCTCCGGCGGCGAGAACCGAGTCAATGACCCCTAGAGAATCGAAGATCTCGAGTGTGCGCGGCTGAATGCCTTTGCCTCGAGATCCCTCAAATGGCGTTTGTCCAGCTTCGATCAGCCGGAACGAGGTCCCGCGGCGCGCAAGATCGAGCGCAAGGGTTAGCCCAGCCGGTCCAGCTCCTACAATCAGTACCTTTATTTCGTACATCGTACGAAACCAATCGTAATGGTACGCTGTACGAATGTCAAGAGAGAAATTGCAACTGAGCCGCGAGAGGATCGCGGCAGCGGCGCTCAGCATCGCGGACAAGGACGGATTCGAGGCGGTGTCCATGCGCCGCGTGGCACGAGAGTTAAAGGCCGGAACGATGAGCCTCTATTACTACGTGAGGACCAAAGACGACCTGATGGCGGTGATGGATGACGCACTGATGGGTGAAGCCCTCCTCCCATCGCTACCCAAAGATTGGAAACGCGCGCTGCTGGAAATCGCCAAGCGAACTCATGCGGTATTCCTGCGCCACCCGTGGGCACTTGCCTCGATGCTGAAGGCTCCCCCGGGGATCAATGCGATGCGTCATATGGAGCAATGTTTGGAGGCATTGGCGGAAACGTCGATGACGAAGGGGCAGAAGATCACACTGCTCACGACGGTGGATGACTTCGTTTTCGGTCACGCGCTGCGTGAAGCGGCCAATGACGCGGATATCGACTTTGAGTTTGCCGCCGCCCAACTCGCCACTGGCGCGTTCCCCCGGACGATTGAGATGTTTGGCGCGGGTCGCGTCAATGCGGATAAACATCGATTCGAGCTCGGTTTGCGAGCGCTCCTCGATCGGGGCGATCCGAGTTAGCACCCGGCTTGGAAAAGAACGGCGACTCGAAAATGGATCCACCCTGGTCGCGGAGCGTTTACCGATTCAGCAGATCCCGGTATGGCCAGCGTGCTTCCTCCCAGAACCTCTGGTTGAAGTTCTGGGCGATCTCCCGAAATGGCGCAGCTTCATAGTTTGGTCTCCGATCGCTATGAGATTTGGGCAGTATCCAGTACTTTTGGGTGGTCTAAGCCACAGTACTTCCAGTACTTCTGCTGGGTTGTTGGCCTCACAACCTGCTCAATATCGTCTGACGACCTGGAGCTTTGACCGCTGGGAAGCTTGGCTCAGCGCTCTCCGAATCGGCGCGCCAAGTTGCCGCCCAGCATCGCCCAAACAGGGCGCAAATTCTCCGCAAATATAACAAAAAACGACACTTTTGGAGCCTTTTGCGCGGCTTTCGGAATGCGCAACTACAGGCTCGTGGCGTCGAGTCTGGCAACGGTCGCGGTGATGATCTGGTGGCGAAAAGGACCGGACCAGTAATGCGGTATGAGTCCTAGGCATGCAGAAACTATTCGCCGAAGTGCTCGCGGCCTAGGGCCCTTACCCTCCGGCCAGGCCTAGGGGTACTCGTACACCCTGCGGTGGTCCTCAGTGTGGAAGGGATGGCACAATTCCTTTGGGCACCTTATTAAATGAAACTCGCCAAGATCGCTCTCATCTTCGTTGTTGAGTTCGCACTCTTGTACCAGTTCCTACCTGAATCCATCACCCAGCAGTTCGCGCTACTGGAACTGTACTCTTTCGTTCGGCAAGTCATTCTCGGCGCTTGATTCGCCAGCGCGGTAGCCCCAAGCTTACGCATGGGGCAGAACGAATAGTGGGTCGCCGCTCAACTCCACGCTCACGCCAGCTTCACGCTCACGCCAGCTTCAATCTCGAGCGAGCCCCAAGCTTACGCATGGGGCTAGGGGCGCTCGGCGGCGGGGCGATAGACTGGTCGAATCGCACAGGAAGCTCAGCGCCAAGCAGATTCCTGTGACAACCATTCCAGTCAATATGAAACACGGACACTTTGCTGCCTCACCTGATGTCATTCCTTTTACGCCTTTTGCGGATTCTGCACCCGTTCGCTTGAGCGCTTTTGCGCTGATCGCCATTGCCATGCTGGCGCCCCGCGCCGCCGCGCAGCCGCCCCTCATGGATGCGCAAATGGCGGCCACGCGAAATGCTAAAGAGAAGGAACTCGAATCTTTGGCAATCGTGGACCGTAAGGTGATGGTGGCGATGCGCGATGGCAAGCGAATGGCAGCCGATATCTACCGTCCCAAGGACGCGAGCAAGAAGTACCCCATCATCTTCGTTCGCACTCCCTACAACTTCAACTACTGGGATGTGCGCAGCGGCATGCCGCGGGATATGTCGAACGAAATCGAGGCC
>Ga0302325_10031631_pt1 | contig 10883 bp, 7 predicted proteins | sample Palsa_T0_2_FD_201948 | JGI IMG/M metagenome (GOLD analysis project Ga0302325, IMG submission 201948) | Peat permafrost microbial communities from Stordalen Mire near Abisko, Sweden - Palsa_T0_2 | ecosystem: Environmental > Terrestrial > Soil > Palsa > Peat permafrost | place: Sweden: Abisko... | reverse complement strand
GTTCAGACATCTCGAAAATCCGGACCTGGACGATCAAAGAGCCACTCAAAAGTTTTTAGCCCGAAAGGAGCAGATTGGCGATAACCATGCGGCGAACAACGCCATCGTTGAGGACATCACCTGCATTAATTTCATGTGTCATGAGAGACTTCACGTCCCGCTTGGACCTCTTATTAATTTCGTCGTTGGCGAAAACGGAAGTGGCAAGAGTGCAGTATTAACTGCATTGACGTTGTGCTTGGGAGGGAAAGCAGCGGCCACAAATCGAGGTGCAAGCCTCAAGAGCTTGATCAAAACAGGCTGTGATTCGGGCCTCTTGATTGTAAGGCTCAAAAATCAAGGAAATGATGCATACCAACCAGATGTCTTCGGTAAATCCATCATCATCGAACGGCACTTCTCGCGCTCCGGTAGTAGCAATTTCAAGCTGAAAAACGAAAATGGGCGCCTCATTTCTAACAAGAAGGGTGACGTTGAAGACATCATCGAATATTATCAGCTGCAGGTCGACAATCCGATGAACGTGCTCACTCAAGATGCAGCAAAGTCGTTCATTACATCTTCAACGCCAGCACAGAAATATCAATTTTTCTTCGAAGGCGTCCAGCTCAAAGCTTTAGACGACGATTATAGGCTCGTCTCTGATACGTGCGACCAGATCGAAGCGAAGCTCGATGAGTCGGTGGAGGACCTTCTAGCGCTCAAGAAAATAGCGAAGGACGCAGAGACGAAGGCTGAGGTGGTGAGGCAGCATGCGGGAATACGACAAGAAGCCAAACGACTCAGCAAGCAATTGGCTTGGGCGCAAGTTGAAGAGCAGGAAAGAGTTCTCGCCGAGAAAGAGCAGAATATTGTGAAGGCTCAAGAGGAAATTGACAAGGCTGAGAAAGAAGCCGCTGAGAGGGACCGGCTATTCCAAGAAGCCGACCAGCAGCTGGACCGCGTCAAGCAGAATGGAACCCAACTTGAAGAAGAGCTTGTTCCTTTGAGGGACGAAGAAGAAAGAGCCAAGGCTGATTATAATGCCGCTACGGAGGCAGTCCAAAATGCCCATACTGAACAGAAGACCGTGGGCAAAAGTTTGACTGCAGCAATCAACAAGGTCAAGAAATTCGAATACGACATTGAAGAAGAACAGAGGCGGCTGGAAGCTGCAAATGGTGGTGCCCATGCTCGTACCCTTGAGGAAATTCAAGAAGCGAAGCGCGCACTTTCGGAAGCCCACGAGGCTTTAGAGCAACATGAGAGAGAGATGATGCGGTTCGAAGAGGCTCGTGAACAGGGAAAAGTAAAGGAGAACGGCATGAAAGGTCCTCTGGCAACTAAACGCAAGGAAGTAGATGATGCTCGCGAGCGACTGAGCAATCTGAACTCGGATCGTGGGAATGATATGGCCGGCTTTGACCCCAAGATGTCACGAGTGCTTCAGCAGATCCGCAACGATGCTGGCTTTCGAGAGAAGCCCATTGGCCCGCTCGGCAGACATATCAGACTGTTGAAGTCTGAATGGTCGCATGTTCTAGAATCAACAATGAGTGGGGTTTTGACCTCATTTATTGTCACCAGCAAGCCTGACCAGATGAGGCTATCGAGTGAGTGTCAATATTTTACATGCAATTTGCTCTTGTTTAGGACATTATGTTTGTCGGAATATGCTGACTTCTGGAATTTCAGACATTTTGCGACAAAACAACATGACCTGGTGTCAGGTTGCAATTGTCAATAATGAGCCACTGGACCCCACAGGTCACGAACCAGACCCTCAGTATGATACCGTTTTGAGAGTTTTGGACATCGAGAACGATCTCATTAAAAAGCATCTTATCATTTCACAATCCATCGAGCAATCCATTCTCATCCCCGATCGACAAAACGGCATTAGAATCATGTTCGAGGGCGCAAGGCCTAGATATGTCAAACAGTGTTTCTGTATCAACGACCAAAAAAGGGCCTGGGGCTTTCGATTAGGTTATATGGGCGGCCAATCCCAAAACCGGGAACAAAGTCCTATTCCTCCACCAAAGGGAAAACCCAGGATGAAGACTCAGATCGAGAGTCAAATCGCTTACCAGACCGAGACTGTACGCCAACTTGAGCGAGAACGAGATGACCTGGAGAACAAACTTCGTCAAGTTCAAGAGAGCTTGTCGAGCAGCAGCCGGGCTATCACTTCCCGCAGACAAGAACAACAACGGCTCAAATTGAGATGCCAACGAGCCCAAGAAAGAATCGACAACCTCGAAGGCGAGCTTGATACATATAATATTGAGGACGGACGACTTGAAGGTCTGAGACAGAACCTCGCCGATGCGGAGCAGGAACGAACGATAACCCAGGAGACTTATGGAAATATGGGGATAGAGAAGGAAAAGCTCAATTTGAAGTCTGCCGAAGAAAAGAAGAACCTGGCTGCTGTAAAGAAACGGCTTGAGGAGCACGAGACCAAGCTCGGGAAGGTCAAGCAGAAGTTGCGGGGTTTGGAACAGGTCCGCATGTTTGCGCTCACAGCCAAGAACCACGCTATTATGCAGATTGAAGAATTAAGCAGAGGGAAAGCCAAGGCAATGGAAAAATATGATCAGCAAGCTGTGCGTGTCACAGAATTTATCGCCGAGGCAACCAAAATCTGTACGAGGATAACAATTGATCCTGGAGAGACCGAGAAATCTCTGGAAGCAAAGTTGAATTCGCTGGATCAACAACTCAAGGCATACCGAAGAAGACAAGGTGGCACAGATCAAGAGATCAACGATGCTGCAGTCGAAGCCAACGGGGTGTATGTACGTGCCAAAGCTGACCATCAAGGACTCGAGGAGCTTTTGGCTCTTCTTAAGCAATCGTTCCTGAATAGAATGGAGATGTATCGTCGCTTTCAGACCTCAATATCGGCCAGATCAAGAATAAACTTTAATTACTTACTCAGCGAGCGAGCTTTCCGTGGCAAGCTTACGATTGATCACAAGAACAAGAAGCTTGATGTCCATGTTCAACCCGACGATACTGTCAAAGGCAGCAAGGGACGACAAACCAAGACGCTCTCTGGTGGAGAAAAATCTTTCTCATCCGTCTGCCTGCTCTTGTCCCTCTGGGAGGCGATGGGTGCGCCCTTGCGTTGTTTGGACGAGTACGATGTCTTCATGGATGATGTCAATCGGGATGTGACTACCAAGATGATTGTAAGTTGTCCTTTGGCACGAATTGTATTCCTATACTCATTCTATACAGATCAGCGCCGCTCGTCGCTCTGTTGGTCGACAGTTCATCTTGATCACTCCAAAGGCACTTGGGAATGGCGCTGCTGATATTGGCAACGACCAAGACGTGAAGATAACTAGGTTCGTTCATCAGCATTCCTCCAAAATTGATCTACATGACTAACCCACCACCAACAGGATGACTGATCCTCGCGAAAGACGGATAGATGACATGCTCCAAGGCGAATAGAATACATTGCCGGGCCATTCGACCGTATACCTGGGCAACTCGATTTGTAGATTTTGAAGGGGCATTTGCATGCTATATGGGCGTTTAGAGAGCTTGGGTTGGCTCACTGCCATTTGCGCTATGGTGGCAACATTCTCGTGAATTTCCAGGGTACACATGTAGAAGTAATGATACACTTAATTCTTGCAGTCTATCGCGTCCCGCTCATATTCTGACGCCCTTACTTCTCAAAATGTTCAACCCAGCGCGGGCCGTGAATCCTGCCCATTGGGCCACACTCCCCACCGTGCCACCTACTATTCGTACATCTATGAATCTCCTCTCTAGAAACTGTCTTGTGTCCTGGAAATTGGGTGATTTATCTGTTGTCATGAAAAGCTCGGTGGCTGCGTAGATTGCTGAGAGAGATGCACGCTTCGTGTACCAGGAGGTGTCGACCGACGTATCACCAGAGAGAAACCAGATCTCGTCTGAGAGGGAAGATAATTCAGACAAGGCGGTTGGGAGGTGTGATGGTTGTGCTATAAGTGCCAATGCCTGCAACAATCTTTTATCAAACCACATTTCTCTGCACGCGGTCCCGTTATGGTACGTACCTCCTGCCACCGATGTATGATCTCCCTATTTGCCATCAATCGCTCCCAAGTCAAAGCCTTGACCTTCCCTCCCACCCCGAGTGGCTTCTCTCCTCCTTCCAACACCCGTGAGAGGATATGTTCATTTTTGGCGAGAGCGAGACGTTGTGTATAGAGGTGATAGTGCACGAGACTGAAGGCACCATTGGGGAAGAGGTTGGTGGAGGCATCAATATAGCCTACGTCCTTTGCACCTAGGGACAGAGCCGTGTGTGTGAAGCCATGGGAGGGGATGTGGAGAATGGTGGAGGAGAGGATGGTGGATTCGGTGAGAGTGAAGGGACCAGGGGGGGGCGGATGGTCGTAGGAATGATATGGGCGGAGAAGAGGGACCGAAGTTGATTTCGAGAGCGGCCGCAGCCGAGGGAGAAGGGATTTGGCTGCCATTGTCTTGTAGTGGTTGATAAGTTGAGGTGAAGTTTAGGGTGAGGCGTATGCCAAGGCGAGGCTCGCGAGGCTGACAATTCGAATCAAATCTTCAGACGAAAGTAAACCACTGATTCAAAACCTCACCACGCTGGAAAAGAAGTTAGGTGAAATAGGTTGGGTGGTAGCATTAGTCCTATGTTACGACTGTCAGAAGATGATGATCTTGGAAGTCAAGATCTTGGAAATCAAATTTTAGGCTGGGGGATAAGAAAATAGTTTCGCAGCTGCATATCAAGCTTAGAGTTGCGGAAGTGTTGAGGCGATATAGTTTCTCATCCCCTCTCATTCAGTTCCTCCCATTGTACTCCGGCCCACTCTTCCACATAGCCAGCCTCGCCATCCTGCACACCATTCTGCTGACAATCTCTCTCGCAAACACCAACTATGATGGTTCCCCATTCCATGCCATCAATACTCGTCTCTTCCCTCTCCAGTTCCATAATAGCATGCGGCGTCAGCTGGACCTCAAAGACTCTTCCTGCACTACAGTTTCCACACCTCGGAATTCTGCTTCCATTCACAGATATCGTTGTGATCTTTGCATTTTCTCTTCCCGAACTCCCCAGTAGTGTCCCTACATCATCATGCTTCGAGTACAACAAAGGTTGCCCTTTAAATTCATATCTGATAACTTGTTCTGGATTCTGCGCCAGCCTATCCGCGAATTTTTGGAAAGTTTTATCAATGGTGCTTTCAAAAACATCTTTGTCTTCTTTCTGATTGCTGCCTCCTGCATCTTCGTCTAAACCCAACGTTTGAGAGGGTATAGGCGGATCATTGATCTTGTCCAAAATCTCGTAGTTAGCATCTACAAGATAGTACAGTGGGAATGAAGAAGGAAGTTCTGAACTTTGTGGCCATGGCTCGGGAGCTGGGGGAGGGCCAAAGTGAAGCGATTTATTATCTTTGTCGGCATTGAGAGAAAGGACAGAGGCGAAGGTCTTCGGGAATTCGTTGGTTTCTAATGAGCGTTGAGGTGACTTTGCAGCAAGTTCTGATACTGGAAGGCCTGCAGCGGAAAATGGATTATTTGGAGCTGAAAAAGGAGGGGTAGAAAAAAGATTTGTTGCTGCTGAGCTCGATGGATTAACGGAAAAGGGGTTCGCCGAGGTTGAGCTCGAAGAGGGCTTTGTGCCAAATAGAGTTTCCCCCAAGTTTACAGGAGAGCTTAGTGGCGGCGCATCTCCTTTCGATGCTGCTTTGATACTTTCTCCTCGCTTGTCCTTGTCGGCAACTTTGGTTATTCTGACGCCCCGTAGCACCCTCACGCTCCCCTGCTTCCGCCTGCACGTCTTCCGCCGGCATGTCAACACGTACAAGCGTCTTTCGTGGCCTGGGAAGAACTCTGGCAGGTCTCCATTCAATTGTAGCAGCAAGACCATGAGATCATTGCATATTTTGCACTTCGCCAACGCTGCAGAGGGCGGGGTAGTGGGGTCAAGCCAGGTCTGCGAAGAACAACGTTAGCACATCATATGCTTGGACCCATGAACGATGCTTAATCATCACAAAGAAATCCTTGTATTTATTGACTCACCGGATATCCGCCTAGGTGACTGATTGTATCTTCTGAAGGTTCTTTCGCGGCATATCCCAGTAGAACGTTGGTTTCAGTGTAATCGTCATCCTCTCCACCGGAAGAGTCGCTATCGTAAGGAGACATCTGAAATAATCTTCATTAATAGTGCAGAATCAAAGCGCAAAGGCTGAAATAAGGGAGATTTTGCTATGGAAGAGGAAGAGTTGTGAGGTGGACATCAACGTTAACGTTGATATTCAAAATATTTTTAAGCGATGGCAAGGCTGAGCAAATGAAAATATCCAATCACGGCGCTCCATCGCATAGGCACCGATACGGGGCTGATCTTGCTATCACATTACGGGTGACGGGAATGGATTTAAGATTAATTGATTAATTCAAGTCACTTAACGTCATCGAAGTCCTTTTTAAAGACATCTACTTATACATCTGATACACAAGGAAGGTCGCCCCAACGCCTTCGCTATTTGTCAACGGATGGAAAGACCTCAGGCTAAAAACGTAGAGATATCAATACACATCCAACACGTCTTCATGAGTTCGTGAGAGGAATCCTGCCCGTTTAACCTTACCCCTGCAGGGAACTAGAATGCACCGCGGATCTTTGCGTAGAGGTCTGTGTCGAGGAAGTTATAATTGGGGTCGAGTTCGCAGAACGGATGTTGGGATAAAAGCGTGTCGGCAGTGGGGCGCTCCAAAGGATTACTAGGTCCAAATTAGTGATGCTCATAGAATTGGACCTTCCAACCAACACTCACATCGTGAAACAGTCACACATGAACGCTATAGCTATTGGGCTGATAGTGTCCCCGACATCATCAGGAATAGGAGGTGCTTCGTTAAGACTGCCAAGTTTGTAAATGGCCCCCACCGTCTCTTCCTTACTCCAAGGTCTTCTTCCAGCAAACATTTCAAGAACAACGCATCCGAGGGACCATATATCCACCTTCGCCGAGTAGCCTTTACCTTGGGATCGGACGACTTCAGGGGCCATCCAGAAGACTGAACCTTGCATAGAATTTGTGGCATCATTTCCATAGATATCGTCTGTCTTTTTCGAAATACCAAAGTCGGAAATCTTGCAGGTGCCATCAAGATCTAGCAAAATATTGTCGGCTTTCAGATCTCGATGAAGAATGCCTTCTCGATGCAGGTATGCAAGCCCTGAAAGTGTTTGCCGTGTCAAAGAACTTACGACGCCCTCCTCAAACTTGCCATGCTTCCGCAGACAACTTCCCACACTTCCACCAGAAATGTACTCGAGGAAAATGCTGATCGACATTTCTTTTCGTTCACAGCCAAGATATTGGACAATATTGACATGGTCGAGATGTTGCATAGTATCAATCTCTTGATCGAGGGCGGCTACCATCTCTCGCATCTTCTCTTTATCGTTCCCAGCGGCCTTTGCACTGACTTCAACTTGCTTCACAGCCAAGAATTCTCCCGTAGTGGCGTTCATTCCCAGATACACGCGTCCATAGGTTCCTTTGCCAATCAATTGACCCTTAAACCATCGGAAAGTAGCCTGTCTTTTGGGAATAGTGTCCTGTGGGATTTGTGGTAGAACCATGCTGCCACGCTGAGGTTTGATCTGGACAATATTGGCACCGAACATCTTAGTACTCTTGCGACGAAGAATTGTGCTGGAAGCTCCTTGATGTGTAGGCGCAGTAAACCGTTTGTTCGCTTCGTGTGCACCCCTGGCAACTTCACGGATAGACTTCATTCGTCCCAAACCACCAGAACGGCGGATATTCCTTTGGGCCATACTTTGCATAGAACCTCGGCTCTCAAGTGCCTTCAACGTGGATTCATCTGAGCCTAGTGTATCTCCATCATTATAGGATAAGCTGGACCGCGTGGTATTTGCTGTTGACGTTTCGCCAATAGACATTCCGGCTTGAGCTGCTGCCAGTTGTTCGAGATTCTCATTTGACTCCGCTATCGGCGATACAGGAGGAGAATTTCCGGAGCTTGCTTCCAGCACTGGCTGATCCAGGTCGAGATTGGGGAAGAAGTCATCGAGATGGTTGATAAGAGCTTCCGCAGGGGGTCTGCTTGCCCACACGTCTTCTCTTGCAAATGATTCGCGGCGGAGCAACTTCGCACTCATATCTTCTGAAGACTCTGCAGACCACCCCTCGGAGTTTGAGGCTGCAGAACCGGGGGTGCGTCGCTGTTGTCGTTTGCCAGAATTGCGAGAAGTATCGTCGTCAACTTCGGGAGTCCTCGATGCGTTGACTGTTGATGCGCTGTGCTGGGGGGAGGAGAATGAAACCGAAAGACCCTTTTTCGATCTTGATGTTCTGATAGTCAAGCTTGGGCGCTTGCCATTACTATCAGAATCAAGAGTGCCAGACTCGGCAGAGAAGTCTCTTCTCATGCTGGACTTCTTCACGGGTGTACGAGATGCTATCGGCACGGCGAATAGACCATCATCTGAATCGTCGTCTGAATCAACCTGGGCGGTTTCGTTCGGTGAATTCTTGAAATCGATATTGGATTCTGTGAAGTCGAGATTGGGGCCATAAGATTTGCGATTTCCTGGAATATTCATGCCAGGATGCATGTGTGCACTGCTGGGACTGAGCTCAGACGGTGATGGAACTCTTCGAATTTCCTCGTCACGGATCTTGGAAACAGCAGAATTTGTGGGTATTTCCAATGGCAACGAACGATCACGAGCAGAATTGACTTTACCATCCTCGCCATAATCAGGAACGATGAAAGACGTGTCTCCTCTGCCCCAGGTGGTACTGCCTGGGGTGCCGCTCGCCGATCTGGGACTACTCCGCCCTGAGCCAGCCGCTCCAAAATCTACAGTTGACATTGCACTGCGTCCTCGATCATACTGATCACTGCTGCCAGGTGGTGAACTCATATTCGGGGAAGGGCCGGGATTGGAATTGCTTTGGCTTGGATGGCCCACACCTCCCAGTCGACTCCCAATGCCAATCAGAGCGGCTGCAATTCCACCACTAGCTTGCGGAGAAGCAGGTACGGGCTTTCGTTTAGCTTCAGACATCTCGGAGAGGGGGTCGTCGCCAGACATACGTTTGCCATCACCGCTATCTATGCTCGTTAAGGATAGACGTGCTTGCTGACCTGTTTTCTTGCTCAAGGAATTGGCTTTAATCAGCGTTGCTGATTCCGCGGGTGGTGGAGGTGGTTTTCTTTGAGGAAGAAGACCGTCCATCTTCTTGTCTTCAAATGGCGAGTTTCGAGGCTGATCAAAATCAACATTGCGCCCAACAATGCCAAGTGAGCCGTCAGCGGAGGAAGTCTCCTTGCTTGCCTTCTTTTTTGCCAAATAAGCTTTCTGCTTCTGTTCTACCTTTGACCGATGCTCACTGGCCGCTAGCTCTATGAAAGCCTGTCTCTCGGATTCAGGAAGCTCGCTTTCTCCGCCCTCCTGGGAGAATCCAGACTGCATCAGACGATCTCGAAGGCTATCTGATTGTGGATCAAAAATTGGTAAGCTGGGCGGATCGCGATTTGATGGCAAGGTCGTAGCTTTTATGGTGTTTTGTCGAGAAGTTGGCGGAGATGAGCTCGAGCGCCTTCTCGCCCCGTTCAGTGCCGCATATGCCTCTTTGTCCAGAGGCACTGTGGGGGGCAAGCTAGGTGATAGGCCGAGTTTGTTCCCAAAATTCATGCCTAGACCTGCTGTCAGTGACGCAGGAAGAGTTGCAGCTGAGTTAGCAGGCGCCCGAATATAAAATTTCAGACTTCCTGACTGATCCGCCTTCGTCCGTCTATACAACAGCAGTTTATGATCATCCAACGGCTCATCATGTTCAGCTCTTCCAAGATCGGTGAGAAAGATCTGAACAAATTCAGCATCCGTTAGGCCCAAATTTGAATAAATGATGGATCGCAGCTCGTTAGCTGAATCAATATCAGTGACTTCACACATGCGATAGTTCCAGCCATCCAGAGTAATAAGGATGAAACTTCGCCCCGGAATGTTGCGTCTGCCACGGTAACCAGTGGTGTGAGCGAAGCGGTCATACTCCGAAGCAGAAAAGGTCGACGAAAGTCGATCAAGAGAAGTCTCGCTGGAGTTGCTAATTTTACTATTGCCCATGAAAGGAGCGGGCTTGAAACCTAAGGATGGGCTTGTGGGTGACTCGAGACTTGGTTCTTCTGGAGAAGGGGCCGCGCCATCGTCCTTCCTCTTCTTTCTGAAGTGTTTGAGAAATCCTTTCGACTCTTTCGCAGAGCTTGGCTGATCTGAACTGGCTGGTCGGTCTCCAGCTTCCGATGGGGATGGTCGCGCACCATCAACACCGTGACGGCGGCTCTCTTGATTCCGAACAAGGTTCAACTCCCCAACGGCACCTCCCATTCCACCTCGCAGGATCTGGCTAGCACCTGGAGGGACACCAGAGCCATATATTGCTGTACTTGACGAGATGGAGTCGGTGCTATTGGTGGATCGATGCCCAAATTTTGCACTATGAGGCGAGGCTGATAAGTTTCCGGCTGAAGATGCATGCAGGTTGGAAGATGCTCCACCAGGGCTAACACTCTTCGGGCTACCATCAATACGGAGGGCAGGTCCCCTGAAAGTCCCTTCGCCTGTTTCACTACTTGCACTAGGACTGTGTCGACGGCTAACGTCTCCATCAATGTTTCGAAGCGCATTCCGATACACAGCTCGATTCTGAGAGCTGTAGGTATCTGAGTCTCCCGCTTGCCCGTTGCTACTTAGAATTGGCATAGTGGTACTGCGACCAGATATCCTCTGTGATGCAAAGCCCGGACCTGGACCTTTGAACATTGATTTGCCGGGACTATCATCCTCTCCATTCGCTGTGCTGGGCGTTGAT
>Ga0302325_10031630_pt1 | contig 10883 bp, 8 predicted proteins | sample Palsa_T0_2_FD_201948 | JGI IMG/M metagenome (GOLD analysis project Ga0302325, IMG submission 201948) | Peat permafrost microbial communities from Stordalen Mire near Abisko, Sweden - Palsa_T0_2 | ecosystem: Environmental > Terrestrial > Soil > Palsa > Peat permafrost | place: Sweden: Abisko... | reverse complement strand
GGTCGAGCGAGGTGCTGTAGGCGCCGGCGAGCACCCCGACCTGGGCGGCGCTGATCAGGAGCGCGAGCGCGGCGACGGAGGTGACGAGCGGTCGCTGCACGCCGATGCCGGTGAGCGGCACCGCGATCACGAGGATGCCGGCCGCGGTCAGGATCTCGCGGACGACACCGCCGAGGACGAGGGCCAGGTTGATCTCCCACCAGCGCAGCGGGCTCGCCAGGACATCGTGCAGGTAGCGGTCGTGGCGGGCCTCGAAGAGGCTGGTGGTGCCATTGATGTAGCCGACCATGATCACGGCCTGCACGACGAGCCCCGGGAGGATGAAGCGGTCGTAGGGGATCCCCCCGATGCCGGTGATGCGACCCGAGAGGGCGAACCCGAACACGATCAGGAACAGCAGCGCAGACAGCGACTGGCCGGCGATCGTGAAGCGCCAGATCTTGAGGAAGCGTACGACCTCGCGCTCGAGCAGCCACAGGAACGCGGCGCGTTCGGCCCTGTAGGGACGGTCGTAGGCGGGCGGCGCGCTGATGCTCACGCTGCCACCGCCGCGCCCTCCTGGCTGGCCATCGCGCGCGCGTAGACCTCGCCGATGTCACGGGCGCCGAAGCGGTCGCGCAGGGCCTGCGCGCTGCCGCGCGCGATGATCAAGCCGCCGCGCAGGAACGCGATCTCCTCACAGAGCGCCTCGGCCTCCTCGAGGTAGTGCGTGGTGAGCAGGATCGTCGTCCCGAGCGCGTGCAGCCGCCGGGTGTACTGCCACAGCTCGGCGCGCAGCTCGACGTCGACGCCCGCGGTCGGCTCGTCGAGGATCAACAGGCGCGGCCGGTGCATGAGCGCGCGGGCCAGCAGCAGCCGACGCTGCATGCCGCCGGAGAGCTCGGTCGGGCGCGTCCTCGCCTTCCCGCCCAGGTCGAACAGCTCGAGCAGCTCGCGCGCGCGGCGCCACGCCTCGGAGCGACCGATCCCGTGGTAGCCGGCGTGGTAGACGAGCGTCTTCTCGGTGGTGATGAACCGGTCGAGGTTGATCTCCTGCTCGGCGAGCCCGACGAGGCTTCTCGCCTCGCGCGTGCCGTGCTCGTGGCCGAAGACGCGGATCTCGCCGGCCGTCGGCCGCAGCAGGTTGCAGACCGCGCCTATGAGGGTCGTCTTGCCGGCCCCGTTGGGCCCGAGCAGCCCGAAGAAGGCGCCGTCCCGGATCTCCAGGTCGAGGCCGCGCACCGCGGTGAAGCCGCCGTCATAGGTCTTCGTGAGGCCGCGCACCGAGAGCGCCGGCGGGGCTGTTGACGTCCCGCTCACGCAGCGCTCGCGTGGGCGAGGGCGCCGAAGCGGTTCTGCGGCCGGGCGAGCCCGTAGTGGTCGCGCAGGGTGCGCCCGCTGTAGTCGCCGCGGAACAGCCCGCGCCGGCGCAGGATCGGGACGACCTGCTCGACGAAGTCCTCGAGCGCCGAGGGAAGCGCCGGCCCCATCACGTTGAACCCGTCCGCGGCACCGCTCTCGAACCAGGTCTGGAGCGCGTCGGCGGTCTGCTCGGGCGTCCCGACGAACGTCCAGTGGCCGCGGCCGCCGCCGAGCCGTCCCAGCAGCTGGCGGACGGTGAGATGCTCCCGCCGCGCAAGCGCGACGATCAGGCTCGAACGGCTCTGCTGGCCCTCGATCGTCTCGCTGTCGGGGATCTCGGACGGGAGCGGCCGATCGAGCTCGAGGATCTCGATCGGGACCTCGAGCGTGTCTGCGAGCTGCCGCAGGCCGTAGGCGGGAACGATCAGATCGTCGAACTGCTGTGCGCGTGCCCGCGCCTCGGCCTCGGTGCCGCCGAGCACCGGCACGATGCCGGGGAGGATCTTGATCGTCTCCGGTTCGCGTCCGGCGCGCCCGGTGCGCTGCTTGAGGTCGGCGTAGAACGCCTGCGCGTCTGCGAGCGTCTGCTGGGCCGTGAACGCCGCCTCGGCGTAGCGGGCGGCGAACTCCTTGCCCGCCCCGGAGGAGCCTGCCTGGACGAGCAGCGGATGCCCCTGCGGCGAGCGGGGGACGTTCAGCGGCCCGCGGACGCTGTAGAACGCGCCCGTGTGCTCGATCGTATGGATACGGCCGGGGTGGGCGTAGCGACCGCTCGCCTTGTCGGCCAGCACGGCATCGTCCTCCCAGCTGTCCCAGAGCTTGAGCGAGACCTCGAGGAACTCGGCCGCACGCACGTAGCGGTCGGCGTGATCGGGCCGGTCGTCGAGGCCGAAGTTCTGGGCCGCCTGACGATCGGCCGTCGTCACGATGTTCCAGCCAGCCCGGCCGCCGCTCACGTGGTCGAGCGATGCGAACCTGCGGGCGAGGTTGTACGGCTCGTTGTAGGTCGTGGAGGCCGTCGCGATCAGCCCGATGTGGCTCGTCGCCTGCGCGAGCACCGTCAGCAGCACGGTCGGCTCCAGCTGGCCGGCGGGCCGGAACTCCGCCGGGTGCCAGAGCGCCGGCCCGTCGGCGAGAAACAGCGAGTCGAGCTTGCCGCGCTCCGCGATGCGGGCGAGCCGGATCCAGTGGCTCGTGTCGAAGTCGGCGTAGGGGTCGCTCTCGGGTAGCCGCCACGCGGCCTCATGATGGCCTGAGCTCATGAGGAAGGCGTTGAGATGGATCTGACGGTTCTTGGCGCTCATCGCTCCGGGGCTCCTTCCTGGCGGTCAGTTGGACTGCGCCGAGCTCGCGGTCGTGAAGTCGGCCGGCAGGAGGTTGTCGATGATCGAGCTCACAGCGACCGGCTTGGTGATCTGCCTGGCCTGGTAGAACGTGTTCGCCAGCGTCTGCTCCGCGCTCACGATCGACGGCGTGATGTAGCGCACGAGGATCTTTCCGTTCGCGACGTCGATCGCCGCGCTCTTCGCGTCGGCCCCTGTTTCCTTCTCGACATCCTGTGTCCAGATCGCGGGATGGTTGTCACCCCACTGGTAGGCCCTTGCAAGACGCTCCAGCAGGTCGGTCAGCATCGCCCTGCGCGCGGGGTTGGTGAGATCCTTGTCCGCACCGACGTAGAAGCTGACATCGGGGTCGAGCGGCGGTCGCCCCAGCGCCAGGATGCGCGCGCCGTCGTTCTCGACGTCCAGCGTCACCTGCGGGTTCCAGAACGCGGCCGCGTCGATGTCGCCGGAGGCAAAGGCGGCCTGCAGCGCGGCCGGGGCGAGGTTGACGAACTTCACCGTCGTCGGCGAGAGACCGACGCTCCTGACCGCGTTCAGAAGGAACCCGTTCGCGGAGCTCCCCTCGGGGACGCCGACGGTCTTGCCGCGCAGCTCGGCGAGCGTCTCGATCTTCGACCCCTTGGGGACGATGATGTAGTCGCCGACCTGCTTGAAGCTCGGCGGCACCTCGGCCGCGATCACCTTGAAGCCCGGGTCCTTGCCGGCGCCGTTGATCGGCGGCACGTCTCCGACATCGCCGAGGTCGATCTGACCGGCGGCCGCGGCCTGGACGAGCGGCGGGCCGTAGGGGAAGTAGGCGAACTTGACGTTGTAGGCCGCGCCGTTGAGGGCGCCCGACTGCTTGAAGAGCGAGACGATGCCCGACTCCTGCTGGCCCACGACGAATGTCGGCCTCGATGCTCCCGCGCCGGCGGCGCCCGCACCGGCCACGCCGAGGCCGGCCAGGCCGCCGATCAACGCGAGCGCCGCGCCGAGACGCGCGATCGCCCTCGCCGCCGTTGCTTCTTTCGCTTTCACGGTCCTCGTATTCGCCGTCTTTTGGGTCACCGTCTTGTCGATCACCGTCTGCTGAATCACCGTCTGCTGAATCACCGTCTGCTGAATCACCGTCTGCTCCTTTCGTTTGCGGTTCCTCGGTTGAGGGTCACCGGTTGAGGGTCATTTCCGGCCGGGTGTGCGAAGGCGCACATCGGGTCGAACGGGGGATCGGTCGGCCGCATCGCGGGCGTGGGCTCGAGCGCGCGCATCAGGAGAGGCTCGAGCTCACTCCGAGCTCGTCCAGGAGCCGTGCGCGCAGCCGGTCACGCTCGGCTCCCCTCATCCGCTGCTCGAGGTCGAGCCCGACCGGGTGGTCGGTCGCGATGCGCCCGTCTCGCATCACGAGGATGCGGTCTCCGAGGCCGATCGCCTCGTCGACGTCGTGGGTGACGAGCAGCATCGTCGACCGATGGCGGGCGCGCAGCGCGCGGACGAGGTCGTGCATGCGTACGCGCGTGATCGCGTCGAGGGCTGCGAACGGCTCGTCCATGAGCATCAGCGCCGGGTCCGCCACGAGGGCGCGCGCGAGTGCGACGCGCTGGGCCTCGCCGCCGGAGAGCGTCTTCGGCCAGGCGTCGGCGCGCGCACGCAGGCCGACCTCGTCGAGCATCGCCAGCGCGACGGAGCGCGGGTCGCGGCCGCGCAGGCCGATCGTGACGTTGCGCCAGACGCGCTGCCAGGGCAGCAGGCGGTCGCCCTGGAAGACGATCGCCCGCTTCCGCGGAACGGTGACCGTTCCGGCGTCCGGTCGATCAAGACCACCAAGGAGGCGCAGCAGCGTGCTCTTCCCGCACCCGGACTGGCCGAGCAGGATCACGAACTCCGACGGGGCGATCTCGAGATCGAGGGCGTCGAGCACCGTTCGCTCCCCGAACCTGCGCACCAACCCACTCGCGCTGACGGCGCCCTCCGCCGCCGCCTCGCGCGGGAGCGGCCGTGCAGCCACGATCGTGCTCATGCCCTCACGCTCTGCGCGGGACGCCAGCTCAGACAGACGCGCTCGAGGACGCGCACGATCTGGTCACAGGTCAAACCGAGCACCGCGTAGATCGCGAGGCCGAGGAACATCTCGTCGACGCGGTCGTAGTCCTGCGCCTGGGCGATCATGAAGCCGATGCCCGAGTTCGCGTTGATCTGCTCGGCGACGACCAGTCCGAGCACGCTGTAGGCGAGCGCGAAGCGCAACCCGACCAGCGCGCCCGGCAGCGAGCCCGGCAGCAGCACCCGCCAGATCAGCCGCCAGCGGCCGGCACCGGCCACCCGCGCCATCTCGATCAGGCGCTGGTCGACGTTGCGGATGGCCGCGAACAGGTTCAGGTAGAACGGGACACCGGCCCCGATGGCAATCAGGATCACCTTCGATCCCTGGCCGATCCCGAACCACATGATCATCACCGGCAGCAGCGCCAGGAAGGGAACCGTGTTGAGGATCTGCACCGGCCCGTTGAACAGCTGCTCTCCGACCCGTCCCAGCCCGGCGAACGTCGCCGCGACCCCCCCGATCGAGGCACCGAGCAGGAAGCCGATCCCGGCGCGGGTCAGCGAGACCTCGAGATCCTGGCCGAGCGTGGACGGCTCCCCGACCCTCCACAGGTGCACGCCCGCGTTGACCACCTGGATCGGCGAGGCCGCGACCGCCGCGGGCAGCATCCCCGCCCAGCCCGCAGCCTGCCAGGCCACCAACAACACGAGCGGGGTTGTGTAGATCCCGAGCGGCGAGCGCAACCGCCGCAGCACCGACGCTCGGCCACCTGCCGGACGGGCGCTGAACATCTCGAGTTCGACGCCGACCGCCCGCCCGCTACCCCCCGCCGCGTCGGCAGACGCGGCCGTCACGCGCGACCGTCTCCGACGCGGGATCACCAGCGGCCCGACGGTGATGAGCGGATCAGTGTTCGTGGCCATCTCGGCAATCGCCCCCCTTCGCCTCGGCTGGACTAGGTGAATATAAGTTGATCGTATAAATTAATACGATCGGTCTACTCAACTTTCGAGCTGAGGCTATCAGGCAAAACTTCACTTGTCAAAGTCACTTCAGTAAGTAAAGGAATGGGCAGCCCGGCGCGCGTCCCGAGACGGCGGCGCCTCGATGAGGCGGCGCTCGCCTCCTGTGCGAAGCCGACTTTCTCCGCGACGAGGATCCTCCCGGGCCCAGGAGCCGCCGGCGCACCCGCGACGAGCCGCCGGCGCACCCGCGACGAGCCGCCGTTTCTGCCCGGCGCTGGTCGAGCGCGCCTGACGGGTTTCAGGCGTGCCCCCGGCCGACCCGAACGCGCCGGCAGCAGCCGCGAGGTCACCCGCTCCGCCCGCCACCCCAGCAACCGAGGCCCCGAACGCCGACCAGGCTTCAGCGCGCCATCACGGAGGCGCGGTCATCGCAACGAGATGCAGCGCGTTCGACGCGGCGGTCGTGTGCCAGGCTGTCGTGTTCCAGGCTGTCGTGTTCCAGGCGGTCCGTGTTTTAGGCTGTGGTCACAATGGTCGGGATACCGGATGCGGTCCGTTTGCAGGCGACGCATCCGTTCCGCGAGTTGCCGGCACCGCCGGGATTCCAGAAGGTCTGGGAGGAGCATTTTTTCGCCTGCCTACACCCCTTGCCGATGGCGCAGCTGGTCGAGCCGCTCGAGCTCGGCCCGGATGATGTCGAGTCGGCGGTCGGGAGCGCTCGCGCGCTTGTGCGCGGTCACGGGAGATCGCTGCTCATCTGGATGGTGGGCTCCGATCAGGCCTGGCTCGGGCCCCGGCTGGAGGAGCTCGGGCTCGTAAACGAGGACACCCCCGGGTTCGAGTCGGTCGAGAACGCGATGGCGCTCCTCGAGGCGCCCGCGGGCGCCGCAGCGAAGGGCGTAACCGTGGCGGAGGTCGACTCGTTCGAATCCTTCGCGGCATCGCAACGCGTCCAGGCCGAGGCGTTCGGGTTCACGCCGGCGATGCGTGACGAGATGGACGCCGAGCTTCCGAAACGCTACGAGGAGTACACGACTCCTGGCAGCCCGATGCGGCAGTTCAACGCGCTCGTCGGCGGCCACGTCGTCGGGACGGCGGCGGCCGTGCTCGGCTCGGCGGCTGTCAACCTCTTCGGCGGTTCCGTGATCGCCTCTGCCCGCGGCGGCGGCGTCTACCGCGCACTGATGCAGGCCCGCTGGGATCTCGCTGTCGCGCTGGGAACACCGGCCTTGACGGTTCAGGCGGGTCGCATGTCACGGCCGATCGCAGAACGCCTCGGCTTCCAGCTCATCGAGCCCATGAGCGTCTTCGTCGACGACTTCTCCGGAACGCCCGCCGACACCTGACCTCGGGAACACTCCCGCCTCGGCCCCTTCGCCGCAGACACGTGGCGCGAGTCCCGGCTCCGCTGAAGCGTCGAGCTCCTGCGGGACGAGGATAGGCCGCAAACCGCGCTGACGCCCCACGAGCGGGGACGGGCTGCGGGCGGATGGAGACGCGCGGGCGTCGACTCGCCCAGGGGGCCAGCGAAGGCCTCCGCGCGCCCGTGCGCATGGCTCGGGGAGCGGTCCGAGGCCGACGCCTTCAGACTTGTGCCCTCGCCGCGCGAGCCCCTCCGCCGCGTCGTCCCGCTCGATCGACGGCGCCCTCGTCCACGTCGAATCCGCTCACCGCCGGACACCCGTCGAGCACGCCTCGCGTCCGGGAGCGGCCGCCCGCCAGCCGATCCGCGGCGCCGTCAAAGAGCCTGGACAGCCTCGATGATCGCGTCCGCCTCGGTGCGGACCATCCAGTCGGGATGGACGTCGGCGAAGCGAACGACGCCGTCGCGGTCGATCACGATCGCCGTCGGGTACGGCAGCGTCCAGCTACCCGTGCCGAGGATCGCTCCGAGGTCGTTCCCGGCCGCGAGCGTCCGGGCGCGCGCGTCATCGTCGGGCGCGAAGCCGATGCCGAGTGCCTCGATGAGGGTCGCATCGGTGTCCGAGGCAACGAGAAAGTCGAGGTCGTAGCGATGCTTGATCTCTGCCAGCTTCTCCGGCACCTGCGGGCTGATCGCGACGAGCTGGGCACCGAGATCGCGCAGGGCGGGGGCGAGCGCCTCCTGGTACCCGGGAAGGGCGGCGTTACAGGCCCCGCAGGCCTCGAAGCGAAAGAAGATGAGCACCACCGGCCCGACCGCCAGCAACTCCGCGAGAGCCACGCTGCCACCGTCGACCTCGGGCAGACGAAAGTCAGGCACCCGGTCTCCCGGCTTCACCAGCCGGTCGCGGTCGACCGTCGCCTCCAGCAGTTCGCGCAGCGCCTTCTGAGTCTCGCGCTGCTCGACGGGCCAGGTCCGGTTGCGCTCTTCCTGGAGTCCATCGAGGCGGGCTTGCACACCGACGGCGGTGGTGATCGTCTGGCTCATGCTCTCTCCTCCTGTGTGATAAAGATTACTAACTCGATCAATCATACTCATAATACGCATAAAGCGCTCGCTCTCGCGCTCGCGCGGCCGGCTCTGCCCCGCGCTCGCGACGAGCGATGCCTCGGCACCACGGCGAGACGCCCGGATCTGACGCTGGCCGGCTCGCGCCGGCCCGCACTGGCCGAGCTGCGCGGCCCGCGGTGGCGCTCGCAGCCGCGGTCGGCGCCGTTCCCGACTCGCTCGATAATGTAGATTGTGTTTGTGTAGAATAGCTCCCCGCGAGCAGCGCGCTCCGAGTGGATCGAGGCGCAGGGACGAGGTGACGGCATGAGTGATCGGCAACTCAAGTTCGGGGCGGTGCCCATGGGCGTCGGCGGCCCCGGCCAGCAGACGCTCTGGCGCAGTCCCGAGATCCCGGGGGACGCGAGCGTGAACATCGGCTGGTACATCGAGCAGGCCCGGCAGTGCGAGGCCGCCCGCTTCGACTTCTTCTTCGTCGCCGACAGCCAGTTCATCACGCCCGACTCGCCTCTGCACTACCTGAACCGGCTCGAGCCGGTGACCCTGCTCTCGGCGCTTGCCGTCGCGACGAGCGCGATCGGCCTGGTCGGCACGATCACGACCTCGTTCACCGCACCCTTCGCCGTCGCACGCCAGCTCGCCTCCCTCGACCTGATCAGCGGCGGCCGCGCCGGCTGGAACGTCGTGACGAGCGTCGACCCCGGGACAGCCCGCAACTACAGCCTCGACGAGCACTACGACTACGCGACCCGCTACGGGCGGGCGCACGAGCACGTGACGGTCGCACGCGGGCTCTGGGACTCCTACGAGGACGACGCGTTCCCGCGCGACAAGCAGGCCGGGGTCTTCTTCGACCGCTCGCGCCAGCACCCGCTCAACCATCGCGGCGAGCACTTCTCGGTCGTCGGCCCGCTCAATCTCGAGCGCTCCGCGCAGGGCCAACCGGTGATCTTTCAGGCGGGGAACTCCGAGGAGGGCCGCGACCTGGCCGCAACCGTCGCCGAAGGGATCTTCACCATCCCCGGCTCCTTCGACGAGGCCCAGGAGTTCTACGCCGAGATGAAGGACCGCGCCGAGGCCAAGGGCCGCGACCCGGACGGGATCCTGATCCTCCCGGGGCTGGCGGTGACGATCGCAGACAGCGACGAGGAGGCGCAGAGGATCGAGGAGGACACCCAGGGGGCGAAGGACTTCGCGCGCATGCTGGCCGAGTTCGGCCGCCCCTACGGCTGGCACGACTTCTCGCGCTACGACCCCGACGCGCCGTTCCCCGACGTCGCCGCGTTCGGCGAGAAGAGCGGGCGGACGATGACGGCGCGCATCCAGCAGATCGCCGCGGAGCGCAAGCTCACCCTGCGCGAGACCGTCCTCTACGTCGACCGGATGATCCGGACAGCGTTCGCCGGCTCGCCGGCCACGGTCGCCGACGAGATCGAGCGCTGGTTCCTCGGCGGCGCGGCCGACGGCTTCATCGTGTACCTGACGCTGCCGAGCGAGTTCGCCCGCTTCGCCGACGAGGTGCTCCCGATCCTGCGCGAGCGCGGACTCTTCCGCTCAGAGTACGAATCGGACACGCTGCGCGGCAACCTCGGCCTGGCGGTGCCGCCGAACCGGTACACGCTCGCGCGCAGCGAGGCCGGCGCGCAGCCCGTCAGCTCCTAGCGCAGACGGGCGCGGCGCACTGCGGGCGGGCAAGGGCCGACTCACTCGCCCCGGCCCGGCACGGGGGCGGCGAGAGGCTCCGGCGAGAGGCTTCGGTGCCGTCCCCGCGGCGGGTGGCGCGATGTCGCTCCGCTACGCGCGCCGGGATCGCGGCCCGACTCCGCCGCGCCGCGCCGTGTCGCTTGCCCCGACCGCTTCCGCGCCGCCGACCCTAGGGCAGGGACTCCGCCGGGGCGAGCGACCGGGAAGCCTCGGCGATCGACGCGGCGAGCTCCTCGGCCTGCGCGCGGATCTCCGCGATCGCGGTCGTCTCCCACAGGCTCCCCCGCCGAAGCGCGCCGAGTGCGAACAACGAGCCGTGCCGACCGGCGGGCGGCGCGAGCTCGCCGTCGTCGCCGACGGCGAGCCCGAGGCGGTGGGCATCGGGTCGTGCGAGGCGCTCGCGCAGGAGCGAGGCCAGAAGCGGCTGCGGATCGTCGTCGATCATCTCCGCCGGCCCGGTGCAGTTCACGAGGTAGTTCGCAGGCAGCGTCTCGCTGCGCCGCTCGCCCCGCGGGCGAAGGGAGACCTCGACGCCCTGCGCGGTTTCGACCACCGAGGTGATCGAGCCTGCACGCACGCGCAGGCCACCCTCGGCGAGAAGCTGCGCCAGCTGCGCGGCGACCTCCGGCGCGATCCGGTGGCGATGAACCTCCCAGTGGCGGCGCAGGTGACGCAGGAACTGCCGCTGGGCGGAGGGCGGCAGCGACCGCCACAGCTCCCGCGACTGCGAGCGCAGACCGTCGACGGCGCTGCGCCAGTCGTCGGCCGCATCGGCCTCCCTGCGAACCTCGCGCAGGAGGTCGACGAGCCGCGCGGGAGCCGGGAAGGGCCGGGCCGACTCGGAGACGGGCGTGCCGCTGTGCGGGAGCGGAAGCAGGCCGTGTCGGGAGACGGCCTCGAGCCGCACCCCCCTCGCCGCGAGGCTGACCGCGACATCGACCATCGTCAGGCCGGTACCGGCGAGCACGACGCTGTCACCCGCGGCGATCGGAGCGAGCGCCGCCGGCGCCCACGGGTCGGGCACGTAGCGCCGCGCGCCGCCGAGCCGCAGGACGGTGCGCGGCCACGGACGCGGCGAG
>Ga0302325_10031629_pt1 | contig 10883 bp, 15 predicted proteins | sample Palsa_T0_2_FD_201948 | JGI IMG/M metagenome (GOLD analysis project Ga0302325, IMG submission 201948) | Peat permafrost microbial communities from Stordalen Mire near Abisko, Sweden - Palsa_T0_2 | ecosystem: Environmental > Terrestrial > Soil > Palsa > Peat permafrost | place: Sweden: Abisko... | reverse complement strand
CTAGGCAGTGCGGTTTCCGTTCGTATGTGAGGAGGAACACCCCATCTTCTACGATGCCCTCTCGCACTTCCAGCACACTTTTCGCGTTCAGCAAGACAGCGTCGCCCTAATGAGCGCAAGCAAATACTGCCAAGTCACACCTAGGATCGAAATGGTCGTCGGCGAGTGGTATCTTGACGAGTTCGGTAACCCAACTCGCGAAATCAAAGCCCGTGATTAGGTGCTCGGTGCTTGATCTTGAGTGGCGCGCGGGGCATCGCTGCCGGCTCGGACTAAACCTTCGTATCGGTACGGATACCTACGTGCGGTAGAGCGGCTTATTTCCAGCTTTTATCATTGGCTGTTACATCGAACGGGCGGCCAATCCCCACCCCCCGACAGCCACCGTCCGGCCGATAGAAACCCCAGGCGCTCTCACCCGCGGCTTGGGGTTTCGCTTTTGTGGCAGCGCGGAAGCCAGCCAGTCGCAGCCGACCCCTCAGCCTACCAGCAACTTTGCGGTTGCTATTTCAACTGCGATGAGACCGACGAAAACGTGGTGTCGAGCTTGGTCCCGAGCCCTTTCACGACGGTGATGATCGCGACGGAGATGCCGGCGGCGATCAGGCCATATTCGATGGCGGTCGCGTGCTACGCCGCAGCCGCCAACTGTTTGGCGGCTTTGATCGTCGAGACCACCGCGACTTCAAAGCGGCTGTAGGAAGCGCCGAGAAATTCCTTCACCGCTTTGCTATCGAGCCGGCTTCTGATTTGTTCTGTCGCTGTGACGGTGAAGTTTTCGCCGGTACAGATTGTGGAATCGAGACGTGATATAGGCTTGGTTAGCCTGGGCCATGGTCACCTCCAGTGGCTTGGGTTAGGGCCGTCTCGGTGTTTCCAGCACCTTGGCGGCCCGACTTATTTGTGTTATCCCTAATTCATGCCGAAGTCAATACGTGTTATCACAAAAAAGAGGGGTCGTCCGAAAACGACTGGCAAGGGCGTCTTAATCGGCGTCCGGATTCTGCCGAAGGATCTCAAGACACTAGAGGATTGGATTGCGCGCCAAGAAAAAGCTCCCACCCGTCCCGAGGCGATCCGTCAGTTGATGGATTTTGCGCTCGCTGGAAGTGATAGTGCTCGTCCGACGACCGGCGCGACGGCGGAGAAGGCGGTCGAACTCGCTGCCAGGGCGATCGAAAAGACGGCCGACAAATCCCAGCCTGCCGAAGAGCAACAAACCCGCAAGCGAAGGCTGATCAAAGGCCCAAGCGAATTTCGCGACATTCGGCGGGATCAGCCCAAACGAAAAGAGTGACGTGAGCGCGCGATTGACGCACCGTGCAATCGTGGGGGGCGGGAAGCGATGGGCAGCCACCAGCCGAGCAGCATCTTCTTCGTGGCTTCGCTGGCGACATCCACCACGATTCTGTAGAGCGCTTGTCCAGCCGTCGTGGTGGCCTTCCCGAGCATTCTCTTTAGACGCGCCGCTCCGGCTTCGGCGCGAGGGCCTCCGCCCGCAACGTCGTCGATCGTAATCTTGAGCGCTGCACGATCCTCGGCGCTTAGGTTCTCTAGCTCATCGGCAAGGCTTTTTGCGGCTTCGATCTTCTCAGCCGTCCAGGGGAACGGCTTCCCAAACGCAATTTCTGGGAAGCATAACGCTGGCAAAAATGCGAAAAGTGCTTGATTTTGCTGGTCGGGGCAGCAGGATTCGAACCTGCGACCTGCAGTACCCAAAACTGCCGCGCTACCAGGCTGCGCTATACCCCGCCCGGCGGGCCGTTGGATACATGTTTCGCCGGCCGGCAGCAAGCACACCCGCTTGGCGAGGTCTTAATGACCGCCGGTAAGAACGGCGGTTTCCACCCGGTCTCCCGGCGCAATGCCGAGCTTACGCGCGGTGCCGGCGATCACCTCGAGCACGGCGCGCACCGGGCCGCCAGAGGGCACAAGCCGATCCGACAGCGGCTCCGTGTTCTCGGCAATGCGCAGAATGCTGCCGTCGCCGCGGATGAAAATCATGTCGAGCGGGATGTAGGTGTTGTGCATCCAGAACGCGACCGGCTGGTCGCGCTCGAAATCGAACAGCATGCCGCGGCCTTCCGGCAATTCCTTGCGGAACATCAGGCCGCGCGAACGTTCGTTGTCGTTGGTTGCAAGCTCGACTATAAAAGCATGCACTCCGGTCTTGCTCACGATCTCCAGCGTCGCCTGTCCGCCCGCCTGGGCGGGCGCCACGGCGCATAGCGCGACGCACGCGGCAAGAAGCAGCATGGCGGCGGCGCGCGGCGCCAGCTTGCACGACGATGCCAGGTAAGCCGCTAGTGGGAAGCGGGACCGAGCGGGCCGCTCTCGGGGCGCACCTCGGCGGCCATCAATCCCTTGGCGCCGGGTCCGTATCGGACCAGCACGAACTGGCCCGGCCGCAGCTCCATGATGCCGAAGCGGCGCAGCGTCTCCATGTGGACGAAGATATCCGGCGTCCCCTCCCCGCGCGTAAGGAAGCCGAACCCACGAAGCCGATTGAACCATTTGACCTGCGCCCGTTCGAGACCGCTCGTTGGAGTCACAGTAACATGGGTCCGCGGCGGCGGCATCTGCGCCGGATGGATCGCAGTCGATTCGTCCATGCTGACGACGCGGAAGGCTTGCAGGCCCTTGGAACGCGGCAGGACCTCGCATACCACGCGCGCGCCTTCATACGCGGTTTGAAAGCCGTCGCGGCGCAGACAAGTCACGTGCAACAGCACGTCCGGCATGCCGTTATCCGGCACGATGAAGCCGTAACCCTTGGCAACATCGAACCATTTTATGACGCCGGAAACTTCGATGACCCCTGCGGTCTCGTCGCTAAGATCGGCGTCCGGTCCGAGCCCCGCTCCAGTCGGTTTTGGTTCAATCCCGTCCGACGCCATGACGCCGTGGCCGCCGCTTCTGTGGTGGCGCCCGGCGGGCGCTTCACGAATCTCTTGAATCAAAGATAACACCCGCCATCCGAGGCGAAAGCGCAAAAATGCAACACACCGCTAAAAGCGTCACAGCCTGTGAACAAAGTTGGATGACGCACCGTCGACGAATGGCGCGAGTACCGTGCCGATGTCTTCCCGCACGACGAGATCGGCAACGTCGTCGAAGTCGGTCGGCTCGCGATTGATGATGATCAGCCGGGCGCCGTTCCGCTTGGCCAACAAGGGGAATCCGGCCGCGGGCCAAACGACGAGGGAGGAGCCGATCGCCAGAAACAGATCGCAAGACAACGTGACATCATGGGCGCGGCGCATTGCGGCATCCGGCATCGCCTGCCCGAACGATATCGTCGCCGTCTTGACGAAGCCGCCGCACGCCGGACAGTCGGGCGCGCAGCCATTGCCGGACTCCATCCGCTCGCGAACCCAGGACAGTTCGTAGCGCTGCTCGCAATCGAGGCACAGGGCATAGGTCGTGTTGCCGTGCAGTTCGACGATGTGTTCGGACGCGATGCCAGAGGCTTGATGCAGATTGTCGATGTTCTGCGTCACCACTGCCGGCACTTTGCCGGCATGATAAAGACTCGCGAGCGCCCGATGCCCCCGCCCCGGCCGGGCGTGACCGAACGCGTCACCCATGGCAAAGCGGCGCCGCCAGGATTCGTTGCGCGCTTCCTGGCTGGCGAGGAATTCGTCGAACGGGATGGGGCGGTTCTTGGTCCAAATCCCGCCCGGCGACCGGAAATCGGGGATGCCGCACTCGGTCGAAATGCCGGCGCCGGTGAACGGTACGATCGCGTTCGCGTCCAGGACCATGTCCCGGAGGCTCGCCATGGCGGTTTCGAGATCGGGCGCGACCAACGCTTTCTACCCTCGCACGATTGTCATACATACCTAGGACGAGGCATTCGAAAGACCGTTCACTCAATCCAACACCAGCCAAGGTGCCATGATGCGTTATCTGCACACAATGCTGCGCGTGCGCAATCTCGACGCGGCGCTCGATTTTTACTGCAACAAGCTCGGACTGAAGGAGACCCGCCGGCGGGTCGACGACAAGGCCAAGTTCACGCTGGTGTTCCTGGCGGCGCCGGACGACGGCGAACTCGTGGCCAAGGGTCCGGAGAGCCGGACGGCACCGCTGGTCGAGCTCACCTATAACTGGGACAGCGCCGAGGACTACGGCGAGGCGCGCTATTTCGGCCATCTCGCCTACGAGGTCGACGATATCTACGCGCTCTGCGAGCGGTTGATGAAGGCGGGCGTGACCATCAACCGGCCGCCGCGCGACGGGATGATGGCGTTCGTGCGCTCGCCGGACAAGCAGTCGATCGAGTTGCTGCAGAAAGGCGCGGCACTGCCGCCGAAAGAGCCCTGGGTATCGATGCCCAATACCGGGAACTGGTGACCGGCGCCTGTTGCTTGCCGCTGCCGGCAAACCTCTTTATACGTCGCGCCTTTCCAGCGCGCTTTTTGCGCGTGGTTCGCGCCCTTCGTCTAGCGGTCCAGGACACCGCCCTTTCACGGCGGTAACACGGGTTCGAGTCCCGTAGGGCGCGCCAGCAAAATCAACCACTTAGCTGGGATTTCGGAGATTTTGTCCAACAAATGTCCAATATTCCCAATAGATAGATGGCACGTCGTCCCAAAACGGAAGTACCGGTATCCGCCGATCTGACGCCCGCTCAAATACGTCAGGCGATCACTCGTATCGAAACGCGGATCAAAGCGCTCGAAGAGTTCGATCCCCAAACAGTACGCGAAAGGTGGTCGGCTGAGACGCAAGCTCTCGAGACGTCGATCGAAGAAACGCTGAGCAGGGCTTTCGGCCACGGCACCGTGGAGTTTAACCGTTATTCCTCGGCCGCCAATCTCGACCACGGCCCCCTGATTATGGGGGGCGGCCCAGACTCACTATTAGACGTTCATCGCTGGTTATCAGAGGGGAAAATTCGATCAATCGCTCTCCTCGCGCAGGCCGTTAAGGGCCTACAGGAAGATCTGGCGATGGCCGGTGAGACTGATAAACCCGCTGCTGACCGGCCGGATCCTGCCCCATCCAACCTGGAACCAGTTATTTTTGTCGTTCACGGCCGCGACGGCCCCGCAAAAACGGAAGTTGCAAGATTGATTGAGCGCGCTGGCCTGCGCGTCGTGATTCTTCATGAACAGGCGAATGCGGGCCGTACGCTGATCGAAAAATTCGAAGCCCACGGGGGTGCCCCCGGTTTCGCTGTCGCGCTATTAACGCCGGACGACGTGGGCGGTACGAACGCAGACGACCTTCAGCCCCGGCACGCCAAAACGTCATCGGTGAAATGTTCTGGTTTGCGGGAAGGCTTGGCCGCGATCGCGTGTGTGCCCTGAAGAAGGGGGACCTCGAATTGCCTTCTGACATCACCGGCATTGGGTATACCGAAATGGACGACCGCGGGGCCTGGAAAGCCGAACTGCTTAGAGAACTGGCTGCGGCCGGCTACACCCGTCGATTATCACCACGTCGAATCCGCCTGCGGCGAAGACGGCCGCGAAGGATTTTCGCCAGTCGAACGGATGCTCAGTAAAACTGGCATCGTCGATCAGGCTGCTCCCGACCTTGATGGTGGTTTCGAGGTTTTGTAAGCGGTGCTGGTTGCGCGCGGTCTTTAACCACAGCGCCAACCGCGTGATCTCTACCGACTCGGCATTGACGTCCACTCCATAAAGATTCTTGGTCACGATCTCGTCGAACGGATCGAAATCGATGTCGCTGCCAAGGCTCACCAAATGCTCGACAACGCGGCGATATTCGGCCGCCAACAGATCGAAGGCGGCAACAAGGAACGCGCCGGAACCGCAGGCAGGGTCGACTATGCGCAGCGCGCGCAGTACCGCGGAGTAGTCCCGCCAGAAGGCGCGTTCCGCCTCTGTCTCCGTTTCACGAAAGATCGGGTCGCCGTTGCTCGGCGCTTCCCGCCCGTGTTTGATGAGCAGAGCGTTGAAACGCTCGGCGAGCGTTACGCCGATCGTGCGCTCGACCAGGAACCGGGTGACAACTCCGGGCGTATAGATGACGCCGAATTGCTTTCGCTTGGAAACCTTCGGCGGCTGTTGCCCACGGCTTATTGCGCGCAATCGTTCAATGTCGGTGATCGACTGCTCAAAGATATGGCCGAGGACCGTGACCGGCACGTCGCTGCGGTAGTCCCAATTGGCGAGCGCGACAAGTTGCTCGGTCAAGGGATCCGGCAGAATAATTTTGTCAGTAACCGGATCGGGCGCGAACAAGCCGCCATTATAGGCCCAGATGCCGCGGCCCTCGTTGCCGATGTCGATTTCGTGGAATAGCGCGAGAAAATTTATCCAATACGGTTCGGGCCGCCATTCGTTACGCGCCTTAGCGGCACGTTCGATCAATCTGTCTGGCAAAAGGTCAGTGCGTTCAGCGAAGGCGACAAACAGAATTCGGTCTAGTAATTTTTGCGCGATCTCGATGGCCGTCGCCATCGCAAGCTTCGGTCCGTCGGTTGCATCAGTCAGATAGGACAGCAGTCGCTCGCGTAGTTTGCTGTATTCTTTGTAAAGGTCGTCAGTAATGTCTTTGTACGCGCGGTCGCTTTCGCGCAGCAGGGCCTCGGTGGCGCTACTAAGCAGGCGCGCAGCGGATAGCAGAAGCCACAGTCGCTCAAGCTCGTGCGGATCATCGAGTTTCGTAAGATCGAACTGCTCGTAAGCGTCGCGGCCACGGCCGAAACCATAGAGCCGGATCTCGACGCAATTCGAAACAAGTACCCAACGGCAACCTGGCGCATCGATCGCATAATTCCATGCCTGCTGGACGGGGCTGTACCCGCGCCCCGGCATGATGGCGTCGAGATTAGTTGTATCCGGCCCTTTAAGTTCAAAAGGCGCGACGATCTCATCAGCGCCATCCGCCCCACCGAACTTGCCCAGTGCGACATCGACCGTGCCACGCCGGATCGGATGCTCAAATGCCAGCGTGTAAGGTCGCTCCGGATCGAAATGTGTGTAGCCGAGAATCTCGTGAAGGACCTTCTCATAAAACAAATTGCGGACCGCAGTTTCTTTCTCCTTGGCAAATTTGGCGCTGCCCGCGGTCTTCGCGTAAATTTTTGCGGATTCGAGTTGCTGCGCCGAGAAATCGAATGTGAACTTCTTCTGCGCCTCGGCAACAACTTTGTAGTTGAGTAACGGCACGCGCAGCGTCCGACCGACACCGGAACGGCCTGGTCGACCGCCCCGCCCGTCGTCCCCAAGATTGATGCCTGCCGCTCCAAAGAGGTCCATGTGAGTCGTCTAGCTTAGTGCAGCGCAGCGCTACACGTCGAGACTGGGAGGAATCGAACTAACAGAATTTCGGTCAAACCGCCACGCTCAAGGCTCGTGCAGAAATGCGCCGATGACCAAGCTTTTGACGATGCCGGAAAACCCCGTTTAAGGGGACAACCACGCCCAGCCGGATTATGCGTCGGCGATGACGCATTGGGTAAACGACGTGGAGCTTGGCGCAAGAATAGTGCGAGCCTTGATGCTACGCTGTGAAAATGCTGGCCTCTGTATCACCATACACTAGCGAGCAAAGGAGTCCGGACGTGCGCCGCGAGCAATGCGGGCCAACGCGGACTCCTTAGCCTTTCTACCCTACCGCCTGGCGCGCTGGAGTTCTCCCTGAATTTGGGCTTGCAGGTACCGGGTGCAAGAAACCAGCCACCTACGAAGGGCTGGCAAATCGGTGGGACCAGTCGCGTGGGCATCATTCGGACCGGCCGGCCCCGGCCATGGCTGCGTGGCCCACTTAGCATTGGTCGCCAAGTGAATCCGGGTCCAGCAAAGTTCATCCCTTGTTGGAAGGTCCATCAGAAGAGCAGCAAGCTGATTTGACGCATCCTGTTCGGTCGCACGGGCACCAAACTCCTGAGCTCCTCCCTCGGTCAGATCATCACCTATTTGACGATCGGAGAATTGTCTCCGAAGATCGTCGAAATAATCTCTTATCCCGTCCACGTGCCAATGAGGATGTGCTGAACCGGGCGATTGAAAAACGTCCGTTTCGTTCTCTTCACGATAAACGCCAGCCCATTCAGCTCGCAGGAGCTGACGCTTCCGAGTATCTATATTGCCGAAATAGATAGTAAAAGGTCGAAGGTGTTTTTCTCAGGGGAGCCAACGCCGTGATAAAATGAACCGAACCGCGCTTCAAATCCGTCACCCGGACCGAGCATCGGAGCCGGCTGATCGAGAGGACCGGCGGGGACGGCAACGGGTGCCGGCGGCGGAAAATCAGCGCTCTTACCCGACGGCACGTCGGCCATGAAAGCGATACAACCAGTCAATACCGCAATCCAACCGGATGAAAACAATCTAGAAACGCGCAACGCAACGCCCCCTACCGCAAGCCGCGCTTTCCCTATACCGTCGGCGCCATGACGCACACAGAATTCTTAAAGATGCGCACGGCAGTCGCCCTGCCGATCGTACTCGCCGACGGGCGGGTTGGGCTCTGCAACCATTGGACGGCGACCGAGATCGTTGTCGACATCTATGGCGACGGCAGTCATGCGATGGAGACCGAGCGCGTGCCATTCGCCAACGTTGTCGTGCGTGGGGCCGGTCTTGCCGTGTCGCTCCTCAATCATCGCCGCGGAACGCGTGCGACGGTCTAAGACGCTCGCCGGTTTACGCAAATCGACTCCGTGGACACGCGCTTAGTCGATCGTGACGGCGTTTCATTTTCTCCACCGAGCCCAATTGTTGCCCTTACCCCTTTGGCGCGGGTCGAACTTCTCACCGCCGAACCGCCGCATAAACTTCTCGGCATGCTCGGCGTCGGCGAAGCAATGGACGTTCCACCACTGCCCGTCGTGAAAGACCGCGTGACCACGCGCGCACAGAGACAGGTCACCACAGAACGCATGAACGTCTTTGTAGCCGCCATCGAGCAACGCGGCGGCGGGGAGCGCGACTTGGTGCGGCCATCCGCGATCTATGCCGGCGGGGAAAGCTCCCCTTTACGGTACACCATGCCCAAGGTTGAGAGCGTGCACGGAACGGCGTCAATATCACCAGCTATGGAGGGCGGTTGCCTGGCGGGCGTACTAGATATCGCATCGGCCGCAAGACCGCCGGCAAACGGTCGCTCCGATGTTCTGCCGTCGTTCCTGAGAACGAATCGCGGCGAGAATTCTGGTGCAGGCTTGCGGGTTAAGAAGGGATGAAGGCGCGAATTTCAACGACGTTTCGCGTAGCAGTGATCGAGCATCGCAGCCCCGCGCGATTGCGCCTTCCGCGAATACTGCGGATGCGCGTCAGGTTCCGACTTGAGGAGCGTTTGATTCGACGGGGACGGTTTGCGGAAGTGTGTTTGCTGCGGCGTGCCGACCGCGAGTCGAGCACGCCGATTTAGCCGAAGTCTCGATTGCGCTGCGCTTGGTACTGTCGATTGAGGGCGAGCACCGCTGCCGGCCTAACCGCGGCTGCTAATTTGCTAGGACAAAAATTGGATTTCGGGTGCCGGCTTCAGTGCAGATTGCGGTCGGTGCGCGTTCCTCTCCGGCCTCAATCGCTTTGAACATCGCCGCGCAAAAAGCATCGTCCATTTTCACAAGGTATGCGCGTACAGCTAATTCTTCCACACCAATTTCGTCTCTCATCATCGGTCAACACCCCGCGCCATTCTGCCGAGGAGTTCGCGCGGAAAAGGTTAAGATCACCTCAATGGCCACGTCGAGCGTTGCGATCCTTGGTGAGAGAAGGTGCCGATCCCGCCGTTGGTGGTGCCGCGCAATACGGATGGGCTTCGCGTCAAGGGTTTGAATTAGTAGCGGACGCGGTTCCAATCAATCCGCCACTGCCGTCGGGACGAAATGCGGCGTCGTTGGTACTAGGATTTGATGTGTATGACTTTCCGCCCAATGGATCGTACGTGATCGGCATAACAGCCCGAGTGTAAGCGATCAGTGATGGCGAAACTCACGCGCCGGCTTTTATAATTGCGGCAGTTGCGCGCAGCCGACTGACAGCCGAAGGAGAGGCGAGAGCCGCTCTTATTCTGTCAGCCTCGCCGGACCGTAACAGAAAAAGGGCGCCGGCCGAAGCCGGTGCCCTCTTCGTGAAAAATTACATGCCGTAACCATCACATGCCAGCGTTGATCTCGGTTTGCAGTGTCGCGGCATTTGCCGCGTCGTTTTCCTGTTCGGCTGCCGCCATGGAGGCATTCAGGGCGTTCGTATCGTTCATCTGCTGAATCGCTTGATTTTCCGCATCGGATGCCGGCTGCGAATCGCTGGCGGCAGAGCTGGTGTCGACCGTGGGCGAATTGTCATAGGACGGCGAGTAGGACGAGCCCGAAGAGCCGCGGGAGGCCGGCATCCTCTGAACATCCCGAATGAGGTTGGCGTATGGCACCGGCCCGCCGCCGAGCATGCCCTGGATGAACTGCCCGATGTCCAACCCGAGTTGATTGCGCGGCGAATACCCGCGCGCGCCGACGCGCGGCGCGCCGTAGACCGGCGCATAAGCGACGCGGGTATGCGAAACTTGCGCGGCCCTCGGAATTGGGTTGGCGGGCGTAGCCGCCATCGCGGCGTGTGCAGTGAGCGCAAGCGAAGCAGCAATAAGTCCGGTGGTGGTGAAGGCTCTCATGGTACGCTCCTCTTTGTTGGCTGGGAGCCGAGAAGGTTCCAGTAACGTAGAGGCTAAGCAGGCCTGACTTTCCGCTCGATGGCCGGCAAGTTAATTATCGTTCATGCGCCGATCGACCCGGAGAATCTTCCCGGTAGCCGGCTTGGTGGAAGCGCCGCGAAACGCGGCGGCGTCTTCGGGCGTGCGATCGTTCTCACGCCGACCGGATTTCACCGGACGGTGTCGTAGCCGGAATGGTGCCGGTGCCGATGATGATGAAATACCCCCATCGGCTGCGTCGCATAAAGTCCGGC
>Ga0302325_10031627_pt1 | contig 10884 bp, 10 predicted proteins | sample Palsa_T0_2_FD_201948 | JGI IMG/M metagenome (GOLD analysis project Ga0302325, IMG submission 201948) | Peat permafrost microbial communities from Stordalen Mire near Abisko, Sweden - Palsa_T0_2 | ecosystem: Environmental > Terrestrial > Soil > Palsa > Peat permafrost | place: Sweden: Abisko... | reverse complement strand
TCCACACGGCCACATTCACCCACCGCCGCCCCTACCGCATTTTCAACCGCAGCAAAATCCCGAACGTCCCCGGCGAAATAACCCCCGCGTGCCCCCAGCGCCTCAATCTCTTTCACCGTTTGCGCCAGCGGCTCCGGGCGCCGGCCCATCAGAAAAATATTCGCGCCCAACTCCGCAAATCGCATAGACATCGATTTTCCCAAGCCCGTCCCGCCGCCGGTGATGAAAATCGTCCGGTCCTTCAGTAGATCGCTCTGAAACATCCTCTCCCCCATTTACCAGACCCGATTTGCAGTCGCGGCCTTTCAGCCCGCACCCTGGAAATCAGCGCGCCAACGCAGGCCCCGCGCAGATAACCATCACCCAGAACTGGTGAATCGAGCCGAAATTCGTCTCCCCAGGCGGAGTAAACCACAAAAATCTCAGGTTCCCGCACCGGTCCCAATTTACATCTACCCCCTGTTTCCGGTATCTTCGGGAGGCATCCGATTGCCCCCCAGCCTCATCTTTAGTAGTCTCGTGTGCTTGCAGACCTGGGTACATGGGTCTGTCGACCTCTGCGCGAAGCTGTCAGGAGCCTGTTGAGTTGATTCGGAGAGCCCTAAGTATCGTTTTTGTGGTGGCGGTCGTTGTCGTTGAGCTATCCTGCGGCCAGCAGATCAATTATCCGTCGCCAACCATCATTGGCCTGTCGCCCACCAGCATCGCTGCCGGCCAGCCTCAATTCACCCTCACCGTCACCGGACAACAGTTCGTCCCGGCCTCCCAGATTCTCTGGGACGGGCGCGCGGTGGTGCAAACGTTATACACCGATGTCCATACGCTGACGGCCCAGATTCCCGCCTCGCTCATCACCACCGGCGGAGTGGTTCCGATATCGGTGGATACACCACAACCAGGCGGCGGCACCACCCTCACCGTCAATTTCACCATCGATGCCGCTCCAAGCCCGGTGCCCACTATCACTTATATGACGCCTGCCACCGTCCTTGCGGGCGCCGCTTCCTTTACGCTCCACGTTAACGGCACCGGCTTTGTTCCTGCGTCCGTAGTTACCGTCAACGGCCAGAGCCTCAGCACTTTCTATTCGAATTCGACGCTTCTTACCTCCACCATTTCGAGTAGCTCACTTTCCACCATCGGTACGCTTAGCGTTGCCGTTTTCAATCCCCAACCAAACGGCGGGGTGTCCAACGTGGTTCTCCTTCCGATCTACAGCCCTCTGCCCAGCCTTACGACTATTTCGCCAACTGGCGCTGCAGTCGGCAGCACCGCGGATACGGTCGCCATAACCGGTTCCGGCTTTTACCCTGGCTCCGTCGCCTATTTCAATGGTTCTCCGCTAACAACTACCTATTCCAGCAGTACCACCCTGGCGGCCATCGTGCCCCCCGGCGATCTCGGACTTGCCGGTGTTTTTAACATTCAAGTGTTCAACACAGGCACCGGCGGCGGCCTTTCAAACCCTCTTAGTTTCGCCGTGAACCCCACTACCCTCGGCTTGGGGCTTCCCGAACTGGTGGACCTAGGACCCAACGGCGTGCAGGCCAACAACGGGATTGGCAATATTGGCTTTTCCGGTCCCTCGATCGCTGGTACCGGTTCATTCGTCGCGTTTGCTTCCATCTCTACCAACTTGGTTGCAAACGACACCAACGGCGCTTCCGACATTTTTGTCCGCGCCACTTGTGAGGGGAGCGGTTCTTGCGTTCCCAAGACTGTCCTGGCCAGCGTCTCTTCGTCCGGCGCGCAAGCCAACGGCGCGAGCCTGCAGCCGTCCCTGGAGACTTCTGGGCGCTATGTGGCGTTCTCTTCGGTGGCCACCAACCTGGATCCGAACTTTCCGAACGTAAGCGGAACCATCAAGCAGGTCTACATTCGGGACACCACCACAACCGCTGCTCCGCCAACGATGACCCCGGTATTCGTCGAATACTTGACCTCCCTGGTTTCCGTCGCCGCGGACGGCGTGACCCCGGCCAATGCCGACGCCACTTCTCCCGCCATCAGTCCCGATGGACGATTCGTTGCGTTTGTTTCTGCGGCCACCAACTTGGTCACCGCCATCCCGACCAACGGTATCGTTCAAGTCTATCTGCGTGACACTTGCCTCGGTTTCCCCAGTGAAGACTGCACCCCAACCACCTATATGGTTTCTTCTCCTAACGGCATAACTGCCGGTAACGCCGACAGCTCCCAGCCATCGGTTTCCACCGATGCGCAATACGTCTCCTTCACATCCACCGCTAGCAACCTTGTCGGAGGCTTGACCCCCACTGCTTCGCAGATATTCCTGCGTGAGCTCTGCACCTCCACCGTCACCGTTACTCCCGGGGTCAACACCATCACTTGCAACTCCAGCGTCGCCCCCAGCCTGATTTCTTCGCCGGACGGCGTGACCCCCGGGAACGGCTCGAGTTCGGAATCGGCGGTGACCTCGGACGGAAACTTCTTCGTGTTCGTTTCCTCGGCCACCAACCTGGCCGCGGGTGTTGCCTCCACCGTCCCCCAGATTTATATGCTCGATAGCTGCCTTACCCCTACCAGCACCACCACTACCACCTGCACCCGCTCGATGATTTTGATATCCTCGCCGGACATGATCACTTCGCCGACCACGCCCGGCAATTTGCTGAGCGAGTATCCCTCGGTCAGCAGCGATGGTCAGTACGTCGCGTTCGCATCCGAAGCCACCAACATTGCCCCGAACACCTCCAACGGCTTCGAAAATATTTTCGTTCGCAATACCTGCCTCAATTTTGAGGTCACCACCACTGGGGAAACCTGCACCCCCACCACCGTTCTTCGCAGCGTATCGAATACCGCCACCGTCGAAGGCAACGGTAACTCTGACTATCCCCAAATCAGCCAGGACGGCCACACTGTCGCGTTCCTTTCTTTCGCCAGCAACCTGGTTAGCACCGACACCAACAACCTCGAAGATATTTTTCTAGGCGCCACTTCATTCTAATTTTGCAGTCGTGAATTTCGGTTTGCTTCGCGATCTACGGGTGTCCCGCATCTCCCCCAGGTTTTGGGAAGGGTGGGGTTTGACTTAGTCGGTGGGTTCTTACTGTTCCGCGCGAACGGCGGGTTATGAGCTTTGCTTTTACATCTAACGCGCGTGCAAACGCTGCAACAGCACGCTCCGCGTTGTTCTCAGCGTGAAAGTCAGCGACTGTTTGGGAATACTGTCGATGAACGGTCCCACGATCCATCCCAGCCCGGCCGGAATATCCCGCGTCAGCGATATCGTTTCGCTTTCGACGTACGTTCCGCCGTCTTTCTCTTCGAACTTCCAGTAGGTATTCATTCGCCATAGGAATCCGTCGTCGTGTCCTACAGGTTCCAGGTATTCCTTCGCCGTTCCAGCGTTCTGCACTTCCTGAATCCGCGTACTGTGTGACTCGCTCGCCGCGCGCGTCGCGCTCAACAACTGGTAATGCACGCTGTGCGTTGTATCCAGCACCGCGCTTACCACCTTCTGCTTGTAGAACCGCAAATACACCTCGAAATCGTTGCCGTTCCGGCTCCGGATTTTTGACGCGACCACGTCCGACTGAAAATATTTTGCGTGCTCGCTGTAGTCTTCCTCGAGCGCCAGGGTCTGTGCCAGCGTCACCCCGGGAACGAACACCGTCGCGGTCCAGTGATGAATCAAGCCGCCGGGAGCCATAATTTTTTCGCCGTTCTCCAGCGTCTCAAGTTTCTCGATCCATATTTTTCCGTCGCGTAACTCGGCAGACGCTTCGTTCCGCGGCCCGTCCGGAAGCCGGTCCACCGCGAGAAAAGGCTTACTCGCCGGAACGCCATTCCTCTCCGCTTCGGTCACCCGTACGTAGTGTTCGAATGCGCTGGCGGTTTGCGAAGTCAGTTCGCTGGCGCCAACGCCGGCCGCCGCGCCGAACGCTAGCCAAATCATTAACAGTGCCGCAGCCCGCGCGCTGAGATGGGATCGCCCGCCGCCGGATCTCTCCATCCCGACAATCGTTCGCATCACTTCTTGGGTTTCTCCACCTGCACAGGCGCCACGTGCAATGTAATCTCCGTCACCTTGTTGTGCCGAACGATCACGTTGCGCTGCCACTCCGACCACTGGCCCTTGTAATACGCCCGCACGTTATAGGTTCCCGACCTCAACCGCGTAAACATGAAGTGCCCGGAACTATCGACCGCGGTAGCTTGCGGCACTCTTCCGTCAGCCGTCTCAATCGTCACCCGCCCGCCGTCCGCTAAGGTGTCGTCGGCCTTGAACACCGTGCCCGATAAAGCGGTGAGATGCGGCTGCGGCGGTAACTGAGCTCCGGCAGCGCCCAAGCTCGCGAACATCGCCCAGACCCAAACCGCCATCACGCCCCTGCTCCAGCAAACTCCAGCACCACCCTTGCGGACATGCGCGAATCGTTTCACCAGTTCTCCTTCCTCCAAGATCAATTTCCGTAGGTCTTCCCAGACAGTCATTCTAGGCGCGTTACGCCATGCCAGGCGACCTTTCGTTGGGTCAAGAAACAGCGCTCCTGCCGGCCACAAGGTTGGACATGCTTACGCCGGCAAATAGGACTGCAATTTGCAGCGATCACGCTGCTGCCAAAGTCCAAAGTCCGCCTCATGGCCGCACATCCGCAGGCCTTTCTTGACCCATCTCCCCGGGTCGTCTAAACTACACGTTTTGCTCATGTCCGCTGCGGCGGATCGAAGTCCGGATGTTCGCCATTATGCCGGCGGGTTGGTTTGCCCGCCCTGCGAGCGCCCGGGGTGAATCCCGGGCCGTGCTCATACCGAGCCTCCCGAACCTTGAAGGAGACAGGAATTGCCGAAACGTACCTATCAACCCCGTGTGCGGCGCCGCGCCAAGAAACATGGTTTCCGCTCACGCATGAAAACTAAAGGTGGACGGAAGGTTCTTGCCGCTCGTCGGAAAAAAGGACGCCACTCTCTCACAGCGGTCTGAACGTTCGCCGCTGGATTTTCCGCCCGGCTGCCGGCTTCTCCGCCGCTCGGATTTTCAGGCGGCGTATCGCGACGGCCGCCGCAAATCGAACCAACCGTTTCTCATTTTCATTCGCCCCAATGGCCGCACCATCAGCCGTTTCGGCATGAGCGTGAAGAAAGCGCAGGGCGGTGCCGTCCTGCGAAATCGCATTCGCAGGCGCGTTCGAGAAATCGTTCGCCTGCATCGCCAGGAGATCGCCCCCGGATGGGACATTGTGATTCACCCACGCAGTTCGGCCGCCACCGCGGATTTTCCCTCGCTGGCCGCAGCGCTGCTCGATCTGCTCCCGCGCCCCACGGCCAGCCCTACGCCCAGCCACGCCACTTGAATAACGATCGGGCCGCAGCCATGCCTTCGCCGGATTTCTCGGCGCGATTGCTTCGCCTCATGGTCCGCGCCTATCAAGTCACTCTGGGGCCGTTCCTCGGCGGCGCCTGCAAATTTTATCCGTCATGCTCGAACTACGCCCTCCAGGCCATTGAGACGCACGGTGCCCGCCAGGGCGCCTGGCTCGCACTCCAGCGGCTCGGACGTTGCCGCCCATTCACGCGCGGCGGATGCGATCCCGTTCCCGGCGCCGGGGAGCTCTCCTAATGGAAGAAATGTCCGACGGACGCCGCGCATTTATTGCCGTCGCGATCTCCCTGCTCATTCTCCTGGTGTGGAGTCGTTTCTATAAGCCGCCCGTTCCTCCTCCCCCGCCCCCGGCGGCCGTAGGCCGGAACGCGCCGTCCGCAAACGCGAGCAACCCATCCCAAAATCCGATTTCTCTCTCGTCTTCCACCATGCAGACTCTCGCCGCTCCGGTTCAGTTGGGCGCAATCCAGGCCGCCGCCGAACAGACCACCGTGATCGACAGCCCTCTCTATCGCGTGGTGCTATCGAATCGTGGCGGCGTAGTGAAGAGTTGGGAGCTCAAGAAATATTCCGACGACCAGACGCCCCCGCAACCGCTCAACCTGGTAAACGATCAAATCGCCCAGCAACTCGGCGACTGGCCTTTCTCCGTGGCGCTGGTCGATCCAACCATGGAAGCGAAAGCGAACTCGGCTCTCGCCGTGGTCAGCCTCGCCCCTTCCAAAGCGTGTCCCGTCGCCGGCCAACCCGCCCCACCGCCCGCCGCGGACGCCAAATCGCCCAGCGCATCGAAATCCGCCGGCAAGACCAAGCTGCCTGCCGCTGCCGCCAACGCCGCGAATGACGTGAACGCCGCGCCCGCCGTCGTTCCCGCGACGCTCACCGCTCCCGCAGACATATGTTTCACCTGGAGCGATGGACAATTCGGCTTTAGCAAGCGCCTCAAGTTCGACGCCTCTTACGTCGTCGACGTCAACCTCTCCGTCACTCTTAACGGCTCGCCCGTCCCCGCCGCCATCTCCTGGCGCGGCGGCTTCGGCGACCGCAACGTCTACCAGGCCGCCCAGCTCGTCACCGTTTACTATCACTCCGGCGGCAAGCTCACTCAGATGCCTTACAAGAAACTCGGCGTCTCCGGACACCAGGACCAGCGAGTCCTGCAAGTGGGCCCGCTCGAATACGCCGGCATCGAGGACCAGTTTTTCACCGCGGCATTTCTCCCCGATGGCCCCAGCCTGGATCTCTGGCATTGGGTTCGATTCCACGACGTCACCGTCGACGACAAGCCCACCCAGGAACCGGTAGCGGGCATGGCCGCGGGCAGCGCCGTCCCCGGCCCGGTCGACGTTCGCGTTTTCGTCGGGCCCAAGGATTTCGACCTCCTTTCCAAACAGCGCCCGCCGATGGAAGATCTAATCAACTTCGGCTACATCAGCATTCTCGCCAAACCGCTGCTCTACAGTTTGCAGTGGGTGCACCGCTATGTTTCCAACTACGGCTGGTGCATCGTCTTGCTCACCCTGGCCCTCAACACCGTGCTCTTCCCGCTCAAGATGTCCAGCTGGCGCTCCATGCAAAAAATGCAAGTGGTCGCGCCCGAGGTCAAGCAGATCCAGGATCGCTACAAGAAATACAAGATGAACGATCCTCGCAAACAGGAAATGAACAAAGAGGTGATGGCGGTCTACAGCCGCGAAGGCATCAATCCCATGGGTAGTTGTATTCCCATGCTCATGCAATTTCCCATCTGGGCCGCGCTCTATCGCATGCTCGGCGGCACCATCGAGTTGCGCCACGCCCCATGGATCGGCTGGATCCATGACCTCTCGGCCAGGGATCCTTACTATATCCTTCCCGTTCTCATGACCCTTACCATGTACCTGATGCAGAAGATGACCCCCACCGCGAGCGTCGATCCCGCGCAGCAAAAAATGCTCGCCTTAATGCCGCTGATGATGGGCTTTCTGTTCTTCCGCTTTTCGGCCGGCCTGATACTTTACATTTTCACCAGCAACCTGGTAGGCATGGCCCAGCAGTATTATTTGAATCGCAACAAGCCCGTGCCGGCCGCCGCCAAAGGAAAGTTCAAAAATAAAAATGGTGGTTGACGCCGCCTCTGGCAGTACGATCTCGGCACGGTTCGATGCCGTTCCGGCTTTTTGATTTACGGTTCGATGCGGTTATCTTTTCCGGGTGCCCCACTCTTCGCCGCCTTCGCGAAGGGCGGGCGTTTGGACCGAGTTACCCGAAGTGGAACGCCCACACGCCGAGCCACCGTGTGCAGCTTTCGACCTTAAGCAATCCGTTGCGGTTGGTTTTTAGCGCCCCGTGCAAACGGCGGGCAGAGGAAGGTGAATATGGCTCCACAACCTGTGCGCTCTCCATCCACCACTGAACTGCGGCTCGACGCCGCCAAAACCGAATCCGAGCTCCGCCGTTTTCTCGATTCGGCGCTAGCGTCCATGCAGCTCGAGCTCACCTATAAAATCACCAACACGCCCGCCACCGATGGTGGAGCGGACTTTGCCGTCGATTTCGATGGCCCAGACTCCGCGCTCCTTCTCGATCGTCAAGCCGAGCTGCTGGTCGCCTTTGAATACATCGCGCATCGCTGGCTGCGCCTCGATCCGCGTCAGCACGACCTGGTCCGCTTCGATTGCGGCGAATTCCGCGCCGCCCGTCTCGAAGAATTGAAACTCTCCGCGCGCGTAGCCGCCCAGCGCGTCCGCGAAACCGGCCAGCAATTCCGCTTCAATCCCATGTCCGCGCGCGAGCGCCGCATCCTGCACCTGGAACTAACCGGCGCCGCCGGCGTGCGCACCTCCAGCGACGGCGCAGGCGAGCGCCGCCACGTAATCATCTATCCAGCCACCCCCAACACCAAGTAGCCGCAGCTCTCTGAAGTGTCTTGCCGCAGCAGCAGCTGCAGGCCGCCTCAGTTGCGTCGGGCGCAGCCGTGGCACAGCCAACCTGGCTGTGTGCCTTGAATGTACAGCTCTAGGCGAGGTGTTGATTTCGAAGTTGACGGTGGGTTGTAGTGGTCTTGAATTTTGAACGTCTCTACGCGTTTACTTTAGTTTTCGACTGAGCGGTTGCCGTCGATTTTCTGCGCCGCGTGCTAACGCCGCCGCGCGAACTGTAGCAACCCGCGCCTTCACCATTTTCTTCACCAGCGCAATCGGCAGCGGCTTCTCCGCCGAAAACTGGATCGTCCCTTTCGAAATGGTATACCCCGCCAGCTCCTTCTTGAACTCCTGAATCACCGCCGCGGTAGGAAAAAAACTGCAGTGGTCCGAAAACGCCGCGAACCACACCAGCACGCCGTTGTATCTAACCGCCGGAATCCCATAGCTGATCGCCTCAGCAGCCTCCGCCGGCGCCGCTGCCCGAATCGCCGCTCGAATTTTGTTCAACGTGCCGCGCGCAGGTTCCGGAACCCGCGCCATATACTCATCCACACTCTTCGGCGCTCCCTCGCCCTTCATAGCAGCACCGCGCCCACCCGCCTTTGCAGTCCTCATTCGCGGATGCTACAAGAACCACCACTCCAAGTCCATGCACCGGTATTTTGACTCTAGCAGCGTCCGAGCCCTTGAATTGTCCTTAGCAGTTGCCGGTGGGTGGCGCACCCTTCGCCGTTAAGGGTGCGGACGTTGTCCCAGCGAGACGTGATTCTCCATCCACCAATCCCCAGGCCGCAACCATCGCAGCCCAACTAACCAACCATCTGCAGTACAATGTCGCCAAGATTCAAACAGGAGGTGACATGCGTCCCGACAACATCGAAGTTTCCTGGGATTCCGCCAAGTCGAAGTGGCTCATCCGCATCCAAAACGGCGAAGAAGTACTTCGCCGTCATTGCGACGCCCCAAAGAGCGCCGACGATCAGACACTTCGCGCCGCCGCCCAGAAAACCGTACAAGACGAAGGCTACGAACTAGACCCGGCGCAAATCACCATCCGCCATTAGGCCGGACTTTTTGACGTTACGTCGTTGATCGTCCGATTTATGCTCCCATGTCGCCAGGCTTTGGAGCCTCGAACACAACTCTAGCCGTTGGCCCGCCCGAATCGATATCCGCCGGCACCGACGCATACTCATCGTCAATCTCACGGGCAAGGCGCCTAAGTTGCTCGAAAGATTTCGTCGAATCACACGCATCCAGGCCCATCCCGCGCTCGTTCATCAGCCTTTCAAAATCATCCAGCGACTTCTGAAAGCCCTCTACGCACCAGCTCCCCGGCGCGAACCCGCCGCGGAGTCCCTCCAGGATTTTCACAAACCCGTATGCCACTTCGTCGAATACCTTCACCAGCTTGATATCCTGGAATCGCTTCCTATCTTTGAAATCGAGCCACCGCAACCCGTTGACCACCTCCGACGTACCCAACCCCAAAGCATCCGCAGCGCACAATCCATCTTTACCGTTCGACGTTTTCGACTTTTCTTTCGTTGTTGCCGTTGGTTGCCGCACCCTTCGTCTTTAATCCGACCGCCACCACCCAAAACGGGTTCGCCGTCGGGTTTCGTCCCAGCATCGAAGATCAGATTCGCCGCCGCCGTTGTAAACCGAGCCAGCAACGTATAGATTATCGTTCGAACAGTGCAGCAGAGCGCAAAATGAATCTAACCCTGCAAAGCCAAACCATCGACTCCGTAGTAGTCATCCGCTGCCAAGGCCGCATAGTCCTGGGCGACGAGATCCGCGCCCTCCAACTGGAAGTAGGAAAACTACGGCAGCTCAAAAAGAAAGTAGTCTTGCAGTTAGCCGAAGTGAATTACATCGATAGCGCCGGCCTGGGAGCCCTGGTCCGCCTGGTCGGAATGTTGCGAGTCGGCGGTGGCGGACTAAAACTCTGCGAGCTCTCTCCCTTCGTCCACAAAGTTCTTCAAGCCACGCATTTACTAGGCACGATCCCCAACTACGCATCGGAAAAAGAAGCCGTAGAAGCCTTCGCCGAAGCCGCAGGCCCCCAGGAAAAAACGTCTCGCACCCACGGCGCAAAAATCATCTGCCTCGACAGCTCCAACGACCTGTTGGCCTACCTGAAAGCCCTGCTCACCCAAGCAGGCTACGAAGTCTTCACCGCCAGAGAGCTCCCCGACGCCAAGACCTTCGCACTGACGACCGGCGCCCGCATAGTGATTTACGGCCAAGGAATCCACAGCAGTGACTCAGTAATCGAAAAGTTTCACGACAGCTACCCCAACGTAAAAGTGCTGCCCCTCCCCCCAGATTTCTCCACCGCCGAAGCCAGCCAAGCCAGCGCCGACCTACTAGCTCGCCTCCACTCCGCCCTAACCACCCACCCGTAGCCCGGCGTATCAGTCGCCGCCCCCTAAGTAATCCGCACCCTTAAGGGCGAAGGGTGCGCCACCCAACGGCAACTGCCAAACAAAAATAGACTAGCACCCAACACGCTGATGCGCTGGCTGCTGATCGAAGCGGCGCAAACCGCCGCTCGACTCGACCCCCAACTGCATCGCGTCTATCTGCGGCTGAAGCATCGCCGGGGAGCGCGGGTTGCCAAAG
>Ga0302325_10031626_pt1 | contig 10884 bp, 8 predicted proteins | sample Palsa_T0_2_FD_201948 | JGI IMG/M metagenome (GOLD analysis project Ga0302325, IMG submission 201948) | Peat permafrost microbial communities from Stordalen Mire near Abisko, Sweden - Palsa_T0_2 | ecosystem: Environmental > Terrestrial > Soil > Palsa > Peat permafrost | place: Sweden: Abisko... | reverse complement strand
TTTTTCGAGTGCATGATCTCGATCAGACGCAGCACCTGCGATTCGGGTACATTTTGGTCCTTGTCTCCTTGTATTATGAGAACAGGCGCGCGGAGCGCATCGACGTAGTTGATGGGAGAAATCGCCTTTAGCCGGGCGGTATCATCCTTGGCTGTGCCGAGACGCTCGGCCCATACATTGTAGCTTGTTTTCCAGGCGCTGTCCCTGGCTTTGCCCATGATGTCGTACCAATCGGTCCACCCGGAGACGTCGACCGCGCAGCGGTAGAGCTCCGGCGTTTGAGTGACGCCCCATAGGGCCGAATATCCTCCGAAACCGAATCCGAGAATTCCGATGCGTTTGGGATCGGCGATTCCGGACTTAATCGCCCAATTCACCGCGTCGGTGATATCGTCTTGGATGGCCCCTCCGATTTGGCGAATTGATTTCTTAAAGGCTTCGTCACCGAATCCCTGGGATCCCCGATAATTTACCTGCAGAACGGCATAGCCGCGATTGGCCAGCAACTGCACGATCGGATTGTATCCCCAGGAATCCCGGCCCCACGGGCCGTTATGGACAAAGAGCACCAGCGCCCGTGAGCCGGCGCGGGCTCCAAGCGGAAGGGTGAGATAGCCGTGGAGTGGCAATCCGTCACGAGCCTCAAACCGAACCGGTCGCATTTCCGCCATCTCGTCCGGCCGAATTGCGGATACACGGGAGGTGAACTTGGTCAACGAAGCCTTCTTGTCGTCGTAAACATAGTACGTACCGGACTCGCGGTCCGACCAAGATAGTATCAAGAACATGTTCTCGTCACTCGATGCGGACTCTATCGTATTGACCCGCCTTGGAAGCGCCGCGTCGATCTCCGCTTGTATTCGAGCGCGCTTCGGGTCGATCCACTTTACATTCGGCAGGTCGGTGACGTAACGCAGTCCGACAACCCGCCTTCTCGCCGAACTGTTGAGCAATGCTTCGTAGTCGATTCCGTCGAATAGGAAACCGCCTCCCTCCGGCGAAAAAATGTCGTAGCTCTCATTTGCGCACACTGTTTTCACAGCCCCCGTATCAAGATTGAGCCGAGCCAATTCCCAGTAGCCGTGCACCGAGACCGAGCGGACAAAAACGCTTCTTCCGTCAAAATCGAAAACAAAGGGCACGTAGGGGTGGCCGCTCTCATTGCGACGGTCGAACTCGATCCATGGACTGTTCGAAGAGTCTCTAATGCGGTAGTGAATCTCGTCGCGCCCCCGTCGCGCCGCGACCAAACGTATCTGGCCCGACCGGTCAGCAACCCACTTCACGACATCGCCGGGATTTTTCTCCACTAGCTTAAAGTTTCCCGTGACATGATCCATGCGAATGACGTCTGGGTAAACGTTCTCCTCAACCGAGGAATCGCGGCGAAAGGCCGTCTGGGTCATCAAAAGCTCATTCGAATCCTTGAATTCGTAGATGATGTTGAGCCCAGGCGCGTCGTAGCCCGACTCGCGAGCCTGACCGGTCAATCCGACCCAGCGACTCCCATCGACGTCCATGGCGGACCATCCATGTCCGCCCTCGTACGCGAGCCGAGTGGGCCCCAACCAGCGAAAGTGATCAATGAGCTCCTCAACGCCGCCAATGGTATGGTGGATATTGAAGACTTTGTTGGATTTGAGATCCTGATAGTGCAGCGACGACTTGTCGTCGTGAGTGGTCGCAAAAGCCACTTGTTCCCCGGTGGGTGAGAGGGTCGCTCCCCAGACTTCAGCCGTCATGGAAAAATCCTCGATGGGGATTTCTCTTGGAGCCGCGACGGCGCCGGCGGCCAAGAGCCCAAATAGGCAAATTCCGCGAGCGTGTTTCAAGATATGGATACCCGGAGAATCCCGTTCGGCGGGCACAGCGATATGGGGAGACCGATCCTGTCGATCAAGAGTAAAGGGGCGATTTGAACAACGATGCCTATCGAAAACTCAGGTGCGCAACTTGCTGGCGCCCTTACGACCGCTATTCCGGCATCCTCTTGACCGACCCGGTGCCGATGGGCATAGATCCGAAGTATGCCTACAGATGCGCGACTTGGTTGGATCCATGAGTCGCCCCAGGTTACGGATATCCTGGCGCACTTGACCGACCTTGAGCAGGATCTGTGGCACCACCGCAACCTCAGGATCGGCATGATATGGGGTGGTGTTTCGCTTTGTATCGAAATCTTCGTTTGTCGTGGGAGCTTCGTTTTCGCCATGAAGAGCGATCGTGAGCTCGCGGTATACGCGTTGCGTGCCTTCTTCCTCCCGGCCATCGTCTACGTCCTATTCCTCCCGTACATCATTCGGTCGAATAAAGTTTTTCTCGCGTCTACAGAACGCGCAAAGAGGCTAGGGCTTATGGCCAAGGACTGCCATCTGGGTGTTTTGCGACGGTGGTCATAAGAGACGCGCAGCCAGGAGCGTCGAATTCATCGGCCACGAGAACACCGAAATCGCCAAGCCCCTGAGGATCGCGCGGGCGATTTTAGGCGCGGCCGCCGCGCCGCCGCCCTGCGATCCTCAGGGGCCTTGCGATGTGCACAACCGCCGATCGACGCTCTATCAGGTATGGTGCGTGTGCCCGGGATCGAACCGGGATCAATGGCTTCGTAGGCCGTCCCAAATGCTGGACGGAAACCTAAGCGCCGCTGATTGCTTCGACATCGACGATATGGACAATTTTTGCCGCATGATCCGGCCAGAAGGTTATCAACCAGTCGTCGTGCAGGACAACCTCGGCTCTCCGGCCCTGAGCATCCGTTTGCTGGTAATCGCCTCGAGTAAAAGGCGCGGCCGCAAGTTGCGAAAAGAACGTCTCCAATCGCCCAGCGTCGACCGCCTGCAAGAGCGTCGCCACGCAGCGGCTGTTCAAAGTGTAGTCGTATCCCAAGCCGCTCACTGAGCCGACTTAGCCTGTGCCACCAATGCGCGCACTTCTGCGGACGACAAACTGCGGCCGGCCCGCGCTTCATCAATGCGGTGCGCCAATTCGCCCTTCCAAGCAGGATTCTCGACCTTGGCGCTATGGCGGAAATAAGCCTCAACTTCCCGCCGTTCAGCAGCGGTCAGTTGCTGGATTTCACGAATGATTTCACTGGCGCTCACATCAGGATTGTGGGTCGGATGACCGAGAAAAGCAAGCGGTCGCCGAGGCGGATCTTCCCGATGAAGCCAAGGCCCTGGGAATCGCGCGGGCGATTTTAGGCGCGGCCGCCGCGCCGCCGCCCTGCGATCCTCAGGGGCCTGGCGATGTGCACAACCGCCGATCGACGCTCTCTCTGGTATGGTGCGAGTGCCCGGGATCGAACCGGGATCAATGGCTTCGGAGGCCACTACACTATCCATTGTGCTACACTCGCAGGAGCCGGCAGAACGAAAATCAGGCCATGAGCCGAAGGCGGCGTCAAGCCGATGCCAGAGCCCGGTCCAGCCGCCGCAGCACCCGTTCGCGCCCGAGCACCCGAAACAGACCGTAGAAGCTCGGCCCGACGCTCATGCCGGAAACCGCCAAACGCCCCGGGTGGATATAGTCGCCCGTCCCGACCCCGTGCGAGGTCGCCAAGTTCTGAACGACCGCCTCAAGCGCCGCATCGCTCCCGAAATCCGCCGCCTCCATGGCCGTGCGAAGCTCCGCCAGACGCATCTTAGGATCTCCCTTCGCGTAGATCTTCTCCTTCGCCTTGGGATCGGTCGGATATTCCTCGCTGAAGAAATAGCCGATGAACCCCGCCAGATCCTCAACTGAGCGGACCTTTGGCTGGCAGAGCGTCAGGACCTCGCTCAGATAGCCCGCATCGGGCATCCCTCCCGGAAAGGTGTTCTGCCGCACCAGATAGTCTTTCGCCAAAGCGACATACCGCTCCGGTGATGACTCGTGGAGGTAGGTCATGTTCATGTGCGCGAGCTTCTTCTCATCGAAGCGCGCATTGCTCTGATTGACTCCGGGAAGGTCAAAGAGCCGGATGATCTCCTCGATCGGCAGCTTCTCCCGGTCGCCCTTCGGCGACCAGCCCAGCAGGCTGAGAAAATTCACCAGAGCTTCGGGCAGGAATGCCCGTTTCTGGTATTCCTCGATCAACGCACCCTGATCGCGCTTCGACATCTTGCCCGGCCCGTTCTGTTTGAGAATCAGCGGGATGTGCGCATAGATCGGCGGGGTCACTCCAAACGCCTGAAACAGCTCCGTGTGCTTGCTGGTGTTGGACAGATGATCTTCGCCGCGGATGGCGTGGGTCACCCGCATCGCGATATCGTCGACCACATTGACGAAATGGAAAACCGGCTGGCCTCCGGAACGAACGATCACGAAATCCTTCTCTTCGAGGCGCTCCACGCGGCCCCGAATGCCGTCCTGAATCACCTGAGGCTGGCCCGAAATCTTGAAGTACACCGCCCCGTCCTTCTCGTAGGTTCGCCCGGTCGCCTTGAGGCGCTCAAGGTATTCGCCATAGATGATGGCGCGCTCGCTTTGGCGGTAGGGTCCGTAGTCGCCGCCCACGAGCGGGCCCTCGTCCCAGTTCAGGCCCAGCCACCGGAGGCTCTCATAGATAAGATTCAGATACTCTTCGCTGTTGCGGGTGGCATCCGTGTCCTCGATCCGGAGGATAAACACGCCTCCCGTATGACGGGCGTAGAGCCAGTTGAAGAGCGCCGTGCGCGCGCTTCCAATATGGAAGAAACCTGTGGGACTGGGTGCAAAGCGGACGCGGACCTGGGACATGGAAGGGATTGCTTGATTGCGGCTTGAGATTCGCCGGAATGAGCAGCAAGAACCAAGCGATGAGCGCTGTCAAAGCCCCACCCTTCGATCCTGCCGACTTCGCCCTTCGCTTTGAAACAGCCGCCGTGAAGGCCGGATTTCGCCCGGAACTCATGGGGACTGTGGAAGGCTGGCCCCTCAAGGCCTTCACCAAGCGCACCCCCGGGCCGCGGCCGCGAATCTACCTCTCGGGCGGCATGCACGGCGATGAGCCGGCGCCCCCGCTGACACTCCTCTCCATGGTCGAAGACGGACTATTCGACGGCCGAGCCGTGTGGTTCCTGTGCCCGATGCTCAATCCGACGGGACTGGTCCGCGGCGTGCGCGAGAATTCCGCCGGTGTCGACCTCAACCGTGATTATCGCAGCCTCGTCTCGCCCGAGATCCGCGCGCATGTCGGCTGGCTTCAGCGGCAGCCGAACTTCGACGTCGCCCTCAGCGTGCACGAAGATTGGGAGTCGAAAGGATTCTACCTCTACGAACTCAATCCCGACAGCCGGCCAAGCTTGGCCGAAACCATGATCGGCGCGGCCAGGGAGGTCTGCCCGATCGATCTTAGCCCGCTGATCGATGGGCGCGAAGCGAAGGGAGGGATACTCCGGCCCGTCGCCGACCCGGAAGCGCGCGAATTATGGCCCGAGTCGATCTACTTGAGGGCGCACCATACGCGCCTGGCCTATACGATCGAGACGCCTTCCTCATTTCCGCCCAAGCAGCGGGAGGAGGCCTTGCGCGCAGCGCTCGGCGCGGCGATTGCCAGTCTTGTCAGCGGCTGGGAGCCCATGGCGGCGGCCAAATCGGGTTAGAGAGCTCCCAGCGGCGCGCCCGCCCGGCCTGCCTCGCTCAAGGAAATCCCCCGCGCCTCGCAAAACGCGCTCAGGTCCGCCGGAAGCGGAGCCTGGTAGCAGCCTCCCCCGGCTCCCGAGCCCAGATCAATCGAGGCGCAATGCAGGGCTTGGCGCGGGAGCAACAGCTTCGCCTCCAGCGCCGCATCCCACCCGCGGTCGATGAAATCGAGGTACAGGCGGGCATCGGGCCCGTAAATCTTATCCCCCACCAGCGGGTGACCCATCCACTGGGCGTGCGCGCGGATCTGATGCTTGCGCCCGGTTTCGGTCACGACGCTCACAAGGGTACAGCCGCCCCCCACGGCCAGCGGCGCAAAATGGGTGACCGAGGGGCGGCCGAGCGGATCTACCGCCGATTTGATGAAAACCGGGCTAGAGGTATCGTCGCCCAAAGGCTGGTCCACCGTGACCGGGCCTTCGACAAGCCCGGTGAGGATGGCGAGGTACCGCTTGGCGACGCGCCTCTTCTGCATCGCCGTCTGAAGCCGGGCCGCCGTTCGCTCGTCCTTGGCCATGACCACGATCCCGCTCGTCTCCCGGTCGAGGCGAAACACCAAGTGTATGCGAGGCAGCCCGGTCGATTCGCGGGCCGCGCCCACAAGACTGGACCAAGGCCCGTGCTTCGAGGGGTGACAAACAACATCTCCTGGCTTGTCGACCACCAGCAATTGCTCGTCCTCGTGGGTGACCCAGCCACGGAATTCCTCGGCGGTGATCAACCGCGCCGGCCCCTGCCCCGATCGCCTCGGCCAAGCACACGCCCGCCCCCCGAAGCGTTCGCCCAAGGGCTCCCCGCCCGTCTCATCGCCGCTCATTTCGCCCGAGCCTTGAGGCGGTAGCGTTCCAGAATGAAGGCCGCCACACGCGCCGCCAGTGGCTTGGGAACCTTCGAACTCACAAAGGTCTGCACTTTGTTCTTCCATCCGGTCACGACCATGCTGCGGCCGGCCCCTAGCGCGTGGAGGGTCTCGAGCACCACCGCCTCACAGGACTGGCTCATCTGATCCGCCACGCTTCCGGCCTCGAGACCCGCGCGGCGGAAGAATTGCGTCGTCGTCGGACCGGGACAGAGCGCGAGGGTGCGCACCCCGGAGCCGCGAAGCTCCTCATTCAAGGCGAGGCTCCAGTGCAGGACGAAGGCCTTCGTCGCCCCGTAGGTGGCGAGAAATGCGGTCGGCTGGAATGCCGCGGTCGAAGCCACCGTGATGATCGCTCCCCCGCGGCTGCGCAGCGCCGGCAGCAGACGCGCCGTCAGGTCGACCACCGCGCGCACGTTCACATCGATCATCTCACCCTGAGTTTCCGCGTCCGGCTCGGGGAATTTCCCGTAAGCACCAAAGCCGCTGTTGTTCACCAGAAGGACCCGGCCCGCGGGCACTATCTCATTGAGAAAAGACTCCACCTGCGCCGCGGCAGCCGCAACCTCGGACGATTGTGATAAATCGCAGGGTATGTGGCGCAGCTTAAGCTGCGTTGGTAAAGGTATGTCGGGAGGCCGCCGAGATAAGTTGCAAAACGCGAGATCCGGCTTCAGCTTTGCACTCAGTTCGATGAACGATTTTCCAATTCCGGAAGATCCACCCGTGAGCACGACGGCGGAGAATTCATTCAGTGCTTTGGCGGGGGATGGCATAGATCGGAACCCTTTTTCGGGTCGGACACAGCATCGACCGCGGTCGGCCAATCGATCCCCAATGGATCGGTGCGCCAGCATCGTTCGAGAACGGCCCGTGAACACAAACCAAGGAGAAATGCATAGCCATGAACAGACAAAACCACCAGGAAGTCATCGTCTCGGGCATTCATCTCGATCTCACTCCGTCCTTGAAAGAGTTTGTTCGCGAGAAAACTGAGCGACTGTTTCGGCATGAGGAACACATTGTCCGAATGCGGGTGGAGTTGGAGTGCGACCCAAAAGAAGAGGTCGCGACGCGTTTCAAAGCCAAGGGCCACATCATCATCCAGGGCCCCGACATGAACGCCGTGGTCGAAGCGTCCGAATGCCACAAAGCGGTGGCGCTCCTGATCGATAAGCTTGATCGAATGATCCGTCGCCGCGCCCGGCTGTTCAAAGTGCGCCGCCGGACAATCGAGTCCAACGTCGAAGCATTTGACGCGGCCCTGCCCGAGGCGACATAAGTCGCCGCATGCTGAAGTCCGGTCTTCTCAATCCCGCCGTCCTCGCCCTGATCGCGCGGGTGCGGCATACCAACACGCTCGTCATCGCCGACCGCGGCTTTCCGTTTTGGCCGCAGATCGAGACGGTCGACCTCTCGCTCGTGGACGACATTCCCACGGTGCTTCAGGTCGTCGATGCCCTGCTGCCTCATTTTCTGATCGGAACGGTATTCGCCGCCGAAGAGTTTCTCCGCGCCAATCCGGCGCCGATCCAAGAGGCGATGCGCCAGCGGTTCGCGGGCATCCCCCTGCGTTTTGAATCGCACGTCGATTTGAAACGCCGCGTCCCGCAAGCGATCGGCCTGATCCGCACTGGCGACACCATTCCCTACGCCAATCTCATTCTAGAGTCCGCTTAGCGGAGGCCAAGCCCAGCGCATCGGGTTGGCTAGCGGAGGGAACCGGGCTACCCGCGGGCAAACTCGCTTCGCTTGCGGCTGTATCCGACATAGATCGCCAGCCCAATCAGAAGCCATACCGCAAAGCGGAACCAGGTAATCACCGTCAAGCCCGTCATCAGGCCCCCGCAAAGGAGGACCGAGATCAAGGGGAACCAAGGAACCAGGGGAACCCTAAATCCGCGGCGGCGTTCCGGTTGGCTCTTGCGAAGGACGATGACGCCAAGGGAAACCAGAACGAACGCGAACAGGGTTCCAATGTTGGAAAGGTCAGCGGCATCGCCTATATCCACCAGGCCCGACGGAATGCCCACCACGGCGCCGGCGATCCAGGTCGACCAATGAGGCGTGCGGTACCGAAGATGAATCGCGGAAAACAGCTTGGGCAGGAGGCCGTCCCGCGACATCGCAAACCAGATCCGTGTCTGGCCGTACTGAAAAACAAGGAGCGAGGAGAGTATACCCATCAAAGCGCCGATAATGATGACGGATTGGAAGAGGGGATGTGTGCCAAGCGCCTTGAGCGCGTAAGCCACCGGAGCATCCGCGGCCGCCCCCGAGACAAACGTCGTGTACTTCATCATTCCAAGCAGGACGAGCGCGACGCCCACATAGAGGATGGAACACACGATCAGCGAGCCGATGATTCCAAACGGGATGTCGCGTTGCGGGTCCTTTGCTTCCTCAGCGGCGGTCGAAACCGAATCAAATCCGATGTACGTAAAGAAGATGATCGCGCCCCCGGTGACGACGCCGCCAAATCCGGACGGAGCGAACGGGTGCCAGTTGGCTGGCTTCACGAGCAAGCCCCCCACCACCAGAAAGGTCGCGATGGCCCCGAGCTTCACCAGGACCATCACGTTATTGGTTCGGGCCGATTCGCGGATGCCGCGCACGAGCAGCACAGTCAGAACGAAGACCATGAGAAACGCCGGGAAATTGAACCAGGCACCCGTGAGATGCCCATCGGCCCATACCGGCCCCGACCACCGGTCCGGCAAATGGAGCCCAAAAGTATCGAGCTGGGCCTTGAAATACCCGGCAAAGCCGACCGCCACCGCCACATTGCTCACCGCATACTCCAGGATCAGGTCCCAGCCGATGATCCACGCGAAAATCTCTCCCAGGGTCGCATACGAATACGTGTACGCGCTTCCGGCGATCGGGATCATCGACGCAAGTTCGGCGTAGCAAAGGCCGGCAAAGCTGCAGGCGACCGCCACGAGAATAAAGGAGACCGCGATGGCGGGCCCCGCCGCAGGCCGGCCATGCATCAATGCGCCGCTCAGGCTCCCGTGCTGGAGGAGGTTCGCGATCAGATCCATGACCTGCGCGTGCAGAATGGACGGAGCCTCGTAGTGTTCACCCGCCGCCGCCGTGCCCGTGAGGACGAAAATTCCGGACCCGATAATGGCGCCGATTCCAAGCGACATCAAACTCCAGGGGCCGAGGCTCTTCGTCAGGCGGCGGCTGGGCTCGTCCGCTTCAGAGATCAGCCGGTCGATCGACTTGCAGGCAAGCGCCTGGGTCCAGGCTCGGCGCTTCTTTGGAGAGTCTTCGGCAGCCGGTTGCGTGGCGGGCATGGAGAGCGGCGCCAGCACGCGGGAAAAGGCCTGCGTTGGCAAGCGGCGGATTCGAGCGCGAGAACAGCCGCCTCCATTTCCCGATCGGCCGTTCCTCATAGGCGATTGCGCGCGCCGTGAGCCAGGTGGTTGCCCGCCGGCAGGTGCTGCATTTCGAATAGGTATAGAGTACGATCATGGGCCCGGTTCCACCGAATCGCATTGCCTCCTAGGAGCAATAGATTATTGATAGGGCCGACGGCCGGCAGCCGTCGTTTCGTGACCGCCCTGCGCCCAAGACCTTGGATTTCGCTCGGCTTCCTCCGGTCCCTTGGCGGCCGAAAAGGAATGGGCCTCGCGCTCCTCTTATCCGCCGGCTGGCTCCGCGCACTCGAATCGCTTCCAGCCACCTTCTTCGTCGTGGTCGAAGCCACGGGCGCGCTGCCGGTCCCTTCGGCATTTACATTTGCCCGCACGAATGCGGCACAAACGATGGAGCGGCGCGGCCTGCGCGAGACCTCCGACCGCAACGCGGCGGACTGCCTGGTTCGGGTCCTGGTATTCCCGAATGGCGGCTGGCGGATGCTGATCTCCCTGGCTGGACCAGGACATGCCGTCCCCGACTCATGTGCGCCGCTTCCCATGGTGGATGGCGGCCAGCCCTATGCTTCGGATGAAGCGGACGCGGGCCCTCAAACCTTTATCGAGTGGGTGGCGTGGTATTACGGACCCTGCGAAGAGGGATTTGGCCCCTATGGGTATCCATTATTTCGTGACCCCTTTCCCGCGTTCCGGTCCGGCCGCCGCCTCGCCGGGCCGGAACGCCTGCGCCCAGCGCCCATCCGCGCCCACCACCCAGACTATCGGGGAGATTATGTGCGCTCGCTGCCGCACTATGCCGTCGCGGCAGGTCCCCCACCCCCCGCGCGCTCCGAACAGGCGCCGCGAAGCAACTCGGCTGCGCCTCGAACAAGCGCTTCCGGCTCCTCCGCCCGGCCGCTCGCCCGCTCCCCTTCACCGGCGCCCCCGGCATCCGAGGCCCGCTCCCAGCAAGCGCCCCCTTCCGCAAAGGCCGCGGGGGCGTAACAGAACATCGGCCGCGGGTCTCTGATCGGCGCAGCGCATCAACCCGCGCTGTCACCT
>Ga0302325_10031624_pt1 | contig 10885 bp, 7 predicted proteins | sample Palsa_T0_2_FD_201948 | JGI IMG/M metagenome (GOLD analysis project Ga0302325, IMG submission 201948) | Peat permafrost microbial communities from Stordalen Mire near Abisko, Sweden - Palsa_T0_2 | ecosystem: Environmental > Terrestrial > Soil > Palsa > Peat permafrost | place: Sweden: Abisko... | reverse complement strand
ATTGCTATTGCGATCGGCGCGCCGCGGTATGTGCCGCGCGTCGTTGATGCCGCGAAACTTCAGCAGCTGCAGCTCGACATGGAAATTGAACTCAAGCGCCTCTATGCGCTTGCAAGATCCGCCTTGAAGAGCTGAGATCCCGTTCGGATTATGTCCATCGCCGAGTCTGCGAAGCTCAATGCGAACAGTCTCTTAGCTTGTTTTCCTCACCGGGTGTGCGAGAATCGATTTTAACCACTAAAAATGGTGGGGGTAACTGTGCTTCGCGTCGTCGGCATATGCCGTGCGAGCTGGCACACTTGCCAAACCCGTTTGACACGAGATCGGACTGGATGTCGACCACGACCCCGCTGCTCGATAAGCCTGCGGATCTCACCGCCTCAGATGTTCTATCCGCCAGCGCCTGGAACGGGCGCACGGCGAAGCCCGTCGTGGGACTCGACGTCGCCTGCACCAAGATTGCGGTCGACTTCCAGAATATGCGCCGCGAATCCGTCGAAGAGTGCGTGCGCCGCAACCTCGAATTGTTGCGCGAGGTGACCGCGACCGACTGTGCGTTCGCCGCGGCGCTCACGGGCGATGAGCTCCTCGTTCGCGACGTGCAGGTCGCGAACAGCGCATTTTCCCAATGCCGGCCTGACGCTCTGGATGGGGTAAGCGTCGAGGCGTTCCCTTGGCTTAAGTCGCGCCTCGAGCATCTGCGGCTCTCGGAGTTTCGCGACACGAGCGCGCCTAAACCTGAGCAGGCGGCCGAAGCTGAGCGCTTCGCCTCGCTCGGTATCGGTTCAGTACTTCTCGTGGTGTTCAGAGTGCAGGGCAAGCCCGCAGGCCTGCTGGGCCTTGCGCAGTCGCTTCCCCGCGGCGCCTGGGACGTCAATCTGCAGCTCATGATGAAACTCATCGGCACGAGTCTCGCGACGGGGCTCGATCGCATGCGCATCGAAACGCGGCTCGCAAAACTCGAGGAGCGCACGACTCTATCGCAGTCGGCCGCCAACGATGGTCTGTGGGATTTCGACGTCGAGAGCAACGAGGTGTACTTCTCGCCGCGCTGGAAGGCGATGCTCGGCTACGCCGATGAGGACATGCAAGGCTCGCCCGACTGGCGCAGTCTCGTTCATCCTGATGATCTGTCGCGCGTGCAGGCCGCGATCCGCGATCACGTCGCAGGCAAAGCGCCGACTTTCGAGAGCACCCATCGCATGCGCCACAAGAGCGGCGAGTGGCGCTGGGTCGTCAGCCGCGCCAAGGCGCGCGTCGATAAGCACGGCCGGCTGTTGCGCCTGGTGGGCGTGGAATTCGACATCACCGAGCGCAAGATCTACGAAGAGGCGCTGTTTCGCGAAAAGGAAAGCGCGCAGATCACCCTGCAGTCGATCGGCGATGGCGTCATCACCACCGATGCGCAGTCCACCATCGACTACATCAACCCGGTCGCCGAGGAGCTCACCGGCTGGCGCCTCGAGGATGCCATGGGGCGTCCGGTGGAGGAGATCTTCCGCGCGTTTCACGAGGAGACCTGCGAGCCGCTGGAGAATCCGCTGTCGGTGTCGATCCGGCGCATCCGCCCGATCAAATCGGTGCGCCCCATGCTCCTTATCCGGCGCGACGGCAATGAGCTTTATGTGGAGAGCACCGCAGCGCCGATCCGCGACGGCGCGGGACAGGTATCAGGCGGCGTGCTCGTGTTCCATGACGTGAGCGAGTCGCGGGAGCTGAATCGCAGGCTCTCCTATCACGCGAGCCACGATGTCCTCACGGGACTCGTCAATCGCCGCGAATTTGAAAGCCGGCTCGAGCGCGCGTTGAAGAGCGCGAAGGCGCGCGAGGCCTCCTACGCTTTGTGCTATCTCGACATCGACCAGTTCAAGATCATCAACGATACCTGCGGACACAGTGCTGGGGATGCGCTCCTGGGGCAGGTCGGCGCGCTCCTGAAGGCGAAGGTGCGCTGGCGCGACACGCTCTCGCGCCTGGGCGGGGATGAATTCGGGATTCTGCTCGAGAGCTGCTCGCTCGATGAGGCCATGCGCACCGCCGAAGCCTTGCGCGAGGCGGTGCGCAACTACCGCTTCACCTGGGAGGACCGCGTGTTTCGCCTGGGGGCAAGCGTCGGCGTGGTGCCGATCGCGGCCGACAACGAGGATGTCGCCTCGATTCTCTCGGCCGCCGACAGCGCCTGTCAGGCGGCGAAGGAAGGCGGCAGGAACCGCGTGCACAGCTTTGCAGAGAATGACATCGAGCTCATGCGCCGCCGGCGTGAAATGCAGTGGGCGGCGCGCATCAATTCGGCGCTGGAAGAGGGCCGCTTCGAACTCTTCCGCATGCTGATTCAGCCGCTGCAGAAAGTTGAGGTCGGCACGCACTATGAGCTGTTGCTGCGCATGCGTGATGAAAGCGGCCGTATCGTCTCGCCGAACGACTTCATCGCCGCCGCCGAGCGCTACGGCATCACCCCGGCGATAGACCGCTGGGTGATCGAGAATGCATTCCGTTGGCTCGTGTCCGAAGCGGATGAGCGTGAGAAGCTTGCCATGTGCTCGATCAACCTGTCCGGTCAGAGCTTCGGAGATGACAAGTTTCTGCCCTTCGTCATCGACCAATTCCATAAGAGCGGGCTCGATGCCTCGAAGATCTGCTTCGAGATTACCGAAACGGCGGCGGTTGCAAGCTTCAGCCAGGCGAATCGCTTCATCCAGGCGTTGAAGGAGCTCGGCTGCAAGTTTGCGCTCGATGACTTCGGCACCGGCTTGTCCTCCTTCGGATATTTGAAGCACTTTCCGGTCGATTACCTGAAGATCGACGGCAGCTTCGTGCGCGAGATTCTGCGCGATCCCATCGACCGGGAGATGGTCCGATCGATCAATGAGATCGGGCATTTGACGGGCAAGCAGACGATCGCGGAGTTTGCCGAGAACGCCGAGATCATCCAGATGCTGACGAGCCTGGGGATCGATTATGCGCAAGGTTACGGCATCGCCCAGCCGCAGCGGGTCTTAAAGTCGGCGGTCGCCTGAGGGCCTAAGTCAGCTGCCGCGAAACTCGAGCCGCAGCGACAAATCGATCGCGCGCACGTGTTTGGTCAATGCGCCGATCGAGATGTAATCGACGCCGCTTGCCGCGATCGCACGCACCGTTTCCAGACTCACCCCGCCCGAGGCTTCAAGTTTGACGGGCTCGCGGCGCGCGCGGTTTCTGGCGACCGCCTGAGCGAGGTCCGCTTGAGCAAAGTCATCGAGCATGATGATATCGGGCGCGGCGGCAAAAGCTTGCTCGAGCTCCGCGAGCGTCTCAACCTCAACTTCAACCTTAAGGTCGGGCCGTTGCCGGCGCGCCGCGCTCACTGCGGCGCCCAGCGAGCCGGCGGCGGCGATATGGTTTTCCTTGACCAGAAACATATCAAAGAGCCCGATGCGGTGGTTTTGCGCGCCACCGCAGCGAACCGCGTATTTCTGCGCGCTTCTCAGGCCCGGGAGAGTCTTGCGGGTGTCAAGAATCGTGCAGCCGGTCCCCGCGACGGCCTCGACGTAGCGACGCGTGGTTGTCGCCGTGCCGGAGAGGGTTTGCAGGAAGTTAAGAGCGGTGCGCTCGCCGGTGAGCACGCCGCGCGCGTGGCCCTGAATCTCCACAAGGAGCGCATTTGCCTGCACGGCGTCAGCATCGTGCGCGTGCCAGGTGAGGCGGATCGCAGGGTCGAGCAGGCGGAAGGATTCATTCGCCCACGCTGTCCCGCAGAGCACTGCATCCTCGCGGGTGATGACACGGGCGTACACCTCCTGGCTCGCGGCAACGAGCAGGGCGGTGACATCGCCTGCGCCGATATCCTCACGCAGCGCGGCGGCAACCTGCGCGCCGACATCCGGCGCGGCTGCGTCGGTGAGGCCGCGAGCGTCTAAAAGGGCAGGCCGTGAAATGCCGACCCCATGCACAGGATCACAGGTATGGACAGAACGAAGTTGATGCGCGAAGCCATGCCTGCGGTCTTGCGCGCTGCGGCTTTCGCCGCATCGTCCGCGGGCACGAGCCCCAGGATCTTCTTCTGGTTCGGCCAGATGAATACCCATACGTTGAGCAGCATGATCGTGCCGAACCAGGCGCCGATGCCGATGATGAGTCCGTATTGATCCTTGCCGCCGTGACCCAGGGTGAAGGCATTCAGAAAGTTATAGGTTCTCGCCAGGTACCAGGCGCCGGTGAGCCAGGTCGCAACCGCCCCCCAGCGAAACCACCATAGCGCGCGCGGTGCGATGTATTTCGCGATCCCTGCGCCGCCCGGACCGCCCTTGTCCGCGGCCGCTGCGGCAAGTCCCGGGGTCTGTATCAGGTTGAAGTAGAAAAGCAGCCCAATCCAGGTGATGCCGCTTAGAATATGCAGCCAGCGCGCCAGGCCCAGCTCGTAAAAAGAACCGGGCGTCAGGCCGAGACCCCAGACAATGAGCATGATCAGCACTGCAAGGAGGACGCCGGTCGTGATGGCGCCGCGCACCGAATTAAGCGGATTCATGTCTGAAAAGCCTCCCTTAGGCTGAGATGCCGCCTTGAAGGCGGGCCAAGTTATTGTTCTGACTGTGTTTAACCGTTCCCGGGTTTGAAGAATAGGCGAGGACCCCCCATAATTCAATGTGTCACGCGATGCCATGCCGCGCCCCGAGTCCCCGTGTACCAAGATCTGCACCCTGGATCGGGCTGGTTTGTGTATCGGCTGCCTGCGCACGGGTTCGGAGATCGCATCCTGGCTGTCGATGACGAGCGCCGAGCAGTGGCAGCTCCTCGCCGTACTGGCACAACGCCGCAGGCTGCGTGCGTCGCAATTTGAGCCCGGCGCAACTTAAGCCGGCCCCACCGAGGTGAATGGAAAATGGACATCGTCGAACGCATCAAATCCGAGCTGCACTCAAGCCCGGTGGTTCTTTTCATGAAAGGCACGCCCGATTTTCCGCAATGCGGATTCTCGGCGCAGACGGTCGCGGCGCTGCGCGCCTGCGGCGCGGACTTCAAGCACGTGAATATTTTCGAGGAGCCGGAGTTGCGCGAAGGATTGAAGCGCTACTCGAACTGGCCGACCTATCCGCAGCTCTACGTCAACGGCGAACTCGTCGGCGGCTGTGACATCGCGCTTGAAATGTACCGCACGGGCGAGCTTAAGAAGCTGCTCGACGAAATACAGGCGACGGTCTAAAACCAGCCGAGCGCTCCCGCCTGCGTCTCCGCGTCGCGAAAGCTTTCGCGCAGCCGGTTACACACATAGCAGAAGACATCCGCGGTGCGCTCGGCGTCATACGCGGCCGAGTGCGCCTGGGTTGAATCCCAGCTGAAGCCTGCGACCGTGACCGCTTTGGCAAGCACCGTCTGCCCGAGCGCGGCGCCGGCAAGAGTTGCCGTGTCGAAGCAGGAGAAGGGGTGAAAGGGGTTGCGTTTCAGCTCCGCCCTTGCGACCACCGCATTCAGAAACCCGAGGTCGAAGGCTGCATTGTGGCCGACCAGAATGGCGCGCGTGCAACCGTAGCCATGCAGAGCATGGCGCACCTCACGAAAGATTCTTTGCAAGGCGTCGCGTTCGGGCAGCGCCGGGCGCAACGGGTGGAAGGGGTCGATGCCGTTCACGATGAGCGCCGCCGGATCCAGCCGCGAGCCATCGAAGGGCTGCACGTGAAAGCTGTGTGTCGCACCGCGCACCAGCACGCCCTCTTCGGTCATGTCGATCCTGACCGCCGCAATCTCGAGTAACGCGTCCGTCGTCGAATGAAACCCGCCGGTCTCGACATCCACGACCACCGGCAAAAAACCGCGAAAGCGCCGCGCCATGAGTGCGGCTGCAGGAGCACTCGCTGGCGTCGTCGGGGCCTCGGTAAGAGCGGTGTCCAATGCGATGTTCATGCGCCAGTGTGCCTCAAGGGGCGAGTCGCCATGTCATCTGTTCGCCGGCGCGCAGCGGAACGAGTTGCTCCTCGCCGAAGGCGAAGCTCTGCGGAACCTGCCAGGGACTTTCGATGAGCCTGATGCGCTCTTGGTTCCTGGGCAGGCCGTAAAAATCGGCCCCGAATTCCGACGCAAAACCTTCCAGGCGCGCCAGGGCGCCGGCGGCCGCGAACACTTCCGCGTAGAGTTCGATGCCCGCGTGGCTTGAAAAAATCCCGGCGCAGCCGCAGGCGGTTTCCTTCGCCGCGCGCGCGTGCGGCGCGCTGTCCGTGCCGAGAAAGAATTTGGGATTGCCACTGGTCGCCGCGCTGACGAGCGCGCGGCGATCCTCCTCCGCCTTCAGGACCGGCAGGCAGTAGTGATGCGGGCGGATACCGCCTGCGAACAGCGCATTGCGATTCAAGAGGAGATGCTGCGGCGTGATCGTCGCCACGATACCGGCGCGCGCGGCGGTCACGAACTGCACTCCGGCGCGGCTCGTCACGTGCTCGAGGACGATCCGCAATTTGGGGAAGCGCTCAACCAGGGGTGCGAGCACCGTTTCGATGAAGCGCGCCTCGCGGTCAAATACATCAACGCCTGCGTCCGTGACCTCACCGTGCACCTGCAGCACAACTCCCACTTCGCTCATGCGCGCGAGCACCGCGTCGATGTGCCGGATCTGTGTCACGCCGAATTCTGAGTGAGTGGTCGCCCCCGCCGGGTAGAGCTTGCAGCCCCAGACGATGCCGCTTGCCTTCGCAAGCTCGATCTCGGCGGGGTCGGTTCGGTCGGTGAGATACAAGGTCATCAGCGGCTCAAATTTCGCATCGCGCGGCAACGCCGCCACGATGCGCTGCCGGTAGTCGCGCGCGAGCGCAGTCGTCGTCACCGGTGCAGCAAGGTTCGGCATGATGATGGCGCGGGCAAAGCGCGCCGCCGTGAACGGCAGTACGGCGCGTAACGCCGCGCCGTCCCGTAGATGCAGGTGCCAGTCGTCGGGTCTGCGCAGGACGACAGTGTTCACGCGCGCGAGCGGATGCGCTGCAGGATCTTCTGCCCGAGGAGCAGTTCGAGCGTGTAACGCACTCCAAAGCCGGTAATGTCGGTATTGATATGCGCAAGGCCGCCGGTGCGCTGCGCCGCGGCGAGATCAACATGCGCCCAGGCGCTCTCAGCGGGTACAAAGCGCGACAAAAAGCGCGCCGCCAGAATATGGTCGCCTTTGCCTTCAATCGCACACTGCAGAATGTCGGCGACCTCGCTCTCAAGGTCAGTGTCAAAATCCGCATCAAACGGGAAGCTCCAGACCCGCTCACCGCTTGCGCGGCCCGCCGCCAGCAACGCTTCGTTCAACGCCGGTCGGTTGGTAAAAACGCCGCTCATGCGTTCGGTGAGCGCGGTGACGCAGGCGCCGGTGAGTGTGGCGAAATCGAGCATGAGCCGCGGACGCGTCCGACCCGCGAGCGCCAGGGTGTCCGCGAGCACCATGCGTCCTTCGGCATCGGTGTGAATCACCTGTATCGTGACCCCGTTCGCTGCGCGCACGACTTCCTGGGGACAATACGCGGTTGGACCGATTCGATTGTCGGTGATCGCAAGCCAGGCATCCGCAGCGATGGGCGCGCGCAGTTCGGCGAGTGCGAGCAACGTTGCGAGCGCGACCGCGCTGCCGGCCATGTCGATGTGCATGTGGAGCATCGAGCGGTGCGATTTGAGGTTCGTGCCGCCGGTATCGAAAAGAATGCCTTTGCCGACGAGCGCGACTTCAGCGCGCGCATTGCGCCGCCCCGCCGGGCGGTATTTCAGGTGGGCGATCCCGGCGTTGCGCGCGGCGTTGCCGGCGGACACGGCGAGGAACGCATTCGCCCCCAGGCGTTTGAGCCGACGCTCATCGAGAAAGCTGAATGACAGCCCGGCGCCGCGGCAGAGCGTGTGGATCGCGCGGCGATAGCCGCGTGCGTCGAGGACATTGGGCGGCAGTGCGGTAAGCCAGCGCACGAGATTGTTGCCGCGAGCGGCGGCACGCGCGTAGGCGAGGTCGATCGGCTGATTGCCGGAGAGAACAATGCTCGCGATGCCCCCGGGCGCGCGCGTGCTGCGGTAGCTCGGCAGCGCGAATGCCTGAGCCAGCGCCGCCGCGAGCAGCGAGGCAAGCCCGAGTGACACCTGCGCACGGCCGTCGAGGACGGCAATACCCAGGCTTTGCGTGACCCCCGAGGAGGCCTCTTTCAGCATCCGTCCCGCGAGCGCGAGTTTTTCGAAGGCGCTCGCCTCTGGGCGGCAGTAGCCGAGCACGGCGAGCGTTTGCCGCGCGTTCGCAAGCGCTGTGCTGCGCACCGTGCCGGCCCGTGCTGGCTTGCGAGCATGCAGCTTCTGCCAGCGCGCAGCTTCAGGCAGCTTCGCCAATTGCTGGGGCGTAACGCGTTCCGGCACGATCACCAGGAGCGCATCGAGGCCTTGGGCCCTGGCGGCCGAAAAACCGCCGGCCAGCCGCGCGATGCGCGGCTCGGCGGCCTGTGGCAGCAGGGGTGCGCTCACCGTGCGCTTCAATTCAGACAGTTGGTCGCGTGTCACGCAGCTTGACCCTTGCGAGCGAAAAAAGGATCATTGATCTGGTCTGATCGATGCGATTTCTCTCGCGACTTGGCTCGCGCATCCTATCACAGCGAGCTTGCGACCATTTTCGAAGCTGATGACTGAATCGCCCAAGCTCGAAGATCTCGACCCCGTTGAGACACAGGAATGGCTCGAGTCGATCGACTCGGTGCTGAAAGCCCGTGGCGCCGACCGCGCGCACTTTCTGCTCGAACGTCTCATCGATTACACGCGGCGCGCGGGCGCCTATTTGCCCTTCAAGCCGAACACCGCCTACGTCAATACGATTCCGACGGGGCTCGAGCGCGAGTATCCGGGCAACCGTGCGCTCGAGCGGCGCCTCGAAGCGTATATCCGCTGGAACGCCATCGCGATGGTCGTGCAGGCGAACCGCCTGTCGTCCGAGTACGGCGGGCACATCTCCACCTACGCCTCCTCCGCGACACTCTACGAGGTCGGCTTCAATCACTTCTGGCGCGCGCCCTCGGAACGCCATCCCGGCGATCTGGTATTCATTCAGGGGCATTCCTCCCCCGGAATCTATGCGCGCGCGTTTCTGGAGTCACGGCTATCCGAGGAGCAGCTGCGCCATTTCAGGCAGGAGGTGCAAGGCGACGGCTTGTCCTCGTATCCGCATCCCTGGCTCATGCCGGACTTCTGGCAGTTTCCGACGGTGTCGATGGGGCTCGGCGCGATGATGGCGATGTTTCAGGCGCGCTTCATTCGCTACCTTGAGCACCGCGGGCTCACCAAGCCGTCCGATCGCAAGGTCTGGTGTTTTCTCGGTGACGGTGAGATGGACGAGCCGGAGTCGATGGGCGCGCTCACGATGCCGGTGCGCGAGAAGCTCGACAATCTGATTTTCGTCATCAATTGCAACCTGCAGCGCCTGGATGGCCCGGTACGCGGCAACGGCAAGATTATTCAGGAGCTCGAGGCGGCATTTCTCGGCGCCGGCTGGAATGTGCTGAAAGTGTTATGGGGCTCACGTTGGGATCCGTTGCTGGCGAAGGATCACAAGGGCCTGCTGCGCCGCGTGATGGAAGAAAGTGTCGACGGCGAATATCAGAATTTCAAAGCCAAGGGTGGCGCCTATACGCGCGAGCATTTCTTCGGCAAGTACCCTGAGCTTAAGGCGATGGTCGCCAACATGTCTGACGAGGAGATCTGGCATCTGAATCGCGGCGGACACGATCCGCGCAAAGTCTATGCAGCCTATTGGGCGGCGACCACGCATAAGGGCCAGCCGACCGTGATTCTTGCCAAAACCGTGAAAGGTTTTGGCTTGGGCAAGGGTGGTGAGGGCCTCATGGGCACCCACCAGCAGAAGAAGTTGGATTCCGAGGTGCTCGCGGCGTTTCGCGATCGGTTCCACATCCCGATTTCCGACGAGGACCTGACGCGCCTGCCGTTCTACAAGCCGGCGGACGACTCGGAGGAAATACGCTATCTGCGCGAGCGACGGATTTCCCTCGGTGGCTATTTGCCCGCGCGGCGGCGCGAAGCGGCGCCCCTTGCGATCCCGGCGCTCGAGGCTTTCGAGGCGATGCTCGAAGGCACGGGCGATCGGGAGATCTCCACGACCATGGCCTTTGTCCGGATCCTCACGGTTCTTCTGAAGGACAAGAACATGGGGAAGAACGTGGTGCCCATCGTCCCCGACGAGGCGCGCACGTTCGGCATGGAGGGCCTGTTTCGCCAGATCGGCATCTACTCATCGGTCGGACAGCTCTACACGCCGCAGGACTCCGAGACGCTGATGTCCTATCGCGAGGACAAAAAAGGCCAGATGCTGGAGGAGGGCATCAACGAGGCGGGGTCACTGTGCTCCTGGATCGCGGCCGGCACGGCCTACAGCAACGTCGGCATCAACATGGTGCCCTTCTACACCTTCTACTCCATGTTCGGATTCCAACGGGTCGGCGATTTCATCTGGGCGGCGGGTGACATTCAGGCGCGCGGCTTTTTGATTGGCGCGACCGCCGGCCGCACGACGCTCGCGGGTGAGGGGCTGCAGCATCAGGACGGTCACAGTCAGCTCGTTGCGACCACCGTGCCCAATTGCGTGGCCTACGATCCGGCCTATGCCTATGAACTCGCGGTGATCATCCACGACGGCTTGCGCCGCATGTTCGTCGAGCAGCAAAGCATTTTTTATTACATCACCTGCATGAATGAGAACTATGTGCAGCCGCCGATACCGCCAGGCGTGCATGCGGGAATTCTCAAAGGAATGTATCTGCTGCAGATAGGAGGTCGCGGTCGCGTGCGGGCGACACTGCTCGGATCGGGCTCGATTCTGCGCGAGTGCCTCGCGGCAGCCGCCCTTCTGGAGCGCGATTATAAGGTGCCCGTGGATGTCTTCTCGGTGACGAGCTTCAGTGTGCTG
>Ga0302325_10031623_pt1 | contig 10885 bp, 11 predicted proteins | sample Palsa_T0_2_FD_201948 | JGI IMG/M metagenome (GOLD analysis project Ga0302325, IMG submission 201948) | Peat permafrost microbial communities from Stordalen Mire near Abisko, Sweden - Palsa_T0_2 | ecosystem: Environmental > Terrestrial > Soil > Palsa > Peat permafrost | place: Sweden: Abisko... | reverse complement strand
ATGTTACCAGAGCTGGCAGAGATGTTTCATAGGAGGTTCAATACCAGGGAGCTGAATCAATACAGTTCTTGCCCCCAGAATGGTTCTCTAGTAAAGCATAGCCTTGATATCATATGTTCCTTCATTGAAACGTTAATGTTCACATGCTATCAATGCTCTGCTCCTACACCTTGAAGCCAAATCAACCCTTAATTCCTCTTTCCAATGGTTCTCGAACTACTAAAGGCAGTCATAGCACCAGTGGTTGTCAGATTCGTGACGCAATACTGATTTTCAATGTACTATAGCTCGAGGAACATTTAGAGCATAACTCCTGTTTTGCTTTTTTGAATGTTCCCTAATCTGAGGAACAATCTGAAAACCAGTGGCTCGTCGCTCTACGATTGTTCCATAAGTCATAGTTTGAAACGCAGCTTTGCGCCACGAATTCTGACAACCACTGGTGATAGTATGAACATACTATATCTCCTCTCCATATTCTCACCAACACGTAACTCCGACGAATATTCGGCCGGCTCGTTCCCAGGAGGTATGTCCACATTATAGCTATCCCTACTCGTGCCTTCCCCGTGTGCAAAGAACCATCCATACGATCGCACGCTATGCCCAAGGAACTGTATGTTTTGTTGCGTTTTGTGGCCGGATCAGCAATCGAGGTAGGCATCTGCTGCTGCTTGTATGGCGGCGCAAGTGTCGGGTTGGGCAACTGGAATGGGATCCTAGTTTTCTTTTAGGATTAATCCCAGGAATTTGGTTGCACTGGACGCAGTTAGTTCTGCTTCCTCAATTCGAAGAAGGGCAGCTATCGTACTTGAATTGCCAATTACCCCTGCTGCTGGAAACTGTATTTACCAGCGCCACACCACCGCGCGTATTCAAAAGTACCTGTGTTCCAATCACGTATGGTGCCTTCGAATTTGGTATAATCAGCTCGAGGTAGGTGGTGCAAAGCGTAGTATCGAAGAGTGTCTTGTCGTGGTCGATGGTCATGGCTTGGCGGAGGAGGTCTTTGATTATATCGACGGCTCTGGTATTATCTTGGTATGCTGCTTTGGAAAGAGCTGTTGAGGGGGCTCCGACGGTGACGGAGGAGAGGTATGCAGTTGCTGCATGTTGGAGTTCTGAAGACTGCAGGCTGCCTTTGCTGTTGGCGCGAAGCTGCAAGCAGTGCGATGCCAAAACTGAGGATGGAAGCAGACATGCTGATTGGCAACCAAATCGCTTACTTCGACGAAGATGAAATTTGCTGAAACTCCATCTCGATCTTTCGGACTTTCACGAACAGGTCTTTAATAGTGGAGCCAATAGAAGGAGCCTGTAATGTAAACATGTGCCAATTTTGTGGGATAGGAGGTTTTCCTGTTCCCAAATCCTACTAGATTGGAATAATGTATCTTCTCCGCCTGGTCATAGAGGATTGTATTTCGTGAATAATTTACTATGTACTTCTCTGTTTGAAGACAGCGCTATTACCTCGCATTGCTTTGTTTCAGCTTTAAGATATCTTCCACCACGGTTGCAGTAGAATTTTCGTGCGATGAAATTTATTTTGGGACTGATATGCAGCAGGTTGTTATTGAAGCGAGCTCGCTTAAATAGCTTCGTCCTCCCCCTTTCTCGCTTATGGCACGTGATATGCGACTGTCACGTGATTGAAATGCTCCTTCGTGCTCTCAACCTTAAGCTAATTCAACATGACGAAAAAAACAGGCCACCTTCTTGCAATGATTTCGTCAAATATGATGAAACCTGAAAGAACCCATGCTCAAAATGGTTCCGCCGATCTGTTGAAACTCCATCCTTTTTCTTCCCAAATTCCTCGCAAAATGGTTCCTAGTACGGTTTAGCGAGAATCTGAGGCAGACCTTCGGGAATGCAAGGGTGCCTCCAGAAACCTCAAATGTAACGCTATTCGCCAGCGGACGAGCATTCTCCCGCGCTTACCACAGGTATGGTCCATCGCCTTTGCGACACGCGATAATTGCTTTTTTAACTCATGGGCTTTATAAAATATCTGGGAAGGGTCCTCGAAATCTTTACCAACACGTATCCCCACCCAAAACAATCATGTCCTATTTTCTGGCGAGATATCTCTACAGAAAGTACAAAAACCGCAATCAGGCTTCAGAACCAGACGAATTAAATGAGCACCAAGGGCACCAGCAAGTCCCAACCTTTGAGGACCAGCCTACCACGGAAAGCGGAGCCGATGGTGTCAATGGCCATGCTGCTCCTTTCGAAAAAGATCCCAGCGCAGAATACCGACAGGTCCCAGACAAGAAGCGTAGTCAGAAGCTAAAAAGTGTCCCCCTATGCGAGCATCAGCTTGCCGCTGCCAATGGAACCAATCCTCTGAACGGAGAAGCTGCTCTTCATGAAAAGGCTCCTGAATCTCACTATCGACATATCCCAGATGAGAAGCGCGGGTCCAAGAACTGTCCAGAATGCATCGCAGAGAAGAAACGAGACAAGAAATACAGGTGGAAGCTGATACTCTCGCTCTTGATCCCCAATATGATGGCTTCTATGGATCTGACCATTACCGCTTCGGCGTTGCCAATAATCGCCTCTCATTTCAGTATGTTCTACATCAATCAAGAAACTCATTGCTAACTGCTCCCACAGACAAGCTTAACCAGTTCAATTGGATTGTCAACGCATTCACCTTAGCATCCACCTCCTCAGTACTCTGTTACGGTCAAATATCCGACGTTTTCGGGCGCCATACCGTAATACAGGCCGCTATACTCTTCGTGCTCATTGGTAGCGTTCTGGGAGCTGGAGCACAAGCATGGGCTATGTTGCTGTTGGGTCGTGGCTTTCAAGGACTCGGCTTTTCTGGACTTACAGTTGTCACGAGGTTGATTCTGTCAGACAAAGTCTCCCTCCGAGAGAATGCCAAAAACAACACCTTGTTCAATCTATTGAACGGGATAGCAATAGGAGTTGGGCCTGTCATTGGCGGATATCTGACTAAAGTATGTTTTATGTGATCGAATTTCAGAGGCTCAGCTAAAATCATCAGGCATCTTGGCGATGGTGCTTCATCATCAATGTACCCATCGCACTTGTCAGCCACATCTCGGTGTTCTTCCTCCTGCGCAACGAACTCGTCAAAGCCCAACCCCACAGGCGACTAGAAGAGGATGGCACAATCACAGTCATTGAGACACCAACTCTGCTCCACAAACTCTCCATTATTGACTATGGCGGAATGCTTCTCTTTTTCTTCGGGGCTGGACTCATCGTGCTAGGTCTTACTTGGGGCGGCATAGTGTATTCATGGCACTCTGCTGCCGCTTTAATTCCCCTCATTACAGGAAGCATTCTCTTCCTGCTGTTCTTCGTCTACGAATACCTGATGTCGCCAGGTCGCATACTATCAAGGATCTTTCCATCCCAAAGTCCCTTGGTTCCTCTTAGTATCTTCCGAACAAGAGATATGGGTATACTTGCCTACTGCAATTTTTCAACAGGCATGGCCCTCTACTCAGTCTTCTACTTCATCGGAATCTGGTTTACCGTAGTGAAAAACTACAATTCTGGAAGGGCCGGAGCACAATTGACATACTATCTCCCAGGCTTGGGTGTCGGAGCCTACGCCGCAATGTTCTCGTGTAACGTCTGGCCGAGAATGACTTTCTGGCCGCTGTTTCTGGGATGTACCTTGGAGCCGTTGGGAGTTGGCATGTTAACATGGGCTCTGAAACAAAATGGTCGTCCTGCGGTTGTTTGCGGATTGCTTGGCTTCGCTGGTGTGGGCACTGGACTCAGAATGATGCCCGGCATGCTACACGCAGTAGGCTTGCGATCTGGGCTCAAGTCTCGGGGTCTGGCTATCATGGGATTTGCTACTGGCTTTGGAGGTACTGTCGGTATCTCCGTTATGAGCTCGGTGTTCAGCAACAAACTCATCAACCACATCGGGAGCGCGACACACGTTACGACGAACACCACAGCAAGCGTTCAAAGCATCGCTGCTCTGCCACCAGAGATCCAGATAATTGTCAGAGGATGGTTCAGTGACTCTATCTACTGGGCTTACATTTCCATTCTTCCTTTTCTCGGGCTTGCTGGCGTATTGTCATTTCTTCTTGGGAACGTCAAGCTCACGGACCAGAAGCAAAATGCACAAGGTGAAATTGATACCAGTGGCAATGTTGAGGATGTTCCGTATTTGTGGTGGCTAGCTACTGCTAAGCGTCGGCGGGCAGCTCGAGAAGCTCAGATGTTGGAGTGAGGGGTTGAAATAATTCTTTTCGTTGTTTCTTTATGGCGCGAACAGCTTGATATTTTTCTCATCTAATAGTTTAGCAATTCTGACGTCCCTTATATAACTGTATATTTTCAGTTATTTCTGCACTTGGAAAACCTAGACACTTTTTATCTTCGATCCATGTCATTCTGCCTTGTTCTTTTGGCAGCTCCAGAGTTGATGGTTACGTGCAAACAGGCAAACCCTGAAGTTCTCAAAATGAGTTTTGGCTGCACTTGTTTTCCCCATAGCGAATGGCCAGCTTTGGGAAACTAATCCAAGTCTCTCAAATAGTAAGGTTGACTTGACATACAGCATTCTGAAAGCTTTCTCTGTGAGCCAGAATCAGTTTCAGTCACCTTACAGAAACAGCCATCCGAAATTGCCTCAGACAATAGTCAGCGTCTGTATCTCTCCCATCTTGCTGGTAGAAATTCCCCGAGTATCAATCGCTACCGTCCCAACTCGTCGGTACTCATTACTTCCATTAACTTTCTCAAGCACCAGAGCAACTGGGAACGCGCCATCAATTTTGTTGAAACCCATAATCACGCAAAGCACTTTGCGATATCCGTTCGAGCCTGGGAAGCCAACCGTATCTACGAACGGGTGCTCAACAATGTAACTGAACTCGGGCTGGGGCCCTCCATCATGGCGTGCCGGTCTCAAAGTCTTGTTCTCCAGATCTCGTATGAGCTCCTCTTCTGCGCCTTGTCGCCGTGGTAAATAGAGAATCCCCTGCCTGGCAGATGCAAAGTATGCTACCAGTGTCAGGCCTCTAAGTGTAACACGCCCTCTGTACACTTTACCATCATTGCCTTCCTGCACGCAGGAGATATTGAGGATCTCAACATCAGCGATGCTCATATCGTCTTTCAAACCTTGACCACGGGATTCTCTCTGGGCTTTAGTATTAAAGGGTGTATATGCCCGATACACGACTGGGCCTTGGACAGAATACCATGACCATGTTGGGAAAACGAGACGGCTCGGCCTAGAGAATGGTGCAGCTGTATGCCAAACGAGCAAACGAACAGCGTCTTGCTTCCAAATTCCAGCCAAGCATACGTCCTTGAGAGGCGTAGCTAGCCTGCTTGTAATACTAGCCGCGGCCATTACTCTGTCCTCTTCGAATGTGAGATGTCGCCTTGAGTACTCTTCTACTATGTTCTTTCTCCACAAACACATAAGCATCGTCCTGGTATGAGATTGGGGATTGTCTTGAAGCATGAACCGTTTTAGCTTCCGATCATCAATTGCCTGGAATCCGTCAGAAGGCGATGGGATACCGCACGGCCGGGTTTCTGACATGCTGTTGTCCAAGCATTCCCAGAAAAGTCCAGCTCTGGTGATGTACAGTACTCGCTGTGACAATAGCTGTTCCTGCAAGACCCAACCTCGTGTATCGAGGTCGCCAAGTGGTCGGCTTCGAACTTTACCATCGGCTTGCATCACGCTCCCGAACCTCACATTATCAGTAAAAGTGATAGTCAGTGTAGCATTGCCGTAAATAGATGCCATCTTCGGTGCCTCCTCGTCAAAATCACCGCGATCAGTCTCACTCTTCTGGACTATACACTGTTCAAAGATTAGGAACATCATGATTGAATAACAGCATTGAAGCTTGCTTCCAAGGATATAACATACCAGGGCATCAACCCAAACATAGTTGATATCAAGACGATTCGCGATCAAGAAGGCATCTTGGAGCTGTGTCTGTAATTGACTGAGGGGGATCTCTCTACAAAATGCCGCAAGTGACTCTGATGTGGTTTTAATACCGTGATCCTGCCATCTGTAGCTCAAGGTGCAGTAAGGCGCTCTCCTCGGCCTTCCAGTGACCAATCTGATGCGCCCTTCTTTCAGCTGACTCACGTCCACAACTCGCTTTGGAAGGACTGGCCACATGGTTTCTGAGAAAGGTCGAGTCTCAACACAATAATGGTATCTTAAGCATCGATTCAACCAGAATCCAGCAAAAGCCAACGCGCGCTCGATGTTCTCGCCCTTCTCTTGGAGCATGGACGCGACAGCTATGGTATCCTGGTAAGGTACTTTCCAAGATTGTCAGAATTCGAGGAACTTATATTGAGCGAGATTAGGGTCGACTTACATATCAAATGAGCATTTTCTTCAGGATATGGAACCATATCACTTAGATCGTCCGCTATTTTCAGTTTTCTTGTGCGTTGGACCATGTCTTCGATCATGTTTTCGGCTGCCTTTGGGCTGACAAGCCTGAGATTCTTATAATGTTCCCACGTCCAACTGCCAAATGGGTTATGCAGCTTAAAGAAGAATTCAGAGGGGAAGAAGTCTCGGCGATGGTCAAGTCGCCGTGGCTTTGGTAAAACATGGGGATACCGATCGTCAGCGGCAGTTTTGAGAAGTTCAAACGAATCCCAATTCTCGGCGTCGCATGCCAGATCCACTACCGATTTTCTGTCTTCTGTGAGACATTTTAAACTTGCCCCACGTTTCAGTAAGAGGGCTACCATCTCTGATGTTCCAGTGGAGGCTGCAGTTTGAAGAAGGGTCCTTGATTCAGTGCCAAGCAGCGCCGGTAAGCGGTAATTGACATCACCTCCTGTATCCAAGAAGTTCTGCAGCACCTCAAGACTACTTGTGGGGTCCATTTTCCAAAATCGCTCTAGCTACAAAGCTTGAGATAGGAGAGTGGGTCTAGTTGTGGGCAGAGATTCAGGCGTTGCTCAGGCCGGATTTTGGACGAAGAGATGCGCTGCAGGTCGGCATCGTGAGCCGTGCCAAGTCAAGATGACCGTAACGCGGCTTGTAAAAAGAAAACACTACACTAACTCAATATGGAATTTTTAAACTCTTGACTCCTATCGCTATAATGGGCTAGATTTGACCCATGGGTTCGCTCAGGGATATGCTAAGGGGCTTTGGATGGGCTATGAGACGACTTCTGCCGGCTTAAATTGTAAGTACAGGTGTGAGGCCAACAGAATTGCCGGACGTGGCCAATTCGCTTGATTAAAAGGCTATTGCAAAGGGTAGAAGTAAATTGTCTAGATGGCATCAAAAAAGGCTCAACAGGGTATAAATAAAACCAAAGCGCCGCCACAGACAATTTGGTCTCTCGTACTGTCGTTCGAACCGGGCATGAAACAAATGCTGGCCGTAAACACACGCCAGATACAACACGGCATGAACCCTCAAAAAGCCATCACATAATTGCCGAAATAATAACAAAAGCATAAATAGCAATCGTGCCTACAATAAGCAACGATACTCCCAGAGCCCACCAGACTTTATCCGTTTCTCCTCCTTGCTCTACCATCAGCTTCTTCTCTGCATCTCTCGATTTCGACTTCCTCACTTTTGTGAAGAAGGTACCGTAGACGTGTGGTGAAGGAGAAGAACATTTCTCGACATCTCGTTGAGTTTGAGGTTGCGCTGGCTGAGAAACATACTTGTATCAGTCGACACTCGGTTGCGCGATTAGCAGGCTGTACTTACAGATGTAGGCTCGGAGGCAACGACTTGGTACCCCTCCGCAATGTGAGCGCCTGCCATGTTCTGTGGTTTTGTGCTTTGAATCTGAAAAATCGGTAAATTTGGAGAGGAAGAATTACCAGAGACTGTGGAAAAGAAGAGAATATGAACAGAAACTGAAGTTATTGATAGTAGGAAATTTGAGGTCGTGTGAGCAAGATAAGGATATGTTGCATGTGAACGTTTTCTTATCTGAGGTCCGGTTCGGGAGGACCCTGCAGATCCATGCAGTTGTGATAAGCCCGCATGACACGCCTGAAGCACGACCCATGATTCGACCAGAGACATTTCTTCTTCTTTTCGAGGGATGTTTGTCTTATCGGAGGGTGTCGTGATTGGAAACTGCTTATGCTCCAAAGGAATAAAATGTGTGGTCACCAGAACTTTTGGCTCAGCAGGTCTGGTTGCTGCTGGAATGCTTGTGATTGTCATAGGGATAAGGGCTTGATGTCTCAGAGATTGGCATTAACCAGGCCACTCTCAAATTGGGCGAGATCCAGTTGGGTATCGGCTTCCTCATCCTTTCGCATCTCCTTTGTTGTGCTTTCCCCTTCTTGGACACCACAATACTCCCATCAAGTACCGTGCGCACATGAAAGGTTCTTCCGTATCCTGATTCCTTTTTGGAGAAAGGCTTACCAATATGCGCCATCCCCGAAAACGCTTGGTCATCAAAAAGTTGCACTCTAGACTCGAATCGAGGATATCCTATCCTTAAGACAGCTTCTGGAAGTCCGCAAACCTTCTTTCTGTCTTCTTCTGAAGAGGCTAGATCGGCGATCCTCAAATCCGATTTCTTTTGCGACTTGGCGAGAACTACGACGTACACTTATCAATAGACGTTATTGGGTTTTCTATTTGGAGATTTGGAGACATTTGAATCTTCCTTCCGAATTAGGATATTGATGACCTCGGGAGTCTGTATAGCACTAATCCCATACAATAACTTGTAGCTCAGTAGGAAACCTTCTGAAAGTTGGAAAGGATAAATAAAGTACTCCTGGTAAGTCTTTCTGCAGTTGTGCTGCAGTGTAATCGTTTTATTTCAAGGATATCACTGTTCAACTTTGTTTCAAACATAGTATTGTGTGCTTGTTGTAGGGGCGGAGATTGCTCTCGGCGTAATTTGTCTACATTGATGTTGTTGGGAAGTTGATATTTAGACAAAATTCTATAAGACGCCCGCGTTCTCGCTAAATTAAGCCCTTTTCAGGAGGTACTTGGATCTAGCAGGTCAACGGCCTTTATATAAAACCATAGCTTTTCACACTCATAGCCTTTCTTTCAGTAATAAAGCTTTCAATTTCAACTGTCAGGTGCTGGGACCAAGCAATTTAAGGACCATATAACTAAATTCCTTTGACTCTCATGGTCTTTCTTGTGAGGCTAAGATCTTCTAAACACCTGTATGTGGTGGTTCTCCCCCCCCCTTGGTAATGTGTCACATATCCGCGGTCAGTTATCGTTCGTTGTCAGTTATCGTCGGTACAAGATCTGAAATAAATCAAAGGGGCTCCCCATAACTTCCTCGTCTTTTGGTGAGGTTTGCAAGTATCAAATTCAAAATGGTCACGGAGTTTACCAATATGCGATTTTGACTCCCAGTACAAGTTGATTTTTATGAGTCTATAAATGATTCTCACCACCTTCCCACAGCACTTGGCCCTTGCATAAGGTAATAAACTTCAAAATTCAAACCTCCAATCCTTCGAGACTCGCCCATAAGTGGCACCAGGAACCTCCTTATAGATGTCCTCATATGCAGGCACCAAACTCTCGGGATCTTCGGCTTGCTTCCAGTAGCTCTCTCCTGGCCTTTTCAAGCACGGATCCTCCCACAATTTCTTCATCCAACCCAATGCTTCCGGCGTGGCGGTATCAAGAGGGAGATTGTATGTCCGGAAACGCTTATAACAAGTAAACAAAGCGATGCGCCTCCGCCAGCACGAACTTGACTTACCCACAAGACAACCCAGAAGAACGCATCCGCAATCCCAAACCTCCCAAAAAGAAACCCCTCATCCTCATCCTCTTTACCCAGCTTCTTCAACCTCTGGGCCGTGACCTTACGTGCATCTCCCCATATGGTCAACATCCTCTCAATTTCTCTCCTTGCCTTCTCATTTATTGGGATAGGCCCGGAATACTGCCCGAGGAAATTGCAACCGTAAGTATTTCTCATTTCTGTAAAGCCAGAATGCATTTCAGCTACTGCTGAGCGAGCCAGTGCACGGAGACGAGCATCTATGGGCCACAGTGGAAGATGAGAGTGAGACTCGGCAAGATATTCGGCGATAGAGAGAGAGTCAGTTATTGTTAGGGGTGCTTCGGAGGCGTCTTCGGTGGTGACGATTAGGCTGGTACGAAACCTGTAGGCGAGTAAGGGAGAGCGGATCCTTTGTTGACTACTACATTCAAAGTGGTTGGTCTAGAGTGAATGGAGAAGTACTCGAGGAGGGTCTCGATGCGAGCAGTCCAACCTAGTGGGATGAGTAAAGGCTAAGTGATGACCCCCTCATGAGTTAAATCTTACTGGAGTATCTTGTGTGAGCACCAATGAGCTGATATTGAACCTGTGGAGCAGAATGCGACATGTCGTTCATATAATTGAAAGTGTATTTAGTACCGAAATATGAAGAGTGTGAAACGAGATGAGTCGTGTGAGTCAGAGTGCAGGGGAATATCCGGAAGAGGTTTACTCTTCTCGATATTTCAAGCTTGAATATAAAATTATCATCAACCTGAGCGAAGATTGAAAGATATATTGTGACTCACTTCTGCCTCCAGAGAATCCACGAAGTGTAATAAGTGGGGTAGAAAGCTATCTTTTGGCTGCATGTTCGGGCAAATCCCCTTCCGTTCCAAGGCAGGTGACACTAGCAAAATTCATATAAATTCTGTTCGTTCCAAGACAAGGCCTTATCGATAATCAAACACCAACTTCACAGAAGATAAGCCCACGTATCATCTACTTTTTAAACACTGAGGTGTAGTTAATTTCTGGAGTATAGCCCAGCTTCACCGACCTTGAAATGTTGCTTCTTCATTGTTAGGACTGAAGTGCTGAATAATAATTGTTTGAGTTTGTTTTGAGTGAGCGTGAATGGTAAG
>Ga0302325_10031622_pt1 | contig 10885 bp, 5 predicted proteins | sample Palsa_T0_2_FD_201948 | JGI IMG/M metagenome (GOLD analysis project Ga0302325, IMG submission 201948) | Peat permafrost microbial communities from Stordalen Mire near Abisko, Sweden - Palsa_T0_2 | ecosystem: Environmental > Terrestrial > Soil > Palsa > Peat permafrost | place: Sweden: Abisko... | reverse complement strand
CTCGACGCAAAGCGGGCGATCGTCGTAGACCCCGGTGGGAGCTATGAGCGGATACAGTCGCGCCTGCAGGCGCTCGGGGTCGCCGTCGACGCGATCGTTCACACGCATACACATTTCGACCACGTCGGGTGCACCGCCGAGCTCCAACGAGCGACGGGCTCGGCGGCGAGCATCCACGAGGCCGATCGGCCGCTCTACGACATGCTTCCGGTGCAGGCCGAGCTCTTCGGAATGCGAACGCCCGTTGCTGCCGACGTCGACGGGGGACTGGTGGATGGTCGAGTGATTCGCGCCGGCGCGCTCGAGCTCGGGATTTTGCATACGCCTGGGCACACGCCGGGGAGCTGCTGCTTCGTCGCGCGCGATATGCACACGACACACCTTTTTGCTGGCGACACCCTCTTCCGAGGGAGCGTGGGCCGGACCGACTTATGGGGAGGCGACTCCAGCACCATACTCCGATCCATCCGCTCCAAGCTCTTGACGCTCGAGGACGACACGCACGTCGTTACGGGTCACGGCGTCGCGACGACGATCGGAGACGAGCGGGCCCGCAACCCGTTTCTTCAGGCGGGCGTGAGAATCACTTCTTGAGGTGGCCCTCTCGGCGCCGTCGCCGCGCGTCGGCGCCCTTGCCTTCGGCCTTGGTTCGATCGCTCGAGAAGGAGTCGTTGTGGTGAAACCGCGCGCTCGGCGCTGCCGCTTCGAAGATCTTGACTCGGTCGCGTGTCATTTCGATGAATCGCGCCTGTGAGCGGAGCGGTACGGCGCCGGGCTTCGGGACCACGCGCTCGTAGGTTCCGTCGCGCCGAAGCGTCCAGTTCTTTACGTCGTCGTCGATCTGAAGCTGCAAGATCTCAATCAAGCGGGCCCGAATGAGAGGGTCCTCGATGGGAATCATGGCTTCGACCCGTCGATGAAAGTTGCGCGGCATCCAATCGGCGCTCGCGATGTAGACCTCGTCTTTGCCTCCGTTGGCGAAGTGGAAGGCGCGCCCATGTTCGAGAAAGCGATCGATGACGGGCTGATCGACGAGCGCATTCATCTTGGCCACGATGCGAGCAGGCCTCCCAGCGCGCGCGTGCTGCGCCTCCCGCGCGATGAGGCCCAGAACCCGTTCGTGAAGACCACGTGGCGCGACGTCGAGCTTGTTCCAGCGAGGCGGTGCGCTGTAGCCCGTGAGCAAGTTGAACAAGCTCGAAACGTCCTCGCAAATGTCGGCGCGCGCCGTGAAGAGCGACAGGTCCGTGTAGAGGCGCGCCGTCGTCGGGTTGTAGTTCCCCGTCGAAACGTGCGCATAGCGCCGGAGCTTGCCCTTCTCCCGGCGCACGATCAAAAGGCATTTGGCGTGCGTCTTCAGGTGCAGCACTCCGTAGACGACGAGGGCGCCGGCCTGCTCGAGCATGCGTGCCCAAACGATGTTCGATTCTTCGTCGAAGCGCGCCTTGAGCTCGACGATGGCCGTGACTTGCTTGCCATTCTCTGCGGCTCGCACCAGGGCCTTGACGATGGGCGAGTCGCCGCCGGCTCGATAGAGCGTCTGTTTGATGGCCAGGACGTCCGGGTCGTCGGCTGCGCGCCAGACCATGTCGACCACGGCGTCGAACGACTCGTAAGGGTGGTGCAGGAGAACGTCTTGCTCGCGCAACACGGCAAATACGTCGCCCGCGTCACGTAGCGGCGGAACCGCGTGCGGCATGAACGGCTCGTCCCGGAGCGGCCGCATGTCTTCGCGAGAAATGCCCATGAAGTCGGCGAGGTTGGGGAGGCCTCCGACGGCATACACGTCTTTGTCCGGGTCGAGCTTCAAGGCCTTCACGAGCTTGGCCAGCGACCCCGGAGGGGGATCGCCGCTGACTTCGAGGCGAACAGCGTTGCCGCGCTCGCGCTTGCGAAGCTCTTGCTGGATCGACTGCAAGAGGTCTTCGGCTTCTTCTTCGTCGACTTCGATGTCGAAATTGCGGGTGACGCGGAAGACGTAAAGCCCCTTGATGCGCGCGTCGGGGAAAATGGTGGAGACGTGTCTCGCAACCAAGTCTTCGAGAAGAACGAACGCACGGGTCGCCGGGGTCTGGCCGCGGGTGTGCACGCCACCGACCGCGAGGAGGCGCGGGAGCATCGATGGAACCTGAACGACGCCGAACCCCTGTTCCGAGGTTCCCTCGCGCGTGAACATGACGCCCAGGTTCAAGCTCTTGTTTCGAACCTGGGGAAACGGATGGCCGGGGTCGATCGCGATGGGCGTCAGGATCGGAAAGACCTCGTTGTGAAATCGGGCATCCAGCTCCGCGAGCGATTCGGTCGAAAGGTCGGCCGGCCGCACGAACAGGATCCCGGCGTCTGCCAGCTTCGGCAAGAGGATTGCCAAGCTGCGCGATTGCGTGGCGATGAGCGCGTGAACGCGCGACGAGATGGCCGCGAGCTGTTCGTTCACCGTCATCCCGTCGGGGCCCATTTCGTCCACTTCGCCGGTGAGCTGCTGTTTGAGCCCAGCGACGCGGACCATGAAAAACTCGTCGAGATTGCCTGAAACGATGGCGTGAAACTTGAGCCGCTCGAGCACCGGCACCGCTTCGCTGTCGGCTTCCGCCAGCACGCGCGCGTTGAACTCGAGCCAAGAGAGCTCGCGGTTGAGATACCACTCGTGCGACCGGAGGTCGGGCGAGTCGGACGGAACGGGTAGGGCCGGCGTCGACCCGACCGCGGCAGGTACGCTTGCGAGCGGGCGTGTGCTCGGCGCTATGAGGGGCGAATCGGACGGCAGAGGACTGGCTGCGAGAATGTCTTCGATCAAGGAGCCTCGACGCGGCCCAATGTAGCTTAAGTGGGGGGACGACCGTCGGAGTCGTACCGGGGAAGCGCTTCGGCCAGGTCACGACGAAGCCAGACGTGGTCGTGGCCGAACCGTGCGGTTTCTCGATAGCGAGAGCGCACCCAAGCTGCGGCTTTGGCGCAGTGTCGGTCGAAGTCGTCCCAGGCGTCGGTTTGCGATAGGGTCGGGGCTTCGTCGAAAAAGACGAACGCCGCGGGCGGCCGAGCTTCGAGACGAGCCCGCAAGTCGGCCTCGTGCGCCGCTTGGATGGCCGCGATGGCTGCTGCTTGCGTCGCGCTAGGCCGGCCTCCGGACCCGCCGGCGAGCGCCGCGTCGACGTTGAGATCGTACGCATAGATGTACGGCGTCGCGCTCAAGCGCTCGGCGAGAAAGAGAAGGTAGGGATCCATCCCGTAGGTCTGGACCCTGTCGTCCGCGCCGGTGTGCTCGCGCAGGTACTGCGCTGTCTCTCTCATTTCGTAGGGAAAGAAGTCAGGTTCCGTGAAGTGCTCGAGATAGGCGCGGCTTTGCCGTTGCTCTTCGGACCACCTCCAGAGGAGAAAGTCTGCGTGGAGGTGAGGCGATTGCTGCATCGCCATGGCCACCGAGAACGCGAAGGAAGCGCTCACGACGATTGGGACGAGCCTCAAGAACGCCCGCTTGCGCGACGCGACGCGCGACCTTTCTGTGATCCACGCCGCGAACGCGAGGCCCTGCAAATGCACCCCGGCCGTCAGGGGGTGCAGATGGTACGGAAAGCCCTTGGCCTGGACGACGATGCTGCCGAGCGCGCATACGGGAACGATCGCGATGGCGAGGATCCGCGCCGGCATTTCGCGCATCAGCGCGAGCGCCGAGAAGGTCGCGGCTCCGACGAGGCCGAGAGTCGCCGGAGTCGCGATGCGCGGTAACGACATGAGATCGGCCGCTGAGCGCGGCCAAATGAATCGGTACATCGCCGGGACGTCGGCGATTTGAATGCGCAAGTAGGCGATCAAATCTCCGTGGCGAGCCAAAATGCAGAGCTCTACGACCGCCGCGAGCAGGCCGCCGAGCCCCACGGCAAGCACCGAGCGCCAGCGGCTGAGCGGCTGCTCTCGGTCGGCGATCAGCGCGCCGAGCTGCCCAATCGTAAAGAGCGCGTACGTCGGCTTTCCAAACCACGGCGCGACGCTGAGCGCGCCCACAACCACGAGAAGCTGCGCTTCGCGGCGGGGAGCGTTCGCGCCTTTGCGAGGCGCTTGCGCGACCAACTGGAGCGCGACGCTCGGGAGCATGAACCAATCGAAGAAGCTCTCTCTCTGCGCGAGATCCCAGAATCCGTAGAGCAGGTACTGCCCGCTCAGGACGACGCATCCCGCCACCGCCCACGCGGCGCGCTCGAGCAGCGACGGCGAACCCCGGGACCAGAGCCCGGGCAGACAAGCCCCGACGAACGCGAAAGTCGCGCCCGTGACGGCGAGGTCGACGACCCGCAGACGGTGGTCGTCTGCGCCGCCAAGCGCGAGAAACGCGACGTGGATCCAGTGGACCAGCGGGCCGTTGACGTCACGCACGTCTCGATAATCGACGGCGCCCTTCTCGATGGCCCACGCGATGTATTGGAAGATTCCCTGGTCCCGACCGAGCGCCGTTCGCGAAGCGCGCGCGTAGGCCAGTGCGACCCAAAAAAGGGGTGGAAGGCCAAGAACGAGCGGGGCGAGGGTCGCCCGCACGAATCGCGCCAACCGTAGAGTCGGCTTGAATTTCGAGGGGGTGAATGCGCCCTTTCCCGCTTCGTTTCGCGTGTTTAACATGCGACCCAGTCTTCCCTACCAGAGGCGCCGCGCGGGGACTGCTCAGACGCTCACCAGGTAGTCTCTTTGATTTCTAGGGGCAAACGTGGCCACAATTCCGCCTGTGATGACCGAGCCGGTCCGCCGTTTGGCAGTGCCCAACCAGGCGATTATCGAGCCCCGCGCGCGGGCATTCGCCGAAGCGCTGGGCGCCGCACGGGGCAAGCAAATGCTCATCGCGTTGCGTGGGCATCCTGATCCCGACGGGATTGCGTGCGCGATCACGCAAGCCCACATCGCGCAGCGTCTCGGCGTCGCGCAGACGACCGTGGGCTATTGCCACGAGCTCAGCCACCGCGAAAATCGCGCGCTCGTGAAGCTCCTCGGGCTCGAGCTTCGGAAAATAAAGAGCGTGCGCGAAGTTGGCCGTGTCGACTTTCTCGGCCTCGTCGACGCCCACGAGATCGATCCAGAGCTCACCGACGGTGCAGACTACGAAGTGCTCACGATCGTCGATCACCACCGGCCTACGTCTCCGCCGAAGGCCCGATTCGTCGACATGCGGCTCGACGTCGGTGCGACCGCGACCATCTTCGTCGAGTACCTCCAAGAGCTTGCGGGCCTCGACGGCGACGTCGAGGAAGACCGTCGGATCGCGACGGCGCTCATGCACGGCCTCGCAACCGACACGGACGATTTCATGCTTGCGCGCGCAACAGATTTCCGCGCCGCCGGTCAGATCGTCGAAGTGTGCGACCGCGACCTGCTCCAGGATTTGTCGCGCCGCCTGATCGCGCCTACGGCCATGGATATCATCGCGCGCGCGCTCCAGGCGCTCGTCGTGCGTCGTAATTTCGCAATGGCGGGCGTCGGGTTCGTCAGTGAGGCCGAGCGCGATACGATTGCGCAGGCGGCTGACTTTCTCGTCCGTCGAGAGGACATCGACACGTGCGTCGTGTACGGCGTCATCGGCGACAAATACATCGAGGGGTCGCTGCGCACTCACTCGCCGAGCGTCGACCCTGCCGCGTGGCTCGAGCAGGCTTTCGGCATGGATGAACGTGGGAAGGCGTACGGCGGGGGCCGTCGCGACAAAGGTGCTTTCCGGATCCCCATCGGCTTTCTGGGAAGGGTTACCGACAGGCAGCAGCTTTGGCAGCTCGTCGAGCACGCGGTGCGAACGGCCATCTTGAGGCAATCGGGCGAAGAAGCGACGCAGAGTGTGCTCGTTCCACCCGCCACCGCGCCTTAGCGTTGCGGAGGCCCGGCTCAATAAGCCTTAGGGGTCACGAGCACAGCTTGAGGGTCGCTTTCTTCGGGCTTCCGCTCGCCGCCCTTTTGCTTGCGCGCGACGGTCATTTGATCGTGTACGCAGGGGCCTGTCGCGCGGCCCCCGGCTTTCGACGGCTTCGGACACGCGTAGCGCCTGGAATGACCACCCTTCGCCCGGATGTGAGCGATCCGCGCGTGATCGACGCGGTCCGTGCCTCGGCCCCAGAGCTTGTCGTCAGCTGGTTCTGGACCACGAAGCTTCCGCAGTCGATCCTCGCGATCGCTCCGGGGATCGGCGTGCACCCATCGCTGTTGCCTCGACACCGCGGCCCGGACCCGTACTTTTGGGCGATCGATTGTGGCGACGAGACGACCGGCGTCACGGCGCACCAGCTCGACGTCGCGTACGACACCGGAGCCGTCCTTGCGCAGCGGCAGATTCGCTTGGACCCTGCCTGGGATGCGTGGCGTCTCGCCCGTGCTCTCGATCGACCCTCATTGACACTCTTGCGCGAGGTGGTCCGTGACTATGCCGAGGGCAAGAGGCCCTTGCCCCGGGCTCAGGACGAACGTTCGGCAACCGCGGCACCCGAACCGAAAGATCACGATCTCGCGATCCGATGGTCTTGGGCGGCGCAACGGATCGAGCGGCGCGTGCTCGCCGCGGCGCCCTGGCCAGGCGCTTGGACCGAGATCGGAGGCCGGATCGTGACGCTCTTGCGCGTCCGAGCGACCGACGACTTTCCGAGAGCTCTGGCTCCCGCGGAGGCTGCCGTGCGCCAAGATGGGACGTCGGTGGTGCGTGCGGGTTTTGGGGCAGTCGAGCTTATCTCAGGCCGAACTGACGAGGACGAAACCCCTCTCTCGAAAGAAGATTTGGCGCAGCTGGTGGCGGCCTCCCGTCGGCCATAGAATTGGGATTGTTGCGTGTCCGCCATATTCCGCTCGTGCAGGGGGATTGCCGTTGCGCCCCGCCTCCGTCTACGGTTCGATCGTCAGAAATGAGGAGAAGCCAACCGTGTCCGACGCCGTCACGCTAGCGCGAACCGCGCGAGAGTCGCTTTCGCGAGGGTTGAGCGCGCTCCAGGGGGATCCGAACGTTCCAGCCCAGCTGCTAGAGCTAGCTGCGCCGATCGCTCAAGCGATGGGCTCGCTCCATCAGATTGAGCGATCGGGCGGAGCGCAGACCGCGCAGCATGCGCAGGCTGCGCTTGCCAACCTGCAGAGCGCGCTCGCACAGCTCCAAGCTCAACCCGTGCGGCATCCGGCCGTCGCGGGCGCTCTAGAGGCCGTCGCGGGCGCTCTAGGGAGTGTCCACACGCTCGTGCGGGCGACTGCGCCCGCGCCGGCTCCGCCCATCGCACAGCCGCAGCCGCAGCCGCAGCCTCAACCGCGTGCAGTGGCCCCGCAGGCGGCTCCGGTGAAGCCGCAGCCGAGCGTTCGCCCCCAACAGCCGGCCGCCGCCCCGCGGCAAGCGGCTGCTCCGCGGCAGGTGCCTGCGCAGGCGCCCCAACCCGCAGCCCAGAACGCGCAGCGAGGCAAGGCCCCATCCGGCGATTTCTCGCCGGTGACGGCCGAGCTCGGGGCCCACAGCCCGAGCAACTTCTACAAGGGCCTATCGGGCAACGACATCATCGACCACGGAGGTCTCTTCGTTTCGACCTATCGTCTTCCGAAGATCGGTCAGCCCGTGCGCCTTAGGGTGTCGCTACCGGGCGGCTACGAATTCGAGGCGAATGCCGTCGTGCGCTGGCGGCGAGAAGCTAGCGACGCAGGCAACGATGCACCGCCCGGCTTCGGGGCTCAATTTACCGAGATCACGGCCGAGGCGCGCCAGCTCGTCTATCGCTATGTTCGCAACCGCGAGCCGCTCTTTCACGACGATTTCTGACACAGACGCTCGGTTTCGCGCTCACGCGCCTTGGTGCCTGCGGGGCACCCCATTGCACGTCGCCGGCCCACGAGATGTCGATGGTCGGAGCACCCGACCCGTCCTAGGCTGCGGAGCGCTTGTTCCTTCGCTTCTGCCTCGTTTTCGCCGTATCTGCGTGGGTGACGCTTGCAGCGTCAAGAGCGGATGCCGCCAACGATCCGAAGCTGCTGTGGAAGTCGATCGAGACGCAGCATTTTCGAATCACGTATTATTCGACGGAAGAGGAGGTCGCCGAGCACGTCGCGACGCTCGCAGAAGCGATCTATCGCCGGCTCCAGCCTGTCGTGGAGATCGGAACCTGTTCGCCTCGATCCGTCTTTTCCGTGCCCCAGTGCGGCTCGCCGTGGGATCGAGCGAGCGACGGCGGGCACTTTACGGACATTCTGCTGACCGACCAAACCGATAGCGCCAACGGCTCGGCGACCGCCTTGCCGTACAACGCGATCAACTTGTTCGTGACGGCGCCCGACGACATGTCGCCTCTCGGCGACGTGGACGATTGGTACCTCGAGCTCATCACACACGAGTTCACGCACATCTTGCACACGGACCACATTCGCGGGATCCCCGCGCTCATCAATACGATCATCGGCAAGACGCTCGCGCCCAATCAAATGCAGCCGCGCTGGCTTCTCGAGGGGCTGGCTGTCTTCGAGGAGAGCACGCGGACTTCGGGTGGCAGGTTGCGGTCGTCGATGTGGAACATGTTCATTAGGGCCGACGTCCTCGAAAAGAACGAGGCTACCATCGACGTCTTCTCGAACACGCCCCGGCGGTGGCCCCAGGGCAATATCTACTATCTTTACGGCTCCTTTTTCATGAAGTGGATCGCCGAGACCTATGGCGAGCAAGCCATACGGGCGATGATCGACGACTACGGTTGGCAGCTGATTCCGTACGGCATCAATCGCTCGATACGGCGTGCGACCGGGCACACCTACGAGGAGCTCTACGTGGCGTGGATGGATTCGCTCCGCCGTGTGTTCGGTGCGCAAGCCACCGCCATACAAGGTCGCGGGCTGCGCGAGGGTTTTCGCTTGACCCATACCGGCAACACGGTGGAGCACCCTCGATGGATACCGGAGGGGACGTGGCCCGGGCACGCGGGGGATTTGACGTATTACGTCGATGACGGGCACACGTTGCCCGGGTACTGGGCTCTTCCGCTATCTAGAGACACCGACGGTCGCATCGTCGCGGGCCGAGAGAATGCGCGCGAGCTTCTCATTCGGGGCAACGGAGTCGGCGCCCTTTCGTTCATGCCCGATGGGGCGGCAGTCTTCAGCACGCAAGACGTACACCAGAACCTTTTTCTGTTCGACGATCTCTTCGAGCTGCCGGCACACGAGAAGAGCCCGACGGGCCTCGAAGGCCGGAGGATTCGATGGACCGACGGGTGGCGAGCGATCGATCCCAGCGTGTCGCCCGACGGTCGGCGAGTCGCGTTCACGGTCAACCATCGGGGCACGACGGTTCTCATGACCGCCGATCTCGTGGCTTCAGAGAAAAGTGCGGAGGCGCACCGCGTTTCAAACCCGCGCGCTCTGGTGGCGAGCGAGAGTTTCGACCAAGCTTTCACGCCACGCTGGGCGCCTGATGGCAGGCACCTCGCGTATTCGTCGTGGAAGCGGGGAGGATACCGCGACGTGCGCATCGTCGACACGACCGACGGGTCGCTCACGGAAGTGACCCACGACAGGGCCATCGATGGCGATCCTGTATTTTCCCCGGACGGACGCTGGTTGTTTTTTCACTCCGATCGCTCGAGCGTCATGAACATCTATGCATACGAGGTCTCCACCGGCCGGTTACGGCAGGTCACAAACGTCGTGAGCGGAGCCTATCAACCTGAGCCTTCACCAGACGGCAAGTGGCTGGCGTACGTCGGCTATACGCACGCCGGTTACGACATTTTCGTGATGCTGCTCGATGAATCGCAATGGCTCGAGCCCGAACCCTATGTGGACACTCGGGGCGAGCCGCCGCCGGAACCGCCCCCGCTCCACCTTGTTCCACATCCGTACAATCCGCTGCCGACGCTGCAACCCCGGACGTTTTCATTCCAAACGACGCCTGGCAACTTCGGCCAAGCGTTAATCGAGACGGTCTCTGGAGGCGACATCGCCGGGCATCATAGTTTCACGGCGAGTTTGACCACTGAATTGAGTCATCCGGAGCTCGAGGGCAGTATCGCGTACTCGTACGGGCGCCTCCCATTCGACGTCGGTCTCAGCGTCAGCCGCCAGATTGCCCCGCAGACCAACTATCAACTGGGCCCGAACACGATTCCATACGTGCAAGAGACTACCTACGCTTCGACGTCGGTTAGCTATACGAGGCCGACCGCATTCGACGTCAACTCGTTCAATCTATCGTATTCGATCGGAAGATCTGGCGGCTCACTTCCGCTCCCGGCCGGCCAGTTGAACCCATACGACACGCCGAATCGCCCGACCTTCGGCACGATCGGGACGCTCCACGTTGGCTGGGGCTACTCGAACGCTGCGAGCTATTTATGGAGCATCGGCAATGAGAGCGGAGTCGAGGTCGGGTTGACCTTGGACGTGGCGGATCGATCGCTCGCCAGCGACTCGAGCGGCTACGCGGCCACGTTCAACCTGGCGACGTACTTGAGCATGCCGTGGCTACGCCATCACGTGCTCGCGCTTCACGGTGGTGGTGGCACGAGCGGTGGAAACGCGGCAGGCAGAGGGCCCTACTACATCGGTGGGTTCATCGATATGCCGCTCGTGAACGTTGTGCGAAACGTCTTGATCCAAGGTGGTGTCGAGCTTCGCGGGTATCCCGTCGTCGGCGAGGCGGGTCAAAACTACGCGCTCTTCAACGGAGAATACCGCTTTCCGATCGTGAACGTGGATCGGGGGGCCTCGACCTTGCCCTTTTTTCTCGAACGAATCAGCGGCGCGGCCTTCGTCGACTACGGGAGCGCATTCCAAGATGCGTCGAGCGCACAATTCAAGACCGGGGTCGGGGGAGAGCTCTGGTTTGACATGTTGCTGGGATACACGTTGGGCTTCACGTTCCGCGCCGGTTACGCCAAGGGGCTCGCGAGCGGGGGAATCGACAAGACCT
>Ga0302325_10031621_pt1 | contig 10885 bp, 10 predicted proteins | sample Palsa_T0_2_FD_201948 | JGI IMG/M metagenome (GOLD analysis project Ga0302325, IMG submission 201948) | Peat permafrost microbial communities from Stordalen Mire near Abisko, Sweden - Palsa_T0_2 | ecosystem: Environmental > Terrestrial > Soil > Palsa > Peat permafrost | place: Sweden: Abisko... | reverse complement strand
GGGCGGAGGTGGTGCTCACGCCCGCGGCCGAGGGAATGCGCGGGGCGATCAACAAGGCCGAGCAGCTTCTCACCGAGCACAAGAAAAGCTTCATGCCGCAGCAGTTCGCCAACCCGGCCAACCCGGAGATTCATCGCAAGACGACGGCCGAGGAAATCTGGCAGGACACCAACGGACAGGTGGACATCCTCGTGGCGGGCGTCGGCACGGGGGGGACGATCACCGGCGTGGCAGAGGTGATCAAGCCGCGCAAGCCCAGCTTCAAGGCCATCGCCGTTGAGCCGAAAACCTCGCCGGTCATTACCCAGACGCTGAACCATCAGCCGGTCGTGCCCGGCAAACACAAAGTGCAGGGGATCGGCGCGGGATTCGTCCCGGATAATCTGCACACGAGCATTGTCGATGAGGTGATTCAGATCACCGATGACGAGGCGTTTACCTGGGCGCGCCGCCTGGCCAAGGAAGAGGGGATTTTCGGCGGCATCAGCAGCGGCGGAAACATCGCCGCCGCGGCGACGGTGGCGGCTCGACCCGAAAACAAGGGGAAGATGATCGTCACCGTGATGTGCAGCTTTGGCGAGCGCTATCTCAGCACGCCGTTGTTCGATGAGGAGTGAATAGGAGAAGCAGGCGCCAATTAAAGGAACAACTGAATCATGACTGAACGGAAAGCAACGAATATCACCTGGCACGAAGGCACCGTCACCCGGGCCGCGCGCGAGAAGCACCTGAATCAGAAGGGCGTCACCGTCTGGATGACCGGGCTGTCGGCCAGCGGCAAATCGACCATCGCCGTGATCGTCGAGCAGATATTGCTGCAGCGCGGCAAGCACGCTTACCGGCTCGATGGCGACAACATTCGCCATGGCCTCAACAAGAATCTGGGGTTCAGCGCCGAGGATCGCGCGGAGAATATCCGCCGAATCGGCGAGGTCGCCCGGCTCTTCACCGACGCCGGCGTGATCGCGGTCGCAAGCTTCATCAGCCCGTACAAGAAGGACCGCGACGCGGTTCGGGCGGCGATGAAGCCGGGCGAGTTTGTCGAGGTTTACATTCAGTGTTCGGTGGAGGGAGCCGAGAAGCGCGATCCCAAGGGACTGTATAAAAAAGCCCGCGCGGCCCTGGCCGCGGGAAAGGGAATGGGCTTCACCGGCATCGACGATCCGTACGAGGCCCCGGGCAATCCCGAGATCACGATCGAGACCGAGAAACTGTCGGCCGAGGCGGCGGCGGAGCAGATCGTCGGGTACTTGGAGGCGGGGGGGTATTTGAGGGCGTGATCGGAAATCCGAAATCCGAAGCCCGAATCCCCGAATCGAATCCCAAATCCGAAACCAGAATGACGAAACCAGAATCCCCGAATCGATGTCGAAGATCCGCCGTCGCGGGACCGAATGATCCCGGCGCGCCGGGAACCGAATGAAGAGTTGGGCCACAAATGCCGCTTGCGGTTTCGCAACCTGGATCAGCCGATGGCGTGTTAAAACTCCGCAAGCTCCGATCGACGAATCCTCAGTTGGTCATTTGAGCATTCGGATTTGATTCGGGGATTCGGACTTCGGATTTTTGAATTACCCAATGATGTTCGTCGATTTGCATTGTCACTCCACCGCATCCGACGGCACGCTCGCGCCGACGGAGGTGGTGCGCCTGGCGCATCGCAATCAATTGAGCGCCCTGTCGCTGACCGATCACGACACCATCGGCGGGATCGAGGAGGCGGCGGCGGAAGCGGCCAAACTGGGCATCGATTTTCTGCCGGGCATTGAGATCAGCTGTGAATGGGACGCCGGCACGATGCACCTGCTGGGGTATGGCGTGGAGCCGGGGAGCGAGATTCTGCGCGATTTGACCCGGCGGCTGCTGGCGGCGCGGGACGATCGCAATCCGCGGATCATCCGCAGGCTCAATGAACTGGGACTGTCGATCACTATGGCGGAGTTGGAGGCCGAGGCTGGCGGGGTGGTCGTCGGTCGGCCGCACATCGCGGCAATCCTCGTCCGCAAAGGGTACGTCAACTCCATCAAGCAGGCGTTCGATGCGTATCTGGGAGTCGGGGCGGCGGCGTATTTTGACAAGGAACGCATTCCGCCGCGCGAGGCATTTGACCTGATTCACCGCTCTGGTGGGTTGCCGGTGCTGGCTCATCCAGCCCAACTGCGGACCGGAAATGATGCCCAGCTCGAGCGTATCATAAAGGACTGCAAGGATATGGGCCTGGTCGGGCTGGAGGTGATGCACAGCGATCACAACGCCGATCTGGTCGATAAGTATTCGGCGCTGGCCGAGAAATTCGGGCTGCTGAAAACCGGCGGCAGCGATTTTCACGGGACCAATAAAAAGAATATAGACCTTGGATTCGCCGCCGGGCGGCGGATTCCGCGAGCTTGGTATGACGCGCTGGTCCAAAGACTGGGCCGGGGCAGAGAGGTTGATGTCGGCAGATGACAGCGTTGGAAGCACAATCCGAAGCGGCGGAAATCAACGACGCCCTGCGCGACGCCGATCCGGAGAAGATCGTGGCCTGGGCGCACGCGCGCTTCGGCCGGGGGCTGGTGATGACCTCGTCATTCGGGGCCGAGTCCGCGGTGCTGATTCACATGGCCACGCGGGTCATGCCGGACATTCGCATCATCACGGTCAATACCGGCTACCTGTTTCCCGAGACCCACGCATTCATGGAGCAGCTTCGCCAGCGGTTTAATCTGAATGTCTGGGTCTATCGCACGCGCAACGATCCGATCGCGTATCTGCACCAGGCGGGCGAGGAAAACCCCGCCTGGCGAAACGACATCAACCGCTGCTGCGCCGTCAACAAGAACGAGCCGATGGATCGTGCCATGAAGGAGCTGACCCCCGGGGCGTGGCTGCGTGGCGTGCGCGGCGACCAGACCGAGGCGCGGGCCAACATGCGGTTCGTCAACTGGTCCGAGCGCTACCAGTGCCATGCGATTTCGCCACTGTTGAATTGGACGACCCGCGACATCTACGGGTACATGAAACGGCACGATCTGCCGTACCATCCGCTTTACGAGCAGGGGTATTTGAGCATCGGCTGCAATCCGCTCTCCTGCACCGACAAAGTGCAGATCGGCGAAGACCCGCGCTCGGGCCGCTGGCAGGGCAACAAGACCGAGTGCGGCATCAACCTCATCAACTCACTCGACTCGGCCAACCTCTAAGGAACCATGACCACCATCGGCATGCATTACGAAGTGATCCCCGGCAAGGAAGAGGAATTCGAAAAAGGTTTCCTCGGCGTTCTCGAGCATCTGAAGACCGTTAAGGGCCACAGCGTCTCCCACCTCTACGAAGACGTCGCCAGCGTCGGCAGCTACATGATCCTCAGCGTCTGGGACACCAAGGAATCATTCGAGGTGTTCATCCATAGCCCCACATTCAAGGAGGTCGTCGCCTGGGGCAAGGCGGAGATGCTGCGGAGCCGGCCGAGGCATAAGGTCTATCTTCACGACTAACCCGAGGTCGGAAATCCGAAGTCCGAACTCCGAATCCCTCTTCGAGCCTGAGCCTCAGAGCCGAAGGCCGAATCAAATCCCAATGACTGAATGACGAGCGGGGTGTTCAAGCCGTGCGTGTTTAGCCGCGGCGTCCACGCCGCGCGGGTCGCCCGGGAGCGCGGATGGGGACGCGGCGTGGACGCCGCGGCTAAACACGTTTGGTTGCATCAGCGTTTTCTTGCGGGACGGGCGCGCACCAGCAGCGCGCCGCCGGTTTGGCTGTCGGCCAGGGCCTCCTCGAGGGTTTCTCGGCCGTCGTCGGTGAGCTCGACTTTGATGGTGAACGTGGCTGATCCGGAATGGCCCGTGAGCGTTGTCCCGCCGGGTTGGAGCAGCCGAAGGGCCAGGGCTCGGGCGACGGCGGGGTTTTCCACGTCGTCGCCGGCCATATAGTCGGCCAGGGAATCGGGTACGCGGTCGATCGAGGCGGCGATCCGGCTGAAAATCGACAGTGTCTGCAGCAGCGAATCGGCGCCGGGGTCGCGCACGCCGGCGTGCAGGCCGTCGAGGGGATTGTCGGAAACCAGCTGGACGGCATCATCGGGCCCGAGCATCAGCAGGGAGCCAAACGGAAAACACTCGATGGTGGCGTTGTCGATGGAGAGATAGCACAACTCCTGATCGGCGAGGAGTCCTTCGCTGTCGTCGGATGCGCTGGCCGAGACCGAGTCGAGAACGAAGCGAGTGTGCGTGTTGTCGCCGGCGAGGTCCAGCGGAAACGGGTTGTCATCGGGGCGAATCGGCCGCGCCACGGCGCACCCGGCCAGCGCGATCACGAGAATGCCGGGATGAATTCGCAAAGGTGCTCTCTGAATCGACGGAGATTGTAGGCGAGGTTTTGATCGGGTTCAGCCGGCGCTGCGACGCTCATTTCCCCGCGGCCGAGACCGTGGCGGCGATGACGTGGTGGGCGATCTGGTCGATGCGCGTCTGCGCCTCGGCCAGCGTGGTGACCAGTTGCACCGAGTCGTGAGATGAGATGCGCTGGCGAGCTCGTTCCAGATCACCCGCTCCGGTCCACAGGCCGACGACGGTCGGCAGATCGGGATGTTGCGCGTGCAATCGCTTGACCACGTATCGGGCGTGCGCGACCGCCCCCGGGGGAAGAGCCGAGAGGCAGACGATGTCGGCCTTCTTCCGCTCGACCAGGGCCGTCATTTCTCCGGCCAAAACGTCCGAGCCAACGGATTCGGCGCAATAGCCGCGCTGTTTCAGAAGCCCGACGAGCATCATGGCGGCCAGTTCATCGGCCCGATCGCGCGCGGGGAGACACAGAAGGTTGACCGTGCAATCCGCCGGCAGCATCAATCGCGTCGAATCTGTCGCCGGCTGAGTCTTATTGGCGACGGCCGCCTGCCGCTGTTCGTCCAGCTCTTCAATCAGCTCGCGAATGCCGTGGAGAACCAGCTCGCGGCGTTCGTCGTCCAACTCGCCGTGATGATGATCCCGCTCGGCCATCGCCAGGGCGGGGATCATCACCTGGTCGTAAAGCTGCTCGAGGGAGGCGGTCTTGAGATACTGCTGAACCAAGTCGGCGGCCTCCTCCTGATCCAGAGCGATGAGCCGCTGATAAACGCGCACCGGCGGTTCCAGCACCGGCTCGTCGCCGAGCAGGATGTTGAGAAATCCGAGTTGCGGCACGTACTTGCCGACCACGATGAGGCAGACCGTCATCGGCGTGGAGAGCAGCAGCCCCATCGGCCCCCACAAAGCCGTCCAGAAAATCGCCGCGACGAGCACCGCCAGGGCCGACATGCCCGTGCTTGAGCCGTACACGTACGGCTCGACGAATTGGCCGACGATCACTTCGTATCCGATGAACATGCAAATGGTGCTGAAGAAAACCGCGTTTCCCTTGAACAGGGCGAGGGAGACCGCGACCGGCAGGGCCATGGCGATCCAGATCCCGACGTACGGAATGAATCGCAGCAGCCCGCACAGCAGGGCCCAGAGCAGCACGTTGGGGAAACCGTGCTCGCCAAAGGCGCGGCCGATCAGCCACAATCCGCCCATGACGGCGATGCCGTAGCAGGTGTTGACCAGGGATTGCGCCACCAGGTAGCGCGTGATGCGGTGAGTGGCTTCGTCGATCGCCTGCGTGGTCAGGTTGAGCCGGCCGTCGCCGAAGAGGCGGATCAGGCGGTCGCGCAGGTCTTCGCGGCCGAAGAGCATGAAGATCACGATGACGGTGACGATCGCCGCGGTGGCCAGCGGGCTGAGAATGACGTCGAAATACTGGGCGATGATGTCCAGCGGCGAATGAGACAGGTTCACCACGCGCACGGGTGTCGCGCTCTGGTCGCTGGGCTGTTCGAGCGGGTGCTCGATGGCCTGCGTGAGACTGGGAGCGGGGGGAGTGGCGGCGGCGGTGGGAGCGGGCGGGGTTTTGACGGCCTGCTCGATCTGCCCGATCACCAGATTGAGCGGGCCGATCGACTCGCGCAGGGCGGCCAACTTGACGGGGATGTTGTCCCGAAGCTGTGGCAGCTCATCGACGACGACGGCGGCGAGCTGACGCCAGACGATGTAACCGAGTTCGCCGAACAGCGCCAGGGAGCATCCGACGACGATGAAGACCGCCATTCCGCGCTTCAGCCGCCATAGTTCCAGGCGCTTCACCACGGGCGTCAGCACGAACGTGATGAGCGTGGCCAGCGCCAGCGGCATGAGCATGTCGCGGCCGAAATACAACGCCGCGACCACCACGCAGACCGCGGCCGCCACCAGCAGACGCGGTGTGCCTGGGAGGGAGATTTCTCGACGGGCCATGCGGGTTGACTCTCTGTGGTTCGACGCCAAGCGGAACGCAAGCTATCCTATCCGCTCGCACCCGCCTTGCCGATGGATAGAATATCTCTGCCCGCATGAGCCAGCCGCCGCATTTATCCCTCGTGGTCCCAGCCTACAATGAAGAGGAGACCATCACCGTGCTGCTCGAGCGGGCGGGAGCGGCGCTGGGGAAGATCGCGGGGGGATTCGAGTTGATCGTCATCGATGACGGCAGCAGCGACGGCACGGCCGGGCTGCTCCGCTCGGCATTATCGACTTATCCGTGGCTGCGGGTGCTGCGGATGGATCGCAACGGCGGGCAGAGCGCGGCGTTTGACGCCGGGTTCCGCGCCGCCCGGGGCGCGGTCATCGCGACAATCGACGCCGATCTTCAAAACGATCCGGAGGAAATTCCCCGCCTGCTGGCGCTGCTGGACGATTGCGACATGGTCACTGGCTGGCGGCAGCAGCGTCACGACAGCACGCCGCGGCGGCTCCAATCCCGCTTTGCCAACTTCATCCGCAACTGGATCAGCCAGGAGGAGATTCACGACTCGGCTTGCAGCCTCAAGGTCTACAAGCGGCAATGCCTCGAGGGGCTGCAACTGTTCCGGGGGATGCACCGGTTTCTGCCGACGCTGGTGAAGATGCGCGGATACCGCGTGAAGGAAGTGCCGGTGACCCACTGCCCGCGCTACGCGGGAACACCCAAGTATGGATTGCGGAACCGGGCGCTGGGTCCGTTTATCGACCTGCTGGCGGTGCGGTGGATGAAGAACCGGTACCTTCGCTATACCGTGACCGAGATCACGTCTGCCCCCGTCGCCTTGCCCGCCGACCAGCCGGCGAACGTTCGGGCCTCCGCCTGAGTCCAATAACCTGAATCGCGCTAAAGCGCTCTCAACCTTGTGGCGATGCAGAAAAGCACGGTGTTGTGGCCGCGCTGTTCTGCTTGTCGCATCGGGGTGCCAGAGAGGGCGTTTGCCGTCGCCGGTCGATCAAGTTTCTCTGCCGAAGCTCTGGGTCAAGACACTGCCGCGAATTTTTCTTATTGGACTCTGGACCGCCGGCGTGGTCTCTCTGGTCTGGCCTGACGAAAGCGATCTGTCGGGGGCAAATTCGCCGCGGCAAGTTCCCGTCTCGCCGTTTGTCTACCAGGCCTCGGCAACTCAACCGGCCACGAAACCGCCGGCATCCGTGGGGGCCACAGTCGACATCCAGGTGAGCACAGCTCCGATTCGGCCGGAAGAGCCGCTCATCTCGCTGCCGCAAATCGAGGTTCCCTCGCTGGAACAGACCTCGCCGATGGTTTGGAGCCAAGCCGGAAATAGTGCCGGCGAAATCGTCTACCCGCAGGGATTTTCCGTCGGCACGGCGCCGGGTGCGCCATCCATCGCCGTCGCCGGCAGCGCCGATCCAAACCACGTCACCCAGACATTTGCCCCGGGCCGGTCGCCGTTCGTGACGGAAACGGGGGGCGCAGTGACCACCGGCACGAGTCATGTCAGTGGCCCGATCGCCAGTTCGCCGGTGGTGATTTCGCTTCCGGTCGGGAGCGCGCCGCCCGTGATCGTCGGCCCGCCCACGGTCGGGGGATCAAACCCGGTCACCGTCAGTGCCGGCGCGCCCCTGGAAGCCGGCACCAGCCAGAGCGTGGGCCTGCTCACCACCGGCGACGAAATCTGGGAGAACGGCGGCACGTATCAGTGGAAAATTGCGGATGTCTCCAGCGCCGCGCCCGGGTCGAACTGGGACGCCGTGAGCATGACGAGCCTGTCGATCAGCGCCTCGTCCTCCAATCCATTCATCCTGAAGATCGTCGGCCTCGGCTCCGCCGGCGCCGGCTCGGCCCCGGCGAATTTTGACCCTGACAGCCAGTATCAATGGGTCATCGCCCAGGTCGCCGGCGCGGGAAACGTCAGCATCAACGGCGTCGCGCAAACCGCCTCCGACGTCACGCTGGCCAACTCCAACGATCCCTCCGGCGATCAGTTCACCCTGGACACCAGCAGCTTCGCCACCACCGGCTCCGACGCCCCCGCCGCCGGCAGCAGCTTCCAACTCGACCTGCTCAATAGCGACACCGATTCCGAGCTGGTTCTCAGCTACAACCCCGCCCCCGAGCCGACCACCGGGCTGATGTGCCTCGCGGCCTGCGCTCCCGCGCTGCTTTGCCGAAGAAAAAGATAAGAGCCGCCCGCCACGGCCGGCAAGCTCCGCCGCGAAGGCACGAAGACAGACGCGAAGGTAAAGATCTATTGTAGAGACGAGACGCCACTGTTCTGCGGCTTGCCGTTTCGCAGTGCGGTGCTCGCCGGCGCCCGCGAGAGGACAACCGCCGATCAGGGATCTCGCTCTATTGCCTTATCACTTGGTTTGGACGTTCCAACAGGAAAACCGCGCGGTTGGGGGCGCCGACCGCCCGTTCCAGGCAGCTTCGCTCGCATGGCCAGCACAGCAACAACACACGGCACGAGGACGATGCCACTCAGTGCAGTCCAGCCGTAAGCATCAAGTGTCCAGGCGGGAAAGCGAACTTGGTGCTTCACCAGGTAGATGAAAGTGAAACCGACGCATTGGCAGATGATGGACCATCCGAGGAGGCTGGCAATCACCCACCCGACGCCCCCGATGATATGCCTCGCTCGTTCCGGCATAACGGACAACCCCTTTTGAAGTTAGGAGAATATCCTCGCGGCAGAAAAAACGTAAGAGCCGCCCGCCACGGCCGGCAAGCTCCGCCGCGAAGACAGCCGCGAAGGAAAATGCGGGGTTGGCAACCGGCGAAAACTCAGCGTTCACTTCTCCCATAAAAAATGAATCTCTTCGCGGCTTCCTTCGCGCCTTCGCCTCTTCGCAGCTCTTATTTGCATTTCAGAATGAGGTCGGTAAGTTGGCCTCGCCCTCGGGCGGCGGCGATGCCCTCGGGGTTTTGCCGGTTGGCGGGCCAATTAACGTTCTATCTGCTGTGTTGCTTCCTCCGGTTCACGCCACTTTGTCATTCAAAACATTTCCGGGAAATCACCATGAAAAAGCGCATCGCATTGTCGTTTGGAATATCGGCGGCTCTGCTCACCGCCGTTGCGACGCGAGCGCTGGTCATGACCGATTCGCAGGGCCGTTGGCCCTCAGATTGGCCCAAGTCGCTGGAATCATTGCGGGATCATGCCCGCACCATCGAGGTCGCCAACGGGACCCAGGAGAACATTTACGAAATCACATTTACGGACCGCGCACAATTCGAGAAGGCGTGGCCGACCATCATCTCTCTCAAAACGCCTGGCGCTCCGCTTCGGCTCTACAAAGTCGAGCCGGCGACGCAGGGCGGCCTTGGACAACTTGAATCAAATGCAGCTCCCATTGTGCGCATTTATGGTCCACCCGAGGGTGAAGCGATCGGCCCGGGTGGCCAGAAGCTCAAGGCCTCCGCGCCGTGGCCCAGGGAGTTGTACGGCCCCGGCGGTCAACTTCCGGAGTTTGTCTCCGCTGAAACGGTCGCGGGCAAACTCCAGTGGGTGAAAATCGACCCAGAGAAGAACCACGCTCCCGGGTTTCTGAATCGCGCCCGCGTCGATGTGGACCTGGTCGTCGATGGTCAGGTCATCGATCTGAATCGGATTGCGTTGCCCAAGGATACGCCGATCGAAGACGATCGATTTTGAACCGCCGCGCCGATTTGGCTGGTAGGCGCCTGGGCACGCCATTAAAACTTTGAGAATGCCCTCGATACCGCAGACGTCCGCACCATTGCCATTGCACTACGCCGCGGCCCCGTCGCCGTGGCCAAAGCGCGTTCGTCGGATCCTGCTGGGATTAGCACTGACGGCGGCAGCCTGTGCCTGCTGGCGATGGGGCCCTTACGCATGGCATCAATCCCTCGTGTTGTACTGGCAGCGCCAGTGCATGAATTACGCGATGCCGGGCGATGTCGTCGCCTATGAGGAAGAGCCGGCCGCTGCCGCTCAATTGCTGAAAAGCGCAGAGTATTCGCCCTACACTTTGCACCGCGGGCCACGCTACAAGATTCCCGGAACTCCGGTGCAGGCGGCGGCGCTTCTTCCCTCGTGCTGGCGCTCGCTGGCGGCGTTGGCGAAGCTGCCGACCATGTCGTTTTTCTTTGTCGGCAGCCCCAGTGGGACCGTCGCTCCAGCAATCATCTTCCTGCACGAGCGCGTGTCGCCGGGCGGTCACCACCGACTGGTTTGTGTGACCTACGCGCCCGACACGGACAGTTTCCAGCCGGATTTTATCGCGGGCTACGATTACGATACCTGCGCCGCGGCGCCGGCCACCTGGACGCGCCCGATCGCGACGACGCCACGCAGTTACATAATCGATGTAATGAGCGCGTATCCTCATCGCCCTCCGCTGGTCAGGGTCTACGCCGGCCAACCCGATCCCGCCGATCCCGCGCACTTCACAGTCCGCTATCAGATGTGGGGCCAGGAAGATGTGCTGGATGGCAGCTTGCGGGATGACGATCAAGTCACGCTGACTCCCCGGCACCCGCCGACCGAGCCGCGGAATTAGGATGAGCAGTAGAACAGTTGAACAGCAGACCGCAGCGGAACTTTTCGGCGTCGAGCATTTTCTCCCTC
>Ga0302325_10031620_pt1 | contig 10885 bp, 10 predicted proteins | sample Palsa_T0_2_FD_201948 | JGI IMG/M metagenome (GOLD analysis project Ga0302325, IMG submission 201948) | Peat permafrost microbial communities from Stordalen Mire near Abisko, Sweden - Palsa_T0_2 | ecosystem: Environmental > Terrestrial > Soil > Palsa > Peat permafrost | place: Sweden: Abisko... | reverse complement strand
TCATGCATAGATGTTCTGTTAATCCTTCAAACAATCTCTTAGAACCTGTCCAGAAACTCGGATTTGCCCACTTCCAACCGGGCACAAACGCGCCGTGCCCCATCCATTCGCGTTCTTTGCGAATGGGTGGGTGACCACAAACCTCAACTGCCCCCTTGAACTCGGCTTTCGTACAGATCCTTAAGTCCAAGGAGCGGCTTCACGCCAACATCGCAACGGCCGTTTGACGCGCCCCGCGGTCGGTAGCGAGCACCTCCGCGATGGTGGCTGGATGAGCCTCCGGCGTGGCGGCGAGCACCTTTTCAATTGTACGCGGGATTCCCAAAAACGGGATGCGCCGGTCGAGAAAGGCTTCCACGGCGACCTCGTCCGCCGCGTTCAGGGCGATGCAGTGCGCTCCGCCCTTTTCCGCCGCCTCGAAAGCCAGGCGCAGGCACGGGAAGCGCTCAAAGTCCGGCTCCTCGAAGTCCAGGTGGCGCAGCGCCGCCAGGTCGAACGTCAGCGAGGAAGCCGGCCGCTCCGGGTAAGCCAACGCATACAGGATGGGCAGCCGCATATCGGTGACGGAGATTTGGGCGAGAATGGACCCGTCCACATATTCCACCAGCGAGTGAACCGTGGACTGCGGATGCACCGTTACGCGCACCTGGCTGGGAGCAACGTCGAACAGCCGGCAAGCCTCAATCACCTCCAACCCCTTATTCAACATGGTGGCTGAGTCGATGGTGATTCTCCGGCCCATCACCCAGGTCGGATGCTTGAGCGCCTGCTCGGGCGTGATTCCAGCAAATTGGTCCAGCGGAAGCTGCCGGAACGGGCCGCCGGAAGCCGTTAGCCAGATGGTCTTGACTTCCCTGGGTGCGCCAACGCGCAGGCACTGGTGCACCGCATTATGCTCGCTGTCGATGGGCAGAATGGGCACATTGCGCCCGCGCGCCGCCGCGGTGAGAATTTCGCCGGCAGCCACCATGCACTCCTTGTTGGCCAGGCCCACGGGCTTGCCGGCCAGGATTGCCGCGTGCGTAGCCTCCAGGCCGGCTACGCCCACAATGGCGGAAACCACAAAATCCGCTTCGGGAAGCGTAGCGCAAGCGACCGTCCCTTCTGTGCCATGGACCACTTCCACGCCAGTCAGCCCCGCCGCCCGCAGACGCAAAGCCAATGCATCTGCAAGCTCTTCCGTTGCCAGAGAAACGACCCGCGGACGCCACCGCATAGCCTGCGAAAATGCCTCTTCCAGGTTGCGCCCGGCGGCCAGTGACGCAACCTCGTAGCGGTCCGGAAACTGCTCAACGATGGAGAGGGTGCTTTGCCCGATAGAGCCCGTCGAACCGAGAATGGCGAGTCGCTTCAAAGTATTCTTCTGAACTTCGGTAGTGGGTCAGTTTGAAATTAGCAGACTAGCGAAAGTCTAATCTAGCCGTCTGCGATATCTTGAGTTGGTTACGCAGGTCTATGTATTCTTGCCCACAAAGTCCGTATCGCGATAGCTGATCTTCGAGCCATTTGTCGGGAATTCCCCGATGCAGCGCAACGCCACCGCGCAGTATGTCGAATGTGCCGTCTTCGTTTCTGGACGCTTCCCAAAGACTCCCCGGTCTAGGTGCTTTTGCGTGAAGAACCATGGCATAATCAGTCTATGCCTAGACGCTTGAATTTAAATGGGATTGTGAGTCAGTACCGCAACAGAAAACAATCCACCGCTTTCAGGTTGGAATGCCGGCGATCGTCCTGACCACTTCGCGAACCTGGGCAAGAACAGCCTCCGGCATTCGGCCCAGGAAGGCGGCGTTGCGGATCCGCCAGTCCAGGCTGCGCAGATGTTCGCAAAGAACCGCCCCATGAACGGGCAATCCAGGCGGAATTAAAACCTGAAATCGATATCCCTTGACTTTGCTGGTGATCGGGCAGGCGTAGGCTACCGAAGTCTTCTTGTTGAAGTAAATCGGGGAGAGCACAACAGCTGGTCTTCGTCCGGCCTGCTCGCGCCCAGCCTGGGGATCGAAATCCAGCCAGACCAAGTCGCCGGAATCCGGTACATAAGGGTCTACCAAACCTCAGCCCCGCGCCGAGGACCCCAGTCATACTCACCCAGGCTGTCACCGTCTTCCAGGCCTTCCATCAGTTCCTCAAGAGTCATGCGCGTTGGATGAATTGCGGGCGATTTTCCGGCAGACTTGACCAGCGCAATACCGCCGCTTCCATTCGCGACCCACTCCACCGGCTCACCAACGGGCAATGCCGCCTGGACGACGAGTTCCTCGGGAATCTCGACACTGAGCGTGCTTCCAACGCGCACAATCCGGGTAGTCATCGGCCCAACTCCTGATCAAATCATAGCGCCAATCGTAGCGACACGAGTGGTTCGCCCCGCCCTGTTCCCTGCTTTTAAAACCGCTGGTGAATCACCTGAGCGTACCACAGCACCGGAGCGGCAATCAGCAGCGCATCGATCCGATCCAGAACCCCTCCGTGGCCGGGCAACAGCGTACCTGAATCCTTCACTCCAGCCGCCCGCTTTAGCGCCGATTCAGCCAGATCGCCCACCTGCGCCGCCACGTTCACCACCACCGCCAGAACGAGCCAGTACCAGACGTCTTCCGGATAAGACAGCTTGGCCGAGTCGAAACGAACCGCCAGCAGATGCTCCAGGGCCAGCAGGCCACCCGCAGCCAGCAGACTGCCGGCGACCGAGCCAATCGCGCCCTCCCAGGTCTTGTTGGGGCTCAGCCGCGGCGCCAGCTTGTGCCGTCCCAGCGAGCGGCCCACATACAGGGCCACCGTGTCTCCCGCCCACACCACGCACAGCAGAAACGTGACCAGCGAGGGCCCGTTGGCCTCCTCGCGCAGAGCGGGCAGCGCCAGCAGGGTCAAGCCCGTGTAGAAGAAGCAGAATACAGAGATGGCCGCATCCGCCATCATCATTTCCACGGTCGAGCTGAAGGTGCAGAAAACCAGCAGGCCCAGGCTCAGGATGCCGAACAGGTCCGCCGTCAGGTCAGGATAGTTGAAGTTGCCCACAAACAGCGCGGTAATCGCCACCAGCACGGCGATGCGCGGCGGGGTGGGTCCTGCCCGCTCCGCCATCCCCATGAATTCCCAGGCTGCCAGAGCCGCCAACGCTGCCGTGAACACCGTTACCATCCAGGGCCGCCCCAGAAACACCAATGCCAGTACCAGCGGAATCAGAACCACGGCCGTAAGGATGCGTTTCATTCCAAGGGTGAGGATACACTGCCCAGGCAGGAAGCGACTTCGGAAGGATTTTCAACCAGCCACCATGCATCCCTTCCAGGCGTTTAGCTTTCCCGCTGCGCCTGCCGCCAATTCGCTCCATCTCCGGTCGAGCTGCGGCGCCTGAGCGCACTACACCCCGAAACCGCAGTCTTCAGGTCGACGCGACCAGCAGGGAGCGGCGACCTGGCACAAAACTCACTACGGCACACCAACTCTGGATTCGCTCTGAGTAATGAGAAATGGGCATCGGCCCACACGAGAGTGAAGGTTACCTGTGGGATAACTTTTCTCCGTTTTCTGTGCAAAGTTTTGCGCAAATACCAAACTGATACCGCGCAAACTCAAAGACATACATTGGCGCCTTACGTGCATATAGTGAGACGCCTGCCTTAACACCTTCGACAAAGGCTGGCCCCCAACACTGAGAATTGGAGATCAAACGCAATGAGAAAGACCTCTTTAGCTTTAGCCTTCGCCCTTCTGGCGGGTTTGATGTTGCCCGCCGCTGCCTTGGCAGACGACCCTGCGTGGGATTTCACTTCCCCCGCCGCCAACTCCTTTAACAACGGGAACGGTTACAGTCTCGGCGAGGTGTTCACCGTCAATCAGAACATCAATGTCGATTTCCTCGGCTACTACGCAGTGGGCGGCAATCCGAGTACGTTGACGGAAAATCACGCCGTGGCCATTTACGACGCGTCGGGGAATCTGGTGACATCCTCAATTGTCAACAGCGCCTCCGGCTTTACGGATGATTTCCAGAACTTCGCCTTCAGCTCGATCTCGACGGTTGAGCTCTTCGCGGGCCAGACGTACGTGATCGATGGCGCCAGCGGTTTCGTTGATCCCTACGCGTTCGATGACAATGGATTCTCGGTCAGCGCGCCAATCAGTCTATTAGGCGACAACTGGACCTTCGGCAGCAACGATTCCTTCACCGGAACGACCGTGATCGGTGATGTGAGCGACGGCTACTGGGGACCGAATTTCGGCTACGCCGCCGCCGCTCCTACCCCTGAACCGAGCAGCCTGCTCCTCCTCGGCTCCGGCCTGGTCGGTTTCGCCGGCATGCTGCGCCGCAAACTGAAGGCATAAGCGCTTCAAAGAAACCCTTGAAAACGAAACGGCCGGAGCGTCAAGCTCCGGCCGTTTCGTTTTGTTCGCGACTTGCCGCCGTGGCCGGCTTCAGCGGAGAGCCGATTCTTTCGCTCTCCCGTCAGGCAGCGTTCGCCACTGCCGTATCTCGTGTGATGGTCACCACCGTGATGTCGTCTTCCTGCCCGAACTGCGTAGCCGCATCCACAATGGCTGCCGCGGGTTGAGTGGAAATAGCCTGCGCCCGCTCGAAGCCGAACAACTCCCCGAGCTGGTTCTGCGCTTCGATCACGCCGTCGGAATAGAAGGTCACGCGGCTGCCGGGCGCAAGGTAAAACTCGCTGGTCTCGTAAATCGCGCCACTCATGACGCCAAGTGGCAGCGCGCCTGGCAAATCCACTTCCCTTCCGTCGAGATACGGCGAAAGGTGGCCGGCATTGGCGATAGTCACCGCTCCGCTGGCTGCGATGTGCGCTACCAGCGCAGTCGAAAAGCTTCCGCCGCCGCGCCCAACAAGGCGCTCATTCAGGCTGGCCAGCAATTCTGCAGGGGCTGACGTATAGTCCGCAACGCCGCGAATCGCTCCTACCAGAACAGAGACCAGCATGGCGGCGGGAAGGCCCTTTCCGGCCACATCGCCCACCACCACAAGCAGGCCGCCTTCGCCCACAGGCAAGATCTGGAAGAAGTCTCCGCCGACTTGCTGCGCGGGCTGATAGATGGTCTCCACGGCAAACCCCGGGACGGTCTCCATCTGCTCCGGCAGCAGCACCTGCTGCACCTGCTGCGCAGCGGCCAGTTCGCTTTCGAGAATCGCCTGGCGGCGGCTCATGCGCGTGGAACGGATAAGCATGATCAGTGCCAGTGCAACTGTGGACAGCATGCCCGAAAAGCTGTTGAGCGAGAGGGCAATGGGACCGGCGGGGAAACGATCGATGAGGTTGAGTCCTCGCAGCGCGAAATCGTGCCAGGCGGGGATCTGAAAGAACATACCCAGGCTGATTTCGGCGTAAATGTAGAGACTGAGCAAAACGATGGGGATGAGCAGGATGCCTGCTTCGCGGTTGCCGCGACGCCAGTGGACCGCCAGCATGATGGGGAGGATGACGGAAAACAACACGACGAGAGGGAGATTACTGAGCGCCTGCAGGGCTGGAGGCGCGGTGAAGAGTATCCCTTGCAGCCCGCTGTAGGCGTTCATGATACCGGCAAAGATGAGAAAGATGCGCCACCCCCAGCCGAGCCGCTGATGAACGAAGGAGAGAAAAATGGCGGCGAAAACGTAAGGGGTGGCGAGGCGTAGCAGGGCGGTAAGGACCTGCCAATAGAGCGGAATGTTGGCGAAGTCGGAGATGACCGCTTGCGGCAACTGGAGCAGAGTGAACATGCCGGCGGTCGCAATCCACAGGTATTCGGTGTTGCGCCGCTGCGCGGCATAGAGCACCAGGGCGACCAGGCCCAGGCAGACGCTGAGCAGGCGATCGAGCCACTCCATGAGATTTTCGCCGAGAACGCTCAGCCAGTCGTCGCGGTAAAGTGTCGCCTCCTGCCCGATGGCAAGGTTCCCGCCCGCCAGGCCTGGGTCCTGCACGCCCCATTCGGGCGGGGAAATATGCACGCGCAGTGCAATCACCATGGAACCCGCGGCCAGCGCTCGATCCGGAATACGCGCCCGTAGCCGGGCGGAAGCGGTATACGGAGTGAAGGGCTCTAGTTCGCCCGATACCAGAATCCGTTCCCCGTTTACATACACCTCAAATGCGCTGGAAAGTTTGAACTCCCTGAGCGCCAAGCCGGTTTGGTCCGGGCTCACCTTCATGTGCATCCGGTACCAGACCAAGTCAGGATGGCTGGACTTGAAAATGGTCTTGATGTCCGCGTGCGCGTCGAAGTGCATCCATTGTGAATCGTCGAAGCCCGGCCGGGCGTATGCCGGGTCGTCGCCGGCGTGCACGAGCCATGGGGCGTTAAGGTCGGTAGGCACCAGCAGGTGGGTAGCGTCAAAGGATTGAGCGATGACGACAGGCGCAGCGCACGCGAGAACAAGCCACACAATCCGGAAAAGGAGCCGGCGCGAGTGGCAGAAATTGCCTAAGGCCAGAAACTTCAAGCGACCCTCCTGGAGGCTGCAATCGACTTGGGAAGTGTAATTCAATCCAGGATCGGGGTTTTCATCTCAGGCAACTGCGGCGAATGAGACGAGGCCGTGATCGATGGCTCCGGCTGAACGGCTTTACCGCCTCCGCCAGCGCCGCCACAGCAACAGCGCCACCAGCAGAAAGAACGCAACCCCCGCCGCGATGCGAGCCAGTTCGGCGTGCGCCACGGGCGGCAACGCTTACCTCTTCTCCAGGCTGGCGCGATGAATGTGCTCGACGTCCTTGCCATAGCGGCCGCGCAAGGCGTTCCAGCGGATGGTTGCGATCTCTTCCAGCATCTTCGCGCCGTCTTTGATGTAGCTCATGCGGGTGCGCTCATCGTGCCCCCAGGTCACCGGCACCTCCACAACGCGGAAGCCGCGCTTGAGGGCGATGAACAGGATCTCCGGGTCAAATCCCCAGCGCACAATGGTCTGCAACTGAAACACGGTCTGCGCCGCGTGACGCGTAAAGGCCTTGAATCCGCACTGGGTATCGGCAAACGGCAGGCCCATCACCAGCCGCGTAACCGCGTTGAAGCAACGGCCAAAGATCTGACGATAAAGGGGTTGTCGTTGCGTCTGGCGGTCTTTCTCCAGCCACCGCGAGCCGATGGCGATGTCCGCGCCCGCGGCGATGGCGGCAAAAAGCCGCTCGGCTTCCTCGATAGGCGATGACAGGTCGGCATCGGTGAACATGACAATCTCGCCCAGGGCCTGGAGCATCCCGGCGCGCACGCTGTAGCCTTTTCCACGATTGCCGGGATTCTCAATCATCCGGACTTCGGGTGCGGTGCGGGCGAAGTCGCGCACCACCTCGGCCGTGCGGTCGGTTGAGCCGTCATTGACCACAATCACCTCAGCACTCCAGCCGCGCTCACGAATGCAGGCGACAACCTGTTCGAGCGCAGCAGGGATGCGGGCGCTCTCATTGTAAGCCGGGATGACGATGCTGTAGTTGGGATACTGTGTCACGGCGACGACCACCCGCTCCCTTGAGTCCGATGAAGTTTTGGGCCAGGGCCCATGAATGAGACTTCAGCCATGATAACCCAACCCGCGTCTGAACCCCCAGAAGCCCGGCTCGTGGCTTTTTCTCCATGTTATTGATGAGCAAAGGCTCAATTCCACATCGGACGCTTTTTTTTGCCGCTTTCCGAAGCAAAATCCGGTTATGCTTGTGAGCGGAGGCCAAAAGGACATGACGAAAGCAGACCTGGTAGAAAAGGTAACCGGCCTGGGAGACTTGACGCGCCGCGATGGCGAAGTCATTGTGGAGACCATCTTCGGTTCCGTGATCGGCGCCCTGCAAAGCGGAGACAAAATCGAAATTCGCGGCTTCGGCTCGTTCCGCATCCGCCAGCGCAACTCCCGCATCGGGCGCAACCCCAAAACCGGCGAGCGCGTCGAAGTCCCCGCCAAGCGCGTCCCCTACTTCAAACCCTCCAAGGAGCTGCGCGACCTGGTCAACCCAGACGAAGCCAAGGCCTCCTGACCATGTGCCGCGCCTGAATCCGAATCCCCGCACAGATCGTTGGCTCCCGGAATGAGCGGACGAGAATTGGGATGGCTCCCGGAGGGAGCGCGCGAGAATAGCCCATGGGAACCCTGAGCCTGGCGAGGGGGCACCCCCGGGGAACACGTCGCGGCCCACATACCCCGCCCCGGAGGGCCGGCGCGAACCCAGCCCACGTCCTCGATCCTCGTTCATGCGATTGCCCTGGCCTCCAGGCTCCCTGCCGCAGGCCCGCGGTTTGACCATGGATTCCGCCCAGAGGCGCGACTCAACCTGCGGGCGACAGTTGACGTTGTCACCCCAAGGAAATCTGCGGACCTTGCCGGCTTTTCGGGAGTGAATGCAGACGAACTACCCGAACCGAATTCCGAAGAGCCCTCCGGATTCTGTCTCGTCGGTCAGTCGCTGCGGAACGACGTAATCCGACAGGTTGAAGTCATCGGGCAGCTCGGGCTGTTTGTCCGAATTCATTGTGATGATGTATTGGAACCCGTCTTTCTCCGCGAGTTCCGCCCCCAGCACGATCGCAGTCCCAACCTGCCGCGCGTCGACCGGGTCGAAGAGATGGCTGTCGTGAATCAGAAACCCAGGTCCCATGCCGCGGTCGTGCATAACCTGCATCAGCATCATGTCAAAGGTATATATCTGCATATTTGAAATGCCGGGGCTTCGTTCGGATTGGAAGGTGATTCTGAACTGAGGGCCGTTCGCGGTCTCGGTGGGCGTGAAGTTTGACGGGATCTCATACAGCTTCGCGGACACATCCTCGAAGTAGAGAATCGCTCGGTTTAGGTTCTCCTTCTGCTCCGCGTAGTCTTGCTGGAGCCTAAGGAACAATTCCTGCCTGCGCAGCTTGAGCTTCGCCAGGCCCTCTTCGATCTTTTCGGCGGCGGCAAAGCGTTTTCTCAAAACCTCCAGTTCGGCGGAAAGCCGACCGAACTCCTTTTGGAGTTTCAGAAACTGATCGAGCGCGCCATGGGACTTCAATATCTGCAGAATCTCGATTCGGCGCCCGTCCAGCTTTGCCTTCTCTCGTTCCCGTCGGGCGACCCTGGATTTCGCTGCGGCAAGCTCGCCCTGGAGGTATTGTTTGCGGTTGGAGAGCACCGACTCATGAAATTTTCTAACCTCATCGAATCTCTTGGTCGCTCCGCCCTGCAGTATGACGCCAGCTTCGGCGTACATCTTTTCAAGGTCACCAATGGAGGGCTCCTTCTCCTCAGACAGCGCAAATCCTACTTGCTCAATTAGTGCGCGATCGATGGTGTTCTCGTCAGACAAGCTCGATATTCCCTGCGCGAGGCGGGAAGCCTCCTCCTCCAAGGCGCGAAAATCTGGGAGGACTTGGAAAGATTCGAGCCGATCGCGCATTCTCTGGAGCGATGCGGAACTGGACGCAACTTGGGAGCGAAGCTCCGCCTTCTTGCCGACAAGTTCTGCGAGGTCACCCTCACCCAACGCGGCCTTCAGCTTCTTGATCTCTTCCTCTTTATCGCGGAGGATTTGCCACTCCTGGGCGATGGTCCAGTCCATCCCTAGAAGAAAACTGACTCCGACCTGGTAAGCTGCCGGCTTCGCCCCAACGAAGTGAAGGTGCGGCTCGGTAAAGCCCCCCGGCACTCGCCGCGCAAAATATGGCAGGAGGGAGCGGAATGTTGGCGCGTACCCGGATTTGACGATGCCTAGGTCGTCGAAGCGAAACATCATACGCCCGAGCAGCCGGTCCCATTCTTTTACGCTTAGAGAGTGGCCAACTTCCGTTGACTCGGTGTCCTGCGCTTTAATTCCCCAACGAGAGATGTCAGCAAATAGCGTCACCTCGCCCTGGGTCTTTCCCGCGCGTTCCACCCTCACGATCTGATCGCCCAGGTCGAACTCCATGCCAAACCTGTGGTCGGCAAGCTCCGGCAATTGGAAGATTGAACCTTGAGAACACTCCCCAGCCGTCAGAAAGTGAACGATCTCGACCATGCTGGATTTACCAGCGCCGTTTCGAGTCTGCTTCGAGCTTGCGCCTTCATGCTTTTCGGCGAGTAAGACGTTTAGGTCCGGGCGGAAGCGCAGCTCTTTGAAGCTCGGAAGCGAACTGTAAATTCGGTAAATCATCGTGTCCGCCTCAACCGTCCTCTTGAAAGCTCGATTGCACCAGCGCTGAAAAGAAAACTGAGGCTGAGCACAAACCAGTCGTAAGAAATGTCCCTGTACCCGAGCAGAGGATCCCTCTCTGTTTTCAGTTGATCCCAAATACGGGAAACCGTGCTCGGTGCCGTGAGGAGCTCTAGCACCTGAGCACCGATGAACAGAAGAGTCCGATCTTGCGGCAATCGCTTTGTCGGTAAAATCATCGCCCAGCGCTCCTAGGCGCTTCGAAAATGTCGCATTGCTCGAAGAGGAATGCCAGTAATGACAAGGTTGCGCACTCCTTTGCCGCATCGAGGTATCTGCCGCCGCCCGCGAAAGCCCAGAGCTCCTGAAATATCTCGTCTGGCGCCATGTTTACGGCCTTCACTTCATCGTATCTCTTTCGAAATGCGGCGGCGACCCTATCGCCAAGTTCGGGGTCGTGCCATTTTTCGAACAGGTCGCGCACATTCCTTGACTTTTGCGTCCCCGCCCGAAGGAGCTCTTTGACATCGGCTGAAAGGCCGTTCGCGTCGAGCTTGCCGCTGGGCACTGGGGCGAAGCTTTCGCTTGACGGGGTCTGCTGGGCAACGGCCAATACGACCGTGCTGATATCGCTCATTGTGACGGGCGCCAAGTTCCGGAAATCCGGTAAGGGGCCGAGGATCGGCCGCAGATCGCTTTCTGCTAGTTCTTCGACCAGCTCTTGGACCTGTGATTCGCTCCATTGGCAAATCTTTTTTCCGAATTGGCCATCAATCAAGATAAGATGCTGAGCG
>Ga0302325_10031619_pt1 | contig 10885 bp, 7 predicted proteins | sample Palsa_T0_2_FD_201948 | JGI IMG/M metagenome (GOLD analysis project Ga0302325, IMG submission 201948) | Peat permafrost microbial communities from Stordalen Mire near Abisko, Sweden - Palsa_T0_2 | ecosystem: Environmental > Terrestrial > Soil > Palsa > Peat permafrost | place: Sweden: Abisko... | reverse complement strand
GGACGGCGGCGTGCGCTACAGCGTCTACGCCAGCGGCAGCGTCGTTCCCCGCCAGTACGCGTCGGCGGTGATCCCGCCCGGCGCGCCGATCTTCACGAGCACATCCTACGGTGATCCCGGCTACGCCCAGCTGCTCGAGATCGCGGACGCGGCGATCACGGGCGGTGCCGGCGAGGCATCCATTTCCTCGGGCGCGGAGAACAGCTCAGAGATGGGCGCATTCTGTGCTGACCTCAACCCGCTGCGCGAGCAGGGGCTGCTGACCAAATACGCCGAATTCATGCCGCTCGGGCTCACGCCGGTGATCATCCATGTCACCTGAGCACCGGCACGCGCGGGACGGGAGAGGGGGCCTTCCATGGCCGGGGACTACGCACGAGTGAGCTATGACCCGGGCCGCAAGTGGCGCGGGCTGACCGCCCAGCAGGGCCGGGTGACGGTCGAGGCCGACTGGAACGAGGCCGCGGCGATCGTCAGGGAGCGCGACCGGCAGCTGACGCTCGACGTCGTCGGACCCGTCGGCACCCCCGATCAGGGCTACTCGGTGACGGCGGTCGCCGCGGCCGGCGGCCCGCCGGGGTCCACGCCTGGCGATCTGCTCATCGGGCCGGGCACCCTCTACCTCGGCGGCGAGCGGCTTGATCTCGACGCGCCGGTCGACTACGCGCTGCAGCCCGACTGGCTTGACTTTTCGACTGACCCGCTCTGGCTGGCCCCGGCCGTCCCGGCCGGACCGGGGCCTTCCTACGAGGTCGTCTACCTGCTCGCCTCCGAACAGGAGGTCTCGGCGGTCGAGGATCCGGCGCTGGCCGATGTCGCTCTGGGCGGCCCGGACACGATGCAGCGCCAGCGCATTCTCCAGCACTTCGTGCGCCAGCCGAGTCCGTCCGGCGATATCGGCGACTCCTGGAGCGCGGTGGTCGGCTCCCTGCAGAGCGCCGGCCTGGGGTTCGACGGGGCGACGATGCGGGCCGGATCCGCCGCCAGCCTCCTGGTGTCGTTCACGAACCCCGCGGCCGCCCCCAGTCTCTGCCAGCCCGTCATGACCGGCGGCTACCTGGGCGCCGAGAACCAGATGATCAGGGTGATGGTCGCGAGCGCCGACACCTCCGGCGTGCCCACCATCGTGTGGGGTTTTGACGACGCCTCGTTCCTCTACCGTATCCAGGCAGCAACGTATGACCCGGGCTCAGGCAACACGACGCTGACGCTGGCCACCGCGCCCGTGGACAGCTACCACATCCCGGTCGCGGGCCAGGCGGTGGAGGTGCTGCGCGACGCCGCCCAGCTCACCGCGACCAGCCCGGTTCAGCTGCAGGGCACGGACTTCATCGCGTCGCCCGCCGGCGTCGTCACGCTCCTGACCAGTGCCTACGACCCGGACCTGCGGCAGCTCGTGGTGTCCGGGCAGCTCCCGCCTGATTACCTGTCGGGCGCGACGCCGCAGCTGTTCCTGCGCGTATGGCAGGCAGAGGTGGCCGCGCCGCCAGGCCAGCCGATCCCCCTGGTCTCGGTCAACCAGGCCGGGACAGCCGCCGACACCGGTATCGCCGTCACGGTGTCCTCCAGCACCGGCGCCTTTCATTTCGGCGACTTCTGGCGTTTCGCGCTGCGGCCTATCGAGCCCGCGATCATCTACCCGGAACGGTACCTGGCCGGACCGCAGCCCCCCGACGGTCCCCGGACCTGGACGTGTCCCCTCGCGGTGCTGGAATGGGAGGCCGGCAGCGCGACGGTCCTGCACGCCGTTCCGCCGTTCGCCGGCCTGGCGGAGCTGACCGCCAAGGGCGGCTGCTGCACCGTGGACGTCGGCCTGCCGGACGTTGACGGCGGCGCCTCGCTGCCTAATCTGCTCGCGGGCTACGCCAACCGCGGGCCGGTCACCATCTGCCTGGAGCCGGGCACCTACACGCTCCCGGCACCGCTCGTGCTCGGACCAGGACTCGACGGCCTTACGCTGCAAGGCTCCCGGGAGGGGGTCCTCTTGCAGGCCGCAGCCGCACCGGGGCCAGCATTCGCCGCCGGGCTGATCGCCGTGCAGGGCGCGAGCTCGGTCACCATCCGCGGCATCGAGCTGGCGCCGGCGCCGGTCACCGTCACGGTGCCGGCCGGCTCGTTCGCCGGCCTGTCGTCCCAGAATCAGGTACTCCTTGACGCCTTCGGCACGCAGCTGCAGGTAGCGTTCGGCATCTGCGCGGGCAGCGCCGTCGGCCTGACCATCGAGGACTGTACCTTCACGCTGCCCGCTCCCGGCGGGACCAACTTCTTCGGTGCCGGGGTCTACGCCAGCGGGGCGATAACTGGCGTCGCGGTCACGGACTGCACCTTCCGGTCGGCCGCGGCGCTGACGACGGCGCCGTTCTATGCCCTGACGGCGGGCACCCAGCCGCAGCCGCAGCCTCCGTGGCAGCTGACCTTCGGCTGCCTCCAGGTACCGGCGTCCGGCTCCGCCGGGGCGGGCGGGACAGGGCTGCTCGACGATGCGTCGATCGAGGGCTGCACGTTCCAGGACGTGACCGTTCCGGCGCTCCTGATGTCCGAGCTGGGATCGCTGTCCATCGACCGGAATACGGTCCGCGACTCCTACGGCGGCTTCTGGCTGGTCTCGCTCGACCCGGCGCATTCCGGCTTCTTCGATCCGAACGCGGTCGGCGATCCAGCTACCTTCCAGACCTTCGCCCGGCAGGGGACCACACCGTTGCTCGATCGCATCCTGGTGATCGCGCCGGCGATCGGGCAGGCGCTGCCGCCGTCCCCGCCGTCCCCGCCGGGCAGCGGGCCGCAGCCGCCGGGGACAGCTGGCTCGCTGCGCCTGGATTTCCGTGACTGCCAGGTGGACGCGGTCATCACCGGTTCGAACTCCGGCGCCGGACTGCTCGTCATCGACCTGGCGGAGGGCACCGGGTCGGCGGTGATTCACGGCAACCGGATCCGCAACCGCTTCCCGGCCGGAGACGCAGCCCTGGCTTACGGACTCGAGGAGGCCGGCATAACGGGCAATATCCTGGCGAACGAGGTCGCTGCCGCCGAGCTCCCCGCAGCGAACCTGAACAGCTTCAGCATGGTGCTGTCGGCGACCGCCACACCGCTGGGCGTGCCGGCCGTGGCCATCACCGGCAACGTACTGATCGGTACCACCGAGCTTCCAGTGCGCCCGAGCACGATCCCGTCGGCGCTGCAGGACTGGGACGTGCTGAACACGGTGATCCCCTATGTCGTGCCGCCCGTCGTGACGGGGATAGCGCCCGTCAGCGGAAAGCCGGCCGGCGGCGACAGCGTGACGATCACCGGCAGCGGCTTCACCGGAGCCACCAGCGTGATGTTCGGGGCCACCGCCGCGACCGCCATGACGGTCGGCTCCGACGCCCAGATCACCGCGACCAGCCCGGCAGGTGCCGGCACCGTGGACGTCACCGTGACAACGCCCGCAGGAACCTCGGCCAGCAGCGCCGCGGACCAGTTCACCTACACGGCCGTTCCCGCGGTCGTCACGGGGATTTCCCCCGCCGTGGGGAGCGCGGCCGGCGGGAACAGCGTGACGATCACCGGCAGCGGGTTCCTCGGGGCAGCAAGCGTCCAGTTCGGGACGGTCAGCGCCCCCGCCATCACGGTCGTCTCCGATACCCAGATCACCGCCACCAGCCCGGCAGGCAGTCCGGGCATCGTCGACGTCACCGTGGTCAACCGGGCCGGCCCCTCGGCCACCGGCACCGCGGACAAGTTCAGCTACATTTCCCCGCCCACCGTCACCGGGATTTCCCCCGCGAGCGGGACCGCAGTCGGCGGGGCCATCGTGACGATCACCGGTACCGGCTTCTCCGGCAATGTCAGCGTGCAGTTCGGGACGGTCAGCGCACCCGCCATGACGGTCGTCTCCGGTACCCAGATCACCGCCACCAGCCCGCCAGGCGCCGGCACCGTGGACGTCACCGTGAGCAACACCGCCGGGACCTCCGCCACCAGCGCCGCCGACCGGTTCGAGTACGTCCCGGCGATCACCGGGATCTCACCCGCCAGCGGCCCGGTGACCGGCGGGACCACCGTGACGATCGCCGGCGCCGGGTTCACCGGGGCGACCAGCGTGAACTTCGGGGCCGCGACCGCGGCCATGACGGTCGACTCCGGTTTCCAGATCACCGCCACCAGTCCCCCGGGGGCAGCCGTCGGCAGCGTGGGCATCAGCGTGACTACCCCCACCGGAACCTCCGCCGCCACGGCCGCCGGCCAGTTCACGTACCTGCCGGCTGTCACCGGAGTTTCGCCTAGTACCGGGCTCACCACCGGCGGGGTAAGCGTGACGATCACCGGCACCGGGTTCACCGGAGCCACCGGCGTGCGCTTCGGGGCCGCGGCCGCGGCCATGACGGTCAACTCCAATACCCAGATAACCGCCACCAGCCCGTCAAGCGCCGCCGGCACCGTGGACGTCACGGTGACCGTCCCGGCGGGGACCTCCGCCATCAGCCGCCCCGCTGACCAGTTCGAATACTTCAGGAAGCCGATCAAGGAAGGAAAGGAAGGAAAGGAAACGAAGGAAGGGAAGGAAGCGATCAGGAAGGAGACGACCGCGCTGGAGAAGGCGGCCCTCGAGCAGGTCCGGCCTACCCTGGCCGCGGCAGCGGAGGAGATGACGGGCGGTACCGCGGCGGCCTTCATCGAGCCAAGCGAGCGGCCCGACGTCGGCGCGCAGTTGCGCGACGATGGCTCAACCGACCCCGGACAGTGATGATTCTCCTGATTCTGCCGCGCGGGGCCCGGCGCCAGCTCGGGCTCGCACCACCCGGCGCGCCAGCCGGGCGCGCCGTGGCGCTGCTCGAGCCGTCCGGACTGTCGACGCCGGGCTGGGCGCACGACCCGGACAGGCCGCGGGAAGACCGGCTGGTGCTGGACGGCGAGATCATTCCGGCCCGCCGGCTGACGGCGGTGATCACTGCGCTCGACGCCGTGGCACCCGCCGACCTTCCGCACGTGCGAGCCGGGGACCGCTGTTTCGTCGCGTCGGAGATGACCGCGTTCCTGCGCAGCTGGCTGCAGACGCTGGCCTGCCCGGTCCTGGATACCCCGACCGCGCTCGCGCTGTCCGGTGCTGCCGGTGATCGCGCGACATGGTCGAGGGCGACCGCCTTGCTCGCGATTGCGGACCGGCAGGCGACCGCTGTGCCGGTGACGCGGACCCGCGCCGTCACCGTCGTCGGCGGCCGGGTGGTCGGGCCGGCGCCGGCGCCGGCCGCCGCGACCGCCCTGTCGCTGGTCCGGGCCGCCGGCGTGACGGCCGCTCGGCTGAGGCTCACCGACGACGTGCACGCGCCGGCCCTGTGCGAGGCCGCCCCGTGGTGGCATACGCCCAGCCCGGCAGCGCTGGGCGCGCTGCTGGCCCATGCCCGGGGGCTTTCGTGAGCGCGGCGGTCGTCCTGCTCTGGGGCCTGCCCCAGGAAGAGCCGCTCGCGATCGTCCGCGATGCCCTGCAGGCGCTGACGGCCGAGACCATCATGATCGACCAGCGCCGCGCCCTGTCCACCCACGTCCTGCCCGGGCCGGGCGGGCCGGTGCTCAGGGCGCCTGACCTGGTGCTGCCCCTGGCCGAGGTGACCGGCGCCTACCTGCGGCCCTATCCTTTCCCGCCGCCGGCGGCGCAGCACGGGCCGGCCTGGCCAGTCGGGTATCGCCATGTCCTGCGCCTCGAGCACGAACTGTGGCACTGGGCAGCGACCACGACAGCGACCGTCCTGAGCCGCCCCGCGCCCGCCGCCAGCAATTCCACCAAGCCGATGCAGACGCGGGCCGCCAAGGCGTGCGGCTTCGGTGTACCGGACACCCTGCTCACCAACGACCCGGAGCAGGCCCGCGCCTTTGCCGCCCGGCACGGCCGGGTCATCTACAAGGCGGCCGGCGATACACGTACCATCACCGGCTTGCTTGACCCAGCGGATACCCGCCGCCTCGACCGGCTGAGCACCTGCCCGATCTACTTCCAGAAATACATCGCGGGCGTCAACGTGCGGGTGCACGTGGTCGGTGGTGACGTTTCCGCCGTCGAGATAACCAGCGACGCCGTCGATTACCGCACGGACATCCAGAAGATGGTGCTGACGCAAGTGCCCGACCACGTCGCCGGGAACTGCCTGGCCGTGACCGAGAGCCTGGAACTGCCCATCGCCGGCATCGACCTGATCCGCACACCGGAAGGCGAGTGGTACTTCCTTGAGGCCAATCCGTCGCCTGCCTTTACCTTCTATCCTGATCGCGGCACGGTAGGCGCCTGGATCGCCCGCCTGCTCGCCAGCCCGGCAGCGGAGAACCGGTCACTGAACGGTCACGCTGGCCTGCCCAGCGTCACCCACCGTCACGACGCCGCCCCAGGTGCAGTTGCACTGGGATGAGTCGTCGAGGGCGCAGACCTGGCCGATGGTGACCCGCGCGGATCCGGGCGACCAGGGTGAAAGTACCGGCTGGCACGGCTGGGGGGTGAGAGTACCCCCGGCTGCGGTGGTGGCCGAGGCCACCTGCGGGTTGGACAGTGAGGAGCACAGCCCGAACGGCGGGACGTTCGCTGCCCCGACGTCGGTCACGACGCCGGCTGGGCTGCCCGCGGAGACGTCAGTACCCGACGCGGCAAAGGACGCGGGTGTGGTGCCAAACGAGCATTGCAGCGTCGCGCCTGTGCAGACCAGGTTCGGCATGACGAGTCCTCACCCTCGACCACTACGCGGCAGTCTAGCGAGCCGCGCCGGTCCGGGACACTGGCGGGACTTTGATCATGCTCAGCCCTTGCCCGGGTTGAATATCTCCTTCGGGTCCAGGGCGCGGCGCACCGCGGCCTGCATAGCGAGCGAGCCGGGATCCAGCTCGCGGCGCATGCCCTCGCGCTTGAGCAGCCCGACGCCGTGCTCGCCGGTGACGGTGCCGCCGGCCGCGATCGCCGCGTCCAGGAACTCCTCGAACGCGGCCTGCGCCGCGAGACGGGCCGCCGAATCGCCGGGCGGGGTGATGATCAGCGGGTGCAGGTTCCCGTCGCCGGCGTGCGCGATCGTCGCGATCTGGATCTCGTACTTCGCCGCGATGGCGCTGATCTGCTCCAGCATGGCGGGGACCTTGGACCGCGGCACGCACACGTCCTCGGTGAGCACCGGCCCGAGGCGCTCAAGCGCGGGGTAGGCCAGCCGCCTGGCGTCGAAGAGCGCCTCGGCTTCGGCGTCGTCGGTCGACTGCTCGACCCACATCGCTCCCGCGTCAGTCATGGCGGCGGCGATCGCCCCGGCCTCGGCCGCGCCGGAGTCTCCCGGGGTGTCCACGCGGGCCAGCAGCATGGCCGCCGCGTCCGCGTCGATGCCGAGGTGCTTCCAGTCCTCGACGGCCTGCAGGCTGACCCGGTCCAGGAGTTCCAGCACCGCCGGGGAGAGCCCGCGCCGGGTGATCTGCGCGACGGCCTGGCCGGAGGTGACCAGGTCGGGGAAGGCACCGACGATCGTGCGCGGCGCGCCGGCCAGCGCGGGCCGCAGCCGCAGGGTCACCTCGGTGACGACGCCGAGCGTGCCTTCTGACCCGACGAAGAGCCCGACCATGTCCAGCCCGGCGACGCCCTTGGTGGTCCGCCGGCCGAAGCGGACCACGTCACCGTAGGCGACGGGGCCGCCGACCACCGCGCGCAGGCCCAGCACGTAGTCGCGGGTGACGCCGTACTTCAGGCAGCACAGCCCGCCCGCGTTGGTCGCCACGTTGCCGCCGATCGTCGACCAGGGGGCGCTGGCGGGGTCCGGCGGGTACCACAGGCCGTGTTCGGCGACGATGGCCTTGAGGTCATTGTTGACGATGCCCGGCTGGACCACGCAGACCTGGTTGTCCTCGTCGATCTCCAGGACCTGGGTCATCCGGGACAGGTCAAGGACGACGCAGCCGGGCACCGCGTTGGCGCCGCCCGACAACCCGGTCCCGGCGCCGCGCGGCACGACGGGAGCACCGAACTCGGCGCAGGTGCGGACGACATGCTGCACCTCGGCCTCGGTGCGCGCGCGGACGCCCGCGACGGCCTTGCCGGCCGGCGCCCACTCGGCGTCGTCGTGCGACATGGCGGCCAGCACGTCGGGGTCGACGACCAGGCGGTCGCCGGGAAGTTCGCGGCTCAGTGCTTCCACGATCTGCGCTTCCACGATCTGCGCTTCCACGATCTGCGCTTCCACGATCTGTGCTTCCACGATCGCGTCAGGGGTGCTCATGACGGTGCTCCTGCGGTCAGTGCTTCGTTTATGAGCTCGGCGCTGGCCTGCGCGCCGGGCGGGCTCATGATGGAAGCGGGATGGTCGACGCCGGGAACCGGGCGCACCGTGATCAGCGTGCCGAGTTCGGCGCGCAAGCGTGCGACGGCCTCGGCGGGGTACGCGGGGACGCTGCCCGCCCCGACGCTCCACTCGGCCGCCAGGAGCCTGGTCGGTACCTGGAGCTGCTGCCACTTCGTCGGGCCGAAGAAGATGTCCGTGGCATCGCCGATCAGGGCCTGCCCGCTGAGCCGGACGCGGCCGCCGGCCAGGTCGTGCGCCAGGTAGTCGAGCAGCAGCGGGTCGGCCGGGTCGAGCAGCGGCGCGGTCTGCTCGGTGAAGAACCTGGCGTACTCGCTGACCGACGGCCATTCGCGGTCCAGCCGGGCCAGCCGGTCCTGGAAAACCGCGGGCAGGGCTTCCGGCGTGAGGCCGGGCGGAACCGCCATCGGGAAGCCGCCGTCGATCAGGATCAGGCTCTTCACCCGGCCGGGGCAGGCGGTGGCCAGCTCGACCGCGACGAAACCGCCCATCGACATCCCGCACACGTGCACGGAATCAAGGCCCAGGTGATCCAGGAGGGCGGCCATGTCGGCGGCGTGCCTGCCGGTCGATGACGGCCCCGCGACGCCGACGCTGTCGCCGCGGCCGCGCAGGTCGGGCGCGATCAGGCTGAGGCCGGGATCGGCGGCGCGCAGCCAGTTCCACAGCTTGCGCTGGCTGCTGATGCCGTGGATGGCGAGCACCGGCTCGGTGCCTGAGCTGATCACCTCGGCGGCGAGAGCGCCGCCGGGTACGTCAACCCCGATGATCTCGCTACCGGGAGGCTGCGCTGATCCCATGCCACGACCCTAGCTCGGCCATCCGGGGCCGGGCGACCGCAGGCCCCCGAGGTTCCGGCCATGGACAGTTCCGGCGATGGACGGCGGGGACCCGCGTGATGGTGCTCAAGCGGTAGCGCGGGTTTCGAGCAGGTGGTCCAGCGTGGTGGCCGCGTCCAGCGGGTTGGCCAGCGCGGCCCAGCGCGCGCCCGCGAGGTCCGCGAGCTGGGCGGCCTGCTCGTTATCGTCGGCCGGCGCCAGGATGATCAGCTCGTCCAGCGAGCGGGCGATCGCCAGGGTGTCATCGTCGTCGGTGGTCCGGCAGTCGGACAGCAGGATGACGACCCGGCGCCTGGCCCGGGCGTGCGCCAGCTGCTCGCGCGCGGCCTGGAGCGCATCCGCCAGCCGGGTGACTCCGTGCCCGCGGAGCCTGAGCAGCCGCTCGGACACGACGGCGGGCGCCATGTCGCTGACCAGCGGCCGGATGACGTCGACGGACGCGGCGAAGGACAGCACCGCATACTCCTTCGGGGCGCGCAGCGCGCAGGCGGCGGCGACCGTCGCCGCGGCGGCCAGCCGGGCGCCGGTCATCGAGCCCGACTTGTCCACGACCACGGCGAAGGCGGTCTGCGCCCGGGCCCAGTGGACGGTGGTCAGGTCATCGAGGGCTACCGGCCGGGCTTCGGCCCGGGCCGCCGAGACACCCTCGATCGAGGCATCGATATCGAGGTCGCCGTCGGCGGCGCCGCGGACCGGCCGCAGCCGGGAGATCCCGCGCATCGACGTCCGGCCGGCCCGGGCTCGTTCGAGCACGATGCTCGCGCTGAGCCTGATCGCGGCCGCGCGCAGGCGCTCATCGGTGGCGTTGGTCATGGCGGCGAGCAGCTCGAAGGTAGCCGGATCCTCGCCCAGGGCCTGATTCAGCGCCTGCTCGTCGAGCACGCCGACCTCGGGGCTGATCTCGGCGAAGCGGGCGTGCCGGGACAGTTCGTGCCGCCCCGTCGTCTTGCCGTCAGGCCGGCCCGACTTCGGCCGCGGCCGCTGCTGCCCGCCGGCCGCTGCGGCCGCCGGCGGGCTCGTCATTCCCCCGGGCTGCCGTCGCCTCCCGGTGAATCATCGGCCGCCCGGGTGTCGCGGATCTTCCTGAAGATCTCCTCGATGACGGCGTCGGCGGAGCGCGGGCACGATTCCTGCCGCCGCACCCGGCCGGACAAGGTGGTCAGGGCGGCGTCCAGCCCGACCTGCCAGTCGTCGGCGGGCACGCCGCGGATCGCGGCGAGCTCGGGGACCAGCCGGGCGTAGTCGATGGCGCCGCGGACCGAGGTACCCGACCGCAGGTCAGGATGGCCCCGGGTGGCGCGGGCGAGTTCCACCGCCTCGGCAACCAGGATCTGCTTGGCGTCCGGCGCGGCGAGCTGGACGATCTGGCGCTCGTGCTCGGCGTCCTGGTAGCCGACGGCGACCCGGCAGGTCCGGTCGTACAGCGCCATGGACAGCCGGGAGGTACCGACCGAGTCATACGGGTTCATCGCGGCCACCAGCCGGAAGCTGTCACTCGCGGTGATCCGCCCGAGCCGCGGCACGTTGATGTCGCCCTCGGACATGACGGTCAGCAGGACGTTGATCGTCTCTTCCGGAACCCGGTTGAGCTCCTCGACGTACAACAGCCCGCCTTCGCGCATGGCCCGGACCAGGGGGCCGTCGGAGAAGTTCTCCGGCCGGTACCCCTGTTCCAGGACGAGCGCCGGGTCGAACGACCCGATCAGGCGGGCGGGCGTCAGCTCGGCGCTGCCCTCGACAAGCACGAATTCG
>Ga0302325_10031618_pt1 | contig 10885 bp, 9 predicted proteins | sample Palsa_T0_2_FD_201948 | JGI IMG/M metagenome (GOLD analysis project Ga0302325, IMG submission 201948) | Peat permafrost microbial communities from Stordalen Mire near Abisko, Sweden - Palsa_T0_2 | ecosystem: Environmental > Terrestrial > Soil > Palsa > Peat permafrost | place: Sweden: Abisko... | reverse complement strand
CGTGCGGCCCAGACATGACTCGATGGTGCGCAGCAGGTGGATCAGCTCAACTGGCCGCTGGTTGCCTATGTTACAGAGACGCATGGGGGCGCGTGCGCTTGGCCCCTCTGTCTTGTCCCCTGCCGGGGGCAAAGGCAAAACGCGCATGATTCCCTCGATCGTATCGTCGACAAAGGTGAAGTCGCGGCGCAGGCGTCCCCAGTTATAAAGCTCTATAGGGCGCCCGCCCATGATCGCGTCCACGAATTTAAAGACTGCCATGTCCGGCCGGCCCCAGGGGCCGTAGACGGTGAAGAATCTAAGTCCGGTGGTAGGAATACGGAATAGGTGACTGTAGGCATGAGCGACTACCTCGTTGCTCTTCTTGGTCGCTGCATAGAGACTGACTGGTTGGTCGGTGGAGTCTTCTTCGGCAAAAGGAGTTTCGTTGTGCGACCCGTAGACGGAGCTGGAGGAGGCGAACACGAAATGGCGGCACGAGCAGGCGCGGACGCCTTCCAGCACATTGACGAAGGCGACCAGGTTGCTGGCGACGTATTCGTCGGGGCTGGTCAACGAGCGCCGTACGCCGGCCTGGGCGGCCAGGTGAATCACGGCTTCAAAGTCGCCATCAGCGAAGAGGCTTTCTGTCCGCGACCGGTCGGCCAGGTCCAGGGGAAAGAACCAGAATCGCGGACCAATGCAGAGTTTGCGCAGGCGCGCGTCTTTTAGCCTGGGGTCGTAGTAGTTGTTGAGGTTGTCGACGCCCACAACTTCAAACCCATCCGCGAGGAGGCGCTGAACCAGGTGCGCGCCGATAAAACCGGCAGCGCCCGTGACCAGGATTCGTTTATCTCTTCCATGCTTCATCATTTTTTCCTCATTGACAAAAGGTTGGCCCAGGAAAATGGACCCGGGATCTTAGTAGGCTCCCTCTCCGGTTAACACCACGCTGGCAGTGCGCGCCAGGATATGAAGGTCGAGCCATGGAGACCAATTACGAACGTAGTAGCTATCCAGACGGACGCGATCGCGGCGACTCATCGCGCTTCGCCCGGAGACTTGCCATAGACCCGTCAGGCCTGGCGCCACCCTGCAATACAAGGCGATGTTTTGGCCGTAGGCTGATACTTCCTCTTCCACGATGGGACGGGGGCCGACCAGGCTCATCTCGCCTCGCAATACATTCCAAAGTTGAGGAAGTTCGTCCAGGCTGGTCTTTCTTAACAACTTGCCTACACGGGTAATGCGCGGGTCGTGGCGCAGCTTGCGATCTCTTAGCCATTCTTCTCGCAGTTTTCCGTCCTTCGCCAGGGCCTCTCGCAACAACTCGTCGGCGTTGGTCTTCATGGTCCGGATTTTCCAGATGCGAAATTTCCGCTGGCCGCGACCGACACGGTGCTGACTGTAAAAGATGGGTCCGGGCGACTCCAGCCTGACCAGCAGCCCAATCAGAAGGAGGGGGAGGGTGACCAGGGGAAGGATCAGACAAACCAGGAACAGATCGATGGATCGCTTGGTGAGTCTAGGGAGTGGCAGCAGCAGATCTCTTCTGACCTCGACCGCCAAACATCCTGCGAGCTGGCGGGCGTTGACGGTGAGGCTGTAAAGAACCGCCGAGCTGTGGATGATCATCAGCCTGGGAAACAGGCTTTCGAACTTTTCCAGATCTTCGAGCAGCTTCGCGGAACCTGTCTCGGGGAGAGCGATCATGGCACGCTCCACTCCAGAGGCGCGCACCGACGCCGCCAGGTGAATGTCTACGATGGGAACGCTCGGTGCTCGACCACCGTGATAGGAGGAGGAGAGAAGAACCACCGGCCTTAGACCAATTTCCGGATGTAGTTCCAATTCCCGGACGATCTCGGTGGATTCATCACCGGTGTGAAAAACGGCCACCGGAACCCCCCACCAGGGCTTATGGCAGACGAACGCGCGCACGATGGATCGGAGCAATGGGGTTACAACTATGGCGGAAATCCAACATAGCAGAAGAACTCGCCGGGGATACGCCTGGTCTAATCGAGTAACAGGGATCAGAGCAGCGAGGACAAGGAAGCCAAGGGTGAGGGCCAGGCCCAGGCGGCGTAGTTCAGTGACCGCATTATGGATGATGCCGGGATAAAGATTGGAAAAAGCGAAGATGGCGAAAAATACTCCGAGGGCCGGCCACAGGCTGAAGTATTGATGGAAATCCAGTCTTCCGTAGATGCGGTTTTCGAGTAAGACGGTGATCCCAGCAACGCTGATCGCGACTGCATCACAGCCGACGAAAACGAGCGAGGACAGAAATGGGTGGCAGCGGATTTTGGGGAGACGAATGAGCGGAAAGGGTCGATCTGTAGGGACTACGGTTACGGTCGCCATGAACGCCTCCGCTTCACCGTACAAAGTGGGAGATTAGCGGAAACATCTGAAAGCTTCCCTTGCAGCGAAATTAAATATGGTTTATCGAGCGCTGCTATCAGAGTCGCGGTGTAAGAGTCTGCGGAACAGGCCGGTTCGAGTGAAGTCCTAACCCTTGGCGGACTCTAGCAATGCCGCAAGGCATTGTGCCGTCCCCGTTCGACAAGCTCAGGGCAGGCTCTCCGGGACTGTTTTCGTTGCAGCAATCGAGGAAAATGACGCCGACGAATATTAAGCGGGTGGCCCAGGTCTCGCTTTTGAGACCTGGGTGTTCGAGCCTTCACTTGCCGCCGGGAAGCGAGTTTGCTCAAAAGCGAGACCTGGGCCACCCACTTAAAGTCTCGAAGTTGCAGTTTGTTTTTCGACAGCTTCAGTGCCTTTCCAGCCTGCTGCAGACCGGCTTTTCATGCTCGTCGTATTTGGCTGAACAAGGGGTCTACGAGTACTTGCGGAGGCCGCTTGCCGAAACCGTTGGCGGAGCCGTTGGCGGAGGCGGGTGGGGCACCACCGCAGGTGAAGGTGTAGCCGATGCCGCGGTTGGTTTGAATCAGCTTTTGCTGGAAGTCGCGATCGACCTTGCTTCGCAAGGCGCTGATGTAGACATCGACCACGTTGGTCAAGCCCTCAAAGGAGGAGTTCCAGACATGCTCAAGAATCATGGTTCGGGTAACCGGACGATCGACGTTCCGAACCAGGTATTCGAGCAGCAGAAATTCTTTGGGGCGCAGATCGATGGTTTTCCCCAGACGTGCGGCTCTCCGCTTAACCAGATCCAACTCAAGATCTCCCGAGCGCAGGATATTGACGCAGTTGGCGGCAGCAAGATTTGCGGCTGCCTGGCGAAGTCGTATCGATAGGGCGAGGCGCACTGCCAATTCCGAGGCAAAGAAGGGCTCGCGGACACAATCATCGGCGCCGGCCTCGAACAATTGCAATCGCTGCTCGAGGTCAAGGTAGCGGGCGAATACAAATAGCGATGCGTCGGGGTTTTCCTGGCGCAACATTTTCACCAGGAGCACGATATCTCCGAAGATGAGCGAGTCGGAATCGACAAGAACCCCCTCATAGGGGGCAAATCGGGTTAGCTGGAGACAGTCCCTCGCGGAGGTCACTGTTTCCACGACAAACTGGGCGGAGCCGAGCGCTTTGGCGACTCGTCTTTGCAGGTCATTGCGGGGTAGAAAAGTGAGCACTTTCAAAGCACCTCCGAACTGGGACGGGCCCCAGGAGAAAGTCTGGCATCAGTCGATTCTGCGATCTCAACGTTTTACCGTGTTGTACTAGCCCAGCGATGCGAGACTATGTCCTGGCAAAAGGCCCGTAAGCCATCCGCACAGTTAGATTTTCGTGAAGTTGCTTCCGCGACCAGGCAAGGAATAACTCTTGGCGTTAGTGCGGTAGATCCTGAGACACCCAATCCAGATTCGCAGGAGCGGATAGCATGAGACTCGGCGAGAACCCGGATCACTATACTCGCAACCTTTCGCTGAAGCGTCTTATGCAATACTCCGCGGAGAACGGCGAGCGGGGAGCAAGGCAGTAAGACCACTGCCAGCCCTTTGCGAGAAGGGCAAACATTACACAGCAGAAGAGCAATATCAGAGTTTTAATTACCCTGTCAATCCTATCTTATTCGAAAACCTGAAGGGTTGCATACATCTTTTTCTACTTCTGTCCGGACTGCAAGTGCATCTCTCTAGAGGAATAAACCATATTCGAACAAGAGCGCCAAGCAGCACTCACGACTGTTGCGGATCGGAAACAAGAAGATAAGTTATGCCTGTAAATGCTTGGGATAGATAGCTCTCCTTAGACGTGACCTATGCCTTTTTAGGAGATGAGATTGTTACGGGTCAGCAACACACTTCATTACTAGCTCGGCGTTTTTTCGATTTCCTCATACTCTCCCGGTAGTGCACATCAGCGCTACCAAAGGAGACTTCAATGTTTAAACGAATTGCTCGCACACTTGTTATCGGCGCAACCTTGGCCGCAGTGGTTTCACCAGCCGCTTTTGCCGCCGGAGACCCGACCGGCACGGATCCAGAACCAGGGGTAGTTCATACTATCCTGGTGATGCTGGGCTTGCAGTAAGATACTCCGAAAGCTGCTGAGCGCGCTCAGGTTCGGACTGGCCGCCTGGAAGGGAGACTCTGCGTGCATCTCACAGGTCTGGATCTCCTGTTCTGGGCGGCTGGTTTCGTAGAGCAGCTCGGCCTGCTCTTCGTTCTCTGGTATCGGCGTCGAGCGGGTGCTTTTCCCTTCTTCACGGCGCTTGTCGCCCTGAATGTTACCAGGACGATCACGCTGTATCTCGTGAACCGTTACGGAACGAACAATGACTACGCCTACTCCTACTGGACGCTGGCCATCCTGGATATGACGTTGCAACTGTGCGTCGTCTATGAGGTCGCGTCCCTCGTTTTTCGACCCCTCGACGTCTGGGCTGAAGACATTCGGAGTAGTTTCGTCTGGCTGATAAGCCTGAGTTTGCTGGTAGCGCTTGGCCTCACCTGGCTCGGGAGTGTACCGTCGCAAACGTGGATGCAGGCTTTAACGACTAGGGGCAACTTATTTGCGTCTACGCTGTTGAGCGAACTTTTCGTCGCCATGATGGCTTTGTCCATGAAGGTGCAACTTCCGTGGCGGACCCATGTGGCGAAGATTGCGCAAGGGCTGGGCGCGTATTCGTTGATAAGTGTGTTGATCGACACTGGACGCAGTTACTTCGGTACGGGCCGGGAACGGCCGGCCTTTGTTGCGATATCCCATGTTCGCATGGCTGCCTACCTGGGCTGCGTCACCTATTGGATCGCCAGCCTATGGCCCGATGAGGTGCCGGCTCGCACCATGACGGCGGAGATGCGGGAAAAGTTATTTACTTTACAGGCGCAGGTGGCATACCATCTTCAAGACTTGCGGTCCAGGAAAAAGTAGTGCAAACACCTAATCTGTATTTCTTTGCCGCGATTGCGATTTTCTTTAGCGTTCTGATCGTCATTGCCGGGTATTACTACTGGCGGAATCGCCGATCGTCGCCGGCTCAATTTGAAGACCTGTTCGCCCAGCTAAAGTGGATTGACCGTAACCACATCGCCCAGGTCGCCCTGGACCTGGTGGACCCGTCTGGCCGGTCTAAGGTCGACGAGGAAGCTGCAACTTTGGAACCATCACAGTTATGGAACCTGATTGGTGGGCTCGACGGGCTGGAGATCATGGAGCGAAATAGTGAAGTCTTAATCGCCCTGGCCTTTTATGTCCAGCAATGGTATCCGGAGGCGGTGCCGGTTGCAGAGCGTTTACGGCTGGATGCCCGGGAACTGAAATTTCATGTTGGACGTCTGCGGGGGGCTGCCCAACAGGGTAACCTGCAAATCTCTTTTCCCTTCTATGCGCAGCGTGCGGTGACAACTTACTACCGAATGACCCGCCGCGTGCTTGAACTGTATGAGGCGGCAAACGTCCCCATGGTTGCCGATTTGCAGCGTTCTCTCTAGATCAGCCGGGATATCTCAACGCGCCAATCGAATGGCAACAAAAATGACACACCCCATGCATTCTATCTCTGCCCGGTATTTCCATCTTTGGCTGGAGGCGGGCGACAGGGGATGGGGGATAAGAGTCAACCAATCGGAACGCTTATCCAGTTCGCACCAACCACAGACATAGGAATCCCGAGTCATCAAGAAATAGATGGGGCGCTGAAACTCGTGCGTCCAGTCTCTACGAGGAGAGATGGCGCGCTTCCGGGTGTCGATGTGAACAATCGAGCCGGCCGGGATCATAGGATCCAGAGTAAGGTCGCGTTTCCCGATGATGCCTCGCAGATTGGGCGTTATCGACTGGCCCGACTCCAGCGCAAGCAAGGTGGTTTCGTCCGGCGCTTGCTCGGGACCAGGCTTGTCGGGCAGCAAGTATCTTGCCTGCTCCTCAAGCGGCCCCCCAGTTAATAACATGGTTGCGTTGGGGCTGGAAAGCGGCCCGAGGAGTGCGGATTGCCCATCGGGCGGGTACATAGCGCGTAGCAGGTGGCCTGGGGACAAGTTGTAGATGTCAGCCAAGGCTATGAGCTTGTTGACAGTCAATTCGTGTTCTTCGCGTTCCAAGCGATCGAGCCAACTGGCAGAAACCTTGTAGGACTGATTGCCGCGTTCCTGAGCAAAGCAATGACTGCGTTTCTCGACCTCCCGCAGCGAGAGTTGCCATTGCCGGCGTATCATACGGAGCCTTGAGCCAATCCCTGCCATCTAACCCTTCCTGTCTTGCTGTATGCCGCAAACCCACTTCTCTGGTTACCGGGTGCCTTTGCAACCCCCTGGAGCATGGGGGCTGGGGGAACATCTGCTGCTTGACAGCGGTTCAACGATCAGATTCGGTGCGGCATTTACCCGCCACGGATACAAGAGAATACTGCCAAAGACCCGCTCTCGCAGAGACAAGTCGACTGCCGCGCAGCAAAGGTATGGCTCGTCATGCCGCTGGTTAATGAGTTTGAAAGTGATAGCGATCGTTCGCAGGACCTGCGAAGAATGCATGAGAGTTCCAACTACGACGGTAAGCGGCGCGTTTGCCAGTTTAACCGCCGGATGCTCATGCTCAGCCTTAACGCTGTGACCGGACAGTGGAAAAATATAGAACTTTTAGAAGTTATAAAAGAGTACAGAACGAGTTTTGCGATGTCAATGAATATTTTTGTTCATCGTTATCGCAATGGAAACTTTGCGACCCCTCAAAGGTCAAGGGCGACGCAAAGGTGTTATTAGCGCTCCCACTTCTGGCAGCAGTTGAAGTGGCGTTTGTTCGAAAGCTCGCATCGCGCGAGGGTACCATTACAACCTGGGACTGTAGTGCCCTGCGGACCAGCTTAGACCGCACACGGATTCCATTCGGCATCCAAACTGAGCAGTCCCCGGAGAGAGACTGGTTGAGAACTGCGAAAAGCAGCCGGCTAAAGCCCTCATCCATTCCGTTCAGTCTTCGCACGGTTGAAGCCGTGCCCTTCCAACCAGGTTCACACCCAGACCCGGGAGCAACCATGTTCTCCAATTCGCGTTACCGCCGCCGGCTCTTTACGGGCGCGGTCTCTATTCTTGCCACCGGCTTACTCGCAGTGGGCCTTGCGTCCTGTGGTGGTAGCGGCAGCAACGGTGGCGCAGCGACTTTGACTCTTTCTCCTTCCAGCATCAAGCTGACGGCGGGGGGCAGCGGACAGCAGGCTTCCCTGCTGCTGACCGCACCCGGCAGCACCGGTGCTGTGACCGCCACGGTGTCTGGATTGCCCACAGGAGTTTCGATTTCCCCGGCCACGCTCTCGCTGACTCCGGGCACTGCTTTGCCCGTAACGCTTACTGCGGGCGCTTCGGCTGCGACGTCCACGGCTGCGCTTTCCTTCAGCACCACCATCGGCGGCCAGGCGGCGAGTACCCAGGGTTCCCTCTCGGTGCAGGCAGCAGCAGCCGACTTCTCGCTCAGCGTTAAGCCCGCTTCAGTGAGCTTGCCGTCGAATGGCACAGCGTCGACTGTTTCTGTGTTGGCCACTGCGGTCAACGGTTTTTCTGCAAGCGTATCCGTCGCTATTTCCGGGCTACCGTCGGGGGTTACGGCGCAGCCGTCGTCGCTCACGCTCACGCCAGGAACGGCTGCTACCCTCAGCCTGACGGCGGCCGCAGGAACAGCCGCAGAGTCTGGCACGGTTACGTTGACCGGGACGTCCGGCGCGCTGACGCATAGCGCTACCTTGGCGATCAGCGTAGTCGCTCCGCCTCCGGCACAAGCGGATTTTTCCCTTGCCGTTAATCCTCAGTCACTGAACCTGACGATCGGAGCCGCCGGGCAACCGGTGCAACTGTCCGCGACGGCGCTGGATGGTTTTAGTGGAACGGTCAGCGTTGCGGTGAGTGGTTTGCCTGCCGGGATGACAGCGATCCAGGCCCCATTGACGTTGACTCCGGGAACGCCGCAGAGCGTCACGCTTACGGCTGGCAACAGCACGCAGGCGGGTAGCGTGAACGTGGTGTTCAGCGGCACGGCGGGTGCACTCATTCATAGGGCCACGGTGGCTCTTACGGTGGCTGCCGCGGGCGTGAATGTAACTACGTACCACAACGACAACGCACGCGACGGCTGGTACTCGGCGGAAACGGTGCTGACACAGCAGAACGTCAATGCCACCACATTTGGAAAGCTTGCGGAATTACCGGTCGATGGATTGGTCGACGCGCAGCCGCTCTATGTCAGCGGTCTTTCGATCGCCGGGCAGACGCATAATGTGCTGATCACGGTTACAGAAAACGATAGCGCTTATGCCTTTGATCCTGACAGCGGCACGCAGCTATGGACAGTGAGTGCCCTGGGCGGCGGTGAGGTTCCCAGCGACAATCATGGCTGCGGGCAGATCACGCCTACGATCGGGATTACGGACACCCCGGTGATCGACCGGAGCCAGGGCCCCAACGGCGCGGTGTACTTTGTTGCCATGTCGAAGGATGCGAGCAACAACTATCACCAGCGACTGCACGCGCTGGACCTGGCGACGGGCGCGGAGCTGGCGGGCAGCCCGTCTGAGATACAGGCCACCTTTCCCGGGACTGGGTACGGTTCGACGAACGGGACTCAGGTCTTCGATCCTGGCCAATACGCAGAGCGGGTCGGTCTGTTGTTGATGAATGGACAACTGTACCTGGCCTGGACTTCGCACTGCGATGATGATCCGTATACCGGCTGGCTGATGGCCTATAGCGAAACGACGTTGCAGCAGACCAGCGTGTTGAACCTGACGCCCAACGGCCCTTCGACTCCTCATTTTGGCAATGGAGAGGGTTCGGTATGGATGGCCGGCGCCGGGCTGGCTGGGGATACGCTTGGCAACGTCTACTTCCTGGACGCGAACGGCAGCTTTGACTCGTCCCTCAACGCGAATGGGTTTCCCGCACAAGGGGACTTTGGCAATTCGTTCATGAAGGTGTCGACGACGGGGAACGTGCTGACAGCGGCGGATTATTTCGCTGCGTATGACCTGCAGAGCGAAAGCGACGCAGATCAGGATCTAGGGTCTGGAGGCGCGATGCTGCTTCCCGATCTGATCGATGCTAACGGGACCACGCGCCATCTGGCAGTCGGCGCGGGGAAAGATACGAATATCTACGTGGTCGATCGGGACGACATGGGGAAGTTCAACGCCAGCAGCAATAATGCGGTTTATCAGGAGATACCGAACGGGCTGAGTGGAGGCGCGTTCTCGATGGCTGCGTTTTTCAATAACACGGTTTATTATGCGGCCGTGGGCGATCACCTGAAAGCGTTCCCGATCACCAATGCCCTGTTGGCTACGACGCCAAGCGGCGAATCTGCGAATGCGTTTGCCTACCCTGGCTCTACACCCAGTGTGAGCTCGAATGGAACGCAGAACGGGATTATCTGGGCGGTGGAAAACCAAGGTGGTGCGGGAGTGCTGCACGCGTACAACCCTGCGAGTATTGCGACAGAGTTATATGACAGCAACCAGGCGGCGAACAGCCGGGATCATTTTTCGGATAACAAGTTTATTACTCCCATGATCGCGAATGGCAAGGTTTATGTTGGGACCGCGAGTAGTGTTGCGGTGTTTGGTTTGTTGCCTTAGTGGGTGGTGGGTCTCGCGAAGATTGTTCCGTCGGCGGCGGGTCGGAATCGAGTCGTATGCCGGGACTGAAGAGTCTTCCGAAACTAAGCCCCGCATGGACGTTCGAGAGTAGCCCAGCACAGGCCGGGCGAGTTGGAAGCTAGTCCAGTCCCGAAGGGACGGCTGAAAGTAGCCCTGGACGCTAGTCCTGGGTTAGGCCAGCGCGACGAAGAGTCCCGCAGGGACGGCTGAGAACGTCCCAGGACTCCAGTCCTGGGTACACTTGCGGATTGTGCGTTCTCGCGTGGACTCGTCTTAGCAATCCCAGGACTAGCGTCCTGGGACATTCTCAGCCGTCCCTGCGGGACTGTTCCTGGTTGTTACCTCTACCCCCAGGACTAGCGTCCTGGGCTACTCTCAGCCGTCCCTGCGGGACTATTCCTGGTTGTCACCTCTACCCAGGACTAGCCTCCTGGGCTACTCTCAGCCGTCCCTGCGGGACTGTTCCGTGTTGTCACCTCTACCCAGGCCGCGCCCCGACCGGGTTAACTGCGGAGACGGGCTAGCAGGTCCTGGGGGTGTACGGGCTTGGCCAGGATCTCAAATTCGTGGCCCTGCGACCGGGCGCGATCCAACAGGTCCGCCGTGGCGGCCTGGCCGGAAAATAGCAGGATCTTGCAGTGGGGGAGCATACCACGGATGGTAATCGCAGCATCAATGCCGTTCATGTCGGTCATGATGACGTCGGAAATGAGCATGTCGGGCCGAAGGGCCCGCGCTGCTTCTACAGCCTTCTCGCCGTTGTAAACAGCAGTGGCCTGAAACCCGCTCTGGTTTAGGATAATGGCCAGCGTGTCCGCAATGACTTGCTCGTCATCCGCTACCAGCACTTTGGGCTTT
>Ga0302325_10031616_pt1 | contig 10886 bp, 10 predicted proteins | sample Palsa_T0_2_FD_201948 | JGI IMG/M metagenome (GOLD analysis project Ga0302325, IMG submission 201948) | Peat permafrost microbial communities from Stordalen Mire near Abisko, Sweden - Palsa_T0_2 | ecosystem: Environmental > Terrestrial > Soil > Palsa > Peat permafrost | place: Sweden: Abisko... | reverse complement strand
TGGGCGCCCCGATGCACGAGAGGTTGAACTGGACCAGTGCGAAACCGGCGCCTTCCACGGCGGCGGCGACCTCGTGGGCGCTGGGCCTGGTGAAGATGCGCGCGAAGACGCCCAGTTCTACGCTCATATACGCACTTCCTCGCCCCCAGCGGCAGCGCTCGTCCTGACCGCCTCGATGAAGCGGACGGCCACCACCCCGTCTTCGCCACCGGGACTGGTCGGCCCGTCGTCCAGGACGGCACGGGCAAATGCCTCTAATTGGCGTTCGTAAGGGTCGGTGTCGCCGAAGGACGGGCTTGTGGTGGTGGCGTCGCCCTCGATGAAAAGGGCCACTTCACTGGCACGTCTGAAGAAGGGGAAAAACGATCGGACGCTCAGGTGGCCCGATGCCCCGTACACGTCAAAACCTTCGGCCCACTGGGCGTGCACGTTGGCGGAGATCTCAAAAGAAGCCAACCCGCCCGACGCAGCCAAGCGGCCGGTACCGTGCCAGCTGAAGTCCTTGCCCATCTGTGCCACTTCGGCCCGCACGGTGGCGACTTCGCCAATGAGGTGACGGATGCCGTCAAAAACATGGGCTCCATGGGTGGCGAGCAAGTACCGCTCCCGGTCCGCCTTGTAAGTCGCCTCCACTTCCCTGACAGCCTCGTCCACGACTGTCTTGGGGAACAAGGTCGCCTCGGTAGGCGGCCGAAGCGCCGCCATCACGCGGTACCACGCCTGGGCGGTGACGATCGGACCGATACGGGGCAAGCACATCTTGGCGTACTCGACCCCAGGGTCGTGGCGTTTCATAGCACCGACCTGCAGTTTGAGCCCGCTCTGGGCGGCGAGCAGGGTGATCTCTTCCGCCCCGCTCACGTCGTCGGCCAGCGGCTTCTCCACCAGCACGTGCTTGCCGGCCCGGAGCGCCGATGTGGCCAGAGGGAGATGGGAGCGGTCCGGTGTGGCAACCAGGACGGCGTCGATGTCCTCGCCCAGGAGCTGTCCGATGTCGGTGAAACCCGGCACTTCGTAACGCTTGGCTACCCGCTCGACGAGGGTTGGGCTGGCATCGCAGACGGCAGCCAGGTAGACCCGGTCGGCCTTGGTGGTAGCCGGCAGGTGCGCGACCTGGGCGATCCGACCGAGGCCGACGACACCGAGGCGAAGGGGGCCGGGGGACGCACCTGCTGTCGTCATCAGGCCTGGCCTTCCCGCCCGAGGACGGCCGCCACGGGGGACGCATCGGCAACGATGCCGAGAGCAAGCTCAGCGGCGCCGATGGCGCCCGCCTCCGGGCCCACCCGCCCGAGCTCGATACGGGGCGGAGCAGTGACGTGGCGCAGAGGGCGCTCCCCGTCCAACGTTGCTCGTGCGGCCGGGAGCAGATAGGCGGCGGCGGCGTCCGCCAAGCGACCGCTAAGCAGCACCAGGTCGGGGTCGACCACAGGTACCAGGAGGGCGACGGCCCGGCCGATGGCGGCGCCGGCGGCGCGTAACACCTGCAGGGCAGCGGCGTCCCCGGCTTCCGCGGCGGCGACCACCTCGGAGCTCGTTGTCGCCTGGCCGGCACGGGCGATGGCGGGCCCGCTGGCAAAGAGCTCCAAGCAGCCCCGCCCGCCGCACACGCAGGGTGGGCCGTCCTCGGCTACGCAGAGGTGGCCGAGCTCGCCGGCCAGGCCTCCCGCTCCCAGCAGGGGCTGTTCGTCGATGACAACGCCCCCGCCCACGCCCGTACCCAGAGTAAAGACGACGAGGCAGTGGCTCTCCTGCGCACAGCGGGACTCCGCCAGGGCGGTGGCATTGCCGTCGTTCTCGATCGCCACGGGCAGACCCAGGCGACGGCGCAGCTCGGCGCCGAGCTCCCGGTCCCGGGCGCCGAGGTTGGCGCCCAATGTCAGCTCTTGGCGGTCCCGGGTCAGCCAAGCCGCGACGGCCACGCCAACGGCCACCACTTCGCCCCCGACCCCGCTAGCCACCTCCCGGCAACCATCGACGGCAGTGACCAGGCGGTCGACCAGGTCGCCAGGTGCACCCACGGCGTGCTCGGTCCAGGTGCGGTGGGCGACGTCGCCGCTGGCGCTGGTTAGGACGGCGCACAGCTTGGTGCCCCCGATATCCGCGCCGACCACCATCCTGGTGCGCCCCGGTCGTCCGTCCCGGGCCCCGCCGTTGGTCAAAGCCTCCACTCGCTTACGAATCCTTTCGAATCGTTCTTGACTCGGGTCGTTCCAGTGGAATATCGTAGCGTTCCGTAAGTTTGGGGGACAAGAGGGCCTCGGACGATTGGGAGGGACGGCGATGCTGGCCTATGTTTCGCTCTGGTCAGCTGACCTGCTCGCGCTCGGGGAAGCGGTCGACCAGCTCAGTGAAGTAGCGGACGGCTTCCACATAGACGTCTTCGACGGCCATAACGTCCGCGAGCTGCTCTTTGGGCCTGACCTGGTCGCCTCGCTGCGGGCGCGCACCGCCACCCCCCTGGACGTCCATTTGAATGTTTCCGACCCGGACTTCTGGGCGCCGCGGTTCATCGAGGCCGGGGCGGACATGGTGACCGTCCAGAGCGGGGCGAGCCCGGATATCGCCACGACCCTCGGCTCCATCCGCTCGGCCGGCGCCCGACCCTCCCTCGGGTTGGAACTTCATGAGCCCGTGGAGCAGGCCACCGCGCTGTTCGACGCCGTCGACCGCGTATTGGTCATGGGCACGCTGATCGGCATCAAGGGCGCCGAGCTCGACCCGGTCACGCCTGGGCGCGTTTCAGCTCTGGTCGAGGCCCGAGCCCGTCGTTTTGGCGAGGGGCTCGGGCCATTGATCGTCGTGGATGGCGGCATCCGGCCCCATACCGTCAACGCCTTGGCCGCAGCCGGCGCCGACGGCGTCGTCCCCGGTTCGTTGGTCTTCGGTCGCCCAGACCCGCCTGCCGCCGTCCGCGAGCTCCATGCCCTTGGCGGCAACGTAGGAGTGAAATGAAGGCCGCAGTTGTCACCGGACCTGGTCAATGGGAGGTGACGGACGTGCCCGACCCGGTGCCGGGGCCGGGCGACGTCGTGGTCGAAGTCGAACGCTGCGGGGTTTGCGGCACCGACCTCCATGTCCTGGCCGGGGAGACGCCTACGGTGCACTATCCCGTCATCCCTGGCCACGAGTTCAGCGGGCGAGTGGTGGCGGCCGGCGCCGGCACTACCGGGCTGCCGCTGGGCACGTTTGTCGTGGTTGACCCCATGGTCTACTGCGGCCACTGCCAGCAGTGCCGGAGCGGGTGGACCAATCTGTGCACCAGCGGCGGCGGCCTGGGGACCACGGCCGACGGTGCCTTCGCTCGCTATGTCAGGGTGGGGCGCGACCGGTGCGAGCCCGTGCCCGAGAGTGTCGCCCCGGACTGGGCGCCCCTCACCGAGCCGCTCTCGTGCGCGTTGCACGCCCTGGACCGGGCGGGGCCGGTAGTCGGCGCCGACGTACTGGTTATCGGCGCCGGGCCGGCCGGCCTGCTCTTGACACGCCTCCTCTCCCTGGGCGGCGCACGGGTGGACGTCGTCGAACGCACTCCCTTGCGCCGGCAGGCGGCGCCCCTGTTCGGGGCCGAGAGGGCGGTGGCCAGCACGGACGACCTCGACCGCGAGCGGGGCTGGCAGCTGGTGGTCGACGCTTCCGGCAACGCCTCGGCCATCCAGGAGGGGTTGTCGCTCGTACGCCGAGCGGGGACTTTCGTGATCTTCGGGGTCTGCCGATCCGACGTCCGGGTCGAACTTTCCCCCTATGACGTTTTTTCTCGTGAGCTGACCATCATCGGCTCCAATTCCGTCCGCCACAGCTTCGGGCGGGCGCTGGCCGTTTTGGCCAGTGGCCGGGTGCCTGCCGACAAGCTGCTCGACGAGGCGGTACCACTGAGCGAGATCGGCCGGGCCTTCGACCGCACTCGCCAGGGCAACGGGCTGAAGGCGACCGTCCTGCCCGGGGCCCACTGACGGAGCTGGAGGAGCGCCACGATGCAGGCTGCCGTATATGACCGACCCCGCCAGCTACGGTTGGCAGAAGTCCCCGACCCCATGCCGGGCCCGGGCGAGGTGCGCCTGCGGGCACGCGTCACGGGGGTGTGCGGCACCGATGTCCATCTCCACGACGGCGAGTTCTTCCCGGTTTACCCGCTGATCCCGGGCCACGAGGTGGTCGGCGAAGTCGACATGGTGAGCGAAGGGGCCGAGGGTGTGGAGGTCGGCCAGCTGGTGGTGCTGGACAATATGCTTACTTGTGGCCTGTGCGACAAATGCCGCCGGGGACGCCCTAATTTTTGCCGGCACCTGCGGGCGCTGGGGGTCACCGATCCGGGGGGTTTTGCCGAGTACCTGGTGGCGCCGGCGGCCAAGTGCTACCCGGTGGACGATCTCGCCCTGGATACGGCGGTCCTGGCCGAGCCGGTAGCTTGCGCCATCCACGGCCTCGACGTCCTGGCCATGCGCCCAGGGTCGGACGTACTGGTTGTCGGCGCCGGCCCCAGCGGCCTGATACTGACCCAATTGCTGCGTAGCAGCGGGGCCGGGAGGCTCATCGTGGCCGCGCCCACCGAAGCCAAGCTCGACCTGGCTCGTCACTTCGGCGCTGACAGTACCGTCCGCCTGGGGCGTGATGACCCCGACGCCGGTGTGACCGCCTTAGCCGAGATGGCGCCGGACGGTTTCGACGTCGTTATTGACGCCACCGGGGCCCTCAGCGTCCTCGAGCGTGCGCTGGGCCTGGTGCGCGATGGCGGGGTGCTTTTTGTCTACGGCATGGCGGGAGAAAACATTCGCCTCCCCGTCAGCCCCTACGACGTGTTCCGGCGGGAACTGACGATCAAGGGCTCGTTCGCCCAGTGCTTCAGCTTTGACCGCGCCGTACTGGCCCTGCGGGGAGGCCGGGTCCGCTCCGATGGCTTGATCACACACCGGTTCCCATTGGCTTCGTACCCCCAAGCAGTGGAGACGGTACGCAGCGACCGGGCCTGCGTGAAAGCCGTCGTCCAGTTATAAGGCGCCCCATCCCGGACCGGTCCCGGCCCATTGTTGACAGTAAACGACGGCAGGCGCGACGATCGTCAGGTACGAAATGCTCAAAGCCGTCCGGGAGGCCCAGTTGACTATCGGGACAAGAGACCTGTTCGACCTGACCGGGCGCTACGCCGTGGTCACCGGTGCCGGAGGAGCCATCGGACGCGCCGTCGCCGTTGGCTTGGCGCAAAAGGGAGCGACAGTCGTACTTGTCGACATCCGTGAGGAGCCCCTCAGGGAGGCGGCCGCAGAGGTTGAGGGCCATGGCAAGGGCTTTGTGGTTGTGGGCGACACTTCCCGGCCCGAAGGCGCCGCCGCCATCGTGGCGGAGACGTCGCGGGTGGTGCCGCAAGTCGACATCCTTTTCAACAATGTCGGCTCCGGCTCGCATACGGTGCCCGAACTAATCGACTTCGAAGAGTTCTCGGACAACCTGCGCGTCAACCTTCACTCTTCGTTCCTGATCGCCCAGGGCTTTGGGCGGGGGATGATAGAGGCGGGCATAGCCGGCAGCATCATCAACACGGCTTCCACCTGCGGCGTGCTCGCCATGGGCCGCGGTAACTTCGGCTTCAGCATCGCCAAGGCCGGTGTCATCCAGATGACGCGAGAGCTTGCCATCGAGTGGGGCCATCTCGGCATCCGTGTCAATGCCATAGCGCCCTGCCAGCTGGACACGCCGGGCGTGATGTCGATGCTCGACTGGCAGGACCCGAGCGGCATGACCTTTGGCGAACGTGTGCTCAGCGGTATCCCGCTCGGTCGGTTGGCTACCACGGCGGACATGGTGGGCCCCGTGTTGTTCCTGGCCTCTGATGCGGCCGCCATGGTCTCTGGGGTTCTCCTGCCGGTGGACGGTGGCAACCTGGCCGCCTGCGCTGCTAGCTCTATCCGGCGGGCCAAAGGCGACACTTCGACTCCGGCCCACCGATGACGGCGTCCTGTCTTGGCCGTCCCCGCCGTGGATGAGGATGACCTTGTTGCCCCGCCGGCGTTCGCAATCGTTGGCGCCGGGTCTCTCGGTCTCGCCTTGGCCGCCGCGCTAGCAGCCTCGGGCGGAGTTGTCACCGTCCTCGGCCGGCCCAGTTCGATCGCCGGTTTGCTCGACGTCGGCGAGGTGTTTATCCGAGGGGCGCTGGACCTGCGGGCCCCGGTGTCAGGGACGGTGGCCCGGCCCGGCCACCTGTGCGTAGTCGACGACCCCGCAGGGCTACCGCCAGTGACGGGCACTATTTTCACCACGAAAGGCCATCAGCTCGAAGAAGCCGTGCACGAGGTGGCCGGGGCCGGACCCGGGGCCCTGGGCCAGTCATGGTTCGCCGGTCTTCAAAACGGCGTAATAAAAGACGATGTTCTAGCGGCAGCCTTCGGGCCCGAGCGCGTGCTGGGGGCGGCGACCGTCCTGAACGCCCGCCGCACCGAGGTGGCGCAGGTAACTGTCGGCGCCCTGGGCATGACTTATTTCGGCGAGCTCGGCGCTCCCCTGTCGCCGCGGGTCACCCAGGCGTGTGGAGCGTTCGCCGCCGCCGGGCTCCCCGCCACGGTCGTGGACGACGGCCGCAGCCTGGTGTGGTCAAAGTTCGCCAACGCGGTGGGGATCTTCGCGGTAACAGGGCTCACGGGCCTGGCCACCGGCGAGATGCTCCGGCGCCGACCGCTGGCGCGGGCGTACCGGTCGCTCCTGGAGGAAGTTGATGCCGTGGCGCGCGCCGAGGGTGTGAGGATCGAAGACTACCCCGAGCTCCCTATGCGGACCTACCTCGACGCCACCGGCGAGCAGGTGGCGGACCTCATGGCGGCCCGACCGTTCGACCCCCATGCCCCCCAGAACCTTTCATCGATGGCCCAGGACATTGCCGCAGGAAGAAGGACAGAGGTGGAACAGATCTTTGCCGACCTGGCCCGCAGGGGCCGGCGCTACGGCATACCCACGCCCCGCGTCGACTTGGTAAACAACCTCATCTCCGGGATCGACGCCCGACCATGAAGATCACGGGCGTGGAGACGGTCCGGGTCGACCAGTTCCCCGAGTTCACGGCATTGCTCATCCATACCGATGAGGGGCTTACGGGGCTGGGCGAGACGTGTTTTGGCCCTGAAGCGGTGGAAGCGTATGTCCACGAGTCGGTGGCCGGGCGCCTGATCGGCAAAGACCCGTTGGCCATCGAACGGCACGCCAAGGATCTGCCGAGCTTCTACGTAACTCATGGGGGGACCGGTGTGTCGACCCGTGCCCATTCGGCGGTCGATATTGCGCTGTGGGACATCCTCGGCAAACGGTGCGGACTGCCGCTGTACCAGATGATCGGCGGCCGTTTCCGCGACAGCGCCCCCATCTACAACACCTGCGGAGGGTACCAGTACGGTCGCAAAGAGCTGCAGTACCGCGGCACGAGCCGAGCCCCGGCAGCCGCCGCCGCCGCCGGAGACGCCTCCCCCGACGATTCCTCACCGCGTGGTCCCTACGAGGACCTCGAGGCATTCCAGCACCGCGCCGACGAACTGGCGCTCAGCCTCCTCGAACAGAACATTACGGCCATGAAGATATGGCCTTTCGACGAGTTGGCGCGGCCCACTGGAGGCCGCGAGATAACCCTCGAAGACCTGAAGCGTGGCCTGGGACCGCTCGAGAAGATACGCGCCGCCACCGGCGACCGTATGGAGATCATGGTGGAGCTCCACGGGCTCTGGCAGACGGTGCCCGCCACGCGGATCTGCCGCGCCCTCGAGGACTACCGCCCGTACTGGGTCGAGGATCCCATCGAGCTGGACAGCTTCGACGCCCTCGGCCGTCTGCGGGACGCCACGGCGGTACGCTTTGCCTTCGGCGAGACAATCGGTAGCCAACCCGAGTTCAAGCGTCTTTTCGACACCGGCGCCGTCGATGTCGTCCTGTTCGATTTCGGTTGGAGCGGCGGTATCTCCGAGGCCCTCAGGGTCGCCTCTCTGGCCGAGGCCTACGGCATCCCTATCGCGCCTCACGACTGTGTCGGCCCCATCGCCCTGTGCGTCGGCGCCCACTTCTCGGTCAGCACGGCCAACGTGCTCATCCAGGAGACGGTGCGCGCCTACTACAGCGATTGGTACAACGAAATTGTCACCCAGCTCCCGACGATCGCGTCCGGCCGTATCTCACCATCGGATGCTCCGGGCCTCGGGGTGGAGCTGCTACCCGGCCTTTTGTCCCGGCCGGACGCGCACGTGCGCCTCACCCAGTAGGGCCCTCGTTCCTCGGGGCTCGGCGACCCCTCGCTCGGCGGTCAGCGTCGCGACAGAAGCCCCGCTCCCCGGCAAACGCCGGTCGGCGGGGCTCCTTGCTTGCTTTGCTTGGTCCTGATACTACGAGGGCGGCGGCAGTTTGAACGTCTTCAGTTGCGCCGTCATCTGGCTCTGTAGTTGGCTGAGCGCCTGTTTCGGCGTGATCTGCGCGGCGATCAACTGGGACAGGGTCGTAAACAGGGTGGCTTGGATTATGGGGAACGCGGCTGTCGTCGGGATGGCGTTCGGCTCGACGTGGCCCGACGCGTACCCGATGGCCGACAGGAGCGACGCAGGTACGCCGTACCTGGCTGCGCCCTGCTTGATGGCGTAGGCGGTGGTTGCCGGCCGGGAAGCCACGGCCGGGTTCTTGCTCTGGTTGAGCGCCTCGATCTGAACGCTGGGTGAGGTGAGCCACTCCATGAGCATGTAGGCCGACAGCTGCTGGGAGGCATTGGCGTTGGCGTTCACGAACATGCCCCACGGAGCCTCCAAGAGGCAGCTCTGGTTCCACGGCGGGCACGGGATCTCGTCGATGCCGAAGTTCTTGTACTCCTTCGGGTCCAACGATTTCGTGTACATGTAGTTGCCGAGGGTCGAATCATCCCAGAACATGGCTGTCTGGCCGGTATTGAACGCCTGGTAGCACTGTGCGAAGCTGAAGGACGACACACCGGCCGGGGTGTCCTTCTGCATCAGCGTGGCGTACTCGTCGGCCCATGTCACCGCTTGGGGCGTATCGAACAGCGGCTTCCAGTTGGCGTTCAGGTACTCGCCCTTGTAGTTGGCCGCCCAGGGCAGGAAGTAAGGGAGCATCAGCAGCACCGGGTAGCCGTTGGGGGACGACACGGCGCCCCGGATGCAGATCCCCGAGTGCGCCTTGGTGGTCAACTTGTTGGCGTCGGTCAGGACCTGGGCCCAGGTCTTGGGCGGCATGAGGCCGGCGGCCTTGAACATGGCGGTGTTGTAGAACATTTCAGGGCCGGGGTCAGTATCGGTCGGGAAGCAGTACTGCTGGCCGCCGACCGTGCACTGGGCGACCGCGCCGCTGGGCATACCGCTGAGATCGTAGGACGCGGGTGTGAGCTTGCTGTTCTTGATCCACGCGCCGATAGGCGCCACGCCGTGCAGGGCGACGTAGCCCGGCGTGAGGCTCTCGGGCTCCTCGTACATGGCGAAGTCGCTCGACTTGACCTCCTGAGCCGCCGTCACCTTGTTCTGCATGACGTCTTGGGGGAAGGCGTCATAGGTGACTTTGATGCCGGTCAGCTTAGTGAACTGTGGGATGAGCGGCTGCTGCCAGGACTCGTTCGTCGTGTTATCGGTCCACAGTGTGATGGATGTCGCCGGGGTAACCCCGGCGAAAGACTTGAGCCCCGCGTTCGACGCGCCAGCTACGCCCGTGTAGCCGAAAAGCAAGCCACTGAGCGTCGTCGTAGCGGCCAACGCGGCGCCGATTTTACGGAACCTGCTTGGACCAAAATGTCTCATACCGACCCTCTCGATCAGTTGTCTGTAAAGAGTTGGAGTGCCCCGGCCGTCGGCGGTCGCCCCCCAGGCCGGCGGTATAATGTTAACAGATTACAAAAGACGGCGCCAGTACACTGGCGCCGCGGGTGCTAGTTCAGCCCGTCGAGGCGGACCTGAAGGTCCGCATGTACCCCCGCTGGACAAAGCCGGCGAGCACCAGGACAGGGACGACGAGCAATAGCGCGGCTGCCGCCAGGTCGCTCCAGTTGGAGCTGTCTTGACCGATGTACTCCTCGATGGCCACCGGTGCGGTAATGGTAGAGGACCCGGTAAAGATGAGCGCACCGAAGAACTCCCCCCACGACAAGATGCAGGCCAGGATGGTCACCGTCGACAGCCCGGGGACGACCAGGGGTAGCATGACCTTGCGGAAGGCCTGCCAACGGGAGCAACCGTCGACCCTGGCGGCATCCTCGAGCTCGGGCGGCACCTCCGCGAAGTAGCTCCTCATCATGAACACTACGAAGGGCATCTCAAAGGTCTCGTAGTACAAGATCATCGACAAGTAACTGCCGCTGATGTTGAGCTTGGTATAGATGGCGTAGAGGGGGACGATGTAGACAAGGGCAGGGACGATGTAGGCGACGATGAGCCAGCCCGTAATGGCGTTGCTGCCTCGAAAGCGGGACCTGGCCAGGCCATACCCGGCCGGTACCCCCAATGCGATGGCGAAGGCGACGCTGATCCCCATGATGATGGCCGAGTGGCCCATGTCGTCTATGTACTGGTTGTACTGGCCACTGAGCAGCGATTGAAAGTTGCCCAGGGTCGGCGTGTAGACGAACTTCGGCGGCATCACGAAGGCGTCTCCGATGGGCTTGAACGCGGTGTCGACGATCCAGAACAGGGGTAGGAGCACAAAAGCGGTCCCGATGAGGAGGGCAACGACAGTGACGGCGTTCACCACCCGCTTCCTCGACACCAGCCGGGCCCACTGGTTCGTCCAAGCCCCGGCGTCGGTGGTCGCGGGAGTGCGGGCCATGTCAGCGACCTATCCCGGAAAGCCGGTAGATCACAATCAGCGGGATCGCCATGAGGAGAACCAGGACGACGGCCAGCGCCGCGCCCAAGCCGAGCTCCCCGAACACG
>Ga0302325_10031615_pt1 | contig 10886 bp, 5 predicted proteins | sample Palsa_T0_2_FD_201948 | JGI IMG/M metagenome (GOLD analysis project Ga0302325, IMG submission 201948) | Peat permafrost microbial communities from Stordalen Mire near Abisko, Sweden - Palsa_T0_2 | ecosystem: Environmental > Terrestrial > Soil > Palsa > Peat permafrost | place: Sweden: Abisko... | reverse complement strand
GGAGCGACTCTGTCTTTACTACCTGACAGTCCTCACAGATAAAGCGAAGAAATGATATTATAGTCCATTTATCGCTCCTCCGCACCGCTTCCTTCCATTCTCCTAGGTATGCGTAGGTGTAATACCTGTGATGTATTAGTTCTACTTGAGGCCTTTCTAATTCCCGCTAGTGTAACGTACCGCTGGAATTTCTTCGTGATGCTATTGATATTCTCTTTGGTAGTATCTGTATCTTTCTATTGTAGAAGGCGTGTTGTGTTAAGCTTCGAACGGAGGGTTATGTGCCTCTATAAAGTAAACTTTTCCTTCTACTCTCGTGCGGTGGATTTGTTACACTAGTTGAGGTATCTGTAAGAGCCGCTACGGAGTCGTACGGTTGCTGCTAGGCGGCATCGACTACTATGCTCATGGTCTTAGCTTAACTTTAGAGGAACAGCGAGGGACTTCGACAGAAGAGGAGGGCGATAGAGAGCGACTGGGCTTTGCGACCTGAGATCTGCTGTTTACTTGAGATCGGAGAGTAACGAATAACTGTGCGAGGCCTGCTTTGCCTATACGAGAAAAGGAAATCAGGGAAGGGCAGAGTCATCCAGGCGACGGCTATAGCGATGGGAATAAGGCCCTCCATATTTAGCTGCCCCTCCATGTTTGGCTGCCTCTGATAATGCTCGCTTAATTTGGCCGATGCTCGCTTAGTTTTCGTGTTCCGACCCCCTTAAAACAGCAATATAACTATCCCGGATCTGGGAATTAAAACACTATTACTTTAACTTATAAAGTAAACAATTATTAATTTTAAAACTTTTCTTTTATTATTATACTTTTAAGTAATATCTTTTATTATAACTTATAAGTCCTTTATTATATATATATTTTAAGTAATAATATAAACTTTAATTAAATATATATATAACTTTAAATAACTTTTTATAAGTTTATATATATATATATATATATATACTTAATTAAATTTTAAATTATAAATTATAAAACTTAAGATTAAAATTAATTAATATATTTTCTTAAATTATATAAAAGTTAAGTTTATAAATTTATATAAAAGGAATTAGTAATTTAATATTATAAATTATTATTTAAGTTCTTTTAATACTTTAAACTTTTTAAAAAATATTCTTATAATATATATAAAATAAAGTTATTACTTAAATATATATAAATTATTATTTAAACTTTTTAATAATATAAACTATATTATAATTTATTATAAATATTATAAATTATCTTCTTTATTTAATTAGGAATATAAAAGATTAAATAAAGTTTATAAAATATAATATTATTTTTTATATATTTTTTATAATATTTCTTTTCTTTTCTTTTTATTATTAAGCCTTCTTAAATTACTCTTTTTATTTTTATTCTTAATTTATTTACTCTTTACTTAATTACTTCTAGAGTTAAAGTAGCAGTGTTCTGACCCCCGGATCCGGGATAGTTATGTTGCTGTTTTTAGGGGGTCAGAACACTAAAACTAAGCGAGTATTATCAGCGGCAGCTAAACATGGAGGGGCAGCCAAATATAGAGGGCCTCGTTCCCATCGCCATGGCCGTCTCCCGGATAACTCCGTTAGCTCCCTCAACTCCCTCATCTTCATCGCTTGAACTGCGAGAGAGCCCTTATGGTCTGCGCCTCCCCCCCAAACAAGGCCATCTATCCTTCCTCGACGTCCCTTTCCCGTTGAAGCACCTCTTCTTATAGGGGGCAGAGCAGGCCATAGCTCGCACAGTCATTCGCTACTCTCCGATTTCAATACCTAACCTTCTCTTATCCTCCTTTCCTAGAAACACGTCGCTGCATCCCCTCCTCCGGTGAGACATTGCCACGCCAGGCATTAACAGCTAAAATCGGCAGGCATGCCCGTACTACTTAGCGTAGATGCCTAGGGCTGGCAGTGTCTCACCGAAGGAGGGGATAGGCAGAGCAGGTCTCAAGCCACAAGTCTAATGATCCTCTGTCGCGCTCCTTCTCTGTCGACTGTCGACATCCCTTACTGCTTCTCTAAAGTTAAGCCCAGGCCATATGCATGGCAGTCGATACCGCTTAACAGTAATCGTATGACCCCTGGTTCGTAAGGGCTTCGCATCTGGGCGACCCTGGTCGGCTGCCGCCAAAATCGATTATCACCACAGGGCCCGATGACAGGACGGGGCTCGACACGAAGTATTGAGCCAGGCGCCACGAATAACAACAGGTGACGCAAACAATGAGATCAAAAGCAAGCTGGGGAGAAGCGATTGGAGGGTTCGAGCCCGTGCTTGCCGCTCTCCGCACTGCCAGGCGTTCTGAGCCGTGTGGTGGCGGGGGAGCTGAATTTGTACGACCATGTTACTTTTTCCAGCTTCAGCACATATGAACTGACGCTACCTCCAGATATTTCACTTACATTTTAAACTTGGCGTTCTGATTCCGGAATAAATCTCTCCCTTTCAAGTATTCAAAACTGGATTCCCAGCTGTTAAAGATGGACAATCCTCCCAGTCGCGATCCGGCTGTTTCAGCCACCACGATTCGAGATGATGGTATTGATATCTGCTTTATCAACAAAGCAGGGTGGGTATCACTTGGGAATAGCCGGGATTATGGAAGCCAAGTCCCAGCACCATCAACTAGGCCTGCTTTACCAAGTCGAAGCCCTACAGATGCAGCAACAGGTGTAGGCGAGAACTCGGCAAGCACGAGTGTCGCTGGCCAGTCCCATGGGACATCTACCCACGAAAATCAAGATCAGACTTCAGTAACCCCTACAGCCAACAATTCAATCCAGAGTCGCGCAAGCGAAAAATCGTTTCAAAGATCAGTGGGTGTTTCAGAGACCTCCATTATCCCTGAAAAGATTCTCCTGCTAGAAGAGTTGAAGTGTCATCTTGCACAAAAACCGGCACCAAAGCCGAATGATTCTTATTTTACGCTAATGTGAGCAAACTTGAAACATCCAAATTTTTGGCCTATTGGTTAACTTATACTCGTTTCAGTTGGCTTGATCCCTTCTACGAAGTCAAAGCTGCCCCCATGTCTAAGGGGAATGACCAACCAGAGTCCAAGAGTAACATGCAAGCAGAGTCTGCGGGAAGTGACCAACCAGCCCCTCCAGCAACTAAGCAGAATGTCGAAGAATCACTGAAGATGGACGACCGCTATGTTCAGGTACTAGATTCGCTTGGTCTTTGTCATCACTGTAAAGAGCAGACAAAAGACATTCTTTGGCGGAACATCAAAGAATATGAATCTCGGTATGAGTCTCGTTGTCGCAAATGTGAAGATCACGATGGGGTCTGCTTTCTCCAATGTAGGGTCTATCAAAAGGTTCAATTAATGCATACTAACTATTTATATAGTTCACACCATGCAAGCGCCATATCTTAACAAGTCCAACTTTATCCTCGTTTTAGTCCACCATGTCAAAATACAGAAGAAACCACCCGGAAGATACACAGATCCCGAAGAACATACCTTCGCTTTTGTTTTGGGACTTAAAGCTAAGAATATTGGCAAGCTTATCAAGTCACTTCGAAGCTATTGGGAAGCCACACGTCCTGGTTCAAATGAAGAAGTTGGATTGACGACTCGACTATTCCTCGCGGCTGTTTTGAAAATTTACGGTTTCCGTGAAGCGCAGGAATCTGTCCTGAAATCTTTCGGGAAACTGGAAGATGTTGGCAAGGAGCTCAAAGTATTGAGGCAGACGCTGGAGCTTGAGGTGAAATCAAACAAGAAAAGGGGAGAAGAGGCGCAACTTTTAACAGCAGAGGGCAAGAAGGAAAAGTTCGCCGAGGATGAGGAAAAGACATCGAAGGGCAAGTTCGAAGAGCAAATGCAGCATTGCACCACTCTCAATTTGAAATTGATGAAATTGGATAAAGCTCTGCCCGGAGTTCGGTCAAGGGTTCATTTTGTTAGCCTCTGCGCACAAGGGCTGCTTCGAGACCAGTCACAAATACAGGAGTATATTAGAGATTATTTTTCAGCACTAGACGACAAAAAAGCAAAGGGAATGGCACCAAGCACCGTGAGCGAGCGACAGCCAACACATTGCGACAATCAAGCACCAGGGACTTCACAGATAGATGCAATGGGAACGGTTGCCAAACAAGGAGAACCAAGCACTGTGACTGTATGCGAAGAACAGCCAACATCTAGTGGAGATCCAGCACCTGAGCCTGCCGAGACTTTAGAGACGGGGTTGACTGAAACGGGGCCTAATCAAAGGAAGGCTACAGATCAAGTTATCCGAGCACTTTCGAGTTTGTGTTACAAGAGACGCGACGATGATAAGCTGGATATGCTCCATCGGTCTATGCAACAATTTGAGATCGATATCAAAAGCCTTAAAGCGCGCACTAACATTGCTATTGGCCTCGTTGCAACCGAATATGCTCGGTCTCAAGGAAGCTTCCAAAGTCTGGTAATTGAGACTACTGAACGAGACGGCTCGATCATGCGAGCCATTGCAACATTAACCGTCTCACTACTGCCTGCGACATTCTTAGCTGTGAGTTGCTCCCCGACCTTCTATTTCTGAACCCCACCAACTAGTAACTACAAAATGGAATTGTGCCAAATGGCTGACACACTTTTCATAGCTTTTCTTCACAACGCCGATGATACAATGGGGTAAACCTGTCGTGAAATTGGCTTCCAACACTCCGGATTCTCTGTGGGATGAAGGAAAGCCAATATTCGTCCTCTTTCCAGTTTGTCTATGGCTTGGGCTCAGCGCTTTCATCGGCTTTTTCTTGTGGCTTTGGCTCCATGCTAAGAGAGAACAAATGAAATTTTTGCCCTGGTTGATAGAAAAGGTTATGCCGTATCGCCCCACACAACGGGTAGCGGGCCCCAGAAAAGCTGGATACCCAGAGCAAGAGCCGGTGTCTTCGCCTACTCTAACAAGAAAGTACATCAGATTCTTGAACCGCAAGGAGCCTTCAAAGTCAATATTATTAGAAACAGGGGTGCAAAAAGAAAAAGAGATTTCGCATTCTGCAACTCCTCCAACTGGGGTTGAACGGGAACATTCTGGATTACAGCTTCCTGTAATGTCTGGAGGGAGGATGAGTGGCGACTCAACTCTGGCCCCAGAGTCAGTTTCAGATGGTGGGGAAAGGATCGAGCTAGAGCCTATCAGACAAGCATGACCTGTACGCCAATAAACTCGACGAAGCAATTCATTCTTTCGATATTAAGTTAAAGCGTTTCATCTTCTTTTAATATGCTCGCCTTCTACCAGGCTCATATAGACTATACTCTCAATTTGAAAGAACGTTCTTGAATTATAAAATGTTAATCCATTTACTTTACAAGTATATATATTCACGAAATTTGAAATCCTGAACTTAATAATTATTGAATTCATTTTCTATAATCCTATTAACCACCTCTATTAACATATCTTCCTAATGTTTGCGATAAGTCTTTTAATTACTGAAGTAATTTCTAATGTTTATTAAATAATTGTAACGGCACACGAGCTCACAAGCTAAGAAGAGGCATATGGGAGTACGTTCCTAGGCTAAAAGGAGCAACCTTATGGGCTAGTTACTAAGGAGAATCTAAAGATAAAGAGAGAAAAGAAGAAGCGAAGAGAATCGCCCTAGGAACCCCTATACCCTCACGTTTTCCCCCCAGTATACCTCCTTTTCCTCGTCCAAGCCATCCGGTCTCCACGGGCTCGAATCCAGAGTGGCCATGGAGGATTCCGGCTTCAAACCGGCCGTGCTGTCAAGACTTTCAGCTGCGGCGGGGCCGGCGAAGGGGCGTTCTGGGTGGGTCTTTGTAGGGAGGGGTCGGCGCATAACGAGACCCTACGACTGAGCGAGGGTGTTTTAGGAAAGGATTAAAGAGGAAGATAGTCAAGTAGCGAGATAAGCGAAATTTTATAGGCTTTAAAAGCGGCAGCTGGTATATGCATATACCTCTCCCGATGTGGTGAGTATTAACCCTAAGGGGTAAAAACTACACTTAAGATTACTATTATATAAAGTAATAAAGATAAGTAATCTCAGGTGCAGTGTTTACCCCCCTGAGTTTAGTGCCCGCTATATTAGGCAAGGTGTATACACAAACCAGCCGCCGCTTTTAATATCTACTCTCCCTCTTCTTAATTTAAGAGCAGGCGACCAAGGCCTTTACTAGGGGTTTTTACTACGGTTTCTAGCTAATTAAAGGTAAGAACTTTCTAGAACCACACACTCCTTTACTTAATACTGCCGGCAGAATCGTTACCATATAATTAAAGCTATTCACACTTTCTAATAGACGTACGACGCCTCCTTAATACTCCCCCACGGAGACGCTTACCCTCTAAGATTCCTGAGACTCCTCCTTAACTAATACCGCTGCTCTCACAGCTCTCTATATAGTCTTAGGACTCTTAAAATGGGCCTAGGCCTCTTTCACACCTCTCAACTCAGTCCTAGGACTCTTAAAATGGGCCTAGGCCCTCTCATGAGTCCCCTACCGTCCTTGAAAGCTCTCAAATAATCCCTTAGGGCTTTATATACTCTCTATCAAAATGTAGCTATGCAGCAAGACATTAATAGTAATCCACGGGATAGAGAAGTATTTAAAGTTGCGTTGAGGGGAAGATGCAAATGAATGCGATAACAAAAACAGTGAGAATTGTAATAATAATAGCGCTGCCGATGCCTGACCATATATTAGAGCCTTTACAACGGGTATAAGCAGATTTGGTTCCTACGGAGGATAAGTGTTCGTGCAGGTGCCATTACGGCGTTGGCGGAATGTTTTTCCCAGAGTAAGAGAAACGTACTTTTCAAGTTCGAATCGCCGCTGCGTTTTCCCAAGTCTCCAAGGCCACCTCCCCTATAGTAGTGAGAGGTCATAGGTAGCGTGAATATCTAGGTAGTCTAGGGAGCATTATTCTGATGGTTATGACCACTCGCCTGATGTCCACATTAAGCGATGGCTAGTGATGCAGGCGAAAATCTAGGGTCCACTTTGCTTGTGCCAACTATTTATTTATACTAATCACTTCCTAGTACCACTGAGTTTATGGTACTAACAAATTGTTTGCACTAATGATTTAATAGTACTAGTAATGTTTTAGTACTAATAAATTTCTCGTACTAATATTTTAATAGTACTACTAGCCTTGTAGTACTAATAGTTTCTTTGTGCTAGTAAATTATTTGTACTGATAATTTAATAGTACTAATAGTTCCTTGGTACTAATGGTTTCATAGCACTAACTATATATTTGTACTTATAGTATTTTGGTGCTAACCTAATATTTGTGCTAACCATTTCCTCGTACGAGTGGTTTTCCGGTACCAGCCCATTTTTTGTACTTGCCCTGGGGGATGGGTTATCGCTGCCTCATTTTTCGTATAACACTGCGCCTTCGCTACCCACTTACCACCCCCTTTCCTAATCCATGGGCCTACTTTGCAAAGTACAGATATAGCAGCCAAAGATAGCTGTGCAAGCATGTCACCCCACGGAGGGGCAGCTGCCAGCTCATCATATGGCGTTTGTTTTCTCGGAAGATTCTTCCTAGAGGGAGATTATTTCAATATCATTCGAACAGTCAGATTGTGGGTATATAAACAACGGCCATATAAATAAAGAAAAAAAGAAAACATGCAATGTCCTAAGGGGTATTTATCCAATCCAACTAACACCACCCCAAAGATTAATAATAAAGCTAGTATACACCACAGAAAATGATTAAGATTAGAAAGATAAATCGATCGCGGCTAGACTAAATATAGAGCAAGTAAATGATAACTTTATAGATAGTTTCGCACATTAAGTCGAGCCGCCCATTTTCGACTAGCTCTAGTAGCGCACATGCCACGCTCGGGCAGAACTGATTATGGCTCCCGAAGACTATAGCGCCTTCGTCGCGTAATAATCCGGGTAATGTGAGAGGCCGATAAGGTATTGCGAGGAATGCTTGCTTGCACAAATCTTGCACTAGATTGCACTGCCCGTTGCACTACTAGAAGAGCCTTAAAACAAGCCGGCTGTGCTACCGGAGATTCTTCGTTAACTTATAGCAGTTTTCGTCTTGGTTGTACAGTCGCACGAAATCCTAGAGGACTGGTATAAGGACTACAAGTAAGTGCTTGCCGGAAGGTATTAAGTCTTATATGCTATAGACTTTCACCTGGGACCTGTCGGCGCAAATAAGCAAACCGAAGCTTAAGCTAAATATGACAAGCACGCGCAGATCTTTGAATAGCCCTTACTAATATGCTTTGTGGGTACGACCTAAAACTCGGGGAGAGATATAGTGGGTGAGGCTCTCTAAGTCCTTGAAATCCTAGTTGACTAAACCGGACTGGGATTTGAATGAAATATTTAAATTATTTAGAAAGCTATCACTTTCCTTGCTTTTAAGGACGTTTAAGAAGAGTTCGATAATATTTTTAAGCAAGACGGGTTTTTCCTCGCTTATCTCTTTTTAAAGCTTTAGACCGCTAGCTTTATAAATTGCTTTAAATGCTGCCTTACTACAATTTGCGCGAGGTTTAATATAGGGGAGGCTTAGCTAGGTTTTAAGAGACATCTTGTCTTTTTTCTTAGAGAGATAGCATAAAACTAGTTATAATATAATGCTAAGTTAAGAAACTATTTACCCCGTATCGGTGTTAGTGTCGTAAATCAAGATTAGCTGGCGCATAACTCTTTTTAGTCTATCGCGATAGAATAATAATCGACTAAGTATTCGGTGTCTTTGCTTTAGAGTAACTTAGACCTTAATCCTAAAGCTAATTCCAATTACAAGTGGCTTAAAAGCTATATTAAGATTCAATTCCTTTACAAGTTCGAATTGTTGTTTAGTTAAAGGCAAACTAGAGTTTGTTATTTTGTGGCTTAGTGCTTCCCGGGTTCTTATTTGAACCTTGGCTTTATTGTAGACACCTAAGAAATATCGGTTGTTTATAAGTGTATTAAGGTCGAGAGTATTAAAACGTTTAAATGACTTGCAAAGTATTTTTAATAAAGCAATCTTGTTCTCGGCTTCGACGAAATGCTATTAAATTAATTCCTTATACTAAGCAACAGGGTAAAGCATAAAATATTCTCCGATAAAGAAGAGTTTATCCTTATTATTATCTAGTCCTTAGGCTCCGGATACGGCGATAAGTACGCTAAGAGGAATATTTAAGCCTTATATATCACCCCTAGTAGCTACTTCAAACCCACAAGCAAGGATGCTCTTACTAAAAAGCTATACCTAGCAAGTCCCGGCTTACTCTAGTTCTAGTTCTTAGTGCTTAGCGGAAAGGACTTCTAGTCTTATTAAAACCGTGCCGTCTATTCTTGTCTTTTTAATTTGGCAAAATCGGACGTAAGACATAGTTAAATTGCTAAATAAGGGTACCCGGAATATAGCAGCAAGCTAGGCGAGTTGCTCCAAAGTCTTTATAACCTCGTCTCGGGTGCCCAAGACATGTATGCTAGTACGCTCTAGTGTATTTAATATAGCGTTCTTTGGAATAAATCGAATAGTAAGAGTATGTTCTAGCCCTAGCTGAATTCCTAGCTAAAGTTAGCATTTGATTTTTCTAGTTCAAGCACCAGGTCTTACTATAGTTGTAACTTTTAGTTGCAGCTTTAAATGCTTGCAAAAGTCGAGCTCTTATCAAGGGCTAACGCAGTCTCATATACTCTCTATAAGTAATACTTTGCGCCTTAGCAATATCTCTTGTTAATGTGAAAATAGAATCGATGCTTGTATGTTTAAGGAGCACGAGTTAAAAGTACTCCAACACCTTTTATATAGCTTAACAAGTCACTTTTACTATAGCCGATCCAACTTAAGCTAACTCTTAAAGCATAGACCCAATCTAGTCCTTTATAAAATAGAGATTGCTAATAGCTTTTAGCAAAAAGTTCTCCGCAACACTAAATGATAAGATAGTATCTTTAGCCTTATTTATAGCTTAAAAGGTTCCAAGCTTCGAACAATCGATTAAAAGTTTTACTAAGTTTAGCTATAAGTCTCTTTAATAGCTTTGTAAATCTTATTTCGGTTGCTCTTTTAGCAGATACAATAGAGGAACCTGCCCCTTTAAAACCCGCTTTAAAGGGTTTAAGTTTCCTAGACTTAGCATCAAATAGCATATTAAGTGGTCAAGTCGACTTAATATTGTTTTCTATAATAGGACGCTTGCTCTACTAACGCTTGCTTTATTAACACGTGCTCCTTTCCTTAGAAGCATTTCTACAATTTTGATATAGCCTAGTTTAACTGCTAATTAAAGGGGGCTATAGCTTTTCTAAGTCGATGAGATCTCGCCACTAAAAGCCGTGGGTCCTAGTAGAGGCTTAATTGCCGCTAAGCTGTTTAAGTTTAAGGCAGCATATGAGGCACAGCTACTATATAATCCTTAAGCATTAACATTAAGTCTATAGTTGAGGCATTCTTTAGCAAGGCTAGTGAGGTCTTAACAAATGGCAATCTGTAAGATAGTGGTACTATAGAGCTATAAAGAGCGGGTGCGTTAGATCTTCAACTTCTAAGATATTAAATCTTATTTACCTATAAAGTAAGCAAGAAGCGCTGCTAAGGAAGGACTGCTATTGCGTTTTACTAGTCGAATATAATCGGACCAATGCTAGATAGCATATCCCTAAAAACTATTCCCATAATAGGGATATCGATTAGCTTATATTTGCTTGCAAGCAAGCATAAAGGAAAAAGTAGTTTAGTAGCTTTTAAAAAGCTAACTAGCTAAAGAAAGAAGACTAAGATCGGTTTAAGTTCTTAAGTTATCTTTAAAAGGTAAATAACTACTAAGTTTTATATTGCCGACGCTAAGTAAGCAAAGAATAATTTAAGTGATATAAGCTTTCGCAATATTAAAGTGTGTAAAGCTAACGGTTTTTCCGTTTAACA
>Ga0302325_10031612_pt1 | contig 10887 bp, 6 predicted proteins | sample Palsa_T0_2_FD_201948 | JGI IMG/M metagenome (GOLD analysis project Ga0302325, IMG submission 201948) | Peat permafrost microbial communities from Stordalen Mire near Abisko, Sweden - Palsa_T0_2 | ecosystem: Environmental > Terrestrial > Soil > Palsa > Peat permafrost | place: Sweden: Abisko... | reverse complement strand
TCCTGGCTTTACCGTCGGCACAGCAGGTGACTGCAATTCATCGTCATCGGCTGCGCTATGCCAATATGCGGGATTCAATGGCTATACTGCGACAACATCTGCTACCGGATGGGGCACGAGCACAGCCGGAGGCGCTGTCGCGGTAAACTGGACCTTCCCCAGTTCGGTGACCGGTGTTAAGGCCATTTCCGGAATCACATACCCGTTTCTCAAGGTCGTGGTGCAGGAGAAGCCGGATACCTGGTTCATGGGTCTGCTAGGAATTAAGTCGCTGGCTCTTGGAGCGTCCTGTACCTGCGGACTGCCACCCGGGCCTCCAGCGGCGCCGCTCATCATTCTGAACCCCACCATTAGTTCAGCTCTTACGCTATCGGGCGGAGCTCATATTGTGATCGTTGGGGGCCCCTCGACAAGCATACAGGTGAACTCGTCCGCGAATGGTTCACCTTCAGCGAATAGTTCCGGCAATGCTGTCTACTGCAATGGTGGGAACGGCTATCCCATCGATACCAGTACGGCAGGGCCATCTGGAACGGGCGGAAACCTGGCGATTGTAGGAGGCCCGTCTACGAACCAGTTCTGCGGCGCAAATTACATCATGAAAAATACAACCAGTGCGCTGTGGAAGAGTCCCGTAGCGGTTGCTCCCGACCCCTTCGGGGGCGTTCCCGCTCCAACCCAGCCGGCGGCCAAGGTGCCAGAGGCCGTGACTCCCGTAGCCACCGTAGCCCAAGGTTACACGCCTACCTCGGATGCGACCTATGGCTACATTTACGGCACCTGGGTCGCGAGCGGAACGGACAGTTGTCCGAATACAGCCGCTCAGCAACATTATCTGACGTATAGCAGTACTTATCCCTACAACAGTGGAGATATCTACGGAAACTGCCTGGAGTTTAGTCCGGGGTATTACCCGAACGGTATCAACACCACCAGTCTCGCAGGCTACGCCAACGACGTTGTCATTTTCATGCCCGGAGTTTACTACCTGAATGGAAACCTGAACGTGGGATCAGCCACAACACTTCGCAATGCGTGGGTCGGAACCCAGCCGTCCACGCTAGGCGTCATGTTCTATTTCCTCAGTGGAGGGCCTCTATTTGCCGGCGGGTCGGGAGCGGCCAGCAGCTCGATCACCTCGGTTCCCTCCTATTACATGAATTGTTCCGGTACGGCAACCCCTACGGGGACGCCGGCGTCCCTTACAGGGAATGTGCTGATATCCCAGTGCGCCGCGGGTGGAACTTACGTCGGCGTACCAAGCTCCGACACCTACGCGGCTACAGGAAATCGCGGTCTTCTGTTCTTTTCCGGCCACTCGAATACTTATAGTGCCACGTTGATTGGCGCGGGCGCATCGCTGAACTTCAGCGGCGCACTTTATTTCCATAACACCAGCTATGCGGATTTGGTCGAGTTGGATGGTGCAGGCAACTCCACAACCTACGCAGTGGGTACGATCGTCGTTGACCAGTTGACGCTGAGTGGAAGTGGAACCATCGCCATGGGCTTGACTGGGGTTACGCCTTCAGGCCCTCCGGAAGTCAGCGTATTCCAGTAATCGTGGGCTGCAATCATTTGGCTGGAGGGCAAACTCAGCATACGAGAGTGCATCTTGCTCGAATTCTGGGCATACCTTCTCGCTAGTAGCCGGTCGTAGTGAAACGGTTCGTAGCGCAATTGAGACGGGTGCCCCACGTCTCGATTCGAAGACTGGGTTCATCTATTTGTGCCCCTAACGTTTTCTCCGCGACAGGCCACTCGTTGGATGATCTTGATTCGTCCGCTCCAAGAGGCGGACACCATCCTCTTCCTTCACCAGCTTGTAATGCGATTCCAGGTAAGGCTCGATAATCAACGCGCCAGGGGGCATGCGCGCCGATGCGGGGAACATAGCCGGGACCACTTCGGTTTCGAATTTCGTGTCCCACACCACGTACCTTACCCGGCGCTGGTCTAAGACCCGGATTACTTCCGCGAACTGGGAGGGAGTGTTGAAGTTGTATACGAGCCCGCCGTAGCGTGTCGGATTCGTTGTGGCGGACAGAAAGTAGTACATGGGGCAATATGGGTAGGCAAAGATCTCTTCACCGGGGGCTACCTTGTCCTCTAACAACGCGAGAACGGGAATGTTTTTGAATGCCGCTACTGAACCCACCCGAGTTGGAATGGGACGCGCGGACAGGACCAGGAAAAGATTGAAGCCAGCCAGGCAGGCGGCGCTAATAGCAAGAACCTGCAAGGCCAAATCGGCAATCTTGGACCGGTACTGCTCGAGATAATGGATGCACAGGATCATCAACAGCAGCGATCCGAATACAAGATGGCAGATATCCTTGCGGTGAATCTCTGACAGCCACAACGCCCATCCGCACAGCCAGTAAAGTACAATTTCCGGCCTCCCCGTGTTCCTTCTGTAGCGAGCAGCGAGAGCCGGTAACAGGGCGGGTAAGGCGGCGACAAAGAGGAAGGGCGTGATCAGAACTGCCGCGGTGACGATTGTCCAGCGAAAGCCGCTCTTTGCGATTACGAAATGATTCCAGTAGTCGCGGATCATGCCTTGCGCGTAAGGGACGACATTCACTGCACTATAGTGCAGTGATGGCCACACCAGGTTCGCATAGACCAGGTCCCAAAGGGCATGTTGGCTCCAGAAATAAATCAGCATGAGTCCAACCACGCTCATGTAGCCTCCAGCCACTGTCCCTAGCGATGACAGGGAGGTCGATCGCCGTTGGCGCTGCATCCAGAGCCACACCAGCAGGGCAAGCAGCAGCAGCAATCCCTTTTGCTGAAGCAAGCACGTTGTAGCTCCCGCCAACACGCCGGCAGCAAACAATAGACCACCCTTGCGTCTATCTTGCCAGACGCTCATGCACGCGACGGACAGCAATGCGAAGCAATTACTATCCACGTGATGGCTAATGGACGGCCATAGCATGCCGAAATAAGTGCCGGCGACAAGGATGCAAGGAAGAATCTGGTATCGTCCGCATATCCTGCGCGACAGGAAATACATCGCTAACCCCGTCCCCAGGGAGGTGACGAACAGACACGTGCGCGCCGCCACAAACGTTACGCCGAACAGTTTAAAGAATAGGGCTAGCCAATAGAACGTGCCCGGTCCCACCACCTCAAAGAAGTCGCGGGCGAAGACCTGGCCGTGAACGATCCTCACAGCGCCATAAACAAGTAATCCCTCGGGTGGCGCCTGCAAGAGGAGGCGCATGAAGGGAAGAAAGTACAAGCTGGCGCAGAGTGTGAATATCAAATACGAAATGTATTGTCGTGCGGGGGCTTTTGCTATGAGCGCGTGCGTGGTCGAGTCCCTTTTAGCGTCGAGCTGCTCAGCATACGAGGGCGCATTGGTCGAATTCAGCGCGTAACCTCTCGCGAGCCCGCATGCCCTTCACTCTTCCGGTCCATGGTTCTCATACGATTCTCAAGTTCACGCTACGCCTAAAATTGATAGGGAAGGCTTAATCGAAGTAACTCGTCGAACTGGGACCTCTCCAAATACCACACGCTTCGGGTCCCTTTCATGGCAACGGGAAGTAGAGATCGAATCTCGAAGGGTCTTCTGCTGTGATCATCTGGAGACGAGAGTCTTTATAGAACGCTGTGATGCGACAGTTCCAGTATTCTCGTATTTGTCGAGAGACAATGAGCTAAATCGTCGCAAAGAGCTTACTTTGGTGACGAAGGAATGGCGTTCTTTTACAGCTATGCTCCGGAACATCTCTGGCTAACTGCTCTCGGCTACGGATCCCACTGGAACCGCTATGGCTGTCCTGTCGGCCTATGCACTAAAAGTAGTCCGGGTAATCATTCTTCCCCCTTCTCCAAGTAAGTCAGCATTACCGAAGCGACGTCCTGGATGCTGCCGGGCACGTTCGGCGCTCTCTTAAGGAATCGCAAGCCATTCTTAACGGCGACCATTTCGGCGCCGTCGAATCTGCCGGTCTCCCCCGCCAGGTCTATGCTGTGCATCGTCCCTACGTGCTCCCAAACATTAAAGACCGTAGCTGTCGTGTCCGGTCTTAGCTGAACCGCGCGTGCTTCTTGGGCTGCCTCCATTGGACTGTCGGCGTCAATGTCGATTTCCCATATCACTCGAAATTCCAAGGTTAGTCCCCACTTCTACCGCATTTTTACTAATGGTGTAGTCCACGGGGCTGCGCTTTACGCGACCATTCCGTCGAAGAATGGCCGCACATAACCCATCCCACCATGCCACAGTATTAGTAAAAATGCTTTAGAGAGAGGAATACCTGAACGATGCGTCCGACGCCATCGGCTGATCGGACTATTACCAACGTGTTTGGGTCCAGCGGAGGATGCCGGCAATTACACCGCCGCTACCTAAAACGCGTAGCCAAAGCCGACAGAGAAGATGGGGAAGCAAAGATGCGTAGCGCCTGTGTACGCTATGCTGGCACTCGAAATGAGTGGCAGCTCGAACTGCCGCGCAGTTCGCGTCGGTATGCACAACTTTTCCCAGGTTTTGGCGTCTTACCCTGCAGGAGTCCGGTAAAAGTAGCCATGCCACGTCCCCGCGCCACGTTCGCCCTCCTCGCCCTGTTGCTTGCGACGCCTCTTGCCGGCATCGGCCAAAGTGCGGGCCAAAATGCACAAACTGCACGCGACCAGCAGCAGCCGTTAAGCTGGGTTCCGCAAGGTTTTGAAGTGATGGGCCGGCAGGCTGCCTTTCACACCGACTTCACCTTTGACCGCTCCATGGTGCAGATGGCCGGCTACTTCATAGGCGATGCCGATCGCGAGACGCGGGAGGCAATCGCGAAGCTCAACGGCATCTCGGTGCACAGCTATCACTTTGCGTCCTCGGGACTTTACGACCCTTCCGCGCTCGATATGATCCGCAGGCAGTACGAGGCCGCCGGCTGGAGGCACCTGGTCACCGCGCATGCTAAGGGTGACCCCTTCGATGCCGGTCAGACCGATCTCTGGATCAACTTTTCCCACATGGATGTCACCGGGATGGTGGTCCTTTTCTCCGGCCCCAAGGATCTAAACCTGATCGCTCTCAATGGCGACCTCAGCCCCCTGGATCTGCTCCACCTCCGCGGGCATTTCGGGATCCCGCGTTTTTCCGGCGACCGCTTCGTTCCCAGTCCCGGCTCGCGTGCACGCCAGCCGTACGTAGCGCCCGCGCCCCAGGCTCCGATCATGTCTGACCAGGCTCCAGCGGCTGGCATAGGCGTGGGTTCGCCGGAGATCGAAGCCGCTCCGCCGCCGCCAACTCCCCCAGGATTCTAGAGCATTGTGTAACTGACCCTATGAGCTAACTGGGTGCCCCAGGTCTCGCTTTTGAGACCTGGGTGTGTCTTTCCACGGTCACCCTGCTAGTGCGACGCCGCTTGCGTCTTTCGCTTGTCGCCGATTTCCAGGTAAATGTGCAGCAGAGAAAGGGCAGCCGGCGTTACGCCGGGTATCCGGCTGGCTTGGCCCAGGGTTTGGGGACGAACCCGGGCGAGTGTTTCCTGCATTTCGCGCGATAGGCCGCTAATCCCCGCATACTCAAAGCCCGCGGGAATGGTGCGCTGCTCCGCATTCTTGAGCTTATCGATCGCCTTGCGCTGCTGATCCAGATAGCCGGCGAACTTGATCTCGGTCTCCACGGATTTGAGCTCATTGCGCACCCTGGCGCTGAGCCCTCGGCGAACCCCGTCATCGATTGCAGGGGTAAAGAAAGACAGCGGGTGGCCTAAACCCTCAATCCCCGCCGCGCCGGAATCTTCCCATTCCGCCTCCACCACAGGAAGCAGTGTCTCCAGGCTGATCTCGGGGCGCTTGAGCAGCTGGCCGTAGGTTTGACCGGCGACGTTGCCCAGCGCCGAAGCGAGATCGGGCAGCAGCGCAGTCAGGCGCGGGAGGTTCACCTTGCGCGTGGCCAGCAGCTTCTCCAGAGCCACGGCACGCGCCTGCTTCTGTTCATAATCCTGCCAGGCGCTGCTGGTAATCAGGCCCAACTTTCGTCCATACGGGGTCAGGCGGCGATCGGCGTTATCGATGCGCAGGTGCAGGCGGAATTCAGCCCGGGAGGTGAACATGCGATAGGGCTCGTTGGTGCCCTTGCTGATCAGGTCGTCGATCAGAATGCCGGTATAAGCCTCAGTGCGATCGAGGGTGAAGGGCGGCTCCCCGCGCACCAGCAGCGCGGCATTGATCCCGGCCATGATGCCCTGACAGGCTGCCTCTTCATACCCCGACGTGCCGTTGATCTGTCCAGCCAGGTAGAGGCCGGCAATCTTCTTGACCGCGAGGCTGCGATCGAGTTCGGTGGGATCGATGGCGTCGTACTCGATCGCATATCCGGGCCGGAGCATCTCTGCATTCTCCAAGCCGGGAATCGAGCGCACCACCTCCCACTGAACTTCCATCGGCAGAGAGGTGGACATGCCATTGACGTAGACCTCGTTGGTGTCCAGACCTTCTGGTTCGAGGAAAAATTGATGCTGTTCCTTGTCCGGGAAGCGGACCACTTTGTCTTCGATAGAAGGGCAATACCGCGGCCCGATGGCCTTTATCTGCCCGGAGTACATCGGCGAACGGCCGACGTTCTCGCGGATGATGCGCAAGGTCTCCGGCGTGGTGTAGGCGATGTGACAGGGAACCTGTTTCTGCGGCAATTCCACCGTGCGGAAGCTGAAGGGCGTCGGATCCACATCTCCGGGCTGCTCCGCGAAGCGGCTCCAATCGATGCTGCGGCCGTCCAGGCGAGGCGGTGTGCCGGTCTTGAGACGGCATCCGCGAAGGCCCAGCCTCTTGAGAGCCTCACCCAATAGCACGCTGGGAGGTTCGCCGCTGCGGCCGGCGGGATAGTGCTCCTCTCCGCAATGAATCAGGCCGTTGAGGAAGGTCCCGGTAGTGATGACGACCGCGCCCGCGAATACCGTGCGGCCGTCGCGCAGGCGTACGCCGCGGGCTGTCCTCGGGGCAGGGTTTTCCCCAGCGTCGTCAAGTATCAGATCGACCACTTCCGCCTGCTTGATGTGGAGATTCGTCTGCGATTCGAGTACCTGGCGCATTTTCACCCGGTACTGGCGCTTGTCGCACTGAGCTCGCGGAGACCACACGGCAGGGCCGCGGGAGGTATTGAGCAAGCGGAATTGAATGCCAACAGCGTCGGCGATCTCGCCCATGATCCCGCCGAGGGCATCCACTTCCCGCACCAGATGGCCTTTAGCGATGCCTCCGATGGCGGGATTGCAGGACATTTGCGCGATCAGGTCCAGATTGAAGCTGAAGAGCGCGGTGCGTAGCCCCATGCGGGCAGCAGCCATAGCGGCTTCGCACCCGGCGTGCCCGGCGCCTACCACTACAATGTCGTATTGTTCCGTAAACGCCATAACACTTCTATTCTAGAGCGTGACCCGGCATCCGATTGTTTAAGCGAAGGAGATCACATGGAAGAAACGAAGATTGCGTTCCTGGGACTCGGGCTCATGGGTTCAGGAATGGCTGGCCGCCTCCTCGACGCGGGCTATCCGCTCAGTGTTTACAACCGCACCGCAGGCAAGGCAGAGGCGTTGGTGGCGCGGGGAGCCAGGGTGGCCCGGTCGCCCCGCGAGGCTGTGTCGGGTGCGGCCGTGGTCATCAGCATGCTGGCCGATGTCGTGGTCTGCCGGGACGTGTGGCTGGGCCGAGGCGAAGCCCTGGAGGCCGCCGCTCCCGGCACCATCCTGGTGGAGTCCAGTACGGTCACGGTGGACTGGATTCATGAACTCGAGCACGCTGCCCAGGAGCGAGGCTGTGAGCTCGTGGATGCGCCGGTTACCGGAAGCAAGGCCCAGGCCGAATCCGGACAACTGCTCTTTCTGGCCGGCGGCACGGGCGAGGCGTTGGGCAAGATTACTCCCGTCCTGAAGACCATGGGCCGCGACGTTGTCCACGTCGGCTCGATCGGCAGCGGTGCTCGCCTGAAGCTGATCAACAACTTTCTCGCCGGGGTGCAAACCGCCTCGCTGGCGGAAGCGCTCTCCCTGGTTGAGCGGAGCGGGCTGGAGAAGCAGAAGGCGCTTACCGTGCTGACCGAGGGGGCGTCCGGCAGTCCTCTGGTGAAGCTGCTCAGCGGCCGTATGCTGGCCCGGCAATACGAACCGAACTTCGTACTCAAGCTGATGGCCAAGGACCTCCGCTACGCGATCAGTGAGGCCGACCAACAGGCCCTCGATCTGGACATGGGACGAGCGGCACTCCGCGTCTTCGAGCACGCCATCAGCGCCGGACAGGGAGAGGACGATATGTCCGCCGTGGTCGAGCAGTTCCGCAGCCAGGCAGAGAGCGCACTGTGAGGGTTACCTGGAAGCAGGAGCCTATAGCCTAAGGTTCGCACCAGCGTACTGGGCATCGTAGAGCGAATGCGCAATCCAGGCTGGAGGGTGGATACCGTAAAGGGCTACAGTAAAGAGAATGCTCGGAAACCTCTACGGACGTTGGATGTACCGATGGGAGACCGCCCTGACCACCCGCGACACCAACCGCATCGTGCGGCCGGTAGAGTGGGGATTTGAATGGCTTCAGGATTTCGCCCGATCCCATGGATTCAGCCTTGCCCAGCGCCCTTCTGCGGACCACGCCGCGGGCGAGCGGGCGATGCTGGAATTGAATGACTTCATACTGCAGCATCGCCGCGAGTTTTTCGCCTATCAGACTCCGCAGGACTTTATCCTCGAGGAGCGTCACCCGCAGTTGTATCCCACCAACGTCCGTCCTGAGACCTTGCTGCGCGATGCCCGGCTTCGCCGGCGTGCAGCCAATGGAACCCTTTCCACGGCAAAGTTTTTGCGCTTTACTTCGCCGGTGCGCACGCCCTATCCCGAGAACGATCGCGTCAATGCCCGCTGGTTCCCCGCGCTTCCGGAGAAAATGGCGGGTAAGCCCAAGCAGGCGATCATCGTGATGCCGCAGTGGAATGCCGACGCTTTCAGCCACAACGCTCTCTGCTCCGTCTTCAACCGCTTTGGCGTTTCCGCTCTGCGTCTAAGCAAGCCCTACCACGACATTCGCCGCCCGGCCGAGTTGGAACGCGCCGATTATGCGGTCAGCGCCAACGTCGGACGCACCATCGCCTCCTGCCGTCAGGCGGTAATAGACATCCGCTGCTGCATCGACTGGCTGGAGCAGCAGGGCTACGAGCAGTTCGGCATCCTGGGAACGAGTCTCGGCTCCTGCTATGCCTTTCTTGCCGGCGCACTGGATAGCCGCGTGCGCGTGGGCGCCTTCAACCACGCCTCCATGTCCTTCGGCGATGTGGTCTGGACGGGGCAGAGCACGCGCCACATCCGCGCCGCTTTCGAATCCATCTCCATGACCCAGCAGCGGCTGCGCGACGTCTGGGCCGCGGTCAGCCCCTCGTATTACATGGATCAGTTTGCCGCCAACCCCAAAAGAATCCTGTTAGTCCATGCCACCTACGACCTCACCTTTCTGGAGGAATACTCGCTCCAGGTAATCGAGAACTTCCGCCGCCGCGGAGTCGATTTTGTCTCCAAGGTGTTGCCTTGCGGGCACTACACCACGGGTGAAACTCCCTACAAGTTCATGGACGGCTGGTATCTTGGTTCCTTTGTCTACACCGCATTCAAGCAATTGGCGAGTCTTGCGGGGTCCACGCCCTCCAGCCAGCAGAGCGAGCTAGTCGCCAGGTAAATAGTCTAAAATTGCAGCATGTCCGACCACATGCGCCGCCCGCTCGCCGAGGCCGATCCAGAGATCGCCGCGTCCATCGACCACGAAATCCGTCGCCAGCACGAAGGCCTGGAGATGATCGCCTCGGAGAATTTTGTAAGCCAGGCGGTACTGGAAGCTGTCGGCTCGGTCTTCACCAACAAATATGCAGAAGGATATCCGGGAAAGCGCTACTACGGGGGCTGCGAGTTTGCTGACGTAGTCGAAAACCTGGCCCGGGACCGGGCCAAGCAACTCTTTGGCGCCGAGCACGCGAACGTGCAGCCCCATTCTGGTTCTCAGGCCAATGCAGCGGCGTACATGGCCGTCATCCAGCCCGGCGACACCATTCTCGGGCTTGATCTGGCGCATGGCGGCCACCTGACCCACGGACACAAGCTCAGCTTCTCCGGCAAGCTCTACCGCGTGGCGTCCTACGGCGTGGATAAGGAGACGGAGCGGATTGACTACGACCTGCTGGAAGCGATTGCCGAGCGCGAGAAGCCGAAGCTCATCATTGGAGGAGGAAGCGCGTACCCCAGGATCCTCGATTTTGCCCGCATGCGGCAGATCGCAGATAAAGTCGGAGCGGTGCTTTTGGTCGATATGGCGCACTTTGCCGGCCTCGTGGCCGGTGGTGTGCATCCCTCGCCGGTGCCTCACGCGCACATTGTCACCAGCACCACGCACAAGACGCTCCGTGGTCCCCGCGCAGGCCTGATTCTCTGCCAACAACAGTTTGCTGCCGCGGTCGACAGAAGTGTATTTCCGGGTCAACAGGGAGGCCCGCTGATCCACGTGATTGCCGGTAAGGCCGCGGCCTTCCGCGAGGCGTTGGAGCCAGGGTTCAAGCAATATGCGCAGCAGGTTGTCGTCAATGCGCAAGTGCTGGCCGAGACCCTGGTGGGCGAAGGCTACCGCGTGATCTCGGGTGGCACCGACACGCACCTGATGCTGGTGGACGTTTTTTCGAAAGGGATGTTGGGTAGCGAAGCTGAGTTCGCGCTGCACGAAGCGGGCATCACCGTGAACAAGAACGCCATTCCCTACGATGCCAATCCGCCCATGAAACCCAGCGGGATCCGCATTGGCAGTCCGGCCCTGACCACGCGCGGCATGCGCGAGCCGGAGATGCGCATCATTGGCAAATGGGTCGCCCAAGCCCTCGATCAGCGCCACGACCCTCAAGCCCTGCAC
>Ga0302325_10031611_pt1 | contig 10887 bp, 6 predicted proteins | sample Palsa_T0_2_FD_201948 | JGI IMG/M metagenome (GOLD analysis project Ga0302325, IMG submission 201948) | Peat permafrost microbial communities from Stordalen Mire near Abisko, Sweden - Palsa_T0_2 | ecosystem: Environmental > Terrestrial > Soil > Palsa > Peat permafrost | place: Sweden: Abisko... | reverse complement strand
CTGGGGCTACTGTGGTTGAGCTGCGCCAGTAGTTGCACAATAACTACACCGTAGCTACAATAAATCCGGTTTGAATATCCGCTCTTTCGAATTCCAACAGCCTCCTCACTTGGAGATTCTGATGGGTCGGGAGTAACCGCAAACATCAGCAAGTAGAGCTCCGACGACCTTCATTTGTGGGAGACTACGCACGGCCTCGACAACCAAAGATCAGTAGATTGCTGATAGGTTGGAGAGACCATGCCCACACCATTCGATGACTTCACACCTGTTCCTCCTGTTGCATTCGATTGGGACGAACACAACATCGGCCACATCGCCAAACATGATGTGAAACCGGAAGAAGCCGAGCAGGTTATCCTCGGCGATCCTTTGGATTTTGGATTTGATCCAGATGCCAACGGCGAAGAGCGGTGGACATACATTGGCGAAAGCAATCAAGGGCGCATATTGGTGGGTGTTATGACTCTGCGCGGCGAGAAAATTCGGGTTGTTACTTCCTTCGACGCTGAGAGGCAAGACAAACTTCTTTACTTGGAAATGAAGGCAGGATGGAATGACTGATTTGAAGCTTCCTAAATTTGCGACCGAGGCCGAAGAGGCCAAGTGGTGGTATGACAATCGGGAGATTGTCTCCGCCGAGTTTCAGAAAGCCGCCAAAGAAGGTCGACTGCGCCGCAGCGGAGTTGCGCGTCTCTTAGCCGAACGCGGCATCCCGCTCCCGCAGCCCCAAGCGTTACCGAGCACCACTATCCGCCTAGACCCTGACGATATCGCCAAGGCCCGTGTGCAGGCTGCTGAGCGCGGCTTGCGCTACCAGACTTACCTCAAGATGATCATCCATGAGGCTCTGCGCAAAGCTGAAAAAACCGGCCAATCAGCCAACTCCTAAGGCAGCTTCAGCTCTCGCACTGCAAACAGGCGAAACTCCTCCGGATACATCCGCTTGTGTGCTGTCCATGATTCCTGCAGCAAATCCACACGGCACCACCTGCGAAACATGCAAATCCACCACTCGGCATGAGGAGAGACGCGGTTATCCGGGAATGCCAATTGCAGATTCGTATACACCGTGTACATGAAATCCAGCAGTGAGTTGGCGAACTGCATCGCATAGGCCTTCTGCCCCGCGGCCATGGCTGCGGTAATCCACGGCACGGGACCCTCGCCTGCCCTTGCATGGTTCAGTTGAGCCTCCAGACCGGCCAGTTCCGCACTTGTCCTCAGTTCCGTCAGCATTCCCTCATACTGCTTAAGATGGCCGGCGAGATGCTCTTCCATCTCCGGTGTCCGCGGATACCAGATGGCATACATGCGCTTGAACAGATCCGGGATCGCAGTCGAAGAGTTAGGCGAATTCTTCGCGGGGATGCCGGTGAGGGCAGGCGGCAACGCCGGCGGAATTGCCGTCATCGCCACATGGTGACCCAGCCGCCGGTATGCCTCAAAGATCGTCTCCGTGAACCACTGGTTTGCCGTCGAATTATGCGGAAACACTGGGTGCTGCAATTGATGAGCCAGTAAATCCGCCGGCTCATCACCTACCAGCGAAGTCTTCATATACACGATCACGCCGGTGTAAGGGTCGTCATCCTCATCGACCGAGCACGCTGTCTCAGCGTCTCCTCCATCATCCTTCCAATCTTCGGGCGGCGGCGGATACTGGATCGTGCCCACCACGCAGTGCGTGTTGCTGTAGCCCGTCGCCGGATCAATCCGCAGCGGACGAAAATCCAGATCGATCTCTGCTCCAAAATCCGCGCGGCACTTGGTAATTGCCGCACCCATCCCCCCAAAGGTCATATCCGGGTCGTCCTCCGCGTCAGAGACGACGATGTACTTGCAACGCCGCCGCACCAACTCGTAGAGACCCATGTTTTCAAAGTGGCCGCCGTCGCTCAGGTTCACAAACTCTGCGCTGTCTCCAACCTGCCCAAACAGCTCCAGAAACAAGTGCCACAGAGCAAATCGCGGCGTCGCGCGCCCACTTCGCGCCTCCCACATATCCATCCTGCGCGTGTTCGAAATCCACCAGCCCAGCCGTACATTGAACAGAGTCATCAGAAACGCCAAAGCCGGATTTGTATTGAACCCCATATTTGGATTTACCGCTGCGCCCGAAATCGCCACCGCGGAATCCAGATGAATCCCGCCGCGAGATTCCCCTGGCGGTTTCGCATACGCGTAGTTATCGGTATCGACGTAGCCGTTGTAACTCACTTCTTTAGCTACGCCGCCATCCGTCCAAGCCACGCTGTAGCCCGAATACAGCGGCGTAAACGCAAAACTCGTCCCTTTCCGCTCCTGCGTTGCGAGGTCATCTCCAGTGGTAAGGTTCAGCGTCGTGCAAAAAATCGGAAACGGCCCCTCGTAACTGCCCTCATCCAGCCTTGCCTCGTCTCGAAAATATCCCTTCGGCAATAGCTCCGTCACAAAAGGCGGCAAGGTATGTCTCTTCCCGCGGAAAACGACCGATCCCCTTCCATCGAAACCGGTGAACGGATCGGGCTCACGCTTGCCCGGCACCACAGCGCCGAGATAGCAACGCGACAGCCTGTTCCTGTAAAACGTATGCATCGAAAACTCATTGATATCCACGCGCCGCCCAAACAGCCACGCCACACCGAGAGCGGCAAGCAGGCATACTACGTCCGCGAACGAGAACTCGGCGTCCGTCGAGGGCGAATGTGCCCCGCCGTAGAAACGTTCCGAAAAGAAAGAAAGTGCATTCTTCTGATGCACGATTTGGGCAAATCCATCCACCATCCACGAAGCGCAAAAGGACACCACTAGCAGAAAACTCACGCCTGCCACCGGAGCCGCCACCAGCGCCAGCACATCCATGGGCTTGTATCCGAAAACGCCGCTGTCCGTGCGCTTGCCATCCGCGTTGCTGCTCGCGCCAGCCAGCACCGTCGTCCCATGTGACACCACAAACGTGATCACGGACGCCACCTGCCAACCCCTCCCAAGCGTCCCGACCCACATCACAAAGTAAGGCCCCAGCAGCGTCAAACCCACCACGCCGATCCAAAGGAACGCATATAGCATCGACCATGCTCGCAACCGCGCCAGCCACTCCCGATGCATATCCCGGTAATCCCTTCCCAACAACCCCAGCGTCAGCTCGATCGCAATGTAGGGCACGCTGAGCAGCAACCCCGGCAATAGAACCAGGCCAACCCGCCGCGGGTCCACGAACATTCCTCCGGATTCAGCCTTCGCACTGCTCAGCGAGCCTGACAAAGTCGCGGTAAACTCTTTCGCCGCGCCGCTCACTGAGAACTTGAGGGTCTGCGCAACCGCTTCCTTGGCGCCGCCAGCTTCACCTATCGATCTGGCGATCCATCTGGCCACAGCCGGCGCAAGCTCATTGTTTGCGACAATCAACCCCCACCCCAACAGGCAAGCTACCGCTGCAGCCGCAATTCCCGCGAACACATACCAGAACCCGGCCCATCCCCTGCTCCCCTGCGGATGAAAGTTCTTATAAGCACCCAGCGCTCCGCCCGCAAAGATGATTACCAGCACCACCGCCAGCACCCATGCGGCGAAGAGGCCGTAACCCGCCCACAACATCCCTGGATTTGCGTTCCCAATCTGCGCCCAGTAGCTCATCCAGACTGAAAACCCGAGCCACGGCAAAATCACCTTCCGTTGAACCGTCGTATTCGTAAGCAGGTCCGCACGGGGAAAGGAACTCCCCGAAGCACGTCGCTCCTGCTCGCGAAGATTCTTACCTACCTTCACCAGCGACCAGATCCCCACACCGAGCGCGAATAGTTCCGCGAGCCACAACAAGCCAATCACCCATGGGCGCATAGTCCAGTAATGGGCGCTCTCGTTCGCCGTGGCCGGCTCAAGTAAATGGACCAGGCACAGTCCAAACGCAAACGAAGCCAGGATCGGAATCAGATTCAGAAGCGTGTTCCTCATCCAGATCGACACCAGCGTCCATGTATCCGAGGAAAACAATCCCCGCGACGGCGTAAGGTAGCTCGAATAGCGCTTCAGCCACTGGATCGGCTCTGGCGCGCGCGGCAAACACCCGGGCTCCGCTTGCGGAATCAGCTCCCGCACTACCACATCGCGGTTGCCGTTGCGCAGTATCCAGCCGGCAAAAAACTCATGGATATACCCCCCGCCTGAAACGGAAGAGATGTAATCGATCCACGGCAGCAATCCCAGTTGCGCGAAGCCCTGCAACACTCCCAGATTGAACGTCGCACTCCGAATGCCGCCCCCGGAAAAGCAGACACCAAGCAGACCTTTTTGGGCCACGACCTTGTAAACGTCGACCGGGGCATGAACCGCGGCATCAGCTTCCAATGAAGCGGGATCTTTTCCCGGCTTGGCTAGAGCCCGGCTTCCACCGCGCCACAACTTCCGCGCCTCCATCTCACGCTCCAGCAGCCATTTGCTTGGCACATAGCTGGTAAGCGCTGCTACCACCTGTTGCAGCTTCGGTGTTTTCTTGAGCTCCTCCCGCAGGTCATCCCTGGTTGCGACCTTGCCCTTGAGTACATCGGGCAAATCGTTCCTCGCAGCCCTGTAATACATCTTGCCCAGTAAATCCAGCTTCAGAGGGAAGGCCGCGCGCACCACGTTCTCTGCCGTAACCTCTTTCCCGACAAAGAATCGCTTCGCCAAGTGCTCCAGCAGATTCACATCTCCAGCGACTTTTGCCCACATCTGCGCTTCGTCATACGGCCGGCCGGCGATCTGCACCATCTTCGGAAAAGCCAGCTCCACCAGCCTGTCGCAGTAGGCCTCGTTCGGTCCCTCGCCCATCACCCTTTTTGCATGGTCTTTCATGCCCGCCCTCGTGCCTTCCCGATCCCCCAAGGTTTCCAAAACCGCAAGCTATCTTAAAATCTCTCTTTTGGAGCACGCCGCAATACTCGCCGGAAAACTTGCAGTCGATTAAACCAGAAACAAACCAGATTCACCCTAAAAAACTCAGCATCGATCTTCTTCCGGATCAGTGAGGCCCACCAGAATCGCCCTCTTTGCGTCGCGCGTCTATCCTTGAGTCAGCGCACCTATGGAAACCGCCTACATCGCCCTCGGCGCCAACCTCGCAAGTCCCGCCGGCACTCCGCGCCAGACTCTCGACGCAGCCGTGCTACGGCTGGCCCAGTTAGGCTATCTAAGCGCCCGATCTTCCTTCTATGAGACTGCCCCGGTCGGCTTTGCAGACCAACCCACCTTCCTCAATGCTGCCGTGGCGCTCGAAACTGATCTCGATCCCCAATCGCTGCTCGATCAACTGCTTGCCATCGAGCGCAGCTTTGGCCGCGACCGCAGCCACGGCATTCCCAACGGTCCTCGTACCCTCGATCTCGACCTGCTCCTGTATGGCAATCGCATACTTGAATCTCCAACACTGCAACTTCCCCATCCCCGCATGGCGCAACGTTCTTTCGTCCTGATTCCAATGGCAGAAATCGCTCCCCGGTTGATTCACCCTCAACTGAAGCAATCCATGTCACAATTGTTGAAGGACTTGTCCGCGTAAGAAGAGGATTTTTCATGGCTGACGCGAACGACGTCCCCCACGTCAGAGTGTCGAATCCGATTCCGCACCAGACCAGAGTCAGACTGGCAGCAATCGTCTGCGCGGCCGCAATCCTCATCCCGATCTCAGCTTCCACGGTCGGAATCGCTCAGGCAACGCCAGCAAGCTCTGCTGCCCCAGCAATTCAGCTCCCCGGTCAGGTAGTGGATGCTAAAGGCACGCCCATCGCCGGAGCTCACATTCGGGACGCTGCTGGCAACCTTCTCGGCACAACCGACGCCTCTGGCCACGTCACTATCGGCTGCCCCAGAATTAGCTCTACGCAGCCTACGTGTCCCGCTGACCTGACCGTAGTCGTTGAAGCTCCGGGCTTCGCCCCGCGCAAACTCGCTTGGCAGCCCGCAAGCTCCTCTGTCTTTCAAGTCGTGCTTCAGGTGGCGTCCAACCAGGAATCTGTGACCGTCACCGCTTATCGCACTCCGCTGGGCGAGCTCGAAAGCGCTGTTAACACCCGCACTCTTACCCATGCTGACTTGCAGCAGGCAGCCTCCATCACCCTTGACGGCCAGCTTCGCCTGATCCCCGGCGCAGAAACCTTCCGCCGCTCCAGTTCGCTCGTAGCCAACCCATCCTCTCAGGGCATCAGCCTACGCGGTCTCGGATCAACCTCGGCCAGCCGTACCCTGGTCACCCAGGATGACATCCCCCTCAACGACGCCTTCGCCGGCTGGATCCACTGGGAAGAACTCCCCGAACTCTCCATCCACTCCGTCGAGGTGGCCCGTGGCGGAGGAAGTGACCTCTACGGATCCAGCGCGATCGGCGGCGTTATCAACGTGATTCAAGAACGCCCCACCGAAGATTTCGCCGAACTCAAATCTGATTACGGCTCAGAAGACACCTACGACAACAGCCTGCTGCTCGAAGGCCGCCGCGGCCATTGGGGAGCGCTGGCCACGGGCGGCGTCCTCGGCACTGACGGCTTCATCCAGACCGCCCCCTACGAGCGCGGCACCATCGATATGCCCTCGAACGTCCACGCGCAAAACGGATTGCTGCTCATCGACCGCCAGCAAGGCTCGCTGCGCGTCTTCCTCCGCGGATCAGCCATGAACGAAGCCCGCGATAACGGCACGCCCGTTCAGAAAAATGGCACTCGCCTCTGGCGCTTCTCGACCGGCAGTGACTGGAATCCGGCCGACGGGAGCTCACTCATTTTCCGTGCCTATGGAGGCACCCAACACTACCGCCAAACCTTCTCCACCATCGCCATCAACCGCGACTCAGAGGCCCTGAACCGCTTCGCCAAGACCCCAGACGACGAAATGGGCGCGGTGATGCACTGGAGCAAGCCGATTACCCCTGAGCTGCTTCTGCTCGTCGGTTCCGATACCCACGACGTGCGTGTTGGAGACTTCGAAACCGTTATCCCTGCCACGCAAATCGACACCTACGTCAACCTCCACGACCGGCAGCGCCAGACCGGGGCTTACGCCGAGCTTCTCTGGATCCACAAGGCCTGGACCATCAGCGGTTCGGGGCGTATGGATTGGTTCTCGAACTTCGACGGTCAGCAATGGCAGCCAACCGTCAAAGCTCTACCGCGCATCGGTCAGCGCGTCTTCGATCCACGCCTAGGTATCTCCAGGAAACTCGGACAGCACTTCGCGCTCACCGGATCCGGCTTCCGCGCCTATCGCGCCCCTACGGCCAACGAGCTCTATCGCTCCACGCAGGTTGGCAGCTTCCTCACTCTGCCCAATCCCGACCTCGAAAGCGAGCGCGCCACTGGATGGGAGACTGGCGTCGCGATGGAGCAGCACTGGGGCACCATCCGCACCAGCTATTTCTGGACCCAGGTTAATCGCCCCATCACTTCCCTCACCATCAATGCGACATCGAACCCGATCAAGCTCATGCGAGAGAATCTGGGCCAGATCGAAAGCCGCGGCGTCTCCTTTGACTATGAGTTGCAGCCCAGGAGCTCAGCTTGGAACTGGATGACCATTCAGGGTGGCTACCAGTACACCAATGCAGACGTAACCAAGGGCACCGGCGACGCCCCAGCCGGCAACTGGATTCCCCAGGTAGCCCATAACATGGCCTCCGTCCAACTGCGCGGCTATCGCCCGTCCATCGGCACGCTCAGCATTCAGGCCAGAATCAGCGGACACCAGTTCGACGACGATGCAAACGATTACCTGCTGCACAGCTACTTCAAGCTGGATGCCTACGCCTCCCACGACTTCGGCAAGCGCATCCAAGTCTTCACCTCCGGCGAAAATCTTCTCAACCGCCAGATCGAAGTAGGCCGCACCCCGACCCTGACCCTCGGCACACCACGCGTAGCCCGCATCGGCTTCCTTCTGAAACTCGGCCCCGCCGCCAGATAGGTCAGTCAAGAATCAAGGCTTCCAGTCCAGCGAATAAACCTCCTGCGTCCCCACATCCCGTAGCACCATGGGATCGCCGTCCGGGGTCAAAGCTAATTCCAGGCCTGCGAGGTGCCCCGCCTGCCGAATTCCCTTGAGACTGGCAACCTCTTCCACCCGCCGATCGCCCAATCGCAACCGCATGACGGCTGCCTCCATTCCATAGCGCAGGTAATACAGGTACTGCCCGTCCCGCGACCACTTCATGAGTCCCCAACCCTTCGCCAGGTCCGTCCACGTGCGGGTTTTGAAGTCGAACAGCTCCAACCTCTGCCCATCCAAAGTCAGCGCCGCAACATACTTGCCATCCGGCGACGCAGACGGAGAAAAATACCCCTGCGAGCCCGGCAGTGTCTCCACCTTCTGCGTCCTCAAATCCAACAAGTGAATCGCGACCTTCCCGGGTTCCTTCGAGAAGAAGGGAAAATCACTGTAAAAGATCGAATGGCCATCGGGAGACCAACTGGCGTTCATCTCGCCTCCCTTTCCGGTCGAGGCCGGTTTAGCCGCGCCGCCATCGGCGGAAATGAGGTAATCCCGTTGCTCCTTCCCTCCGCCCACACCATAGAACAGGATCTGGCTTCCGTCCGGAGACCACCTCGGAACCATCCCCTGCATCGGCGCAAAGGTGAGCTGCAACCGCTCACTCCCATCCACCCGGCTCCGCCACAACGTCTGCTCCGGATAAGCCACATAAGTAACCCATTGCCCGTCCCGCGAGAAATCCACGAAATCCGCAGATATGCCTCCCAGATAGGGCACAAACTCGCCGACATGAGCATCGAATCGCTCCAGTTCCCCACGGAGTTGCTGCCCAAGTACAAAGAGCTTTCGCCCATCCGGGCTGAAAACCGGCGCCTGAGAACTCAACTGCCCATTCGTTACCTGTACCGGCGCTTCGAGGGATGGAAACAGCTTTCCCAGAAGACCGAGCCTCCGATGAATCGACCATATCTCCGACCGGCCTCCGCGCGTCGCCTGGAAGACAAAATACCTCCCATCCGGCGTCCAGTTGCCACAACAGACATCGATCGGCCCGTCTGCCGGACCGCCGCCAGACTTGTCTCCGCCGTTCCATCCCGGTATGAGTGGCCGCAAGCCCGTTCCATCGCTCGAAAGCTCCCAAATGGAGTGGATCGAAGATTGCACATCGAAGATGGTCAATCGCAACCGCTGCGCGTCCGGCGACCAGCGCGGCTGCCATCCCCGTCCCGGAAGCTCAGTCAGTAGTCTCGCATCGCTCCCATCGCTTTTCGCGCGATACAGATCCAGGTCCTTCACAAAGACCATCTCGCGGCCATCCGGAGACCACGAAGCATCCCACGCGAAAACGTCTTGAAGTCGATGCGCCACTCCCCCTGGCACCGGAATTACCCATAACGGCGGCTCTGCTGCCGTTTCTTCTCCCCCGCCTACCAGCAGTTCCGATCGCCCCTTTGAGATATCCATGAGCTCCGGCGACTGGAACGGAACAGTGACCCGCGCCGTCTCCCCTCCTGTCGCGGAAACCTCTGCAAGGAATGCCGAGTCGCTGGAGCCCTCCGTGAGATAGATCCGGCTGCCATCAGTAAACAACGTGGCATCCGGGCCGCCAACCTGCATCGAAGTCCCGCGCTTCATAGCCCCGTCGTGAGTGATCTGCACATACCCGGAGACTTTGGGTTGCGCCCATTCGTCACGCCAAATGCCAACCCCAGCAACCGCAACAACAAAAATCGCCAGCACCGGCCACGCAGCAATCAGCCAGTTGTGCCCGCCAGGCTTTGCCACCGATTCCGTGTGCGCGATTAGCCCCGATTCTGGCGCTGCAACATCTGTAGCAACACTCCCGCTAACTACACCCCCGTTGACCATCTCCGAGGTCAAACTGATCACCGGCACATTCATCCGGTACCCACGCTTGGGCAGCGTCTGGATGTAATCCTCACCCGCTGGGGCCTTCCCCAACTCCCGGCGCAATAGGAAAACGTTCTGCGCCAGATTGCCTTCCTCCACGAAGCTGTCGGGCCATATGGAATTCATCAATTCCTGCTTCGAAACCACATCGCCGCGCCGCTTCACGAGCACCAGCAACATCTGCAGCGCCCTCGGTTGCAGTGGCACCACGCTACCGTTGCGGCGCAGGATCATCTCCGCGCAGTCCAGCGAATATGGGCCGAACTCGTATATCTCCCGCTGAATCAACGAAGAGACTCCTTGAGAAAATCCTGAGAAATATTTGAGCGCACTTTGAGGACAAGAGATGATTCCCCGGCTAGATTCAGCTCGGATAAGGATCACAGCGCAAGGGGGTACAGCGTCATGGCCACAATGGTCTCACGACCGGTAAGAGCCCGCATCGACGATTATTACTTCACGGGAATGTCTCTCGTCCTCCTCGGAACTGTCTTTTGGGGATTTGCGCGCAGCTATTACCTTGCCGGCGTAATCCGTGCGCCATTGCCAAGCGCAATTATCCATATCCACGGAGCAGTCTTTTCGACCTGGATCCTGCTATTCGTAACTCAGACCGCACTGGTTTCGATTGGCCTAACTGGCTGGCACAAGAAACTGGGGATATTCGGAGCGGTCTTGGCGCCTCTGATGATCGTGATTGGGGTAGTCGCGGCCGTCGATTCACAGAAACGGCACTTTGCAGTTCCAGGCCTGGATTCCCCAACCACCTTGGCGATCCAGTTCTCACAGCTTGCAGTCTTTGCGTTTCTCGTTACATGGGGCATATCCTCGCGCCGTGATGGGCCATCGCACAAGCGCCTCATGCTGCTGGGCACAATCGCGCTCATGGGTCCGGCGATAAGCCGTTGGCCCTTCGCCTTCTTACATGCCTTTCCACCCTCTACCGGACTCATCATCGACGTATTCCTGTTAAGCGTTGTCGCATTTGATCTTCTGACACGACGGAGGGTCCATCGCGTGACAGTCGTGGGATCTCTCCTG
>Ga0302325_10031610_pt1 | contig 10888 bp, 10 predicted proteins | sample Palsa_T0_2_FD_201948 | JGI IMG/M metagenome (GOLD analysis project Ga0302325, IMG submission 201948) | Peat permafrost microbial communities from Stordalen Mire near Abisko, Sweden - Palsa_T0_2 | ecosystem: Environmental > Terrestrial > Soil > Palsa > Peat permafrost | place: Sweden: Abisko... | reverse complement strand
TCCGCGCGAAGCCTGCCCCGCCATTCCCCCCGAAATCATTCTGCTGCCGTTCAATTTCATCTATCAGATGTCGTCTTGGACGCGCGCCATCGTAATCCCGCTCTCTATCCTTTACTCAGCCAACGTAAAACGCCCGGTGCCTGCCGGTTTCAACGTGGAAGAGCTCTATCTGCCCGGAGCACCCATGCATCCGGTACGCGACCCGAATTTTTTCAGTTGGCGCAATTGCTTCCTCGCTGTAGACTGGTTCCTCAAAGTTTGGGAAAAGGTGAGCCCTTGCCTCATTCAGCGGCAAGCCATCAAAAAGTGCGCGGAGTGGATGATCCAGCACTTTGAAAACTCCGACGGTTTAGGCGCCATCTATCCTTCGATGCAATACGCCATCATGGCTCTCGACGTGTTGGGTTACCAAGCCGGACATCCCCTCCGTGTTCAGGCCGAAGCCGAATTCAAAAAGCTGATGGTGGATAACGATAAAGCCGGCTTCTACATGCAGCCCTGCTTCTCGCCCATTTGGGACACCGCCATCGCCGCCTATGCCTTGGGCGAAACCGAAAATCCGCCGCTCGACCATCTGCGCCGCGCCGCCGATTGGATGATCTCGAAAGAAGTCCGCCGCAAAGGCGATTGGTCCGTCAAACGCCCGCATGTGGAACCATCGGGGTGGGCCTTCGAATTCAACAATGAGTTCTATCCCGACGTAGACGATACCGCCATGGTGCTCCTCGCCTTTGAAAAAGGGCGCGCCAGCGATCAAACCAAACAAGGTGCCTGCGAAAAGCGCGCTGTCGATTGGCTCCTGGCAATGCAAGGCAAAGATGGCGGCTGGGCTGCTTTCGACGTAGATAACAACTGGAAACTTCTCAGCCACGTCCCCTTCGCCGACCACAACGCCATGCTCGATCCTTCCTGCCCGGATATCACCGGCCGCGTTGTGGAGGCTCTCATGCGCAGCGGCTTGAAAGCCAATCATCCTTCCATTCGCAAAGGTGTCGATTATCTTCTGCGCGTGCAGGAACAAGATGGCAGTTGGTTCGGACGTTGGGGCGTAAATTATATCTACGGCACATTCCTCGCTTTACGTGGCTTGCGCGCCGCTGGCTTGGACGATAACGAGCCTGGCATTCAACGGGCTCTCGAATTTATTCGCGCCTATCAGAACCGCGATGGTGGCTGGGGAGAGAGTTGCGGCAGCTATGACGAAAACTGTTTCGTACCCGGTGACAGCACTCCCTCACAAACCGCGTGGGCCTTGCTCGCGCTCTTAGCCGGCAATGATTTGCGCAGCACCAGCCTCTTTAATGGCGTCGAGTATTTGACGCGCACTCAGTTGCCAGAAGGGCATTGGGACGAACCTTATTGCACCGGCACCGGTTTCCCGCGCGTCTTCTATCTCGCTTATACGGACTATCGCAACACTTTCCCTCTACTGGCACTTTCAACTTTCGTGAAAGCGCTCGCCTAACCCTCCCGTGTCTCTCACACTTGTTACTGGCGCCAGCGGTTTCCTGGGTTGGCATGTCGCAAAGCTCTTGACGGAACAAGGTACTTGTGTGCGTGCGCTCTGCCGTCCTAACAGTGAGATTCGCGAACTCGATGTGGAACGCGTTACCGGAGACCTTCGAGACCCCGCCTCACTCACTCGCGCGGTGGAAGGCTGTGAACGCGTCTATCACGTTGCCGCCGATTACCGTCTCTGGTCCAAGCATCCTGCCGATCTCTATGCCGCCAACGTGGAAGGCACCCGCAACCTTCTTGATGCGGCTGCCCGTGCAGGCGTCGAGCGCACTGTTTACACCAGCACTGTCGGTTGCATTGGCATGCCCACCACTGCGGAAGGCAATGAAGAAACACCCGTTTCCATCGCAGATATGACGGGCCACTACAAACGTTCCAAATGGCTCGCCGAACAAGTTGCTCTCGAACAGGCTCGCGCCGGTTCCCCAGTGGTCATCGTCAACCCCACCGCCCCCATCGGCGACCACGATTGGAAACCCACACCCACTGGCAAGATTATTGTCGACTTTCTGGCTAATCGTCTGCCCGCCTTCGTCGATACTGGTCTCAATCTGGTCGATGCCCGTGACGTTGCCGCCGGCCACCTCCTCGCCGCTGAGAAGGGCAAACCCGGCGAACGCTACATTCTCGGCTGCGAAAATCTCACGCTCGAAGACATCCTGCAGCGTCTCGCCAAACTTGCCGGCAAGCCTGCGCCGAAAGTGAAGCTGCCATACGCCGTCGCATACGCTTCCGGAATCATCTCCACCGGTTGGGCCAACCTCACCGGCAAAGAGCCAATGGTCCCGCTGGAAGGTGTCCGCATGGCCCGCAAAAAGATGTTCGTTAGCCACGCAAAAGCCACGCGCGAACTCGGTTTCCAGCCTGGCCCCGTCGATTCCGCCCTCCAGCGCGCCATAACATGGTTCCAAGAAGGCGGGCGCTGTTAGCGTATGTCTATCCTGTTTGTTGCCTCCGAAGCCGCCGAACTTCAGCCTGTGGCCGAGCATCTGGAGAATCTGCGTAAGCTGAACTGGCCCATTGATTACGCCTATGAAGGAATCTCCGAAGGTAGGCGTCTCATCCTCGCTGCTAACGGCGCTGGCCCGAAACTAGCTATGCAGGCCACCGAAGTTGCCATCCGAGCCGTCACAAATGCCGATTTATCGTCGTCGCGGCTTGAGGCTGTAATAAATACCGGGTATTGCGGCGCTCTCGACCCTGCTCTCAAAGTCGGTGATATCGTCTTGGCCGAGCAAGTTTTGGATTTAGCCACCAACGAGCACTTTCCCTGTGCCGAAATGCCCGGCCATGCCAGCTGCGGTATAGTGCTTTCACAGGACCGCATAGCGAATGACGCCACCGAAAAGCAGCGCCTGTTCACCCAAACCGGCGCTCGCGCCGTCGAAATGGAGGCGGCTGGCGTCGCTGCTCGTTCAAAACGCGCCGGATTGCCCTTTCATTGCATCAAAGTAATTTCCGACGTTGCCACCGAGTCTTTCGGCTTAGACCTGAACCGGATGAGGACTAAGGAAGGCAGGGTGGCGCGTGGGAAAATTATAGTTCACGCTTTAGTGCGTCCAAATCTGGTTCCCGGTCTGCTTCGTTTGAAGCGCCGCACAGATAAGGTTGCGCAGGGGTTGGGAGAGTTTCTTGTCAGTTGCCGAATCGGTTTGGATATCCACAGCAGTGGCGAGTGAAGATATTCCTCGCGAAATGCAAGCAGCCGTCTACGTCGGCAATGGCCGCGTGGCCGTGCAGTCCGTAGCGACGCCTGCTATTGGACCCGGCGAAATCCTCGTTCGCGTGGAAGCCTGTGGTGTTTGCCATACAGATCTGAAAAAGATTGAATATGGCTTGCTTGCGCCGCCAAGAATTTACGGTCACGAAACTGCCGGCGTGGTGGTAGCCGTGGGCGAAGGCGTTGCCCAATACGCCTTGGGTGATCGCGTAATCGCATTTCATCACATCCCTTGTGGCACTTGTTTTTATTGCGAACGCCGTCTTTATGCGCAGTGCCCTACGTATAAGAGAGTAGGCATCACCGCTGGTTTTGAGCCTGCGGGCGGCGGATTTGCCCAGTACATTCGCGTTATGGATTGGATTGTCCGCCGCGGCGTCGAAAAGATTCCCACCGGCGTTTCCTTCGATCAAGCTTGCTGGGTGGAACCCGTCAATACTTGTCTGAAAGGCGTGGAACTTATAGCGCCTCGCGCCGGCGATGTTGTCGCCGTGTTGGGCCAAGGCCCCATCGGCCTGATTTTCACCATGCTTCTAAGCTTGCGCGGCGTGACCGTATTGGCAACGGATGCCGTGCCCTTCCGCCGCAGTCTCTCTGCCGAAAACGGCGCTTTGGCTGCCGATCCGCGCGATTCGAATTTCGAAAGCTCGGCGAAAACCGCCAGCGGCGGGCGTGGGGTTGACGCCGTCATTTTGGCCACCAGCGCCAGGGGTTTAGTGGAACAAGCCATCCGCATCTCCCGGCCCGGAGCCAAAATCCTTCTCTTCGCCCAAACTTCCTCCACCGAACGAATCGAAGTTTCCGGCGCCGACATCTGCGTAGGGGAGCGTATGTTGTTGGGGTCCTACAGCGCCGATGTCGATTTGCAGGCTGAATCGGCCCGGCTCGTCTTTTCAGGCCAGTTACCTTTGGAACAACTTATTTCAGACCGCGTCTCTCTCTCAGAGATTGAACGCGGCATCTCCATCGCTCAAAAGCCAAGAGAGCGCTCGTTAAAAGTGGTGGTACATCCGCAGGAGCGGATTTCATGCCAGTAGCTATCGACACTATGCAGGCTGCCGTTTTGTATGGAAAAGAGGACGTTCGGCTCGAATCTGTCCCTGTCCCCGCCATTGGTCCGGGAGAAATGCTTGTCCGCGTTAAAACCGCCCTCACGTGTGGAACCGATGTGAAGGTTTTTCGCCGCGGCTATCATGCCAAAATGATTCGCCCGCCGGCCTTGTTCGGTCATGAGATGGCCGGTGACGTGGTCGCCGTCGGCGAAGGTGTTTTCCATTTTCGCGCCGGCCAGCGCATTGTCGCTGCCAATTCCGCCCCTTGTGATCATTGCTTTTTCTGCCGCCACGGCCAGCAGAATCTTTGCCAGGATTTGCTCTTTAACAACGGCGCTTATGCCGAATACATCCGGCTGCCTGCACGCATCGTGCAAAAGAATACCTATGTGATTCCAGATAGTCTGGAATATAAAGACGCCGCCTTGGTTGAACCGCTCGCCTGCGCAGTCCGCGGTTTGGACGAAAGCAACTTGCATCCGGGCGATACCATTGCGGTTATGGGCCTCGGTCCTATTGGCTTGATGTTCGTTCGTCTGGCTAAACACGCTTACGGAGCTCACGTCATCGCACTGGCTCGGCGCATAGAACAAGTCGAGCGTGCCAAACGTTTGGGCGCAGATGAGGGAATTTTAATCGGAGACCGTAACGATCTACTCACCGAACTCAGGCGTTACACGTCCGGCCACGGAGCCGATGTGGTCATTGAAGCTATTGGCCAGCCGGAATCCTGGGAACTCGCCACCCAATTGGTCCGCAAGGGTGGCACCATAAACTTTTTCGGTGGTTGCCCCTCCGGCACCAAGGTGGGGTTGGATACTGGCCTTCTCCACTATTCCGAAATTACCTGCAAGGCCAGTTTTCACCACACCCCTGCGCATATCCGCCGTTCGCTTGAGTTTTTGGCGCAAGGCAAGGTAAATGCCAGCTTTTTGGTCAACCACGAAGAACCGCTCAGCCAGCTGCCACAGGTTCTGCACGACCTCGCCCACCGCCGCAATGGTCAAATAAAGACTGCCATCATACCCTGACAACGTAGACAATAAAGAAGACGTGGCAGTCGCTTACCTACAGCCGAAAGAATACGTTCGGAGCGTACCGTTAGGCACCACGGGCTATTCCATCGCCGAGTCGCTGGAGTACACCCGCTGGCTTGCCACGCACCACTACGAGAATTTTCATGTTGTCAGCTTCCTGCTGCCCAAAAACTTACACCAGGATTTCTATAACGTCTACAGCTTCTGCCGTTGGGCCGACGACTTAGGCGACGAAATCGGCGACACCCACGAAAGCCTGCGTCTCTTGAGTTGGTGGCGTTCCGAACTCCAAGCCATGTATCGCGGCCAAACCGGCCACCCCGTCTTTGTCGCGCTCAAAGACACCGTCGATCGTCACGCCATTCCCATCGAACCGTTTGACCGCCTGATTCGCGCTTTCGAGCAAGATCAAACCGTTACCCGCTACGCAAACTTTGACGAAGTCTTCGCCTATTGCGTAAATTCGGCCAACCCCGTAGGCCACTTGGTGCTGTATCTTTGCGGTTATCGCGACCCGGAACGCCAGGCTCTTTCCGATTTCACCTGTACCGGTCTCCAGTTGGCTAACTTCTGGCAGGACATCAGGGTCGATCTTGAAAAAAACCGTGTGTACCTCCCCCTGAATCTTCTCGAGAAACATGGGTATACGGTCGATGAGTTGTTTGAAGGAAAGGAAGATAAGCGCTTCCGCGAAATAATGCAGGAAGCCGTTGCAGTGGCGGATGACCTGTTTCACAGAGGTCTGCCGCTGATTAAAACCCTCAACCGCCGCCTGGCTCTGGATATCGATTTATTCAGCCGGGGCGGCATGAGAATTTTAGAGAAAATAAAAGACCAGAACTACAACGTGCTGCGCCGCCGTCCGCATATTTCGAAAGCCGAACGCGTGGTCCTCCTAATCCAATGCCTACCGCGACTTCTTCGACCCTAAACGCAGCAGCTGTCAAAGACTCCTACCGCTACTGCCGCAAGTTAGCGAAGGATCGCGCCAAGAATTTCTACTATGCCTTCCGCCTGCTCGATAGAGCCCAGCGCGATGCCATGTGCGCCGTTTACGCCTTCATGCGGCATTGCGACGATTTGACGGATAACCCGGAATCCGACGATAAATCGCAGATCTTCCAAAGCGTTTCACTTTGGCGCATGGATCTGGACAATTCACTCAAAGGCCGCATGGCCGATAGTCCCATCTGGCCGGCATTCTGCGATACCGTGCATCGTTATTCCATCCCGCACCGTTTCTTTCACGAACTGATCGATGGCATCCTGTCCGATATTGAGCCCCGCGAAATGGAAACCTGGGAGGAACTGTACCGGTACTGCTACCAGGTTGCTTCGGTCGTGGGCATGACCATCATCCACATTTTCGGTTTTGAATCGGTGCGCGCATTACTTCTTGCCGAAAAATGCGGCGTCGCTTTTCAATTGACCAACATTCTGCGCGACGTGCGCGAAGACGCCGATATGGGCCGCGTCTATCTCCCCCGCGAAGACCTCCGCCGCTTTGGCGTCAACGCCGAACAACTGCGCTTAGGCATGGAGAACGACCGTTTTCGCAGCCTCATGAAATTCGAAGCCAGCCGCGCTTGGGCCTGTTATGAAGAATCCGAACCTCTCAAAGACCTCATCGCAAAGAAAAGCCGCGGTTCCCTCTGGGCTCTGCGGGAAGTCTACACTCGCCTGCTGAAACGCATCGAGAATTCCCACTACGCCGTTCTGAATAAACGCATCAGCGTCTCCAAATCCACGAAAATGCTGCTCATGCTGCGCGCCTTCCTGAAGTAATAGATTCAGCTGGCGAAACTCCCCTCCGCCCTCTCGAGTTTCTGCATTTCCGTCCTATGCCTGCGTCACAACAAAAAAGTGTGGAAGCCCACAGGGCTCCCACGTAAAGCAGACCCAGCTACCGCGCTAAACGAAAGGAGAACTCGAGACAGGGTTTCAACTTTGCTGCTTTAACAAATCTTGCGCGTCGTGCAAATGCCGCTCTATGATCGCCAATGCGTTGCCGGCATAAACCTTGATGGCCGGAGTTGGACCGTGTTCGGCTTCCCACTTATAAGCGTCAATAAGCTTTTCGTGTTCCGCCGACTGGCGCGTGAGAAAGGCATGATCGAATGTCTTGCCGTGGCGCAGGGCCAGTTCTTCGATGGTCCGCCTGTTCCGTTCGTCAATCGCCTTGGGAACCGTATCGCCTGCCTTGGCTGCCAATTCGGTGAGCCGCTCGTAATCGCTGGTGTGGTCCTTCACCAGCGTGCTGGCGAAGTCTTTGACTTCCACCGTGGCTGCCCGGTCTCGCGCCATTTTGCCAATGTGCGCCATGGTCATGTCGGCTTGCGCTGCCATGGCCAAAAACTGGGCGTCGCTATGGGCGCCCATGGGTGGTTTGGCCATGGCGAGCGCGCTGACAATCAGCGCGCCCGTCAGGGCCGTAATGAAAAATGTCTTGGACATTGCAATACGAACTCCTTTCAAGTCATTTACATTTCCCGTCGAAAGTAACTCTGGCTTGCCTTCTGATTGGAGGCAAGAGGAACCGTTTCGACGGTGAGAATTTTTCCATCGGTGCTGACGGCCATTCGCTGTTTGATGGTGTCGCCACCGTGTTCACGAATTTGAACCAGCTTGTCGCCGTTGAAGTACATCATGATGGTTTCGGAATGGCCACTTTCTTTCACGCGGCATTCCTTGCCGTTGAGGGGACAGGTGAAATCGGCCTGGATCTTATCGCCGGCAACCTCCTGGACGTGTATTTCGTTGGTCTTCTGGTCGAGCAGCAACTTCAGCGAATGATCCGCATCGGAAACCCAACGGCCAGAGACATCTAGTGTCTGCGCAACCAGCATGCAAGGCAAGGCGAGGGCAAACAGAACGCTACACAATGCAAGGTAGGGACGCATAAGGATTCCTAACTGGACTGGTCCTGCGTGATATGAGCGCGGCGGTTTCTCTGCCAGCAAGTTTCGTCGTGGTCGGTGCAGACCTGTTTCTCTTTGCCGAAACTAACTGTACGCAGTTGAGAGGCGGGCAATCCCAAAGTTTCGAGGAATTCCTGGGCCTTGCGGGCGCGCGCGTCACCCAGCGCGAGATTGTATTCGTCCGATCCGCGTTCGTCACAAAAACCTTGCACGGTCAGTTTGTAGGTTGGATACTGCTGTAAGATCTCGCGCAGTGTCTTAGCATCTGCTTGCAGAGTGCTTAAGGCGTCGGGACGCAAGGCATGTTTGTCGTAATCGAAATAGATGTCCTGAATTCGATCCAACAGACTTTGGATGGTGGCTTTGGTTTCGGCGCTCGGCATGGCCGGCGTCGTTTTGACGGGAACGTAGGCAGAAGCGGTTTCACGCGTTGCTGGTGGGGCGGCCTTTGCCACGGCGACAGGCTGCGGGGCCGGGGATGGTGCGGCAACGGCAACTTGCTTGTGACAACTGGCCAATAGCGCTAAAACTCCTGCAACAGCCAGACTCTGGACTATTGCACGTTTCAAATCGGATGTTTTTGTCTCCATATTTTCACTCTAAAGGCAAGCGCCGAATTGCAAAATCGTGCCGGTACTGTATTTTTTGCCTGCTCAAATACTGTCTCGACGGGATGCCGGAAGCGGTGCAAATTGTGTCAAGCTAGGCGGTTAGACCTATGCGGCGGCATCCTTGGCTGGCATTAGCGGGCGGATTTGGCGGGTTGTTGCTGATTATGGCGGCGGCTCAGCTTGGCGCGCTCCTCATGATAGACGGTTTACGGGCGAGCGGCACCCAAGTGGAACAACGCTTTCTGGAACGAGGCCGCATATTGGAAGAAATTCGCTCGTCCATTTATCTTTCAGGTACAGTGGCTCGCGATTCCTTGCTTGCGCCCAGTGGTGGCGCTTCTTCTCAGCTGGCGGAAGTCAACACGCTGCATAAGAAAACAGACGCCGCGCTCGATGCTTATCAGAAGTCGGTCGATAAGGAAGAGTCTGCCGCCTTCGCGAGCCTACGCTCAGAAATAGAGGCGTATTGGCGGGTCTTAAGCCACACCTTCGGTTGGACCGACGCCGAGCGCATGAAATACCGCTATGAGTTTTTCTATAGTGAGCTGATTCCGCGGCGAACCACAATGCTGCAGATTGCCGACCGCGTAGGCCAGTTGAACGAACGCGGTCTGCTGCGTGGCAACGATCAATTAGCTCGTTTGTTCGAACGGCTCCGCTTCGGGTTAATAGGGATGATTGTGCTCACCCTAATTGGCGGAATGGCCCTGGCTCTTTACACCAGCGTGATTATTCTGCGCCTGCAGAACGAAGTGCGGGTCAGGCTGGAAGAAAATATAGAGGCGAAGACGAACTTGCGCGAGCTATCGGCGAAGCTGCTGCGCGCCCAGGAAGAAGAACGGCGGGCGCTTTCGCGTGAGTTGCACGACGAAGCAGGCCAAACCTTCACGGCAATTTTGCTGGAGACCGAAAATCTGCTGGATACCGAGCAAGGCAAGGCGGCGCTGGCGCATTTGGAATCCATTCGGAATCTGGCGCAGCGTGGATTGGCGGGCGCGCGTAACATGGCGTTGCTGCTTAGACCGTCGATGTTAGACGATTTCGGATTAGTGCCGGCGTTGAACTGGCAAGCCAGAGAGACCGCCAAGAGAACGGGTTTGCGAGTGCAGGTGGCGGCGGCCGAACTGCCGCGAGATCTCCCGGAAGAACACAAGACCTGTATTTACCGGGTAGTGCAAGAGGCTTTGAACAACATTGTTAGGCACGCCCAGGCCAGTGCCGCACAAGTGAAGCTCAAATGGGAGGATGAGCTAATAACTCTAACGGTGCAGGACGACGGTAGCGGCTTTGACGCCGAGCGGGTGCGTGGTTTGGGCTTACTGGGCATGGAAGAACGTGTGCATCACCTTGGGGGAGCGTTTCTGATTGACTCACAGCCCGGCCGCGGCACAGTGCTGAAAATCAATCTCCCGGTCGCTGTGTTTGCGGTCGATTCCACATATGAAACCAATCCGCATCCTGTTGGCAGATGATCATAACCTGCTGCGCGATGGGTTACGGCTCTTGTTAGAGAGACAACCCGATTTCGAAGTTGTGGCGGAAGCCAGCGACGGAAGAGAAGCGTTGCGTCTGGCGGGAGAGCATCGCCCCGATGTGGCCGTGATGGATATTGCCATGCCCGTTCTAAATGGCATTGAAGCTACTCGCCAGATTGTGGAAACGTGTGCGCCCACCGCCGTGATCATGTTGAGCATGCATCATGATGAGAGCTACGTGGTGCGCGCGCTCAATGCCGGCGCGCGTGGCTATTTATTGAAAGATTCGCTGAAGGCCGATCTTATTGCGGCTGTGAAATCCGTCAGCCAAGGGCATTCTTATTTTAGTCTGAAAATACGCCTGCTGCTGCAAGAGGATTATTTTCGGCAAATGGCCGACAAGCAGAAGACCGATAGCCTGGAGCTGTTGACAGTCCGCGAAAGCGAAATCCTGCAATTGATTGCGGAAGGCCGCGGCAATAAGGAGATTGCCAATCTGCTAAATCTGAGCGCGCATACCGTGGAAACGCATCGCGCTCACATTCTGCAAAAACTGA